>Ga0153915_10000005_pt1 | contig 317976 bp, 295 predicted proteins | sample Opewatmetagenome_2_FD_107003 | JGI IMG/M metagenome (GOLD analysis project Ga0153915, IMG submission 107003) | Freshwater wetland microbial communities from Ohio, USA - Open water 3 Core 3 Depth 3 metaG | ecosystem: Environmental > Aquatic > Freshwater > Wetlands | place: USA: Ohio, Lake... | reverse complement strand
CCGTCACGACGGAGAAGGCGGCCGAGCAAACCGTCCCGGCCGCGATCACGCCGGATTGCGACCCGAGCTGGACCGACGGCTCGTCCGAGGACGAGCCCGCCGCGTTACTGCAGGCGAAGGCCAAGGCGATGGCGCCGATGGCCAGAACGATACCGCCCAGCCGGGGACGCTGCTGCGATGATTGGAACTGTCTCATGGCGAACCTCCTGTATCCGCGAGTTGCTACTCTGATGCTACTAGCCGGCGGACGGGTTTCATATTCGGGGAAACTACGTAGGTGAGTTGAGGCGATCACGCGACGGGGGCTTCATCTCGGTGTATGATTCTTCCGGCGTGAAGCATCTATTCGTTTGGTTCTTCGTCTTCGGCGTCGCTGCGATGGGCGTTCTAATCGCGCGCTTGTCCGGGATATAATAGGAATAGGAATAGGAATAGGAATAGGAATAGGGGGGAGTTGGAAGCCATGAGCATCGAGATCAAACGCATGGAGTCGCCGGAGGATATCCGGGCGTTCAGGGCCTTCGCGGCCGACGACATGAAAGCGCTGGTCGTCTTCCGCAAGGACGCGAGCAAGCTGCGGACGCCCGCCGAGGCGGAGAAGGGCATGCGATGGCTGCAGCAGGCGCTGGGCGACAAGTGGGGAGAGAGCGTCGTCCCCAGGAACCTCAGCGACCCTTCCGCCGCCGACCCGGCCTTCCGCGCGAAGAAGATCCCCGACATACTGAAGGACCCGATGTACGGCGCCATCGAATGCGATGACGATTTCAACGAGCGGCACGCCTTCTACGAATTCGAGACCAAGATCGAGGGCAAGGAATACTTCTGCGTAGCGATTTTCAGGAAGTGATAGCGCGACGTCGGCGAAGAAGGTCCGTGGGCGTTCACAAGCAGCCTCTCGCGCGGTATCATCCCGTCGTCATGCGCGAGTTATTCGTCGATCGGTTCAAGCGCCTGCCCCTGCGGGACAAGATATGCACCGTCTTCATCCCCATCGTCGTGATTCCCCTCGCGCTGCTCGCCGCGGTCACGGGCTTCATCGTCTCAGGCGTCAACATGAAGCGGGCTCGCGAGAATTCGCGCGACCAGCTGCTCCTCGTATCGCGTCAAATGGACCTGATCGCCGCCGACATCGAGCACAACGTCTCCTTGTTCTCCATCAACCGGGACCTGCAGGAATCGCTGTCGGAACCCAGGGCAGAGGGCATCCTCGGCGACCTCCGCTACCGGGCGGAGATCGCCCCGACTTTCTGCGCGATCATGAATATCGGCGAGTACGTCGATCGGAGCAGGATCGTGAGCCTCGAGGGGCGGATCTACGACACCTTAGGCGACCGGGTCGTCCGCTCCCCTTCCCTGTTCCGGGCCGACGAGTACCGGGCTATCGAAGGAAGCATCGGCAGACTCATCTGGAGGGACCGCCGCGCGATCGTGGGGATGGGCGGACCGGTGCCCGCTTCCGCGCTCGAGTTGTCCAAGATCGTCATCGACCCCTCCACCGGGCGCTACATCGGCGTGCTGTCGATCTCGATCAAGCCCGACGCCCTGTCGAGGGGATTCGCCGGGGTCGGGGACGGCTCCGGCGGCGAGATCTTCATCGTCGACGGCGACGGGATCGTCGTCGCGTCGCAGAGGAGGGACCGGCTCTTCTCCTCGGTCGCCGGCGAGCCCTACTTCTCGCACGTGAAAAGCGCGGAGCTCGGGTCGAGGGTGTTCCGCGCCGACGGGAAGTCCGTCCTCGTCACGAGCGCGCCGATCCTGGCAGAGCGCGGCCTCGAGTGGTACGCGGTCATAGCCGTACCCATGAGGGGCGTCGCGGCGGAGAACGGCCGGATCCTCCTCGCCATCATCCTCACCGGCCTGGTATGCGCCTGCCTGACCCTGGTCTTCTCGCGCCGGATCGCGGGCTCGGTGACCGAGCCGGTCAGGAGCCTGATCCGGTTCACCAAGAGGATCAGCGAGGGCGACTTCGACGCGACGATCCGCGTCGATTCCGAGGACGAGATCGGGACCCTGGCTCGGCACTTCGATGCGATGGTCAAGAGCGTGAAGGACCTGATCGTCGAGAACTACGTGGAGCAGCGGAAGAAGCGCGAGTACGAGCTCTCGCTGCTGCAGTCGCAGGTCAACCCGCATTTCCTGTACAACTCGATCGAGAACATCCGCTCTCTGGCGATGGGCGGCGACAGCGCAGGCGCCTACGCGGTGGCGACGAGCCTCGGGGGATTCTATAAAGGCGTGCTCAGCGACGGGCGGGACATCATCACCGTCGCCGAGGAGCTCGAACTCAACCGCAACTACCTCAATACACAGAAGTACCGGCACCGGGACCTCTTCGAGTATTCCATAGAAGTCGATCCGGCCATCGGAGGCTGCTCCATCCAGAAGCTCACCCTCCAGCCCCTCGTGGAGAATTCCATCCAGCACGGGCTTCGTGGCTTCAAGACGCGCGGCTTCGTCAGGATCAGGGGCCGCCTCGACGGCGCCCTGGTCAGGATCGAGGTCGAGGACGATGGGAGGGGCATGGACCAGGCCTTCGCCGAGTCGCTGCTCGCTTCCGGGGCGGCGGGGACGCGCGAGGGGCATTTCGGGCTGAGGAACCTCGACGAGCGCATCAAGCTCCACTTCGGGCCGTCCTACGGCATCGGGATCAAGACGGAGCCGGGCCTGGGGACTCGAGTCGAGGTCGTATTGCCCTTCACCGCGGAGGGAAGGTGACGCGGTGCTGAAAGTCCTGCTGGTCGACGACGAGCGCAATATCATCGAGATGCTGAAGGGCCTCGTCGACTGGGAGGCCCTCGGATTCGGCGTCTGCGGCGAGGCGGCGGACGGCGCCGAGGCCTTCGCGCTGGTCCGCGAGCTCGAGCCCGACCTCGTGATAGCTGACATCAACATGCCCGGCGTGGACGGCCTCGAGCTCGCCGCGCGCCTGGGGATGGAGGAGCGCGGGCCCCGCGTCGTGATGCTCACCGGCTACGGCGAGTTCGAGTACGCGCGCGCGGCGGTCAACGCGGGCGCCTACTACTACATGATGAAGCCCGTGGACGCCGAGGAGCTCAGGCGCGTCCTGGGCAAGGCCGCCGAGGGCATCTCGCGCGAGCGGGATCTCGACCTCGGGGTTCGCGAGCTCCGGGCGAAGGCCGAGATCGGAGACCGCCTCATGCGGGACCGCTACCTCGGCGACTTGGTGACCGGCCGCGCCCGCGGCTCGGGCGACGAGGTCGCGAGCAGGCTCGCCGACTTCGGCCTATCCTTCCCGACCGAGCGATTCACCGTCGCCGTGGTCGAGATCGACCGCCTGACCGAGCGATGCCCGTCAGAGGCCGAGCGATGGCTCGCGATCGAGCGGGTCGTGGCGGTCCTCCGGAGATCCTTCTACATCCCCGGCGCCTTCGTGGCCTTCCCGGATTCCTCGTGCCGCGCGGTGATCGTCGCCTGCGAGCCGGCGCGCGAGGGCCGCCGCGCGACCAGCTATTCCATCGCCTGCAACAAGGTCAGGGTTGAGCTCGAGGAGTTGGAGGGCTGGACGGTCACCATCGGCTACGGCTCCTGCTACGAGGGCTACGAGAGCCTGTACGCGTCCTGGTCGGAGGCGATGAGCGCCCTCCGCTACAAGTACATCCTCGGGAGCAACCGCGTGCTCGCCTTCGACTCGATCGAGCTGTCGGACCGACGCGAGCTCTATTGCTCGGAGAGGACCCGCGAAGAAGTCCTGTCGCGGCTCAGGGCCGGCGACCTGGCCGGAGCGGAGGCGCTGGTCCGCGGGCTGTTCTCCCCCTCGCGGCTCGAGAGCGCCTCGCCCGAGTACGTGCAGATGGTCTGCGTCGAGCTGGTCCTTGCCGGCATCTCGTTCCTGGGCGAGAGCGAGCTCCGCGCGAGCGAGGTTCTCGGACGCGACGCGCAGCCGCTGGAGGAGATCCGCAAGGCCGAGACCCTGAAGGAGGCCCAGGACTGGGTGCTGCGCTTCTACGCCGCGGCGGTCGAGCGCCAGCGAAAGAGCCGCGTCCCTGCCTCCAATCGCCTGGTGGCCCGAGCCGCGAGGCTCATCGGCGAGAGCCTCGGGAACCCGGAGCTCGGGGCGGGCATGGTCGCCCGCGAGATCCACGTCAACGAGGACTACCTCAGCTCGCTATTCAAGCGGGAGCACGGGATGCCCCTCGTCAAGTACATCGCGCGCCGCCGGATGGAGAAGGCGCGGGAGCTTATCGACGGGGGCGCGAGCAATCTCGCGTACGTGGCCGAGGCCGTCGGCTTCGAGGACCAGAGCTACTTCGGCAAGTGCTTCAGGAAGCACTTCGGCGTCGCGCCCTCGGTGTACGCCGAGCGCGGCCGCTGAGCCGCGCCGCCGCCTCGCCTTCCGGCGCACCGCAATTTTCCTTGCCCCCTCGGCTTTCTCCCTTCCTGGTTCTCGAGAGCGGCTCCTATACTCGCCCGATAACGCGACGACTGCCCTCACGCGGCGGCCGATCGCCGAGGAGGAAGTCAATGAAGAGGTGCGTACCGAAATTAGTGTCCCTGGCCGCCGTTCCGATCCTGGCGATGGCCCTCGGCTCCTGCGGGGCGAACGGCGCCTTCGGGGCCAAGAAGCCCGTCAAGCTCAGCCTGTACATCCAGCAGTCCGACGACAAGATGACGCAGGCCGTGGCGATGATGAAGGACGAGTTCCCGAAGATGCTGCCCGGCATCGAAGTGACGATCAACGCGATCCCCGGCGAGGCTCAGGCCTTCGAGAACAAGATCCGCACGATGATTGCGGCCGGAGGCAACGGGCTCGACGTCTGGTGGGAGCGGGGCGGCTCCTTCGCGGTTCCCATCCTCCAGGCAAAGGGCGCCCTCGCGCTCGACGATAACCTCGCGGCCGAGAAGTTCTGGGACAAGGCCATCCCCAGCGCCAAGGTGCCCAACGCCGACGGCAAGGTCTACGCGGTCCCCTTCGAGACGATCTTCTACGAGATCATGTTCTACAATCCCGAGATCTTCAAGGCGCACGGCCTCACGCCGCCGAAGACAGTCGCCGACCTGAAGAACGCGGTGAAGGTCCTCAAGAAGGCCGGGGTCACCCCGATCGCCGTGGCCGGGAAGGACGGCTGGCCCGCCGCCATGATGGTCGAGGGCTTCTCGTACCCGAAGGACCCCGAGGCTACGAAGAAGGTCGTCGAGAAGAAGGCGAACTTCTCGGAGACCTCCTACTCCGAGGGCGCGCAGGTCGTCAAGGAGCTGCTCGAGCTCGGCGCCTTCTCGAAGAACGTCGCCATGGACGACTACAGCACCGCCGAGGGGCTGTTCGTCTCCGGCAAGGCGGCGATGATAGCCAACGGTTCCTGGGCGCTCGGCGACTACAACACGAAGATGAAAGGCAACGTCGACTACTTCTACTATCCCGCCCTCGCCGAGGCCGACGCGGCCAAGGCCGGGCAGAACGTCGCCGGCGGCGTCAAGAAGAACGCGGGCATGATGGTCTACGCGGGCTCCAAGCATCCGAAGGAGGCGACCAAGCTCGCGATCGCGACCGCCGAAGTCTACAACCGCCTCGAGTACGAGAAGCTCGGCAATCCCTTCATCGCCTACAATCCCGAGAAGATCGGCTGCGCCTCCGCTCCCGCCTTCGGGCCCGCGGTCCAGCGCTTCGCTTCCGATATCGGCAAGTTCCAGTACGTGTACGGCTTCGTGCAGGACGTGATGCCCTCGGCGGCCGGCACGAACGGAGTCATGGAGGCCACCTCGAAGCTGATGACGAACTCCGCAGGCTACGGAGTCAAGGAATACCTGGCCGACCTGGATAAGGCGGCCAAGGAAGAATAGGCGCCGCGGAGCGTAGGGCCGGGCCCCTCGGGGTGCGGCCCTACGTCCGGCGGACGAGTCCTGCGCGAGAGGGCGGCAATGAAGAAGATACTGTCCAACAAGCTCCACATCGCGCTATTCTGCGCGCCCGCTCTCCTCTTGTTCGGCGGATTCGTCCTCTACCCGCTCCTGAACCTCGTCTACATGTCGTTCAGGAACAGCGACGGCCTGTCGATCAGCGTCTTCACGGGCCTGCGTAACTACGCCCGCCTGGCAGGGGACGCGGCCTTCCTGAAGGCGAACGCGTCCTCGCTCTTCCTCTGCGCCTTCGCGATCGTCGGCGACGCGGTGCTGGGCATCGCCGTGGCCATCCTCTTGTCGACGCTCAAGGGGCCGCTGCAGAAGGCCTTCCGGATAGCCTTCCTCATTCCCATGGTGCTCTCCATCTCGGTCATCTCCCAGCTGTGGCTCGCCGTCTACCACGCCGAGTGGGGGCTGCTCAACTCGTTCCTCGACTTCATCGGCTTAGGCTCGCTCCGACGCTCCTGGCTCATCGACGAGAGGACTGCGATGATCTGCATCGCCGTCGTGGGCATGTGGTGGATCTTCGGCTACATCGTCCTCCTCGCGTACTCGGGCCTGAAGTCCATCCCGGAGCAGTACTACGAGGCCGCGAAGATCGACGGGGCCGGCTTCCTTACCACGACTTTCAAGATCACGCTCCCGCTTTTGTCCGAGGTGTCGAAAGTCTGCTTGGTCTTCTCGGCGGTCGGAGGCCTCTATACCTTCCCGCAGGTCTACATCATGACCGGCGGCGGGCCGGGGGACCTGACGCAGACGGTCATGATGTACATGTACAAGCAAGTCTTCTCGAACCAGAGATTCGGCCTAGGCGCGGCGGTCGCGATGGTCGCGATCGTCGAATCCGCGATCGTCATCGCCCTCATCAATCGGCTCATGTCCCGCAGGGACCTCCAGTTCTAGGGAAGCGCAATGGAAAGCAAATTCGCCAGAAGGACGCTCTCCGTCGTCTTCGCCGCCCTCGCCGCCTTGTCCGTGTATCCCCTGTTCTGGATGGCAATCAACTCCTTCAAGGTCACGACGGAGATCGTTACCGGGGGATCCTTCGGCATCCCGCGGGCGGCCACCTTCGACAACTACATCGGAGCCGTCTTCGAACGCAACATCCTGAAGTACTTCCTCAACAGCGTCATCGTCACGAGCCTGACCATCCTGCTCACCGTCCTCGCCTCCTCGATGCTCGCCTACGCCCTCTCGCGGATGGCTTGGCGGGGAAGGGACCGCGTGGCGTCCCTCGTCACGCTCGGCATACTCCTTCCCGCGCAGATCGTCGTGGTGCCCGTCTTCATCCTCGTGCGGCGCCTCGGCCTCATCGACAACCCGATGTCCCTGGTCCTCTCCGTGTCCGCCTTCAATGTCGCGATGAGCACCCTCATCGCGATGGGCTTCCTCCGGAGCATTCCCTTCGAGATGGAGGAGGCCGCGGTCATCGACGGCTGCGGCGTCTGGCGCGTATTCTTCAGCGTCATCATGCCGATCATCCAGCCGGCCGTGGCGACGATGTGCGTCAACATCTTCCTGAACAGCTGGAACGAGTTCATCTACGCGCTCACGCTCATCAACTCCGAGTCCTATCGGACCCTCCCGGTCGGACTCATGGCATACGCGGGGCGCTACGGCACGGACTACGGCGGGCTCTTCGCCGCCATGGTCATCACCAGCGTCATACCGGTCGCGGTCTACGTCCTGTTCAGCGAGCAGGTGGAGAAGGCGCTGACCGCCGGCGCCGTCCTTAAATAAGCGGAAACGCATCCCAGGGGGACTACATGAGGCTCTCGTTCCAGGAATACAAGAGGAAGATGCTCGGCTGCTGGATGGGCAAGAACATCGGCGGGGTGCTGGGAGCGCCCTTCGAGTGCAAGAGGGGGGTCTTCGACGTAGACTTCTACGTCCAGGACCTCAAGGGGAACCCGCCGCCGAACGACGACCTGGACCTCCAGCTCGTCTGGCTCAACGCCGTCGAGCGCTACGGGCGCCAGATCGACGCGAAGATCCTCGGCGAGTACTGGCTCTCCTTCGTCATACCCAATTGGGTCGAGTACGGCTCGGGCAAGAACAACCTCAAGATGGGGATCCTCCCGCCGCTCTCCGGCTACGTGGAGAATCCCTACCGCGACAGCTGCGGCTGCTTCATCCGCTCCGAGCTCTGGGCTTGCCTGGCCCCGGGACGTCCCGAGCTCGCGGCGCGCTACGCCTTCGAGGACGCCATCGTCGACCACGCGGGCGACGGCATGCACGGCGAGATCTTCTGCGCCGCCGTCGAGAGCGCGGCCTTCGTCGAGTCGGACAAGTACCGCCTCATCGATATCGGCCTCTCGTACATCCCCGAGGACTCGGGCGTCGCGGTCGGAGTCCGGGCGGCGACCGAAGCCTACCGCGCCCGCGTCGACTTCCAGGAGGCCCGCCGTCGCGTCATGACCGCCGTCCCGGGCACCTTCGGAGTCCAGATGACGCCGCTCGCGGACATTCCCGCGGACGTGCCCGTCGGCAAGCCCGGCTACGACGCGCCGAGCAACATCGGCCTCATGATCATCGGCTGGCTCTACGGAGAGGACGACTTCGGCCAGAGCCTGTGCATCGCGAACAACTGCGGCGAGGACACCGACTGCACCTGCGCGACCCTGGGCTCGATCCTGGGCATAATCCACGGTATCGACGGCATTCCCAGGAAATGGATCGAGCCCATAGGCGACGCCATCAGCACTTGCTGCATCAACAACCTCGTCGGCGTGATCGACATACCTAAGACCGTCACCGCGCTCACCGACCGCGTGCTCCGGCTGACGCCGTCCTTCCTCGGCCGCGAGGCGTGCGACATCCTGGCCGGACCGGAGGGCTACGTCATCGAGGCCCTCGAGGGCGACGCGCTCTTCTGCGCGAAGGGCGACCAGTACGTTCCCGGTATCAACAACACCGCGAAGTCGCCCGAGCCCGACATCCTCGAGCTCCTCGCCCGCTCGCCCTACTCCGTGAGCTACCGCTTCCCCGCCTTCAACGCGCTCCTCGACTATCAGGGCGAGCCCTACATGAAGATCGGGGAGCCGCGCAGGCTCAAGCTCGTCCTGACCGACAGCGCGGTCCTCGGCTATCACCATCAGCAGTGGCTCGACGTGAAGATCCACGCCCCCGAGGGCCTGCGCGTCCTGCCCGGCCCCGAGTGCGGCTTCTTCCTCCAGCCGCTCTACAAGAGCAGGTGCGAGGTCGAGTTCGAGCTCCTCGCGGAGTACCTGCGGGGGCCGAAGGTCGAGGTTCTGATCGACATCTCGTCGAACGGCCGGCACTCGAACGGGATCATCAAGGCCACGCTCGTCCCGAAGCTCTAGGATGGGCTAGGGGTCAGCTATCGCCCGCCCGCGTCCACGAGTGACGATATGGTGAGATCGATATAGCGCGTCCGGTTCGCTTCGTCAGAGAAATCGATGTCGAAGAGCGAGTGCGGAATAGTCGAGATGAGGGCGGGATGCATGAGGCTCGTCATGAGCTGTATCGTCTTGAACATCAGGACCTCCTCGTCCTCTATGCCCGCGGCTTCCCTGATCAGCCCCATGAGCCGTTCTTTGACCTTCGAGATCATTCCCACCAGCACGAGTTCGGCCGATGTCGGCCTGCCCGTTTCCTGCCTGACGATTGACGCGGAGATCGCCTCGGTCATGCTCGCGAAGACCCCCGGATTCTTGTGGAAGAGGGTCGTATAGGCGGTGAGAAAGCGCCGGAGCCTCTCTTTGGGATCGGTATCCGCGTCCATCGAGGCTTCGAAAAGGACGACGACTTGGTCGAAGAAGCGCTCCAGCGCCTTGGTGACGATTGCGTCCTTTGTCCCGAAGTAGTAATGCACCGTTGCGACGTTTACCCCGGCCCTGGCCGCGATGGCCCGCACGCTCAGGGCATTGATGCTGGTCTGACTGATGCACTCGAGGGCCGCGGTCAGTATCCTGTCCCTCGTGGGATCCTGGGCCGACGAGTATCGCCGCTTTTTCTCCTTGCCGGATTCACTCATCCAAGCGCTCGTCCCCTGTCGTCCCGCCTCGGGACGCTTACGTTCCCAAGGAAAGACTGCATTTCGCCCCGACGAAGGGATAGGGCGTGAAGGCCCCGCCGGAAAGATCGAAGCAGTAGCCCCCGAATGCGGCGAGGCTCAACGCGTCGCTCAGGCTCGCCGATATCTTGGGCTTCAGCGTAAGCGTCGATAGGCCGTTGTAATTTATCCCATCGTATCCGAGCGCTACTAGCCCTGCCTTGCACTCCACGCCGATGAGTATCGGCTTGCCGAGCGGTAGGCAGAGCGTAGGGCCGCAGCTCGCCTCGCAGTACAGGCCCGTCAGGTCAGTCGCGACGCTGAGACCGGCGTCCAAGGATGCCAGGTCGCCGGCGATCGGTATCGAGCAATCGGCAAAGGCCGCGATGTCGACGCGGGATCGGAGATCCGTGGCGTATACAGTCGAGAGCAGTCCGGCGGTCATGGGATCCGCGGCGTATTCGATGCTGAGCGTATAGTCTTGCTCCGCGGGCACGCAGAACCGGCCTTCATCGAGCGTCAGGAGGTTCGAGTGCCACAGTTCGAGGTTGACGTACAGATGCTCGCCGATCCCCTGCCCCAGAGAGACGCTCTCCGTTTGCCTCGCGCCGCTCTCGCTCTCATAGCGGAAATACGACTTGTCCGTCAGGCCTACATCGACGGTGAGGTCCAGGCAGAAGGCCTGCGCTGAAAGGAACGCGAGAAGCAGCGTTGCATACCGGCGCTTCATGTCTACCTGCCCCCCGTCCTTTTGTTCTTCTTCAGGACGTCGCTCATCTTCCCGTATCCCTTGGGCACGGCGAGCTCGGCTTCGTCGAGCTCCTTGCCGGCCAGGCTCAGCACTTGCCATCGGAGCTTCTCCTTGCCGTCCTTATCCTTGACGACGGCCTTGAGCGGGAAGGCGCGTTGCGCGACGAGTTCCTTCGCCATGCGCCCGAGGACCAGTCCCTCCGCGGGGTAGCTCTTCTGCAGGCTGACGAGGAGATTGAAGCTCAGCGATACATCCTTCGTGATCCAGAGGCTGGCCGTCCCCGGATATGCGGCGGTATCGTCGAGGATCCACTCTTCGGCGGCGCAGCCGAGTATGGTCTCGGTGAGACCGCTTCTCTTGATCTTTACGCCCTGCTTCGCGATGGCGTTCTCGAGCTGCGAGAGCGGCATGTCCATGTAGTACTTTTCCTTCGGGGAGATGAGCGTGATCGTCTTCTTCCCGAAATCGATCAGAGGATAGCCTTCGACGCCGTTATCGAGATGCGCCGTTTCCTCGGGCATTATTTTCAGTAAGGAGCCTTTGATATAGCCGACGGCCGCCGCGCTCGAGCTCGGCGCGGAGATCGATATCTCGATCTTCCCCTCGAAGTCGGCGGCGTAGGCCTGAGCCGACAGCAATACGGCCGCAATAGCGGATAGCGCCCGAAATCCATTTGTCTTCATGTTTTCCTCTTAGGCCTGTGGTGTAAGGGCCATCGATTGATTTTTCTTGAGCCCTATGAGCCCGAGAACGGTAAAGAAGAGCGGCCAGATGCAAGCGATGAGGATCGACCAGGGAAGGAATCGCGTCGACTCCTGAAGCTCGATGGCCAAGGCGGCGTTGAGCCCGTAATAGGGCGGGAATATGAACTTGATCCACTGTAGCCATGTCGGCATAAGCTCCGCCGGGAGGAGGAAGCCGCCCAGGAACAGGGGAAGTATCAGGTAGGGGATTATGGGTCGTCGCGCTTTCCTTGCGTCGGGCGCGTTCGTGGCGACTGCTGCCGCGATCGCGGGCCCCGTGCATAGAAGGACGAAGACGAGGAGCGAGCCCGTGTAAAGCGATGCCTCGATAGCCACTCCGAGGATCGAGAACACCGTGGAGACCAGCGCGAGGTAGAGGGCATAGCCCGTCGTCCCGAAAGCGAGGACGAAGGAGAGGAGATCGGCCGGCTTCGTCATCGCCGTCATCCTGCGCTTTTCTGAGCGGAGAGCCACGACCGTGCCCAGTGCGAATATGCCGGTGAGCACATAGCATATGAAGCCGAACAGCGCCGAGAAGACGTAGGCCGTCGCCGGCGAGAAGCCCGCAGCCAACTCCTCTATGTCGATGGGGATCGGGATACTGTCGGTCGAAATGACGCCTCCCGCTTCCTCGATCGCCGAAGAGCAGCTCTTGGCTATGGCGGAGAGCACGAAGATCCTGGTCAGCGGGTCGCTGTCGGCTATCGCCAACTTGATCTTGTCCGGCAGGACGTAGCTGGGATCGCTCGTCTTGATCATCATGTTCTCGGTCAGCTCGGCCGGGAAACAGATGATTCCCTTTACCCGCTCGGCGTCATAGAGCTCCTGAGCTTCCGACGCAGTCGAGGCCGTCGTTATCGTGAACGCCTTCGTCTTCAAAGCTTCGATCAATTTGTCCGGGATGTTCTGATACCCGGCCATGGGCATATCGAAGCCTTTGTCTTCGTTGCTGACGACAATGGGATATCCATGGATCCCGTTCATCAAGATCAGCGCGAGTAAAGTGATTACGATGTATGGCACCAATAGCAGCGGCAAGAGTCGTTTTCTGAGCGTCTGCCATAACGAAGTCATCTTTCCTCCTCGAAGATATGAATCATGTGATTTAATCGAATGAATGAATCATATGATTATATTATGGAGTTACGAATCCCCTGTCAACTAGCAGGTCGTTGAAATACTCGATGCATTTCAACGACCTGCTATGCAATTGCTTGAAAACCTTAGGCTTTCTACGCAATTGCAGATATCAAGGTAGTGTTGAAAAAGGCTCGGTAGGCCTTTTTCAACACCCTGCTAGATGTCTTCGTCCGGCATTGTCTGTGTAGCTTTGGCTCTCACCCTTAGGTTGTATCGTTCATAGGGTATCCGAATGTAAAAACAACTTGACTGAGATGCCGCTCAGAGGCGATCAGTCCCGGTCACCGAGGTATTCAGCTATTCGATCGAGGAGGAGACGCCATGACGGACGGATTCCAAAGGCTTGGTCGCGGCGATCTCGATCACGGACGAGCCGGAGCATCAGGGGTTCCGGCGATCCGCACGGGGCCGCAGGTCGAGCCTGACCGTCTGCAGGCCTGCCGCGGACGCTTCCAGCCAGGCCGGTCCCGCGACTTCGGACGGGACGAGGGCATAGGCGATGAGTCTACCCTTGTAGGCCCGCCGGCGCGGCGCGGAATACTCCGAGCAGTCGGCGATATCGCCATTCTCCATGCCGAGGAGCATCGTCCCTTCCGAGACCGCGATTTCTACTAGAGGGCTTTCGGTCGCGCAGAGCCGGCCTTCGTCGTCTTGGACCTCGATCTCTACCTGCGACAGCGCGAAGGAATCGTGGCCCTCCGCCCGAGAGTCGTCGGCGCCGTTCACGGCGTGCGACACTTCCCAGCGAGCCAGTCGCAGCCGCGCCATCGGCAGCGTCGACTCGATGGCATCCGAGACCGATCCCTTTCCCGAGCCTCCTCTTACTTCGAGCCTTCCCCGCGCGAAGGCGATGTCCCAGGCGATGTACTCGAGCGATGCGTCGCGCCTCTTCGCTCCGAGGCTTTCGTCGTTGAGGAAGAGCTCCGCGGAGTCGAGGTTGGTGTAGCAGACGACGGAAACGCGGGCCCCATCTCCATAGTTCCAGGAACGGGACAGCTCACGGCTTTGGACCTCGCGAGACCCAGTGCCCGAGGCTCCCGGCGCGAGGCAGGTGGCGAGATAGAGCGACGGCTTGCCGTCCCAGAGAATTCTCCTGCGATAGTATCCGTTCTTCTCGTTGCCCGCGGTATCGAGGATGCCGGAGCCGGAGCAGCGCACGGGCCAGCCCCGCGCTTCGCCGAGGAAGTCGATGCCGGTCCAGAGGAACTGGCCGGCGATGAAATCCCTGTCCCTCGCGGCCTTCCACGCGTCGAAGCTGTGGCTGTTCTCGCTCCCGATGATGGGGAGGCGGGGGAAGCGCTCGTGGTCGGCATCGTAGAGTTGTTCCTTGTAGTTATAGCCCGCCATATCCAGGCGATCGAGGAATCCGATGCTCGCGGACAACTCGGGGAAGGCCGCCGCGGCGAGCACCGGCCTCGTCGCGTCGTGCTTCTTCACGATCGTGACGAGCCTCGCCGCGATCGTGGCGAGGCGTTCCATGCCGGGCTTGTCGGGGTCGAAGCGCTGCTCCTCCTTGGGCTTGTTCGCGTCGTTGTTTCCGGCCATTTCCGCGAAGAGCGGATGGACATAGGGATCGTTCGGGTAATCGATCTCGTTGCCGATGCTCCACATGATTACCGAGGGATGGTTCCTGTCGCGGACGACGAGATCGGCGAGATCGCGCTCGTGCCATTGCGGGAAGTCCTCGTAGTAGCCTTGATGGACCGGCGGATAGACGTTGTGGCCCCGGTACCATTTGTTCTTGCAGCCTTCCCATTCGTCGAAGGCCTCGTCCATGACGTAGAGCCCCATCTCGTCGCAGAGGTCGTAGAGCTCCGGCGCCTGGGGATTATGGCTGCAGCGCACGGCGTTGCAGCCGGCCGCCTTGAGCTTGGAGAGGCGGCGGCGCCATACGTCAGGCCAGAAGGCCGCGCCCAGGCAGCCCGAATCGTGATGAAAGCAGACGCCCTTGAGCTTTTCGCTCCTGCCGTTGATGAAGAAGCCCGCGTCCGGGTCGAAGCGTATCGAGCGGATCCCCACGGAGACAGGCCTGGAGACGAATCCAGTACTCCGGCCGCCCGCGCGGCTTCGCAGTTCCAACGTTAGGCGATATAGTTCGGGCGAGACCGAGGACCAGAGGCGAGGGGAGGGCACCGGGATCCTGAGCTCGAAGGCGGCGGAGGTCCCGGCAGCGATAGTCGACAGACGCGACTCGGCGATGATGCGCTCCGCTCCCTTCCCCTCGAGGATCGCCCGGACGCTGGCGTCCTCGGCCGCGCAGAGTCCCTTGTTGGCGGCCGAGCCTGAGACCGCGACTTCGGCGCCACCGTCGGAGACCGCGGTCGCGACGATGACGCTTTCGCTCTCCACGAAGACCGGTTCATGCAGATCGATGTAGACCTTCCGGTAGATGCCCGAGCCCGTGAACCAGCGGGAATCCGCGATGTCTTCGTGGGCGACCTTCACGGCGACGATGTTGCGTCCCGTTTTCAAGCAATGCGTGATGTCGTACGTGAAGCCGATGTAGCCGTTGGGCCTTTTCCCCAGGTAATGTCCGTTCATCCAGACTTGGGAGTTCTTGTACACGCCGTCGAAGGTGATCGAAGCCAGTCGTCCGACTGCGCCTGCGTCGCCGAGGATCGAACCGTCGAATGCGGCCCGGTACCAGCCGGTTCCGCCGGGAAGGTAGCCGGTGCCGCTTGAATAATCTTCGGAGAAGGGAAAGGTCACTGCCCAATCGTGGGGTACGACCACCTCCTTCCAGCCCGAGTCGTCGAAAGACGGGGACCAGGGGTCCATGGCGAGGTCCTTGCGGCAGTCGAGCCCGTTTCGCCCTTCCAAGGCGAATTTCCATCTTTGTAGATAAACGGTTTTCATGGGACCTCCACGGTTTATGCTAGAGGAATCAGCGAACTATTGTCAAGAAAAACTGAAACCGATTTCAAGACGAATCTTGCGAAGTTTCGTTATCGTGGCTATCATGTGGTGATATGGCGGAGCAGGAAATCACCATTTACGATATCGCGAAGGAAGCCGGTGTCTCTCCCGCCACGGTTTCGAGAGTCCTCACCAACAATGCGCGAGTCAGCGAGAGCAAGCGAGCGAGGGTCGAGGAAGTCATCCGCAAGCACGACTTCAGGCCGAACGCGGTTGCCAGGGGACTGAGCACCTCGACCAGGCTGCTCGGCCTGATGACGGCCGATATTCGCAATCCCTATTACGCGACCCTCGCCGTGGAGTGCGAGAAAGCCGCCAACGCGCGAGGCTATACGGTCCTCCTGTGCAACATGCTCAACGACAAGGATGTCGAAGTAGCCCACTTGGAGAAGCTCTACGCCCAGCGGGTCGAGGCTATCATCCAGATCGGCTGCAGGGTCGACGACCTCGTGACCGATCAGGCTTACGCCGAGCGCGTCAACCGCGTCGTCAAGAAGATACCCTTCATTGCCTCGGGGAAATTGGACGGTACGGATTGCTATTCGGTCCGGATCGACCACGCCTTATCGATGAAGCTGGTCATGGATTACCTGGTTTCCCTCGGGCATCGGGACATCGCCCTCTTCGGGGGCGAGATGCGAGTCCAGTCGACCTTCGAGAAGTACCAGCAGTACATATACTTCCTCGGGGCACACGGCCTGAAATTCCGAGCGGATTTCGTCTTGGAGGGCAACTATGCCGATTCGGGCGGCTACGATTGCATGAAACGCCTGCTCCTTCACGAGCAGAGGCCCACCGCGGTGATCGCGATCAACGACTATAGCGCCGTCGGGGCCATGCGGGCTGCCTTCGAGTGCGGAATTTCCATTCCCGGCGACATCTCCATCGTCAGCTTCGACAATACGTTTCTATCGGACGCGGTCATACCGAAGCTGACTTCGGTGGACTACGACTATCCGGAATTCGGGAAGATTCTGATCGAGACGGCGATAGAGGCGACGGGACCGGATGCGCCCCTCAAGCAGCAGTTCGTCTCACCCAATCTCGTCGTTCGGGATTCTTGCGCTTCCATACGTGCATAAGAAGCCAGGGGCTTCAAGAAAATTTTGGTTGACAAAATAAAAACTGACCAGCAATAATGAAATCGGATTCATGATTTCCACGAAAAAAATCGGATGAACGGAACAGATTGCAGTGATTAACGGGGGTGCCTTTCTATTTTTTTGTGAAACCGGATACATATCATAGGGATTAAGGGGGCCTTTTGAGACCACTGCCCAATACGAACAGAGGGTTTTTCAAGGAGTTGTCCCACTCCAGGACCCTGATCCTCATGTGCCTTCCCGCGATCATATTCTTCATCGTCTTCTGCTACATACCCATGCCGGGTGCCTACATCGCCTTCACGGACTTCAAGTACAACCAGGGAATCTTCGGGAGCAGATTCGTAGGCTTCGAGAACTTCCGCTTTCTCATAATCTCCGGAAAGCTATGGCTGCTCACCAGGAACACCATTCTCTACAACCTGGTCTTCATCTTCCTGGGGAACGCGGTCCAAATCTTCGTCGCGGTCATGCTGAACGAGGTCCGCGTCAGGTGGTTCAAGAAAATCTCTCAGAGCGTCATGTTCCTTCCTTACTTCATCTCGTCCGTGCTCGTGGGCTTCCTGTCCTTCTCGATCCTGAATTTCGACTATGGATTCATCCCCAACATCTTCAAGGCCCTGGGCGCCGACGCCCCGAAGTTCTACTCGAATCCCGCGGCCTGGCCCGTGATCATCGTCCTCGTTAACCTCTGGCAAACCACCGGCTACGGCTCGATCGTCTACTTCGCCGCCATCATGGGCATAGACCCTGCCATCTACGAGGCGGCCCAGATCGACGGCGCCCACGCGCTCCAGAGGATACGGTACATCATCCTCCCGAGCCTGAAGCCGACGGCCGTCGTCCTCATCCTCTACTCGATAGGCGGGATACTGAAGGGCAACTTCGGCCTGTTCTACAACCTGGTGGGAAACGGCAATCCCATCCTCCAGCCCACGACCGACATCATCGAGACCTTCGTGTACCGCAGCCTCATGAACCAGTTCAACTTCTCGTCGTCGGCCGCCGCGGGGCTCTACCAATCGGCGCTCGGTTTCGCGATCGTCATGACGGCCAACTGGATCGTCAAGAAGATCGAGCCCGAGTACGCGCTGTTCTGAAGGAGGAAGTCGTTGCCGGTCAAGAAAGACAAGGTTTCGCTGGTCGTCACCGTTTTCGCCGTCGCGCTGACGACCGCGTTCTCCGTCGTGTGCCTCCTGCCCTTCGTCATGATGGTGTCCGCGAGCTTCAGCACGGAGAACGTCATCATGACCAAGGGCATCGGAGTCCTGCCCAAGGGCTTCTCGACGCGGGCCTACGAGATCATCCTGCATACGCCGAAGTATATGATCGGCTCCTACGTGGTCACCATCGTCCTGACGGTCTCGGGCACGCTGATCGGGCTCTTCCTCATCGCCATGACCGGCTACTCCCTCACGAGGCCCGACTTCCGCTGGCGCAACAAGATCGCCTTCTTCTTCTATTTCACCACGCTGTTCTCCGCCGGCCTGGCGCCCTCGTACCTCTGGATGGTCCGCTACCTCCACCTCAAGAACAACTACCTCGCGGTGCTCCTGCCCCTGCTCATGACGCCCTGGCTCATCATCCTGATGCGCAACTTCATGAAGTCCATCCCCTACGAGATCACCGAGTCAGGCAAGATCGACGGAGCCGGGGATTACAGGATATTCCTCTCCCTCATCTTCCCGATGGTGAAGCCGGGCCTTGCCACCGTCGGCCTCTTCCTGGCCCTGGGCTACTGGAACGATTGGTACAACGCGATGCTCTACCTCCCCAATCTCGACTATAAGCCCCTGCAGTACCATCTCTATCGGATCGTGAACGAAGCGGCCGCCCTGCAGAATTCGCTGGCCGGGGCGACCGTGGTGCTGTCAGCGAGCCTTCCCTCGACGACGCTGAAGATGGCGACGGCCGTGCTGGCCACGGGCCCCATCATCCTCCTCTATCCCTTTATCCAGAGGTTCTTCATCTCGGGAATCGTGGTCGGCTCCGTCAAGGGCTGACCATTCGGGGCGGTCCCGCACGGAGCCGCCTGATAGCAAGGAGGTAATCGATGAAGAGAATGCTGAAGGCGATGGCGATCGCGCTGCTCGTCCTGTTCGCGGCCTCGGGCGCCTTCGCCGCCGACAAGGCTACGCCCATCACCATGCTTCTCCTGGGCAATAAGCCCACGAACGGCCGCATCGACGCGGCCCTCGCGGAGATCAACAAGATCATGGGTCCGCGCATCGGCGCCGAGCTCAAGGTCCAGTACATCGAGTGGGCGGACTGGCAAAACCAGTATCAGCTCGCCCTGGCATCCGGTGATTCGAAGATCGACCTCGTGATCACCGCGACGGACTGGCTCTTCGCGCGCGAGATCGCGCGGAAGGGGGGCTTCTATGCCCTGACGCCCGCGCTCCTCAAGGCCAACGCCCCGAAGACCTGGGCGGCGGTGACCCCCGCCCACTGGGACCTCTGCACCGAGAACGGGAAGATCTGGTTCATTCCCGAGGATCAGTACACGCAGTATACGAACCATGGCATGTATTGGCGCAAGGATTGGGCCGCTCAGGGCGGCGTGACCGAGGTTAAGAAGTTCGCCGACCTCGAGAAGTACTTCGACGCGGTGAAGAAGAATCACCCCGAGGCCTTCCCCTGGGACGTCAGCGGTAAAGAGCAGGCGTTCGGCCAGATCCTCTACGGCTATCTCCAGTCCACCTTGCCCGCTCAGACCATCCTCGGCTGCTCCACCGGCAACCACGGGATCTTCTGGTACAACACGAAGGATCCGTACACGGTGATATCCCCCTTCATGGACGGGAAAGAATTGTCGGACGCCGCGGCGATGTTCGACCGCTGGGCCAAGAAGGGCTTCTGGCGCGAGGACGTGCTCAATTACCAGGGCCAGACCCGCAACGAGATGTACGACGGCCTCTCCGGCGCCGACCAGCACCACACGCAGACCTACGTGACGCAGACCAGGCCGCAGATGGACAAGCGCCAGCCCGGCTCCGAGCTGCAGTACTACTACTTCGGGATGGAGAACAAGAACGTCAACAAGGACCTCATGACCCACGGCGCGATGGCGATCAACGCGGCGTCGAAGAAAGTCGAGAAGGCCCTGCAGGTCTACGAGCTCCTGCGGAACGACAAGCAGATCTACATGCTCTACAACTACGGCATCGAAGGCGTCGATTACGTCATGAGGGCCGACGGCGTGCTGGACAGGCCCCAGGGATGGGACATCACCAAGCAGGCGATAGACAGCAACTTCTGGGGCGGTCGCATGGACGCCTTCGAGCCCATCAACGCTCAGTTCTGGAGCGGCAAGAAGCAGCTGTACGCCGAGTTGAACAGCTTCGCCAGGGAGTACCCCCTCGAGAAGTTCGCATTCAACAATACGAAGGTCGCCGCCGAGATGGCGGCCATAGGCGACGTCTGCGCCACCTACATGCCCGCCCTCGCCTACGGCAAGACCACCGACCCCGCGAAGGCCGTGGCCGATTTCCGCGCCGCCCTCAAGAAGGCCGGGTACGACAAGGTGAAGGCAGAGATCCAGGCCCAGCTGACGGCGTTTAAGAACGCGAAGAAGTAATACGCCAGGGATCCCTTCGTGGGAACGCCGGTCAATCGCCGTGGCGGCGACGGGCCGGCGTTCCGTTCATTTGAACCGTGGACAATATAAGGAAGGATCGTCAACGGAGGTACTGGCTAAAACCTCCTGCAGGGCAGCACGTGCTCGCTCTCGGTCTTGTTGTTTCCGTATTGATAAAAATAGATGGACTGGGCGTTAAAATAGCAATATGAACCGCCCTGGGATTGCCGGAGATCCTTCGATTTGAGTCCGACTCCTAAGGGCGGGCCAGCTGCTGCCTCAGTATACGTGCTCGAACCCTGCTGGGGAATATAGCCGATGGGCTCGAGTAGTCGCCTGTTGTTGAACCAGTCGACCCAGTCGAGCGTAGCGCCCTCGACGGACTCCAGGCCCTTCCACCGTGAGACCCGCGATCCGAATGATGGATGAGCTGGTCTTGCACGTTATGCGCTCACAGAGCTTGCTCCAGCGCATCGAGCGTCAGGTCGGCCGAGTGCACAAGCCTCCCCCTGCCGGGATGAGGCCGGCTTTGGTCGACTGTTTGCTGCAAAAAGGTCCGAAAACAGAATCCGGACGATTCCCCCATGTCGCAATGATAGGGTTCCTCCATATCGATGCCGTGCCTCGGCCCATGCCGAACACAGGAGGACGTATGCTCAACTATCGCAGCAGATTTACCTGGCTTCCGATCGCTTTCTTTCTCGCCCTGATCCTGGCTGCCTGCTCCAATTCCTCAGACTCATCCTCGGACGACGGGAGCCAGGCCGACACCAGGAGCTGGCAGGTCGTCGGCTCCGTGGGATTCAGCTCGGGGACAATCGATTACACCAGCCTCGCCATCGACTCCTCGGGCACTCCCTATGTCGCCTATCAGGATGCCGACAATAGCTCCAAAGCCACGGTGATGTACTACGACAGCTCTTCATCGTCGTGGAAGACGCTGGGCTCCGCGGAATTCAGCGCGGGTATAGCCACTTACATCAGCCTCGCCTTCGACTCCTCGGACATTCCCTATGTCGCCTATAGGGATTACGGCAATAGCGGCAAGGCCACGGTGATGTACTACAACAGTTCTTCATCGTCCTGGAACACCCTGGGCTCCGCGGGATTCAGCGCGGATATAGCCTCTTACATCAGCCTCGCCTTCGACTCTGCGGGCACTCCCTATGTCGCGTATACAGATAACAGCAACGGCAACATGGTCACGGTGATGTACTACGACAGTTCTTCCTCCTCCTGGGAAGCCCTGGGCTCCGCAGGTTTTAGCTCGGGGGGCGCCGTATACACCAGCCTCGCCATCGGCGCATCGGACACTCCCTATGTCGCCTATGGGGATTACGACAATAGCAGCAAGGCCACGGTGATGTACTACGACAGCTCTTCATCGTCGTGGAAGATCCTGGGCTCCGCGGGATTCAGCGCGGCGGCAGCCACTTACATCAACCTCGCTTTCGACTCCTCGGGCACTCCCTATGTCGCCTATCATGATTGGGGCAACAGTTACAAGGCCACGGTGATGTACTACGATGGCTCTTCATCGTCGTGGAAGACACTGGGCTCCGCGGGATTCATCGCGGGATACCTCGACACCAGCCTCGCCATCGACGCCTCGGGCACTCCCTATGTTGCCTGTTCGGATTACGACAACAGCTACAAGGCCACGGTGATGTACTACGACAGCTCTTCATCGTCGTGGAAGACGCTGGGCTCCGCGGGATTCAGCGAGGGGGAAGCTTATTGCACCAGACTCGCCATCGACGCCTCGGGCACTCCCTATGTCGCCTATTCGGATGGCGGCAGCAGCTCCAAGGCCACGGTGATGCGCTACAAGTAGGCGGCCGGCGCGAAGGCGCGTAGTCCGCGCGCGAGATAGGTCCGCGAAAGGGAACCTTTCTCGCGCGCCATCATAGTGCAGCGAATCGGCCCATGCCGAACACAGGAGGACGTATGCTCAAGTATCGCAGCAGGCTTGCCTGGTTTCCGATCGCCTTCTTCCTCGCCCTGGTCTTGGCTGCTTGCTCCAATTCCTCAGACTCATCCTCGGACGACGGGAGCCAGGCCGTCACGATCGGCTCTCAGACCGGGACCATCTCCTCAGGCACAGCGGGCTCGGCCACCTTCGCGGCGGCGACGGTGAACGTGGCCGACGGGACGGCCGGCACGATCACCTGGTACGGCTCCTCGGACGGCTCGAGCGCGGCAAGCGCGCCCGCGGGCGTGAAGGCCGAAGTTTCGGCGGTGTCGAGCGGTTCCGCCACGGTCACCATGACGGCGGACAGCTCGGCCTTGAGCGGATCGTACTACTTCAAGCTGACCGAGGGCTCGGCGGGCTCCTCGGTGGCCACCCTGACCATATCCATGGCCTGGCAGGCCGTCGGCATCGCGGGACTCAGCCCGGGGACCGCCTCTAGTCCCAGTCTCGCCTTCGACTCTTCGGGCACTCCCTATGTCGCCTATAGGGATGGCGGCAACAGCGCCAAGGCCACGGTGATGTACTACGACAGCTCTTCCTCCTCCTGGAAGGCTCTGGGCTTCGCGGGGTTCAGCTCGGGGTCAGCCGATTTCACCAGCCTCGCCTTCAATTCCGCGGGCACTCCCTATGTCGCCTATATGGATTACGGCAACGGCGAAAAGGCCACGGTGATGTACTACGACAGCTCTTCATCGTCGTGGAAGACCCTGGGCTCCGCGGGATTCAGCGCGGAAGGTGGTGTCAATTACACCAGCCTCGCCTTCGATTCTTCGGGCACTCCCTATGTCGCCTATATGGATTACGGCAACGGCGAAAAGGCCACGGTGATGTACTACGACAGCTCTGCCTCCTCCTGGGAAGCCCTGGGCTCCGCGGGATTCAGTTCGGGAAGCGCTAAGTACGCCAGTTTCGCCATCGACTCCTCGGGCACTCCCTATGTCGCCTATCAGGATGGCGCCAACGGCAACAAGGCCACAGTGATGTACTACGATGGCTCATCCTGGAATGTTCTGGGCTCCGCGGGGTTCAGCTCGGGTACAGCCAATTACACCAGCCTCGCCATCGACTCCTCGGGCACTCCCTATGTCGCCTATAAGGATGGCATCAACAGCTACAAGGCCACGGTGATGTACTACGACAGCTCCTCATCGTCGTGGAAGACGCTGGGCTCCGCGGGATTCAGTTCGGAAACCATCGATTACACCAGCCTCGCCATCGACTCCTCGGGCACTCCCTATGTCGCCTATTCGGATGACGGCAGCAGCGGCAAGGCCACGGTGATGTACTACGACAGCTCTTCATCGTCCTGGAAGACTCTGGGCTCCGCGGGATTCAGCTCGGGATACGTCGATTGTCCCAGCCTCGCCATCGACTCCTCGGGCAGGCCCTATGTCGCCTATCAGGATTACGGCAACAGCTACAAGGTCACGGTGATGTGCTACAAGTAGGCGGCCGGCGCGCCATTCCTGCGGCCTCCATGGACTATGGGCTTTCGCGCGACGCCTCCGTCGCGCGAAACGCCTTCATCAGACGGCGGTTGCGATTTATCCTCCCGCCTTCCGAAGGCGCTTCGTGCGGTATTCGCGGGGAGATTCTTCGGCTATTCGCGTGAAGATGGTATTGAACGTTGACTTGGAGTTAAAGCCATTGTCGAAGGCGATCTCCAGGATCGTGGCCTGCGGCCGCTCGATCAACTCGCGCTGGATGGCGCGTACGCGGTAGGCGTTGACGTAGCCTCGGAAGTTGGTGTGCATCTTTTCATTGATCAGCTCGGAGGCCTGGTGCGCGGTGATGCCCAGCGCGCGTCCCACCAAGGCGAGGGAGAGGTCGGGTGATCGGTAGGCCTTCTTCTCTTCCATGAGGCGCGTTAGGCGCGCCGCCAGGGATTCCACGTCCAGGCCCTCCAGGAGGGACTGCCGGCGCCCGCGTCGTAACAGCGCCGTCTCATGCGCGGGCCATCGGACGCGCGTCAGGGCGTAGACCATGATGAGGATGGCGTAGGCGAAGATGGCGAGATCTCCCGCGCGCTCATTACGGGCGATCGCGACCACGAGCAGCGCGACCGCGGCCGCCAGAACTCCGATGGAGAAGACGACGAGCGCATGGATCTCCTGCGCGCGCCAGGATGGGTCTCGAGCTCGGCGCAGGGCTCCCCTCATGAGCGCCGTAAGGGTGTAGCCGCAGAGCAGGCCCGCCGAGCTGAGGCTCAGGCCATAGCCGAGCGCCGTGGCCGCCGAGGAGGGGATTACTTTGGAGACGATGAAGAGCGCGATCAGCGCTCCGGGCAGGATGTAGTGCCGGACCTGGCGAAAAGTGACAGCGCGCGCCTCCTCGATGATGGAATCCGCGGAAAGGTACGCGGCGGGAGCGGCGCACGCGATTGCGCAGACATCCGCGTGCATCAGAAAGGGTGTGTCCCGCAGAAGACCCGTCGCCAGGGTCCACGCGTGCAGAAGGCTCCCGCCGAGGCAGGCGAAGAGGATGGCGGAGTGCCAGTGGATCGCCAGGCGCGGCCGGACGAAGAGTTGGGCGACGCTGAACAGGGCGAGGCTCATGGCGAGCGAGAACAGGAGTGTGTCGTAGATTCCTTCCAAGGGCGCCGCCTCGTCGAACATGGGAGTGCGGCAAGTATATCGTGATCAGACCACCGTCGCAATGTTCGTATGATGGTCCAGGGGAAAGCCGCGCGCTCTCGGATGCGGCTCGTGCTCGATGAACGCGAGCGGACTTAGTAGTCCATCCCGCCCATGCCACCGCCCATGGGGGCGACTTCGGCTAACGCTACGCTCGGTGAAGCCTCGCGCCGCTGGACTTCGTTCGGGAAGGTCGGTGATCGCGCGCTCGGTGGTGAGGAGGAGGGCCGCGACGGAGCCGAAGGCCTGGCTGTGAAGGTACAATAGGTCGTTCCTCCGCCACTGATTTGAGAGACTGGAATAACCACAAAACAGGGCCTCTATGCAGGAGGGCGGATGAAGCGGACATGTGAAGCAGCGGGGGGGAAGTCTTCGTTCAGGCTACAAATGACTCGCGCCGTACGCGAGCGGCAGCTTGACGTTTAATAGACCTGAGAGCCATCCACGTAGACGTGGCCGCCGTCCGCGATGGTCCTATTTTCGGTCAAGCTGGTGAGAGAAGAAGGCCGAGCCCGAGGAATAGGAATTCATCATGGTTACCGAGTTCAGGCCCGCTATGCGAACGGACTCCGAGCCGGTCGCCGAGAGAGAGCAGCCGTCGATGACGAAAGTTCCGGTGCAGTAGATACAGGGCGATCTCGAGCCCGCGGTCGACATGAATCCGAAGGACAATGACGGCCGGACCGCCCTGGACTACGCGTACGAGAACGCGCCTAATTGGCGCGATAGATGAATCCGTGATTCCTCATGCTTCACGTTCTGCCCAGCCTCTTCGCCATCCATGGCGAAGCCTTCCCGCCTCCTCTACGCCGTCCTGACCATCGTCGCGCGCTTCCCCTAGGCCACGAACTTCCCGGTCAACGTCGACGCGGAGAGCGCCGCCGCGAGCTCTCGAGCCCCCAAGATGGACGCGACCTGGCTTTCCGATCGCGGCTATGGCAGAATCAGGAATTTCGCTGGGCCATATGCAAAGGGAGTCGAAGATGCACACGATCCGGTCGCTAAATCGCACAACGCTTCTAGCCGCGGCGGTCGTCGCCTTATCGCTCTCAAGCCCGTCGCGGCGACCTGGACGACGAAGAGACACGAGCTCTCGTCCGCCTTTCTGAGCGGGCTCGGCTCCCGCCCGCCTCCGCGTGACACTCGGCGCGGGCTCCCAGCGCCTCTACGAGCTCTCGGGCCCCTTGTGGAAGCCGGTCCCGATCGAGGCCGGCTACGCGACATCGGTCGGCGCGATGGCCGTCTCGCCTGACGGGAGGATGGATGCGCAATGGGTCGATCCCGACGTCCGGCTGGTCGATCGGGACTCGGGCGAGCTCGTCGGCTACTACAGCCGCGGCCGCGAGGCTTTGGCCACGACGAATCTCATCGTTGTATGCTGCCTCGCCGGGATCACCGCCCTCACGGCGCTCATGCTCGCCCTGGGGCATCGCGGCGCCCGAAGGCGATCCCTCGATCAATCGCCCCTTCGCTGGAAGACCAACAAGCCTCTCCACATCCTCCTCGTAGCCCTGGTCTTCGCGATCGGTTTCCTCGGCGCGGCCCTTCTCACGAACATGGCGATCGTGCAGTACACCTATTTGATCGGGATTATCGTGATCAGCGCGATCTTCAATACCCTCAGCCTGCCGACGGGCGAGGCCTGGACCAGGAAGCAGGGATTCCGGCTGGGCCGGTATCTCCTCATTGCGGCGGCCCTGATCGTCTTCGTATGGATCTTCAGGCGACTCGACATCGATCGCAGCTCGGGCGTCGTCCAGGGGCTCCGATGGTCGAGCGGCCACGCGGTCTACGACGAGGGGCCCGGGCTGGTCGCCTATCCCGTCATTATGGGTGCCCTGTCCCTGATCGTGGTCGTCCTGGACGCGCTCATCGGCGACAGGCCTCTCGCCGTCGCCCCCGGATGAAATGAATTTTCGTGCGCGCATTTCACGCGCGACGGCTTATCGCCGTCCGTGGTCAGCTACGCTAGCCCGCGCCTGCAGTGTCGGCGGAGACGCGGCATCAAACCAGCGGCGTCATGGGCACGGCTATAAAGAAACGCCTCCTTGCAGGGGCGCTTCCAGTTGCTGAGTGATACGGCCGCGGACTTGGTAGTCCATCCTGGTCGATCATGACCTAGTAGAACGCTCCGCTCGGCCATCGACCCAGCGCTCGCCTTCCTAATAATCGCACGGGAGCCTTTTTTCTTGACAGTGTAATTCTCAGATTCTATTCTAAACGCTACCTGTGTTGCCAGGTTCTATTCATCTATGAGCAAGCACCAAGGAGCGAAAAGTGCATCGTCTGAAAATGCGATCTATGGCCTTCGTTCTTGCGCTCGTGTCGGCGGCATTACCCTGCCTGGCCCTCGACCTGCCGGCCGAAAACATCTGGAAGGTCCTCGTCTCCCCTGATGGTTCTCGAGCCGTCTGCGCTTACAGGGATGGAAAGATCGGCGTCTTCGATCTAGCTTCGGGCGACCTGATCGGGCTTATGAAGGGTCACAAGGACCGCGCCAACGGCCTCGCCTTCTCGCCCGACATGACGATGGCCGCGAGCTCCGATTCAAATAAGACGGTGATTCTCTGGGACCTCGCGGCTATGAAGAAGAAGGCATCGATCAAGTGCGGGAGCGAGGCCTATTCCCTCGCCTTCTCCCCCGACGGCAAGTACCTCGCGATGGTCGTCAAGGGCGGGGGTGAAGTCTACGAGCTCGGAGTAAAGCCGAAGCAAATCGGGAAGTTCACCTATTATTCGCAGGCCGAGAGGCTCGACACGAGAAACTTCGACTTCGCCGACCAGCAGATATACCGCAGCATCGCCTTCAATGCGGACTCATCCTTGGTCCTCGCGGCGAAGATGTATTCCGCTCGTCTTCATTTCCGGATCGGCGAGCCGAAAGCCGATTACCGTGCCAGCGGCGCATATGCCGCCCCGTGCCTGCTCCTGGATTCTCCGGACACTTTCGCCACCATGATACTGGAGAAGAGAAGCGGCGACGCGTCGAAGCAGGGCGTGACGGTAAGCTTTCATACCGTGGCCGACGGTTCGGTCGTCGGGGAGCCGGTCACGTTCGAGCTCGGCGCGGGAAAAGTTGAGGACAAGGGAATTTCGCCCTCGGGCGCCATCGCCTGGTTCGATACGAAGAACAAAGAAGGAATCCTGAGCCTCGAGCTGTTCCGCCTAGACGGCTCCGGGCTCATCGCGAGCATCCCGACTCCCAACCCCACGAGATGCGTCTGCTTCTCCGAGAAAGACTCGATTTTCTGGTACTGCGACGCCGAAACGGATATCCTCACGAAGGTGAATCTCGCCGACGGCAGCACGATCGCTTCGTTCAAGCTGAGTGCGAAATAGGACCGCGCTGCCTGGGCTCGTATCGCTTCGCTTGAAACTAGAGGGGCTGCCCGTTGGGGACAGCCCCTTCGGTTTGGCGGGAACGGGCCATGAGGAAGCCCCGCCAGGAGGCGGGGTCTTGAACCGCCCCGGCACAGACCCATCGCCTGCCGGCCTCGTCCGCTGCTTCGCAAATAATGACGTGGTTGACGGGCAGGATCGCGGGCAATAGTCTATCTCCGAATGGTAGGCGCAGTGGCCAATGCCGGGTTCCTATCGTATAACCTGTCACCGTAGCGCTTGAACCCGCACTAGGAGAGAACACATGATCACGGCGAGAACCCCCTGCAAGCCGGGCGACGTCGGTTACGACGAATCGCGACTCGGCGCCGTCAACCGCCATCTCCAGCGACTCATCGACGAGAAGCAGCTTTTCGGGGCCGCCTACTGCCTATCGAGGGACGGCAAGGTCTTCGCCAACGCTTCCTTCGGGCGCCTTTCCTACAGGCCTGAAGATCGGCGCGAGCTGCTTCCCGATTCTCCCATGCGGATCGCCTCGATCACGAAACTCTTCTGCGCCGCGGCGCTCTTCAGGCTGGTGGAGGACGGGATAATCCGATTGAACCAGAGCGCCGGCGAGATCCTCGAGGAGATGAACGGGCAACCCTTCAAGGACATTACCCTGGCTCACCTGCTCTCGCATACCTCGGGACTCAATCCCGATCCCGGCTGCTTCGGGAACGAGCTTTGCAAGTCGCCCTGGGAATTCATCGGGATCATGAAGGATAAAAACTGGCTCGAGGCCGGCCTCTCGGTGGGCATGCACGCCAAGCCCGGAACGGAGTGGGCTTATAGCAGCTTCGGCTACTGCATCCTGGGCGAAGTCGTCACCCGCGCCGCCGGCATGGACGTCCACGATTTCATCAGGAAGGAGATTTTCGATCCCTGCGGCATGGCGGACACGACCTTCTCCGGGCGCAAGAGCGCCGAGGCGGCCGAGCGCGCCAGGTTCAAGGCGATCTACGAAAGGGCCGTGGTCCGCGACAAGGACACCGAGGAGCAGATCGCCGAGGTCCTCGAAGACAAGGAACGCGCGTTCTCCTCCTTCGACGCGATGCCGAAAACGGCGGGCGGAATCGTCTCCACCGTCCAGGACCTCATCAAATTCGGCAATATGCTCCTTAACCAGGGAACGACTCTGGAAGGCACGCGCGTCCTGGGCAGGCGCACCGTCAACCGCATGACGGAGCGCTACACCGGCCGGGAGATCAAGGACTACTGCTGGGGCGCGGGAGGCGTCGAACGTCCCTACGCCCTCGGTCCTGATAGGCGCCGCAACGCCGACAATATCTACAGCCCGAGCTTCTACTTCCACGAAGGCGCCGGCGGCTGCGCCCTCATCATCGATCCGGATGAACGCATGGTCGGCACCTGGTTCGTCCCCTTCGTGGACGGCCAATGGAGACCGGCCGCCGTATACAACACCGGCGCCGTCGTCTGGTCGGGTCTCGAGTAAGTCATGAGGGGGAGCACGGAGCTCGACGCGGCGCCACGCGCACTTCTAGCTGCGCGGCTCCCCCTGCCTCCAGCGTCCTCGCGCGCCGCGGACTCTTATCGCGGCGCGCGGAACGAGAGGAATGGATCATATGCCCGCTAGCGCGGGCGACGTTATCGGCCGCGCGGCGCAGCGTACGACGGCTCGCTCCGGTCGCTTCCGGCACCCCCACTCCTATGTTTATTGTCAAGCCGCCCGTTCCGATTTCATTACTCCATAACGCTTCAGCTTGAGGGCAAGCCGCGCTTCCGAACAACCGTTGTAATATACGCGGCGTCGAGCCAAGATCCAAAGCAATTCCAGGATCTTCCGGGCCATGGCAACCACGCTCTTGAGCTTTTCCTTTTGGCCCACGACATAGGCATATTTTGTTTTCAGCCATCCTTCGTCCTTGGAACGGACCATAGCCCATACAGCCTGGAGCATGAGCCTTGTTAGCCTCGGCGGTCGCATGTCCCGCTCAAGGGCTTCTGCCACCTCTTTGAAGAATCCGAACAGGATTTCCCGATGGAGTGCCCGAGGTTCGCTCCGTTTGAGATCCTTTGGTTCGATTTCTGTGATCCCTGCTTGGACATAGATGGAATGGAGTCGGTTTAGTGCTCTCACTCGACTGTCGGAAAAGAACTGCTTCGCCGAGACATATGACCTCATTTCCTCTTCACGCTCGCTCGGGACAGCTACTACCGGCAACTCCGAACGCCCGAACCGAGCTACCGAACGCGATCCGGTGGTAGGCATCGAGCCTGTCCGTTTTGTTGGTCGATTGGTGGATGATAGCGAGCCTCCCGGCGTTCAATACCACCACATCGCACCCGACCTTTTCCTTGAGGTGGCGCTGCAGCGAAAATGCGAATACGCAGGCTTCGACGGCAACGACATCTTCGGGACGAAGTTGCCGGACTAGTCTCTTTCGACCTTCGACATCTGTCCGGGCAAGACCAGCGCTTCGTTTCTTCCATCGCGGTTCGCCCTCGCTTAAATCAGGGAACGGGAGGCATGCCGGATTTGCGGGCTATCCCAAACTCCTAGATCTCAACGCAGGAAGGCGGATGAACAGCCATAAGAATGCGCGATTAACCGCGAAAGGTCGAACCCTATTAATCCAGAGAGTACTCGGCGAGGCTTGGACGATGGAGCGGGCCTGCGACGCAGCGGGGGTCAGCCGGCGAACCGGCTTCAAATGGCTGGCACGGTAGCGTTCCGAGGGGTATTCAGGGCTAGACGATAGGAGCTCACGACCGCAGGTAAGCCCGCGTCGGATCGACGCGGCGGTGGTCGGCGACTGGGAAGTGCGACGGCGGGAGTGCTGGACGCTGCGAAGGATAGCCGAGTACTCCGGCCGGAGCATGGCGACGATCAGCCTGTACATGCGAGTACTAGGAATGTCCCGGCTCTCGTCGCTCGAACCGCCCCTCACCGTCGTGATGACTACTCCCGCGTTTCGTTCGCGTCACGAGCGTTATGACCGACAATGGAACGGGGTATAAGAATACCTTTCGATCAGCATGCACTCAAATGGAGATATGACACCTGAAGACCAAACCCTATGCTCCACGGACAAATGGTAAAGCGGAGCGCTTCGTCCAGACGAGCTTCGCGCTCGGCTACGAGCGTAATGTTTACAGCCTTCATCCTTAGGTACAGCTCGAGGACGTCGATGCATCACGGCCGCCAGGCCGTGGTTTATTCCCGGTTTCGATTGACCTTGCCAATCCCCTCTATAAAAACTTTACTGCATCACCGCGAGAAGGATGGTACGACTATGAAGATTGGCGCCAAGCTTTTGACTGTCGGGGCGGCAATACTCCTTGTTCCGCTGGGCGTTCTGGGAGTCCTCATCACTCTACAGGCGAACTCGGGGATCGAGGGAATCATGATGGAGAACCTGAACACCCTCTCCCGGAGCATGGCGCTCTACACCGATAGCAGGCTCGAAGGTGACATGCGTACGAGCTTGGGCTTGGCGGGCGACATGGATATACGGCAGGCGGTCAAGAACGCCAATTCAGGTACTACGAAGGGCCCGGCGATAGACGCGCTGAACAAGAAAGTCGCTGAGATTATCAAGGCGGAGGTCTTCAGCGGCACCCACGACGCGATCGTGATCACCGATAAGGACGGCCTCATCATCGTCGGGACGGATACCAGGACCATCGGGTTGAAGGTCCCGACCCGCGATTACTACCAGAGCGCCATCGGCGGGCGGACCGCCGTGGGACAAGTCATGGTGGGCACGAGCGGCAACACTACCGTGGGCATTTCTTCGCCGGTCAAGGACGAGGCGGGCATGCCCATCGGCGTGTGCGCCATCTTCATCAGCAGCACCTCGGTGACCAACGAACTGGCCAATTACACGCTTGGAAAGTCCGGCTTCTTCATGGTCGTCGACAGGACGGGCCTCATCGTGCTCCACCCCGATAAGGAAGTCAGCCTCAAGAAGAACGTCAAGGAGCAGAAGGGATGGGAGAAGCTCTCCGCGGCGGTCTTGGCCGGGAAGGCGGGCAGTACAACGTATATGGACGGCGGTAAGCAAATGGTCGCGGCGTTCAGCCCCGTGGCCACCAACGGCTGGATGATAGTCGCGGCCCTACCCTACGGCGAGTTCCTGGTCACCGCCGATTCGCTGCGCAACACCATCATCATAACGGCAATCATTTCCTTCATCCTCGCTTTCCTCGGCCTGTTCTTCCTGAGCCGCTCGATATACCTGCCCCTGAATGAAGCGACGGCCATCGCCCGGCGCCTCGCCGATGGCGACCTCGCGAGCTCGCTCCACGACGAATTCATCTCGAGGGGCGACGAGATAGGGGATCTCGCCAAGGCCTTCAAGGAGATGGGCGAGCACCTGCGCGAGGTGGCGTCGCAAAGCAAGTCCGTGACCGTGAAGGTCTCCGGCGGCAGCCGGGCCATGAGCGCCACGGCCCAGCGGCTCAGCCAGGGCTCCACCGAGCAGGCGGCCAGCGCCGAGGAGATCTCGGCCTCCGTGGAGCAGATGAACTCCACGATCAGGCAGAACGCCGACAACGCCCAGGCCACCGAGGGCATCGCTATCAAGGCCGCCCAGAACGCCGAGCGCGGGAACGCGGCGGTCTTGAAGTCGGTCGAGGCGATGAAGGAGATCGTATCGCGCATCTCCATCATCGAGAACATCGCGAGCCAGACCAACCTCCTCGCGCTCAACGCGGCCATCGAGGCCGCGCGAGCCGGCGAGTTCGGCAAGGGCTTCGCGGTCGTCGCCTCGGAGGTCCGGAAGCTGGCGGAGCGGTCCGCCAAGGCCGCGGCCGAGATCACCGAGCTCTCCCAGAATACGATGGGCGCCGCCAGCGAGGCGGGCAGCGTCATCGGGGCGATAGTCCCCGACATCAAGAAGACGGCCGACTTGGTCCAGGAGATCGCCTCGGCCACGCGCGAGCAGAGTTCGGGGATCGATCAGATACAGAAGGCGATGATCGAGCTCGACTCGGTCATCCAGCAGAACGCCAGCGCGAGCGAGGAGATGGCCGGCATGGCCGAGGAGCTGTCGAATCAATCCAGCGATCTCTCCGAAGTGATCTCGTACTTCAGGCTCGGCGAAGAGGGCGGCGGGGAAAGGGCTTTAAAAGAGGGCGGGACGGGCGCGATCCGGCAGGCGCCCGCGTCCGCGCCCGCGCCCGCGAAGCCGAAGCAAGGCGCGCCCGCGCGAGGCATCGTTCCCGTCGGCCGGCCGAAGTCGGGAGGCGCCGCGCAGGACTCGGACTTCGAGGAGTTCTAGCAGGCTGTTGAAATGCCTCGAGTATTTCGACAGCCTGCTGGAGATCTGAACCGTCCCGGGATTGCCGGAGACCGAATTCCCTGAGAGGATAGGTCATGGGCAAGGCAAGGGCATTTTCATCGGAAGTCAGGGAACGGGCGGTACGGCTGATGTTCGAGCAAGCGCCCGAGCATGGCTCGCAGTGGGCGACGGCTATGACAACGCGTTAGCTGAAACGATAGATGGATTATTCAAAGCCGAGGTCATTTATCGGAAGGGTCCCTGGAAGGGCTTGGAGTCCGTCGAATGCGCCACGCTCGACTGGGTGCACTGGTTCAATAGCAAACGGCTTCCTGAGCCTATCGGTTATATTCCCCCGGCTGAGTTCGAGCAGCTATACTACGAAGCCCTAGCAGGCCCGACCTTAGGAGTCGGACTCAAATAGATGGCTCTCCGGCAATCCGGGGCGGTTCAGTATGGCGATCGCGGAGGAGGAAGTGGACCTGGCAGAGGTCCACGGGCGGCTAGTCAAAATTGAGAAGGGCATCAAAAAAACGCGAGACAAGCATAACGGCTTCTTCAGGGAGTTGGGCTTGCCGCCGCTTCCCGGCGCGGGGGAGTGATCCGCCCTTCCCGGCGCCTGATTCACTTCTTCTTGAGCAGCGCGGCGAAGGGATTGTAGGTCGAGGAATCATCCGAAGTGTCCAGGTACTTCGCCGTAGTCTCGTCTTCCTCAGCCGACGTCGCCGGCTTCAGGGAAATCCTCTTGTTGGCCTGGTCCACGCCGAGGATTTCCACCGTCAAGATCTGCCCAAGCTTTAGGGCGAGTTCGCGGTTCGTGCCATAGCTCGAGGCCTTGCTGATTTCAGAGCTGTGCATGAGGCCGTCGATCCCGGGTTCCAGGGAAACGAAGGCTCCGAAATCGGCCAGGCGGACGACTTTGCCTGTATGTTTCGAACCCTCCGGGTATTTTCCCGTCGCCGTTTCCCAGGGATCGGCGAGGAGGCTCTTCATGCTGAGGGTGATGCGCTCACTCTGCCAGTCGATCTGAAGGATGGCAGCCTGGATTTCCTGGCCGACCGATAGGAGGGCCTGGATGTCCTCTACCCGCGCGCGACTGATCTCGGAGACGGGCAGGAGGGCCTGGATGCCGCCCAAGTCGACGAAGGCGCCGAAGGGCTGGATGGATTTGATAGCGCCCGTTATGACCATGCCCTCGCGGAGGGTCTTCTTCAGCTCCTCGAGCTTCTTCTCTCGGGCCTCCTCATGGATCGCCCTGTTCGATACGAGGATGCTGCGGCCATTATCCTTGTATTCCTGGATCTTGAAGGTCAGGTGCTTGCCGATGTATTCCGCTGGATCGTCGGAGCGCCGTTCGCCCATCTTGGAATAGGGGCAAAAGGCACGGGACTCGCCGATCCTGATTTCGTAACCGCCCTTGATTTCCTTCTCGACGAGACCTTCCACCGGGCTCTTCTCGAGATAGGCCTCTTCCAGCATCCCGGCGCCGGCCGTGTCGCCGCTGATCTTGGTAGTGAAACGCATCTCCCCGTTTTCGGCCTTGAGGAAGAAGACCCGGAGCGAATCCCCCACCTTGACGGTGAGATCCCCCTCCCCGTCAGTCAGCTCATCCCGATCGAGGATTCCCTCGCTCTTCCCGCTAAGCTGCAGGAAGACGCAGTCCTTGGAAATCGATACGACCTCGGTCTGCACCGCTTGGCCAGGCTTGAAGTATCCCATTCCGGAAAAGCTCTGTTCGTACATCTTTTCAAGATCAGTCTTCGAGTCTGGATTGAGCGCTTTCATAGGTGTTCTCCCTGGGGAACACCGACTATAGCAGGAAACCTAGGTTAGTGAAAACATGCGCCGACCATCCGGCATAGGTGGAATGGGTGGCTGAGCCTTCATGGAAAACAAGAGCGGCGCCTTTGATGGCGCCGCTCGATGTATCGGTGAGACAGTTAGGTCTTAGTAATCCATGCCACCCATTCCGCCGCCCGGCATACCTCGCTACGCTCGGTTTGCCGCAAGGAATTAGTTTGACGTCGGCGGAATGGGCTAGGGTAAAAAGAAACGCCCCCTCGCGGGGGCGCTTCTGGATGCTGCACTAACTTGTTCGGGATTAGTAGTCCATTCCGCCCATCAAGCGCTTCGCGCTTGGCGCCGTAGGGAATGGATTGTATGCCCGCTAACGCGGGCGCGGCGTGCCGCCCAGGCTGCGCCGAATCGGCGGCGGGATGGGCCTGCCGTTCTTCGTCATAAAACAAGAGAGGCGCCCTCGCGGGCGCCTCTCGTTTCGTAACAGTAACGGCCGTGGACTTAGTAGTCCATGCCGCCCATTCCGCCCATTCCGCCGCCGCCGCCCATGGGAGGAGCCTTGTCCTTCTCGGGCAGATCGGTGATGGCGCACTCGGTGGTCAGGAGGAGGGCCGCGACGGAGGCCGCATTCTGCAAGGCCGAGCGCGTGACCTTCGCGGGGTCGATGATGCCGGACTTGACCATGTCGACCCACTCCATCTTGGAGGCGTCGAAGCCGATGCCCTTCTTCTCGTTCTTGGCGCGGTCGGCGATGATCGAGCCGTCGACGCCGGCGTTTTCGGCGATCTGGCGGATCGGCTCCTCGAGGGCGCGCTTGGTGATCTTGAAGCCGACCTTCTCGTCGTCGGTCATCTTGGACTGGTCGGCCTTCTCGAGGGCGAGCGCGGCCTGGATGAGGGCGATACCGCCGCCGGGGACGATGCCTTCCTCGATCGCGGCGCGGGTGGCGGAGAGGGCGTCCTCGACGCGGTGCTTCTTCTCCTTCATCTCGACCTCGGTGGCCGCGCCGACGTTGATGACGGCGACGCCGCCGGCGAGCTTGGCCAGGCGCTCCTGGAGCTTCTCGCGGTCGTAGTCGGAGGTGGTGTCCTCGACCTGCTTCTTGATCTGGGCGATGCGGTCCTGGATGTCCTTCTGCTTGCCGGCGCCGTTGATGATGGTGGTGTTGTCCTTGTCCACCTTGACGGTCTTCGCGGTGCCGAGCTGGGACACGGCGGTGTTCTCGAGCTTGAGGCCGAGCTCCTCGGAGACGACCTCGCCGCCGGTGAGGATGGCGATGTCCTCGAGCATGGCCTTGCGCCTGTCGCCGAAGCCGGGGGCCTTGACGGCGCAGACGGTCAGGGTACCGCGCAGGTGGTTGACGATGAGGGTGGCCAGGGCCTCGCCCTCGATGTCCTCGGCGATGAGGAGAAGGGGCTTGCCCTGCTGGGCGATCTTCTCGAGCACGGGGAGGAGGTCCTTCATGTTCGAGATCTTCTTGTCGTGGATGAGGATGAAGGGGTTCTCGAGAACGGCGGTCTGAGTGTCGCGGTTGGTGGCGAAGTAGGGCGACACGTAGCCGCGGTCGAACTGCATGCCCTCGACGAAGTCGATCGTGGTGTCCATGGTCTTGGACTCCTCGACCGTGATGACGCCGTCCTTGCCGACTTTCTCCATGGCATCGGCGATCTGCTTGCCGATCTCGGCGTCGTTGTTCGCGGACACGGAGGCGACGTTGGCGATCTCCTCCTTCTCCTTGATCTCCTTGGAGCTCTTCTTGATCTCGTCGACGGCGATGACGACCGCGTCGTCGATGCCGCGCTTCAAGGCCATGGTGTCGAGGCCGGCGGCCACGGACTTGAGGCCTTCCTTGACGATGGAGTAGGCGAGGACGGTGGCGGTGGTGGTTCCGTCGCCGGCCACGTCGTTGGTCTTGGTGGCTACTTCCTTGAGGAGCTGGGCGCCCATGTTCTCGTAGGCGTCCTCGAGCTCGACTTCCTTGGCCACGGAAACGCCGTCCTTGGTGACGGTGGGCGCACCGAACTTCTTGTCGAGGAGCACGTTCCGGCCCTTGGGGCCGAGGGTTACCTTGACAGCCTTCGAGATCATCTCGACGCCGACGAGAAGCTTGCGCCTTGCGTCTTCGCTGAACAGGAGTTGTTTCGCCATAATTGATTCTCCCTTTCCAAAAAGGAATTATGCACTCTTGAGGGCTACGTAAGCCTGCGCTCTCGAGTGTCACTCTGGACCCGATGTAAGGTCGCCATAGAACATACATAATTCCGCAAAACACGGCAAGGGTTTGTCGTGATTATTCGAGATAGTTAGTATACTAATCAAATATGGATGAAGTTTCGATAATGGGCGCCATCTTCTCGTCGAGACGAAGGAAGGCCGCCGAAAGGCTCCGGAGCTTCGAGATTACTCTGCAGCAGCTTCACTTGATCCAGCTCGCGAGGCGCAGGGGCGCGATCAGCCCCTCGGCCGCGGCGGCCGAGCTTTCCTGCGACCGGCCGACCATGACCCTGGTCGCGGAGAAGTGCCTGGACCGAGGATGGCTCGTGCGGAGGAGGACGGACGATGATCATCGCTCGTACCGCCTCGAGCTGACGGGCGAGGGCGAGGAGCTCCTCGACGCGATCGAGCGAGCGAGGCTGCTGTCGGCCGCTTCGCTGGGCGATCCGCTCGACGTTCTCGGGCCCGAGGAGAGGAAGGTCTTCACGGCGGCGCTCGCGAAGGTGGCGGCGCGCTCCTCCGCGCTCTACGAACGCGGCGAGTAAATTTGACAGCGGCTCCGCGACGTTAATAGTTAGTAGCGTCTCGTACCCCGTGGTCCATCGATTCCGGGGGGCCTGGCTTAAGGAGGATCCTGAGATGCGTACAATGCTATTACTCGTCGTGCTTCTCGCCGCGGCGCTCTATCCCGTCGCGGCCCAGGAGATCAGGCTGGACGGCGCCACGACGACCATAGATCGCGTGATTACGCCGTACAAGGCCGCGGTGGAGAAGGCGACGGGCTTCAAGCTCGTCGTCGTCGGCAACAACACGGGCCGGGGGCTCGTCGACCTCGTGGAGAAGAAGTGCGACGCTTCGCTGGCCTCGGAGCCGATCGAGATAGCGGTCGCGGCCGCCAAAGCCGCCGGGACCGTCGTTGATCCGGCGAAGTTGAAGATGTCGGTCGTGAAGTACGACGAGATCGTGTTCATCGTGCATAAGAGCAATCCCGTCAAGAAGCTGACCTGGCAGCAGATCAAGGACATCCATACGGGCAAGATCGCGAATTGGAAGGATGTCGGCGGCAAGAACGCGCCGATCACGGTCTACTCCGACGCGCCGACCGGCGGCACGCGCGCGATGATCAAATCCATCGTGCTCGAGGGGCAGGAATACGGCCCCGCGGTCCAGGCGCAGTCGGCCGTCAAGAAAGTGAACGAGATGGTCGCCAACGACGAGAATGGCTTCGGAGGACTGGGGCTGGGCTTCGTCGACACCGATCTGGTGACCATCGTCGAGACGAAGAAGATAGAGAGGCCGCTCGGCTTCCTGACCTTCGGAGAGCCGACGGGCAATGTCGCGAAGGTCATCAAGGCCTTCCAGGACGCGGCCAAGAAATGAGCTGAAGGCGAGCGGGCTCGGCCCCAGGGCGCCGAAGGCCGAGCCGCGCGGATCAGGCGACTGGCGCGGCGCGCCGGGGCTCGGCCGCGACCTCGGGAAGGTCCCTCTCGTTCGACGGCTCGCCGCTTTCCTCCGCCCTCGCTTCGCCGTTCCCCCGCTCGATCTTGAAATAGCAGACCGAGTCCATGAGCGACTTGGCCTGCCCGGACATCCTTTCGGCGAGTTCGGCCAGGGTCGTGCTCGAGTTCGCGTTGCTCTGTATCACGGTATCGAGCTGGGACACGGCGGCGCCGATATGCTCGACGCCCGAGGCCTGCTCGGAGCAGACGAGCGCGATGTCCCGGATCCGGCCTGCGTTCGCGTGGATCTCCGCGACGATCTCGTCGAGGAAGGAACCCGCCTCCGACGCGACGACGAGGCTCGAGTCCGTGAGCTCCGAGATGTCCTTGGCGGCCGACTGGCTCTGCTCGGCGAGCTTGCGCACCTCGCCGGCGACGACCGAGAAGCCCTTTCCCTCCTCGCCCGCGCGCGCCGCCTCGATTGCCGCGTTCAGCGCGAGGAGGTTCGTGTTCCTGGCGATCGAGTCGATGATGCTCACTCGCTCCGCGATCCGCTTCATCGCCTCGACGACCTTCTCGACGGCCGCGCTACCGCGGTCGGCTTTCTCCGACGTGGCGCTCGCGGCCGCCTCGGCAGTCCGCGCGCCCTCGGCGCTCTGCTGGATGCTGGTCGTAAGCTCCTCGATGCTCGCTGAGATCTCCTCGATGCTCGAGGCCTGCTCGACGCTGCCGGCCGACAGTCCCTGCGCGTCCTTGGACAGCCTCTCGCTGTAGCCGGACGAGACCTCCGTGCAATGGCGTATCTCGGCGACGACATCTGTGAAGCGTCCCCGCATCGAACTCAGGGAGTCGATGACGTCGCCGATCTCGTCCTTCCGATGGGGAGCGCGGCGCTTTCCCGCTCGCCGCTCCATCATCGCGGTCAGGTCTCCCTCCGCGAGGGCGCGCGAGAAGCGGGCCCCCATGCCGAGGGACTTGGACATCCTGCGCGCGATCACGGTGATGATGATCGCCGTGACGATCATAATCTCCAGCGCCGCGACCGCGTTGCTCCGAAGCAGCTGCACGCTCGTCAGGTAGAGCTCGTCTTCCTTTATCGTGGTGATCGTCCGGTAGTCCGTCAGGCCGTTCACGATGACGTAGCCGACCCTGGCCGCGCCCTCGGCCTTCCACGTCGAGAAGCCGTCGCTCTGTCCGAGGACGGCCTCGGCATAGGGAAGCTCCGACACGTTCAATCCGATGTTCTCCTCCACCGGGTGGTAGACGATGTCCGCGTTGCTGTCGGCAAGCCAGGCGTAGCCGGAGGCTCCGATCGCGATCGGCTTGATGAAGTTGTCGACGATGTAGGACATGCGTATCGAGGAGACGACGTAGCCGACCGCGCGGTCGCCGGACTTCACGGCCGTGATCGTGGGCGTCACGTCCTCCCTCGTCGCCTTGCTCTTCTGGATCGCCGAGATCGCGCTCGCCCCGCTGTCCCTGCATTGCATGAAGTAGGTCCTGCGGGAAAGGTCGACGCCCAGGTACTCGGGCCGGCTCGAGGCGACGACCCTTCCCGCGGCGTCCGCGATCATGAAGGACTCGACCTGGGGATACACCGTGCTCATCTCGACGAGCTCGTCGGAGGCTTCCTCGTATCCGTCGCCGCGGCCCGAGAGAAGCGCCTCCCTGATGTCCGGCTCCCTGGCCTTGGACTCGACGATGCGCAGGCTCTCCCCGATGAAGGCCGTGAGGAGGTTGTCCATGCCGGTCGCGGTCTTGTGGAGGTTCTCCCTGGCCAGGCCGGCGATCGCGCCCGTCGACATGGCTATCGTATAGACGGACAGCGCCGCTATCCCGATCGCGCTGACGAGCAGCGTCGGTAATAATATCTTCATCTGCAACCGCATGCGTTCCTCCTTCGGGGCGATAGGGTAATTCTTGTGCCAAGGCGCCCCGATTGCCAGCGCAACGCCGAGTCGTCGACGATCACCCTTACAGTGTCCGTATGCCGGGGCAGATCGCGTCTATCGTCGTAGCCGCAAAGGTTCATGTTCCGAAACGGGACATATTGATGGATGAAACGATCACGCGCGTTGGCCGCAATAATCGCTCCATTTGCCGCCCCAAAATGCCGATAGTGAGATTCGTGTGATATGTTTGTTTGCTTATGGCCCTCCGTGCGAGGGCTCTTCGCCTTAATTCCGGCTGATAGTCCCGAGGAAGCATGAAGAGAGTAGCATTCCTAATCGCGCTCGTAGTCGCGGCAAGGCTCCCGGCCGTGTCGCTCGATTGGCAAGATATCGTAAAAAAGTTCGGTCCCGCCGTCGGCAAGATCGAGGTTCGCGACGGGGCGACGCCCGTCTCTACCGGTAGCTGCTTCCTGGTGGACAAGAGCGGGAGCGTCCTCACGAACGCCCACGTCGTCCGCGACGCGACCGCGACCTCCGGGCGCAAGATCATCGTCACCTTCCCGTACGCGTCGCCCTCCGCGTCGCCCAAGGAGTACGAGGCGAGGATCGAGGACGTCGCCGACGAGGAGGACCTCGACTTGGCCTTCCTGAGGGTCGACTCGGCCTTCGAAGTCGCCTGCGATCTTTCCGCCGGGACGGAGCCGCCCATCATGAGCCCGGTGCTCGTCATCGGCTACCCCTTGGGCAAGAGCTTCAAGTCGACGCCCGGCTTCATACAAGCCTATCAGGACATCGAGGGCAGGGGCCGCATGCTCGACCTCAGCGCCTCCATAGATCCGGGGAATTCCGGGGGGCCGGTCTTCGGAGAGGACGGTAAGGTCGTCGGCATCGTGACGGCGAAGATCTTCGGAATGAACTTCAACCTGGCCATGCCTATACGTGACGCGATCGAGTTCCGGGACGCCGGCAAGGAGAAGGTCGCGATCGCGACGAAGCCCGAGGGCGCCCGCGTCTTCATAAACGGCGTCTATCGCGGCACGAGCCCCCTGACGGTCGAGATGATCCGCAGGGACGCGTCCATACTCGTCGAGAAGGACGGTTACGCTCCGTCCGAGGGCACGATCGCCTTCAAAAAGGGCGAGAAGGCCGACGTGCTCATCGAACTGACCGCGGCCGTGGACCCGGAGGCCGTGACGCTCCATCTCGCCTCGAAGCCGGCCGGGGCGAAGGCGATCGTCGATAACGCGGAGCTCGGGACGACTCCCCTCGACGTGGAGACGAGGAAGGGCAGCAAGCTCCGCATCAAGCTCCTCCTGCGCGGCTACAAAGATTTCTACGTCGAGACTGTGGTGGGAGACGCGGCCGAGCAGTCGCTCGAGTACGCGCTGAAGAAGGCGGGATTATTCTAGCGCGTACGCGCGCCGGATAGTCGTATCTCGAAAGGAGAGGAACATGGGCAAGCGTTTCATCGGGCTCCTGGCGACCTGCGTCGCTGCGGCGATCATGACTTCGTGCATGACTACGCGGTACATCGGGCCCACCGATCACGTCGACTTCCGGGCCGGGGAGAAGATGAGGTCCAGCGCGCAGTCGTCGGCCCTCAAGGACGGCGAGAACCAGCCTCTGGTCAATACCTACGACCAGGAGAACGCGTACGACGCGAAGGGCAACCTGATCAAGGTGAAGCTCACCGAGTACGTCGATCGCCTCAGCAAGGAGAAGAAGTACATCGTCTGGGAGACCGACTACAAGGTCATCGGGGGGAGCGTCGTCCCGGCGTCCATGTCCGCGAACGGAGTCCCATTCCTTCAGGTCGAGTACGAGCTGCTCGCCGGCGCCGCCGATGACAAGGAGATCGTCGCCGACATCATGAACAGGCCCGTGAACGTGGAGATCAGGGCGTCCCCGATATCGGCCCCGATATACTCCTTCCGGAATATCGCGCTCGACGAGTATACGGTCGGCTTCGCCGTCGACGGCCGCTTCGTCGAGAGGACGATCTATTACGGCTACAACGGCGCCGCGCACGAGAAGAACACGCTCACCCTCGGATGGGGAAACATCGCGATCAAGCGCTTCTACTACTCGATGGAGAAGCTTTCCGAAGGCATCGCGAAGACCTATACCGGGTACAACAGCAACAGCGAGATGTTCAAGAAGATGTCCAAGGGCATCAGCGTCGAGTACGGCTACGAGTGGAAGGTCGTCGGCTCCGCGATCTGCCAGACGAAAATGGTCTTCACGGAGAAGGACCTCAAGCTCGAGGCGAGCACCGACTACAACGCCGACGGGAAGAGGACCAAGGAGACCTGGTTCCTTTCGGACCCGAGCGACTCGAAGTCGGTTCCCCGCCAGGTGTTCGCGCAGGAGCTGGCGTACTAGCGGATCTCGTTCGCGAGGCGCCGGCCGCGGGGCCTAGAGCCCCGCGGCCGCGCCGCGTATACTCCTTCCCATGATCCCCGTGCTCTACCAGGACGATTCGCTGCTCGCCGTCGACAAGCCCTCGGGCTGTCTCTCGGTGCCGGACCGATGGGACCCCGATGCGCCGGTCGTCTCCGCCGAACTGGCGAGGGACTGGGGGAAGCTCCTCGTCGTCCACCGCATCGACAAGGATACGAGCGGGGTCCTGATCTTCGCCCGGAACGCGGACGCGCATCGCGCGCTGTCCACCGCCTTCGAGTCGCGGTCGGTCGCGAAGGTCTACCGCGCCCTGGTGCGTGGATCGCCCGAATGGGAAGAGACGTCCTGCGAGCTCCCGCTCTTGCCGGACGGCGACCGCCTGCACAGGACCGTCATCGACGCGCGCAGGGGCAAGGCCTCGGTCACGCGCTTCAAGGTATTGGCGCGTTATGCGAGCTCCGGAGCCTTCCCCGGCGCGGCGCTCGTCGAGGCGGCGCCCGAGACGGGAAGGACGCACCAGATCCGCGTACACCTCGCGACGCTCGGCAATCCCTGCCTCTGCGATCCGCTCTACGGCGACGGGAAGCCCCTCCTCCTCTCGAAGCTGAAGAAGAAGTGGAAGGGCGACCCCTTCGACGAGAGGCCGCTCCTGGCGCGGGCCGCGCTGCACGCGCTGTCGGCCGAGCTTTCTCATCCCGCGACGGGCGCGAGCCTCAGGATCGAGGCGCCCCTGCACAAGGACATGAGGGCCGCTATGGCCCAGCTCGAGAAGCTATGACCGCGCGCTGATCACGGCCTCGCGCGACCGCGAACGGTCGCGACCGAAGCCGAATCGGATCGCTCCTTTCGGGCATGCGTCCGCGCAGGAGCCGCAGAGCACGCACTCGCCCTCGGCGATCCGCCCCGAGCCGACGAGGCCCGCCACGTCGAGCGACATGGGGCAGGCGCGCGTGCAGGCGCCGCAGCTCGAGCATGCGGAGGGGTCTGCCTTAAGGACGAGGCCGGGCAGGCCGACGAGGTCGCGCGCCTTCTTCCCGATGATCATGAAAGGCGAGATCCAGCAGAGGGCGTGGCAGAATCCGCGCTTCCCTCCGATCCAGGAAACGATGAGGACTATGGCGACGGTCATGAAGTACATGGCCCGCTCGACCGCGCCCGCGACGGCGACTCCGAAGGCTTTAGCGTAGAGGAGGTCGATCCTCTCCGGCCCGCCCGACGCGACGAGGAGAAAGGCGAAGAAGCCGAGCCAAGGAATGAAGATGATCATCTTTACTTTGTCGAGGCGGCGGTTCGCCGGCTTGTCGTTCACGGCGAAGCATATTTCCTGGAGCGAGCCGGCCGGGCAAATCCAGCCGCAGAATACTCGCCCGAAAGCGATGGAGAGCAGGAACAGCCCCGCGAAGAAGATTACGTCCCCCGCGACGACGCGCTCGGACGCGCCGAAGAGGAGGAGGTCGGGCGACAGGATGAAGAACGTAACGGGGTAGACGATGAACGAGGCGATGAGGATCGCCTTCCTGACTCTCTGGCGGCTCTTCACGGTTGCTCCTTTTTCCCGCGCGCGAGGCCCGCGGCGACGAACTCGACGTACGAATCGATCAGCGCGGAGTCAGCGCCGCCGGCTATCTCGGCTCGGTTAACGGACAGGAATATCAGCGCCTGGACGATCTTCCGGACGCTCGAGGCCTCGCCCCCGACGAGCCCCTCGCCTATCCATCCGGAGATGAGGGAATCGAGGCCCGAGGAGATCTCCGAATACGCTGCGCCGCCCCGAGCGGAGATAAGCGCGCGCTTCGCCGAGTCCCGGGAGTCGCGGCGGTAGAACTGCGCCAGGATGGGATCGCGCTCGAGATCGTCGATCATGCGCGTGAGAAAGAGCCGCAGCGTACGCTCGCGATCACGGACGTCCTCGGTATTCGGCCCGAGCGGGAGAGACGCGCTGTTCCGCTCGCGCTGCTCGGCGACGGCTGCGACGAGTATCTCGGCGTAGAGCTCGTCTTTGGACGGATAGAATAGATAGAAGCTTCCAGTCGGGACGCTTGCCGCTGCGCAGATCTCCCTGACCGTCGTCTTCGCAAGACCGAATCGCGAGAATAAGTCTTTTCCGGCGGCTTGGAGCCTGGCTCGCATCTCATTCAGAGCTTCAGTTGATAGGGATCGCATAACGATCAAGAGCATATAGACAAATTGATTCTATGTCTATATGGTTTCTTATTGTTTTTTATACAAGTAAATGAGTTCCTTCTTGCGATGAATAGGCTAGGACTCGAAATCCAGGGTCGCCGCCAGCTCGTCCACGAGGATAACGCGGGGACACTCCGGCACGGCGCGCCACTGTTCGTCGTTCGTGAGGACGGCGGAGGTGCGAAGAATTCGCGCCGTCGCGATATGCAGCGAGTCCGCGAGGCCCAGGTCCCGGCGAGCGCGGAGCATGGCCGCCTCCTCGGCGATCGCGACGTCGACCGGCTCGACGCGGATGCGCGAGGAATCCGCGAGGAGGGAACGATAGCGGGCGGCGAGTTCGTCGTCGCCCGAGCGAAGCGGCCCTTCGAGGAGCTCGGCCCAGGCGACGGCCGACACGGCGATCGCGAGGTCGCCGCGGGCTGCCGCGTCGAGGAAACGGGCGGCGACGGCGCGGCGCGGGCTTCTCTCGCCCTCCTCGACCAGGTACACGAGGCTGGACGAGTCGACGAGGACGAGGGCGCCGAGCGGCAGGCCCGAGGGCGCGCCGCCTGCCTCGCCCGAGACGCGAGGCGCGCGACCCGGCGCCTCGTCGCCGTCGCGTAACGCGCCGCGATGCTTGCCGCTCAGTCGCCCACCTCGACGCGGTTGCGCCCCGCGCGCTTGCACGCGTACAGGCGCGAATCGGCGCGCGCCACGAGGGCGTCCTTCGCCTCGCCCCGCCGCGCGACTGCGCCGCCGATCGACACGGTAGCCGCGACGCGGCTCGTGCCGTCCACGGCGATCCAGCTGCGCTCCACGAGGGCGCGCGAGCGCTCCGCCATCTCGCCGAGGACCGCGACGTCGGCTCCCGGGGCCACGACGATGAATTCCTCGCCGCCCCATCGAGCGGCGATGTCCATGCGGCGGATCGCGTTCGCCATGGTCCAGCCGATCATCCTGAGGACGCGGTCGCCGATGGGATGGCCGTACTCGTCGTTGATCTTCTTGAAGCGGTCGATGTCGAGCATGAGGATGCCGAAGCCCGTGCCGTCCTCCTCCAGTCTGCGGAGGGAGGAATCGAGGCTCATGTCCGAGAAGCGCCGGTTCCCCAGGCCCGTCAGCGGATCGACGAGGGATTCCTTGCGCAGGGACTCGATCTCCTCGAGGAGCTCGGCGCGGTCGGAGCGATCGGCGAAGATCTCGATCGCGCCCGTGGGCTCGTCGCCCCGGCCGAGCAGCGGGATCACCTTGACGGAGACCTGCACGCGGTGGCCGTCCTTGTGGTGCAGGTAGACCTCGGCCTCGCGAGGGCGGCGGTCCTTCATCGCGGCCGAGACGGGGCAGCCGCCCAGGCAGAGCTCGCAGCCGGAGCCGTCGACGTGCCTGAGCAAGTTGTCCATGCAGCGCTTGCCGAGGATCTCGGACTCGGGGTAGCCGGTGATGCGCTCGGCCGCGCGGTTCCAGAAGACGACGCGCCGCTCGGCGTCCAGCCTGTAGACGCCCTCGGAGATCGAGTCCGCGACTTTCCGGAACAGGTCCTCGCTCATGCTGCCTCGGCCGTCATTGAGTATATGCCCCCCGCACGGTGCCGCGCTATACTCGGCGCATGACCGAGGCGCGCGGCTTCATCGTGTCGGCGTGGGACGAGTCCCCGCGCCGGCGGGGCGGCGAGATCGCAGCCGAGGGCCGGGTCCTCATGACGGGGCGGCTCGAGGACGGCCGCAGCTTCGCCGCGGTCCGGAAAAGCTCGGGAGCCGCGATCTACGTCGCGCGCCGCGACCGGGAGGCCGCCGCGTCCGCCCTTGCCTCGGCCTTCCGGGCTCCCGGCTCCGAGGGCGCCTGCTGCTCCGACGAGGAGTGGAGCGACATCTCGGGCGCGCCGCTCGCTCGCTTCGCCCTGCCCTCCGGAGGACGCGGCCGAGCCGAGCGCGCGCTCGGCCGGGCCGGCATCGCGGTCGCGGCGTCCGAGCGCCGCCGGGCCGACGACGAGCTCGCGGCCCTCGGGGTGCGCGGCCCCGTGGTCCTGCGGGGCGAGGCGCGTCCGGGCAAGCGCGTCGACGCGGTCTTCATCGAGCCCGAGCTCTCGCCGTGGGAGGCGCGCGGCCCTGGCTCGAGGCCGCCCCGGCTGCGCTGGCTCGCGCTCGACATCGAGACCTCGCGCGACGGCTCCGTGGTCGCGGTCTCGCTCGTCTCCGAAGGCGCGCCGGGCGAGGTCCTGTTCGCCGCGCTCTCCGGCAGCGCGCCGACGGCCGCCGGCATCGAGTCCTTCCCCGACGAGGCCGCGCTGCTTGGGGCCCTGGCCGCGCGGATCGCGCGACGCGATCCCGACGTCGTCACGGGTTGGAACGTCGTCGACTTCGACTTTCCCGTGCTGATTGCGCGTTATGCGAAACTAGGACTCGTCTTCGACGCGGGGCGCACCGACGATCCCGTCGCCCTGGTCGAGCGCTCGGGCAGGGCGCCTGCCCTGGACCTGCCGGGCAGGGCCGTCATCGACGCGATGCGCCTCGCGCGCGCGTCGGGATCGCGCTTCGAGGACATGTCGCTCGAGGCGGTGGCGCGCGAGGTCCTGGGCGAGGGCAAGTCCGTATCGTCGCGGGGTGAGGCGAAGCTCGACGAGCTCGACAGGCTCCGCGCGGAGGACCCCGACGCCTTCTGCGCCTACTGCCTGCGCGACTCCGAGCTCGTCCTCCGGATACTCGCCGAGACGGGCCTCGACGAGCTGACCGCGCGCCGGGCCGCGCTGACGGGCGTGTCCCTCGACCTCGCGTGGACGAGCATTCCCGCCTTCGAGCGGGTCTACGGGGCCGCGCTCCGCTCGCGCGGAGTCGTCCCTCCCCGGAAGGACGAGCGGCGGGTCTCGGGCGCGGCGGGAGGCACCGTCCTCGATCCCTCGGCGGGCATGTTCCCCCAGGTCCTCGTGCTCGACTTCCGGAGCCTCTATCCCTCGATCATGAGGACCTTCAATGTCGACCCGCTCGCCTACGAGCGAGCGAGCGCGAGGGAGGCGGCGCCCGACGACATCGTCGCGCCCAACGGCGCGCGGTTCGAGCGGGAGGCCGGCGTCATGCCGGCCCTGATCGCCGAGTACGCGGCCGAGCGCGAGCGCGCGCTGGCCGAGGGCGACGACGTCGCCGCCTACGTCTACAAGATCCTGCAGAACTCGTTCTACGGCGTCCTCGGGTCGGAGGGCTGCCGCTACGCGAGGACCGAGATCGCCGGGGCGATAACCTCCTTCGGGAAGAAGTTCCTCGTCGCGTCGAGGGACTTCTTCGAGGCCCGCGGCATGCGGGTTCTCTACGGCGATACCGACTCGGTCTTCGTCCTGTCGGGCCTGGCCGACGGGGCGGGCTACACTGAGCTGATGGCCCTCGGGTCCGGGATGGCCGACGCGCTCAACGCCGAGATCGCGCAACGCGTTAAGGCCGAGTACGGCCTCGAGTCGCTCTTGCGCATCCGCTGCGAGAAGGCGTATCGGCGGTTCCTCATTCCGCGCCTGAAGGCAGAGGCGTCGGGGAGCGGCGAAACGGGAGGGCGGGGGAGGGCGAAGGGTTACGCGGGCCTCCTCCTCGGCCCGGACGGGGGGAGAGAGGTCGAGGTGAAGGGCATGGAGGCCGCGAGGACCGACTTCACCCGCCTCGCGAGGCGCTTCCAGGTCGAGCTGCTCGGCCTCGTCTTCTCGGGCGCGGGGGAGGGCGAGATGCGCGACTTTTGCTCGGGCGAGATACGCGCCCTCCAGGGGGGCGAGCGGGACGGGGAGCTCGTCTACCGGAAGACGCTCCGCCGTCCCGCGGACGAGTACGCTTCCGAGACGCCCCAGGTGAGGGCGGCCCGGCTCATGGGCTGGACCTCGAGGCGCGGCAGGATCACTTACGTGATGACGACGGCCGGAGCCGAGCCGACCGACGCGCGCTCGGACGCCGCGCTCGATTACGGCCATTACGTCGAGCGCCAGCTCCTCCCGATCGCCGCGTCGATCGCGGACGCGATCGGGCTCGACGCGCGTCCCTGGTTCGGCTCGGGAGGGCAGATGGAGCTGGATTTTCAGTGACCACACATTTTTCATATTGTTTACATTGAGTCGACACCGAACGTATATACTGAGGAAGCGATGAGTCCCCTGAAACGAGACTTTACGGCCTTCCTGACGGCCGCGATCATCGGCTTGGGCCCCCGCGCAGTCGCGCAAGGCGCTGCGGGGGTGGATCTTCCCCTCGTGACTATAAAGGAAGCCGTCGAGGCCGCGCTCTCGGCGGGCGACGAGCTGAGGATCGCGGAGCTGACCCTCGAGTCGGCCAGGGCGCAGGCGGACCAGGCGAGGAGCAAGGCCGGTCTCTCCCTTTCGGGCTCGGGATCGTATTCTTTGACGGACGTGTTCGGGCGCGACCTCTCCGGCTCCGCGGCCTCCTCGTTGTCGAAGCTCGTCGGATCCGAGGGCGCGAGCCACGCCCTCTCCGGCTCCCTGGCGCTGAGCGCGGGCAACGTCTCCTCGACGAGTCCCTACTCGAAGCTGACCCTATCGATCTCGGAATCCCTGCCTACGGCGCCGAGCCCGGCCACGACGACCATGGGAGCCGCCCTCGCGCAGACGATCTGGGACGGCTATCCGGGCGGACAGACCCGGGCCTCGATCGAGAAGGCCGCGATCGCGCTCCAAGGCAAGGAGCTCGCGGCGGCGCAGTCGCGATCGACGATCGCGGCCAACGTCAAGAAGGCCTACGTTACCGCGCTCACGGCGCAGCGGACGATCGTCCTCAGGACGAGCGCGCTCGAGAAGCAGACGGCCACGCTCAGGCAGATCGAGGCCACCTACGCCCTGCAGCAGGCGAGCGCGGTCGACCTCATGACGGCCCGCGTGAACGCGCGGGCGGCCGAGCTCGACCTCGAGGCGGCGCGCCACGACCTCGAGATCGCGCGTCGCGCCCTCGCCGCGCTGACGGGCCGGGACCCTGCCGTCCCCTTCGCGGTGGTCGAGCTCGAGGAGCCCGAGCTGCCCGCGGCCTCGATCGAGGAGGCCGTCGCCGTCGGCGTCGAGCGGCGCTCCGACTCGGCGCAGATCGCGCTAAGCCGCCGCTCCGCCGCGATCGACCTCGCCCTCGCCAGGGGAGCCTCGCAGCCGAGCGTCTCGGCCAGCGCCGGACTCTCGATGGGGATCGTCGGCGGCTCCGCTCCGGGAGACGCGTACCAGGCCAGCCTCGGAGCCAAGATCTCCCTGCCGATACTCGACTCGGGGGCCGCCGCGGCCCAGGTCGCGGCCGCGCAGGCGCAGATCGCGATCTACGACGCGCAGGCGCGAGCGCTCTCGAAGGGCATCGAAAGGGACATCCGAGACGCCTATTGGATGGCCTCGATCCTTCGCGAGCGCGTCTCGGTCGCGGCCGAGTCTCGCGACATGTACGAGAAGAAGCTGGAGCTCGTCAGGACCCAGCTGCAGTACGGTACCGCGACGAACCAGGACCTGCTGGGCGCGCAGGTCGACGCGGCCAACGCGGGGGCGGCGTACTTGAAGGCCAAGGGCGATTACCTCCTCCAGGAGATCGCGCTCGAGACGGCCATGGGATTGTAGGAGCGGATAGGCATGATCAGGCGAAGGCGCATCGTTGCGGGAGCGGCCGCATTAGCCGCGTTCCTCGTCATCTCGAGCTGCGCGAATAAGGACGCGCCGGGCGCGGCCGCGCCGAACCCGGCCTCGGGCGCACAACGCGCGGCTCAGCAGGGCGGCGCGGCTCCGCAAGGAGGCCGCAGGATCGCCGCCACGGCGGTGCAGGCTACGGTCGTCCAGGTCGGCCAGCTCTCCGCGAGCAGGGACACGGCCGGCGTCATCTCGCCGGTCACGCAGAGCCAGGTTGCGGCGGGCGCGAGCGGCATCGTCTCCGAGGTCCTGCGGGACGCCGGGGCCTGGGTCGCGGCGGGCGAGGTCGTCGTCCGGCTCGACGACTCGTCCCTGAAGATCGCCCTCGCCAACGCGGAGGCCGCGCTCGAGTCGGCGACGATCGCCCTGAAGTCCGCGCAGGAGAGCGCGAGCCAGTCGAGCTCGAAGCTGAGGCTCCAGGTCGATTCAGCCCAGGCCGCGTTCGACGCCGCGAAGCGGTACTACGAGGCGCAGAAGGCCCTCTTCGACCTCGGCGGCATCTCGGCCTCCGCCCTCGACTCGGCGAAGGCGCAGATGGCGAGCGCGGAGGCCTCGCTCGAGAGCGCCAGGTTGTCGCTCGACCAGAACGAGCGCGGCATCGCCTCGACGCCGAGCCAGAGCGTGGAGGTCCTTCGCGTGGCCGTGAAGACCGCCGAGAACAATCTCGCCCAGGCCAGGTACAATCTGCGTAACGCGGCCGTCAGGGCGCCTTTCGCCGGACAGATCGCCTCGGTCTCCGCGGCCCCCGGCATGTACCTCGGCCAGAACGGCACGGCCTTCACGCTCGTGAGCGCGGAGCGCCAGGTGACCTTCACCGTCGCGCCCGCCGACGTGGCCGCCGTGCCGCCGGGCAAGGAGCTCGGCTTCGAGATCGGGACCAGGACCTATCCGATCAAGGTGAGGCAGGCGCCGTCGCTGCCGGTCAACGGCGTGGTCTCCCTCGCGGCCTCCATGCGCGGCGCGTCGGAGCTGCCCTTCGGCACGGTGGGCAAGGTCTCGTACGTCGTCCCCCTCGCCCGGGGGGTCCTCGTCCCCATAGGCTGCCTGGATACGCTCGACAACAGGAACTTCGTGTACCTGGTCGAGGGAGGCAAGGCGACGATACGGGACGTATCGGTGATCGCGCAGGCAGGCGCCGTCGCGGCCGTCGCAGGCATCGATGCCGGCGCGACGGTCGTCCTCAGCCCTCCGCCGGGATTGGTCGAGGGCGCTCCCGTCCAGCCGACGATGATCCCGTCTTCCTCGGGCAGGCCATGAGCAATCTCCGCGACTTCGAGTCCCGCATCTTCACGAGGGTGAATCCGCTCGTGAAGTTCTCGGTCACCCGCTACGTGCTGTCCATCGCGGTCTTCGTCGCCGTGGTCGTCTTCGGCGTCGTGGGCCTCCTCGGCCTGGGCGTCGACCTCATGCCCTCGGTCACCTTCCCCTCGATCTCGGTGGGCGTGACCTACACGGGCGCGAGCCCGAGCGTCGTCGACCAGCAGGTGACGCAGCTCATCGAGAACCAGGTGTCCTCGCTGAGCGGCATCACCGAGATCAGCTCGACGAGCTCCGTGGGCTCGAGCCGAGTCAACATCTCGTTCGACGAGGGCGTGGACAAGGATGCGGTCGCGAACCAGGTCGCGTCCCTGGTCGCCTCGGTCTCGAGGCGACTGCCGAGCGCCGCAAGCGCGCCCTCGGTCCAGTCATTCAACATGAGCTCCGAGCCCGTGCTCCAGTTCGGCGTCTCGGGCGGGGCCCTTCCCCTGCGCGACGTCGCTGACTTCGTGCAGAACGGCCTCGTGCCCTCGCTCCAGCGCGTTCCGGGCGTCGCGAACGTTTCGGTGGACGGCGCGCCGTCGCGCCAGTTCCAGGTGCTCCTCGACCCGAGCAAGCTGAGGTATTACGCGCTGACCTCCCAGCAGGTGACGACCGCGATCACGAATTCCGCCGTCAACCAGCCCATCGGGACGATCACCTCGCAGGGAAGCTCGATATCCTATTCGACGACTAACGTGCCGTCGGGGGTCGAGGGGCTCGAGCGCATCTTCGTCGACCCGGCGCGGGGAGTCATGGTGCGCGATCTCGGCGCGGTACGCGACGCCACGGTCAAGTCGGGCTTCGCGCGGGTCGACGGCCAGAGCGTCGTCCTCGTCTCCGTGCAGAGGACCACGGACTCGAACTCGATCGCCGTAGTCGACGGCGTGAAGGCCCTGCTCGCGAAGACCGACCTCCCCAAAGGCTACGAGTTGACCTTCAGCAACGACACGACGGGCCCGATCAGGGCCTCGGTAGAGTCGACACTCAGCGAGCTCGTCGCGACGATGCTCGTGGTGGCGCTCATCGTCCTCCTCTTCCTGGGCAAGCCCAACACGGCCTTCTCGGTCATCCTCGCCATCCCGATCTCGCTCTCTGCCATGCCGGTCCTCTACTCCGCGGCCGGCTTCACGCTCAACCTCGTGTCGATGCTCGCGATGATCATCGCGATCGGCATCGTGGTCGACGACTCGATCGTCGTGGCTGAGAACGTCGAGCGCTACCGCGGGATGGGATTCTCGCTGAAGGAGGCCGTGCTCAAAGGCGGCAGCGAGGTGTTCAGCGCCGTCCTCGCGGCCTCCCTCTCGATCCTTTCGGTCCTGGTCCCGGTCAGCTTCATGGGCGGCTTCATGGGGAGGTACGTGCAGCAGTTCGCGCTCGGCCTGGCCTCGGCCGTCGCCTTCTCGCTGCTCGAGGCCCTGCTCTTCCTCACCGTCAGGCTGGCCTATACTCCCGAGGGCCGGGAGGTCGGGTGGAGGGACTTCGCGGCGAGCCTGGGTCGCGCGCGCGAGGCCTTTTCCTGGGGCCTCAAAGCCTGGCGATCGGGGCCCGGGCTCCTCGGCGCCGCAGCCCTGGTCGCGGCCGCGCTCTACTTCAAGAAGTACGCCTTGCTGCCGACGGTCCTCGCCTATCCCCTGGCCCTTGGCCTCCTCAACTACCTGGTCACGATCGTCCTGCTCTTCGTCGAGGCCCTCTCGCGCACGCTCCACGGCTGGACCGAGGCGGGCCTGTCCCGCCTGCGCGAGGCCTACGCCCGCTCGCTCGCCCGCGTCCTGCGGAAGAGCACGCTCATCCTCGCGGCCGGCGTGATCGGGCTCGCCGCCATCGCGGCCCTCGTCGCGCCCAGGATACCGTTCAACTTCATACCGCAGAGCGACTCGGGGACCCTGAACGCCTTCGTGCGCTTCCCCTCGGGGACGCCGACCGCCAAGGCCAACGAGGCCTCGGCCGCGCTCGAGGCCTTCTTCCTCTCGAGGCGCGAGGTGTCGACCGTCCAGGCGACGATCTCGTCGAGCGCGCGGCTGACGGTGCAGCTCGCCCCGGTCGGTGAGAGGAAGAGCGTCTTCCTCCTCGCCCAGGACTGGCGCAAGGAGCTCCAGGACATCTTCGCGAAAGACTTCCCGACCGCGCGGCTCTCCATCAGCGCCGGCGGGGTAGGGGGCATGGGCGGCGGCTTCGGCGGGGCCTCCCTGTCGCTCAACGTGGTCGCGCCCGACTTCGACGCGCTGACGCGATCGAACGCGGCGATCGTGGACGCGCTGCAGCAAAACCCCTGGATCGCGGACGTGAGCTCCAGCCTCTCCGACACGACGCTCGAGAACGACTTCGTTCCCGACCCCGAGAAGCTCAGGGGCACCGGCCTCTCGCCGAGCGTCATCGCGACGGCGCTGCAGACCTACGCGTCGGGATCGAGCCCGACCAACGTCATCGTCGGGGGCCTCGCGTACCCGATCAGGGTCATGACGGACCCGACGCTCTTCGCGGGAGGACAGAGCCTCCTCGACCTCAGCGTCTATTCCTCGACGCTCCAGGCGAGCCTCCAGGTCGGGCAGCTCGGCCACTTCGAGCTGAACGAGGCCCCCGTCTCGATCCAGCGCTACAACCGCCAGTACATGGGATCGCTGAGCATCAACCTGAAGCCGGGCGCTCCCGCGGCGCTCGAGCTGCAAAAGCAGATAACCGAGGACCTCGCGGCGCGCGGCCTCCTCGAGGGCGGCATCCAGGTCACGGCGAGCAGCCGCCTGAGCCCCTCGGCCCTCGCGAGCCAGCTCCTCGACACCGGCAAGTGGATGTTCCTCATCGCGATATTCCTCGTGTACCTCGTGATGGGCGCGCAGTTCAACTCCTGGCGCTACCCGATTTACCTCCTCCTGCCCGTGCCCCTGGCGCTCGTCGGATCCCTCACCGTCATCTGGGCCGTGGGCGGCGGCATCGACATCTTCGGCATCCTGGGCATGCTCCTCCTCATCGGCCTCTCGGCGAAGAACGCGATCCTCTACCTGGACTTCGTGCTGGAGCGCATGGGAAAGATGCCGCTGGATGAGGCGCTGATCGAGGCGGCCCGGCTCCGCTTCCGCCCCATCGTCATGACGACGCTCACCGTGCTCGTTATCAGCTTTCCTCTCATCTTCTCGGGCGGGCAGGGCGCGGAGTTCGGGAGGAGCATGGGCGTCGTGATACTCGGAGGGACGATCTTCTCCGCGGTCCTGACCTTCTTCATCGTGCCCGCTGCCTTCTACTCGTTCGAAAACAAGAGAGAGGGCGGCTTCGACAAGGCCGCGCGGGAGATCGCCGCGGCCGCCGCGGAGGTACAGGAGGCGCCGCCCGCTGCCGTCGACGCCGACGCTCGGAAGGGGCGGCGGAAGGCGAAGCCCGACGCGGACGAAGCCGAGGAATACGGCTTGTAGGCCTGCCGTCAGCGCGCTTACGATAGACGAATGGACCACGAAGCGGCATCGCCCGAGTCGGTCGCGCGCTCACTCGGCCTCGTCCCCCATCCCGAGGGCGGCTTCTATAAAGAAGTCTATCGATCGGCTGACCAGTGCCTCGCCTTGCCCGGGCGCTACGGCGCCGGCCGGCCTCCGCTTCCGTACTGCACGTCGATCTACTACCTCGCGGCCGCGCCGGACTTCTCGGCCTTCCACCGGATCAAGTCGGACGAGCTGTGGTACTTCCACCAGGGGACGGGCATCGTCGTCCACGTCCTCGAGCCCTCCGGAGGCTGCCGCGCGCTCGAGCTGGGACCGGGCCGCGGGTATTTCGGGGCCGTGGCCGGGGGGACCTGGTTCGCGGCCGAGCCGGCCGCCTTCGGCTCCGATGGCGCCGACGGTGCCGCTGTTGCCACGGGGGCCGCTGGCGCCGACGGCGCGGCGTCGCGCGGCCGCGCGTGGGCGCTCGTCAGCTGCGCGGTCTCGCCCGGCTTCGACTATCGCGACTTCGAGCTCGCCGAGCGCGCGGCCCTCGTCCGCGAGTACCCCGCGCGGCGCGCGCTGATCGAGCGATTGACCCGAGCCTAGCGGGGCCGTCCGCGCGTCCCTCCCCTCGTATTGACATTTATGGACATTCTCAAATAATTGATACCGTTGTCCAATCGCATGCAGAAATGACCGGGGGCCTGTTCCGATGCAATTGTCCGTCAAGGATGCCGCCTCGATATTGAACGTTTCCGAGAAGACGATCTACCGCTGGATCAAACAGCAGACGATTCCCTGTTACCGAATCAACGAGCAGTTCCGCTTCAACCGGGCCGAGCTCCTCGAGTGGGCGACCTCGCGCAGGATCCAGGTCTCTCCCGCGATCTTCGCTGAGAAGGACAGCTCGTCCGCGCCCCTGCCCACGCTGATCGAGGCGATCAAGGCGGGCGGCGTCTTCTATCGCGTCGAGGGCAGCGACCAGGGGTCGGTGCTCAGGGCGGTCGTCGACCTCCTGCACCTTCCCGAGGAGGTCGATCGCGAGTTCCTCTACCAGGTGCTCCTCGCGCGGGAGACCCTGGGATCCACCGGTATAGGCGACGGCATCGCGATCCCGCACGTGCGCAATCCCGTCGTGCTCCACGTTTCCAAGCCGACGATCGCGCTCTGCTTCCTCGAGAGGCCCATCGACTTCGGGGCCATCGACAACAAGCCGGTCGACACTCTCTTCACGCTCATCAGCCCCTCGGTGCGGGCCCACCTCCATCTCCTGTCGCGCCTGGGGATCGTGCTTCGCGACGAGAAGGTCAAGGCGGCCCTGCGGACTCGCGCCTCGCGCGAGGAGCTGATGGATGCCTTCTCCCGCGCCGAGGCCGCCCTCCCGGCCCCCGCTGAGAGGAGCGCCTCGTCGTGAGTTCGAGTCCTGCCGAGGCCGAGCGTACGCCGAGGACGGAGGCCTTGTGCCGCTGATCCTCGCCGCGATCGCGCTCGCCGCGGCGAGCGGCCTGCCCGCGCTGGTCCTGCCCCGCCGCGGCGCCTGGGGCCAGCGGGCCTCGACCGCCCTCCTGGTCGTCGCCTCCTGCGCCGGCCTTGTCGGGGCCGCCCGCGGCCTCTTCGAACCGGAATCGCCCAACGTCTTCCTCGCCTGGCCCGCGGTCGGGGACGGCCTGGTCGGGCTCGACCCCCTGAGCGCCTTCTTCCTCGTACCCATCTTCCTGGTCGGCGCCCTTGCCTCGATCTACGCCCTGGGCTACTACCCGCAGCCCCTGAATCCCCGGACCGGCCGGTCCATCCAGCTCTTCTTCGGGATCCTGGTCGCCGGCATGGGACTCCTCGTCGTCGCTCGCCACGCGCTGACCTTCCTCCTCGGCTGGGAGGCCATGGCCCTCTCGGCCTTCCTCCTCGTCGGCGCCGAGAGCGATCGGGCCGAGGCGAGGAGGGCGAGCCTCGTGTACCTCCTCGCGACGCACGCGGGAACGCTCTCGCTCTTCTGCATGTTCGCGCTCTGGAGGAGCGCGACGGGCTCCTTCGAGCTCAAGGCCGCGGAGGGCATGGGCATGGGCGCGATGGGCGCAACCTTCGTCCTCGCCCTCCTGGGCTTCGGCCTCAAGGCGGGCATAATGCCCCTGCACTTCTGGCTGCCCGGCGCCCACGCCGCCGCCCCGAGCCACGTCTCGGCGATGCTGTCCGGCGTCGTGCTCAAGATGGGGATCTACGGCCTCGTGCGCACGCTCTCGCTGCTGCCTGCCTTCCCCGCCTCCTGGGGCGGCATCGTCCTCTTCCTCGGGGCGGCCTCCGCCCTGCTCGGCGTCGTCTTCGCGATCGCCCAGCACGACCTCAAGCGCCTCCTCGCCTACCACAGCGTCGAGAACATCGGCATCATCCTCATGGGCCTCGCCCTCGCGATGGCGGGACGCTCCCTCGGCAGGCCCGAGCTCGTGGCGCTCGGCCTCGGGGGATGCCTCCTCCATACCTGGAACCACTCCTTCTTCAAGTCCCTCCTCTTCCTGGGCGCGGGCTCGGTCGTCCGCGCGACCGGGACGAGGAGGATCGACGAGCTCGGCGGCCTCGAGCGCGCGATGCCCGCGACCGCCGCCCTTTTCCTGGCCGGTGCGGTCGCGATATGCGGCCTGCCGCCGCTCAACGGCTTCGTGAGCGAGCTCATGGTCTACCTCGGCCTCTTCGGCGCGGCGACCGCGCAAGGCCCCCTGTCCGTCTCGGGCGCGCTCGCGGCCGCGGCCCTCGCGATGGTGGGTGCCCTGGCAGTGGCTTGCTTCGTCAAGGTCTTCGGCGCGGTCTTCCTCGGAGAGCCGAGGAGCGGCCGCTCCGCTCGCGCCCGCGAGGCTCCGGCCTCGATGCTCACCCCGATGGCGGCCCTGGCGCTCGCGTGCGTCGCTATCGGCGCGGCGCCCGCGCTCGTCGCGCCCGCGATCGACGCGGCCGTCGCGACCTGGGGCGGCGCCGCCGCTGACGGCGCGGTGTCGCTCAACGCGCCATCCGTGTCCGAGGCCGCTCCCCTCGGCGTCGTGGGGGCGATATCGGCGTCGCTCATCGCGGCGACCGCGGCCCTCGCGCTCGTCCTCTCGCGATCGCGCGCGCGGGCCGCTCGGGGGCCCACCTGGGACTGCGGCTACGCGCGGCCGACGAGCCGCATGCAGTACACGGCCTCGTCCTTCGCGCGTTCCATCGTCGGAATGTTCGCGTGGGCGATCAAGCCGCCAGCGGAGCCTGAACGCCTGGAGGGGGCCTTCCCGCGGCCGGCGAGGCTGCATGTCGAGGCGGGCGATCCCGTCCTCGACCGTTTCCTCGCGCCGGCCTTCCGCAGGATTACGGGACTGTCAGACTGGCTGCGCCGCTTCCAACAGGGACTGACCCAGCACTACGTGCTCTACGTGCTCATCGCGCTGGTCGCGCTCCTGGCGACGCTTATACCGTTCGGCGACCTGCTCGGCGCTTTGGGGATCGGATGAGGGGACGCGTATGACGAGCCTTGGCATGATCCTGGCCGCGGCCGCGGCCATGGCCCTGAGCGGACTGCCCGCATGCTTCCTGCCGCGGCGCTCGAGGGCGGCGCAAGTCGTCGCGACCGCGATCATGGTCGCGGGCGGCGCCCTCGGCCTGTCGGCCCTCGCGCTCTCCTGGATCCGGGGCGAGGGCGCCGCGAGCCTCTCGCTCGAGTGGACCCTCCCGTGGGGCAGCTTCTCGGTCGGCCTCGATCCGCTCGGCGCGGTCTTCCTCGCGCTCGTGTTCGTCGTGCCGCCCCTCGGCTCGATCTACGGGCTGGAGTATTGGCGGCAGGACGAGCGCCCGCGGTCCGGCCGCAAGCTCGAGCTGTCCTACGGCCTCCTCGCGGGCGCGATGGCCCTGGTCGTCGTCGCGCGGGACGGCCTGCTTTTCCTGATGGCCTGGGAGCTCATGGCGCTCGCGGGCTTCTTCGCGGCCACGGCGGCCGACGACGGGAGAGCGCTCCGCAAGGGCGGCTGGATCTACATGATCGCGGCGCACATCGGCGCGCTCTGCCTCTTCGCGATGTTCTCGATCTGGCGCGCCGAGACGGGCTCCTTCGCCCTCGCTCCCGCGCCCCTGGTCGGGGCCTCCGCCCAGGCGGCCCTCTTCGTCCTCGCGCTCGTCGGATTCGGCTTCAAGGCGGGTTTCGTTCCCCTGCACTTCTGGCTGCCCGACGCCCACGCGGGCGCGCCGAGCCACGTCTCGGCCGTCATGTCGGGAGTCATGCTCAAGATGGGTATCTACGGGATACTCAGGATGAGCTCGCTGCTTCCCGACTGCCCGGCATGGCAGGGCGGGACCCTCATCGCGGTCGGCGCCCTTTCGGGCATCGCGGGCATCGTCTTCGCGATCGGGCAGAAGGACGTCAAGCGAGTCCTCGCCTACTCGAGCGTCGAGAACCTCGGCATCATCGCGATGGGCGTCGGGCTCGGCCTCGTCGGCCGCTCGCTCGGGCGGCCCGATCTCGTCGCGCTCGGGCTCGGGGGCGCGCTCCTGCATGCCTGGAACCACGGCCTCTTCAAGCCGCTCCTGTTCATGGGCGCGGGCGCGGTCATGCACGCGACCGGGACGCGCGACATGGAGAGGCTCGGCGGGCTCGCCAAGAGGACGCCCCAGCTCGCGGCGCTCTTCCTTCTCGGCTCGGTCGCGATCTGCGCGCTGCCGCCGCTGGGCGGCTTCGCGAGTGAGCTCCTTTTGTACTTGGGATTCTTCCGGGGCCTCGCGCCCGGCGTCGGCGCCGTATCTGCCGGAGGCGATCCGGCAGCGGTAGCGGCCATCGCGGCCGCCGCGCTCGCCATGATCGGCGCGCTGGCCGTGGCCTGCTTCGTCCGTCTCTACTCCACCGTGTTCCTCGGGGAGAGCCGGACCGAGGCGGGATCTCGCGCGCACGAGAGCGGGCGTGCCATGCTCCTGCCGATGGCGCTCCTCGCGGCTGCCTGCGTCGCGATCGGCGTCGCGCCCGCGATCGCGCTGCCGGCCGTCGAGCGCGCCGCGGCGACGTGGCTGTCCTCATCGGCGCCGCTCGTCGAGCTGCCGCCGCTTGCCGGCCTCGCGCCCATTTCACTGGCCTGCGGCGTCGGGGCCGCGCTCGCCGCGGCGCTCGGCGTCGCCTATCTGGCGTCGCGCATCGCGCGCAAGGCGGCCCGCAAGCGGCCGGGAACCTGGGATTGCGGCTACGTCGCGCCGACGAGCCGCATGCAGTACACCGCCTCGTCCTTCGGCGAGTCCCTCGTGTCGCTCTTCGCGGGCTTCCTGCGTCCCAGGGCCAAGGCTCCGGTCGCGCGCTCCTACTTCCCCGTGAAGGCGAGCTCCGAGGTCGCGCTTCCCGATGCCGCGCTCGGAAGGCTCGCCGTTCCCGCCTCGAAGGCGCTGGACCGCGTCCTGCCGCGCCTGCGCGCCTTCCAAACGGGATCGATACAGTCGTACCTGCTCTATATCGTCGTCATGACAATCGCGCTGCTCGTATTTGGAAACCTGGGGGCTTCCCGATGATAGACGTCATAGCCCAATCCTTGATTCTCGTCGCGATGCCGCCCCTCCTCATCGGCGTCATCAACAAGGTCAAGGCGCTTTTCGCCGGCCGCAGGGGGCCGCCCCTGCTGCAGCCCTACTACGATATCGTCAAGCTCCTCCGCAAGGGGCTCGTCATCTCGCGAACGACGACCTGGGTCTTCTTCGCGGGGCCGGTCGCGACGCTCGCCGCGGTCGCGCTCGCCGGACTCCTCGTTCCGATCGGCTCGGCGTCCGCGCCCATCGCCTTCGCGGGCGACATGATCCTCTTCGCCTACCTCTTCGGCCTCGCCCGCTTCTTCACGACGGCCGCCGCCCTCGATACGGGCTCGGCCTTCGAGGGCATGGGCGCCTCGCGCGAGGCGACCTTCGCCTGCCTCTCCGAGCCCGCGCTCTTCTTCGCCTTCCTCGCGCTCGCGAGGAGGACGGGCTCGCTCTCGCTGACGGGAATGCTCGGGCCGGGAGGCGATCTCTCGGCGGCCGCGGCCGCGGCCATGGTGATGGTCGCGCTAGGCCTCTTCATCGTCCTCCTGGCGGAGGGCTGCCGCATACCGGTCGACGACCCGACCACTCACCTCGAGCTCACGATGATCCACGAGGTCATGGTGCTCGACCACTCGGGCCCCCTGCTCGGCCTCGTCGAATACGCCTCCGCGATGAAGCTGCTCGTCATCGAGTCGCTCCTCCTCGGGCTCCTCTCGCCGCTGCGGACGGGCGACCCCTGGCTCGACCGCGCCGCCTTCGCGGCGGCCCTCGTCGTCCTCGCCGCCGTCGTCGGCGTCGTCGAGTCGATCATGGCGCGCCTGCGGATGGCTCGCGTGTCCTATCTCCTGACCGGGGCGCTGCTGCTCTGCGGCTCCGGCTTCGTTCTCCTGGTGAGGTGACGATGATGATCGATCTAGTGAACGCCCTCCTCGTCCTCGTGCTCGTCTTGAACCTCTTCGCCCTCGGCACGTCGAGGATCCAATCGGTCATCCACATCGTGGCCGCGCAGGGCGCCCTCCTCGGCGTCATCACCCTCTGCATGCACGAGAGCCCGGGCATCGCCGTGATCCTCTCGGCCTCGGCCGCGATACTCATCAAGGGGATCCTGATCCCCGCGATCATGGTGCGCTCGCTGCGCGCCGCGGACATCAAACGCGAGGTCGAGCCCTTCATCGGCTTCCTGCCCTCGATCCTCATCGGGGCGGTGGCGACCGCGGCGGCCCTCCTCCTTTCGCCCGCCCTGACGGCCCCCGACTCGCACGCTCCCTCGCTCGTCATACCGGCCTCCTTCTCGACCGTGCTCGTCGGCTTCATCATCTTGATCAGCCGCTACAAGGCGGTCACGCAGTCCCTCGGCTACCTCGTGCTCGAGAACGGCATCTTCATCTTCGGGATGCTCCTCGTCGAGGCGATCCCCCTCGTCGTCGAGATGGGCATGCTGCTCGACCTCTTCGTCGGCATCTTCGTCATCTCGATCATCACCAACCACATCAACCGGGCCTTCTCCTCGATGGACACGCGCCGCCTGGTCTCGCTCAAGGAGTGACGCATGGCGCTCGGAATGATACTGCTGCCCGTCCTCATGGCCGCCCTCGCGTTCGCGATACCCTCGAACCGGGCGCGGCCCTGGATGCTGCCGCTCGCCTCGGCCGCGCACCTGGCCATGACCGTCCTCGCGCTTGTCCGGCCCGAGGCCGCTGCCGAGGGCTCCTGGCTCGCGCTCGACGCGCCGGGGAAGCTGGTCCTCATCGTCGTCAGCGTCCTGTACTTCTTCTGCTCGATCTACTGTGTGGGCTACCTGCGATACCGGCAGGAGCGCTCGAATCGCGTGTTCGTCGCCTGCCTCCTCGTCTTCCTCGGAGTGATGAGCCTCGTGGCCTGGGCGCGGCACCTCGGCCTCATGTGGGTCGCGATCGAGGCGACGACCCTCTCGACCGCGCCGCTCATCTACTTCAACCGCTCGAAGCGCAGTATCGAGGCGACGTGGAAGTACCTCCTCGTCGGATCGGTCGGCATCGCCCTGGCGCTCATGGGGACCTTCTTCCTCGCCTACTCGGCCATTCCCGCGGGCCAGCATCCGAGCCTCGACGCCGACCAGATGGCGCGCATCGCGCCGCTCCTGTCCAAGCCCTGGCTCCGCGCGGCCTTCGTCCTCCTCCTCGTGGGATACGGCACCAAGATGGGACTCGCGCCCATGCACACCTGGAAACCCGACGCCTACGGCGAGGCCCCCGGCGTCGTCGGCGCGATCCTGGCGGGCGGCGTCACGAACTGCGCCTTCCTTGCCTTCACGCGAGTGTCCAGGATCTGCTCGGCCGCGGGCGAGGGAGAGTTCGCGTCGCGCCTCCTCCTCTTCATGGGACTCTTCTCGATGGCCGTCGCCGGCCTCTTCATGATAGGCCAGCGCGACTTCAAGCGCATGCTCGCCTACAGCTCGGTCGAGCACATGGGTATACTGATCGTCGGCCTGGGCCTGGGAGGGCCGGCCCTGTTCGGCACCATGCTCCACGTCGCCACGAACGGCATGACCAAGGGCGTGCTCTTCCTCTCGGCGGGGAACATCCACCGCGCCTACGCGAGCAAGTCGACCGACGATGTGCGCGGCGCCATGAGGCGGCTGCCTCTTTCCGCCGGGCTCTTCCTCGCGGGCTTCCTCGCGATCACGGGATCGCCGCCCTTCGGCCCCTTCGTGAGCGAGTTCGCCATCCTTAACGGAGCCTTCGGCGTCGGGCAGACTGTTGTCGCGGTCCTCTTCCTCTGCTTCCTCCTCATCGTATTCATAGGAATGGGCAAGACGGTGCTCAAGGTCGTGCAGGGGAGGGCGCCGACCGAGGTGCGCGACGAGCCCTACCGCGACGGCTTCCTGACCGCCGCGCCCGTCGTCGCCCTCATGGCGATCGTCCTCACGCTCGGCCTGTACATACCCGAACCGCTGCGGTCCCTGGTCGAGGAGGCCGCCCGCTTCCTGGAGGTCGCCCCATGACGCGCGACGACATCCCGCTGGCGAGGGCGGCTAACGGCGGCTCGGTCCCGCTCGAGGCGATTCCCTCGTTCAAGGCCGAGGAGCTGTCCGAGCTGATCGCAGGCTGCCTCGGCCTCGGGCTGCGCCTGTCCGCGTACTTCGGCGCCGCGCCGAAGGCGGGCCGCGCGTCCCGGTCCGCGCGCCCCCCCGTCGCCGAGCTTTTCGTCGTTCTCGCGGACGATGAGCGAAGCGCCCTGTACGCGGGAAGGGCACCGGTCGGGGCCGAGGGCTTCCCTTCGATCGCCGCTCGCTTCCCCCAGGCCCAGCTTTTCGAGCGCGAGATCTTCGAGCAGTTCGGGGTCGAGCCCATCGGCCATCCCTGGCTCAAGCCGGTGCGTTACGCGCGGTTCGCCGGAGGCGAACTCGTACAACCAACTCCTAACGCGCTAGCGAAGCCATGGGTAGAGCCGCGCTCGGCGCAGGGCGAGCCGATCGTCCCGGGCACCGGCGACTTCTTCCGCGTCGAGGGCGAGGAGGTCCACGAGGTCGCGGTCGGCCCCGTCCATGCGGGCGTGATCGAGCCCGGCCACTTCCGCTTCCAGTGCCACGGCGAGCGCGTCTTCCACCTCGAGATCGCGCTCGGATACCAGCACCGCGGCGTCGAGGAGGCCCTGGCGGGCGGCCCCGACAAGCGCAGCCTCCACTACGTCGAGACCGCCTGCGGCGACTCCACGATCGCGCACGCGACATCCTACTGCGCCGCGATCGAGGCCCTGTCCCGCACGAGGAGGACGGCGCGGGCGCAGGCGATCGGCGCGATCGCGCTCGAGCTCGAGCGCCTCGCCTGCCACGTCGGCGACCTCGGCGCCCTCTCCGGCGACGTCGGCTTCCTGCCGACCGCGAGCTACTGCGGCCGCATCCGCGGCGACTTCCTCAACATGACCGCGCTGATCTGCGGCAACCGCTTCGGCCGCAACCTCATGATGCCCGGTGGCCTGCGCTACGACCTCGACGACGCTCGCGCCGCCGAGCTGACGCGGAGGCTGGGCGTCTCCGCCCGCGAGGCGAAGAACGCGATCGACCTTCTCTGGGACACGCAGTCCGTCATGGCCAGGTTCGAGGACACGGGAAGGTTGAGCCGAGAGGCCGCGATCGAGCTCGGCGTCGTCGGGCCCGCGGCGCGCGCCTCGGGCCTGTCGCGCGACGTCCGCTTCGACCAGAGCTCGGGTATCTACCGCCTGTCGCACATCCCCGTGTCGACCTACGACTCCGGCGACGTGCTCGGAAGGGCCTTCGTGCGCCATCTCGAGATCCAGCAGTCCGTCGCCTTCATCGAGGAGCAGCTGGGCTCGCTCCCCGCGGGGAAGGTCTTGGCCGACGCGGCCGACGCGGAGAGAATAGCGCTCGCTCCCGACTCCCTCGCGGTCGCGCTGACCGAGGGCTGGCGCGGCGAGGCCTGCCACGTCGCGATCACCGACGCGAAAGGCGCGTTCTCTCGCTACAAGATCGTCGATCCCTCGTTCCACAACTGGCCGGCGCTCGCGTACGCCCTGCGCGACCAGGAGATCTCGGACTTCCCGCTCTGCAACAAGAGCTTCAACCTGTCGTACTGCGGCCACGACCTATAGCTCATCGGAGGAAGGCGGATATGCTGAAGGTGATCTTAGCGCGGATTCGGCAGGGCTACCGCACGATCAAATTCCCCGCCGCCCCTCCGCCTCCTTTGCCCGACCGTTTCCGGGGGAGGCCCGAGATCGCGGCATCGCCCTGTCCCGACGGATGCGCCGAGTGCGAGCGCTCCTGCCCGACAGGCGCGATCGCCCGCAATAGGGACGCGGGCGGACTTCGTATCGCCCGCGGCGCGGCCGCCTCCGGCCCGAGCATGGACCTCGGCGCCTGCCTGTTCTGCGCGGACTGCTCCGAGGCCTGTCCTCGGGGCGCGATCTCCTTCACGCGCGACTACCGCCTTTCCGCCAGGACGCGCGAGGCCCTCGCCATCGCTCCCGGGATGCGCGAGCTCGCCCTCGCCGGAGCGCTCGAGAAGAAACTGAGGCGCCTCTTCGGCCGTTCTCTCAGGCTCAGGCAGGTGAGCGCCGGAGGCTGCAACGCCTGCGAGGCCGACGTCAACGTGCTGACGACCATCGGCTGGGACCTCGGCCGCTTCGGCATCCAGCTCGTCGCCTCGCCTCGCCACGCCGACGGCCTCCTCATCACCGGACCCGTCACGAAGAACATGGAGCTCGCGCTGCGCAAGACCTACGACGCATTGCCCGAGCCGCGGATCGTCATCGCAGTCGGCTCCTGCGCCGTCTCCGGGGGGCCGTATATAGGGAGGCCCGAGGTTCTCGGCGGGGCGCCGGCCGTCCTGCCCGTCGACCTCTTCGTCCCCGGCTGCCCGCCCCATCCCTTGACCATACTCGACGGCCTCCTTAGGCTGGTCGGCAGGATCGAGGACACGCCGCGCGGCCGCGCGAGGCGGCAGGAGGGCGGGATAGGATGAAGTACTTCCCCAAGATCCCCGGCGAGCGGATCTACCTCTCGCCCATCAGCCTCGAGGACGCCGAGCTCTACGCCGCCTGGCTCAACGACCTCTCGACGTCGCGCTACCTGACCCTGGCACCCGCCCAGGTCACCCTGCATGGCGAGAGGGACGCGTTAGTCGAATTATCAAGGCAGCACTCCTACGCCATCATCGCCCGCGACGGCGAGGAGCTATTGGGAAACTGCGGCCTCTTCGACATCGACAACGTCGCGCGCTCGGCCGAGATCGGCATCTTCATCGGCGAGTCCTCCCGCCGCGGCGAGGGCTACGGCTCCGAGGCCCTTCGCCTCCTCTGCGACTACGGCTTCAACGTCCTCAATCTCCGCTCGATTCGCCTGCGCACCTACGACTACAACGAGCGCGCCGTCGCCTGCTACCGCAAGGCCGGCTTCAAGGAGGCGGGCCGCCTCCGAAAGGCGCACTTCTACGCCGGGGCGTACCACGACGTCGTCCTCATGGACATCCTTGCCGAGGAGCTCGGCCCCAGCCGCCTGCCCCCGGCCGCGTCCTGAAAAATCGCGCCTCCTGACAGAAAAGCCCCCCGCGTCGCGCCGCCGCGTCGAAGGCGCCGACCGCCCGGCCGGCCGCGCCCCGGGGCTCGCCTCTTGACACGGTAGAAATCGATCAGGTATAAAATTGGACGTTCCACGCGGCGATGGTGGAATTGGTAGACACGCTAGCTTGAGGTGCTAGTGCCGAGAGGCATGGAGGTTCAAGTCCTCTTCGCCGCAAACGTTAGAAAGACAAGGGTTCTATGAACCCGGCCGACCGAAAACGGAGGCCGCCCAGAGTCCTAGTTACCGCTCGTGTTACTCGCGGTAGAAGGAGACTCTATGGCGCGCGCTCCGTTTTCTATTTTTAGGCGAAAGTCCCGAGACCGGGCGACCGGTCGGGAGGTCATTCGTCACTGCGCCCGCTTCTTCGACGACGAGGGCGCGGTCGTGAGGACGCGAACCCTCGAAGCGACTAACAAGACCGCGGCCGCTCTCGAGGCGAAGAGGCTTCTCGACAAGGGCGAGGGCATCCCCTCGGCGAACCCGCTCGCCCTTGACTTCCTCGCCGACTTTTGGAAGATCGATTCCGACTACGCGAAGATGAAGGCGCTACGCGGTCGGCCCCTCTCGTACCACTACGTCGAAATCAACGCCCATGTAATCAAGAAGCACCTCTCCGGGCCCCTGAAGGACGTTCGCTTTCATCAGCTAACCGTCCCGCGCATGGAGAAGATCGTCCTCGCTTTCGCGGCCGCGGGCATGAACCCTCGATCTATTAACTACGTAATCCAGTCTGTCCGCGTTCCCGTGTCGGACTGGGCTCGAAGGCATCGCGTCCCGGACCCGCTCCAGTACCTCCAGCGTGTCGCGGAGCGGCCGCGCGAACGCGGGACCCTCTCCCTCGACGAGGTGGCGAGGATTGCGGCGTTGGAGGGCGAGTCGCCCCGCGTCAAGGCCGCGATCCTTCTCGGCGCCTTGTGCGGCCTCCGCATGGGCGAGACCCGCGGGCTCGAGTGGGATGACATCGACGAGGAAGCGGGCCTCGTCCACGTCGTTCACAACTACGTCGACGACAGGGAGGGCGTGAAGGGGCCGAAGTGCGGAAGCCGTCGAGACGTGCCGCTCCCCGACAAAGTCCTCGAAGCCGTGAAGCTATGCCGCGCGGTAGCGCCGGAGGGCGCGCGCTTCGTCCTCTTCAACGAGAAGAACCCCGAGAAGCCAACCGACAAGCAGGTCGTCGAGCGTGGCTTCCGGGCGATCCTCGCGAAGGTAGGCATAGACGATGAGCTGCGGAAGACGAGAAACCTCGTCTTTCACGGCCTCCGGCATACCTACGTCTCGGCAACGCGCGCCGTGGGCCTCCCTGATTTCGCCGTTATGCGCCTGGCCGGACACAAGTCCCTCGCCATGACAGAACGCTACAGCCATGCCGAAAAGGTCGTGGACTACGCCGTGGCGCGCGCCGCCCTTAACGAGGTGTTGTCGCGGGAGCCCGCGAAGGAGGAAAAGCGGGCCTAGCCGCCCGCGAGTGCTTCCTCGAGGCTCCTCGCAACTACTCGGAGAGCCTCGAGGATAGCGCAGAGGTCGTCAATATTTATTGACGATGGCTTATGGTACCAAGTTGGTGAAAAATTTATTGGTTCGGCAGTATTCATGATCTTTGCATATTACTGTTGAACGTCCTCTGTACTGAAGCCGATCGCTTTTTTTGGCTTTCCATGCTTGGGTATTTTGAAAAAAATGATGTTTAGTTGAGAGGGGTCCAAAACATATCGGTAGTCCTCATTGTCGTTTCCCAATCCATCAAGGCCAATTAATCCAGTTTGTTTATAGTCTTTGAGCCAAAGAAGCTGGAAAGATACTTCCTTTCCAAAGCCACCGATCATTACCCCTACGGAGGCATCATCCTTTGCAAATTCGTCTTGATAAAACAGAGCTGAGTCACGAAGTTGTTTGTAAATTGCTCTCATTTTTCTACCTCCAAAAAGTGTTTGAGTATTATCAAGTCATCTAGCAATGATAGCAAGTTCATAATGTTAGTAGTTTGTTATACGGAAACTATTCTTTTCTCCGTGTTACTGATTGATTGACTTTTGAAAGTAATAATTGACAGAAAAGAGAACGATTGATATCTTGCGGTCAATGGATGATGCGGCAATCGTTCGGCTTGTGAAAGAGAAGTTCACTTCGCGAGAGCTAGCCGGAAACCTCGGAATAAATTCCGCGATTGTGAGAGCGATTTTTTCCGGGAAGCGTCGACTCTCGCCGCTCTATCGCGCAATGATCGAGCGCTACTTACGGACAGGTGCTTTCGCTGAAGGTTTTGACGCTGACAATCCATACTTCGGAAGGCGCCACTTTGAAGGCGGCATACGAAGAGACGGGACGCGAATACGTATTTCTAGTTCGATGATGAAGCCGTAAGGCTCGTTATATGCGGCTCCGTGGGAGTAACCGACAGGTACCGAAGCGAAGCCGCGAGAAGCGCCGGGAGCCGTAGGCTCTTGAGTGCTTCCGGGTCCCCGATGCAGTAAGGGGCCTCCGAAACGCTCTTCCTACTTGGAAGGGTACACTCGGGGGCTCTTTCATGTCCGCAAAGCTCATCAGCGTAAAGGACGCCGCGCAGCGCCTCGGCGTCTCTCCAATCACGGCCCATAGGTGGGCTAAATCCGGCCGCATTCCTAGCGTGAAGCTCGGAGGGCGCCGCCTCGTCCCCGAGGCGGCTATCGAGCGCATCGTCGCGTCCGCCATGAGCGGCGAGGTCTCGGAATGACGACGCACGACAAGCGCGCCGCCCTCGAGGCGCTCTCGCGGCTCCTCGACGAGGCGCCGGACTTCGGAGACGTATCCTTGACCGTTCACCTACACGGGGGAGCGATAGACCGCATTGAAGAACGGCGAGGCGAGGCATACAAGGCCACGCCGAGGGGGCTCCATGCGTGAAGATAAAGAGGCCCCCCGCCGTTGCGACGCGGTTGGAGGGGCGGGCGGTAAAAGGGATTGGCCGAAGGTACAGCGCCTAGTTTATACGGTCAACGACCTTGGGGAATGTTACTCGCTAGGATGGCGGGCCGCTCGAGGCGGGAGGCGCTATGTCGGAAGATGACATATCGCGCGCCGTCGCAGGGAGTGCACCTTCCGCGATACCTCGCCCCCTTTCAAGCTTCAATCTCCGGCCTGTCGGTGACCTCGTGGTCCATCCGCCGCGATGGTTGGTCCGCGACCTCCTCGAGGCGGAATCGCTCGCAGTCCTCTTCGGGCCGCCGGGCTCGGCGAAGTCCTTCCTCGCCCTAGACCTCGGCGCGAGTATCGCGACGGGAGCGGACTTCCACGGCCGTCCCATCGAGACGCACGGTCTCGTCGCGTATGTCGCCGGGGAGGGACAAGGCGGGCTTGCCCGGAGGCTTCGGGCGTGGAGCATCGCCCGAGGCGCCTCGCTCAACGAAGCCCCCTTCCTCGTCTCGACGGAGCCCGCGGGGCTCTGCCTCGAGGCAAGCGTCGCCGCAGTAGAGAGTGCCATCGCGGGCGCGGCGAAGACGCACGGCTCCCCGGTCCTACTCGTCTTCGACACGTGGAGCCGGAACCTCGCGGGGGACGAAAACAGCAGCCTTCACAGCGCGCTCGGCGTCGCGGCCCTGGACCGTCTCCGTAAGCCATGGGGGGCGGCCGTCCTTGTCATTCATCATGAGGGATGGGCGCAGGGGCGGGCGCGGGGCTCAACCGTCCTTCGCGCCGCCGCGGACCTCGAGCTCCGCGTCGAGAGGGGAGGGGACGGCCTCGTCCGCGTCGCGCCGACGAAGGTCAAGGACACTGGGCCCCCGGCGCCTCTTGCCTTCGCCCTTGCCGACGTAGAGCTCGGCATCAATGACGAGGAGGGGCGGCCCGTCTCCTCGGCCGTACTTCGCGAAGTCCAGTATCGAATCGAGGCGGGGCCTCGATCGCTGATCGGGAAGAACCAAAGGACGGCCCTCGGCATCCTCGAGGACCTGGCGGCGGAGGGTCTGCCCGTCCTCGCGACGGAATGGCGCAACGCTTGCGGAGCCTCGGGCCTAGATCGTCGCCGCTTCTCGGAGGCGAGAGCGTCCCTCCTCGCTGAAGGAGTCGTGAGGGAGGAAGGGCAATTCGTCGTCGTGTCCGAAGATCGTCCGAAAAGGTGTCCGAATCGTCCGAATTGTCCGAGCGGGTCCCCTTCGTCAGCGTCCGAATTGTCCGGGGGCCCTATAAGGGCCCCGGACACGGACGGACGAGGGAGGGGCGAGTCATGAAGAAGCAAGACTCGCTTCGCGAGCGAGAGACGGGGGCAAGCCCCGTCTCTCGGCATAAAGAAATTGTAGAAAAGACAGGAGCGGAAGTTACTCCTCGAGTTACTCGAGGCCGCCCGAAGGGATCTTCTTCTCCTCGACGCTCTCCCGTTAACAAGGGCCGGCCTCCCGCTACGTTTGACCTACCGAGTCTGTCCGAACGTCTGAGGATGGGTGTAATCGAAGCAATAGCGGCGCGTATGCCGATCGCTTTCCGGCTTCTAGAAGAAGACGCGATAGAGCGAATTGAAAACGACCTTGAAGAAGTAATCGACCGAATACTCGGGAAGGAGAGGAAATGAAAGCAACTGACAAGCCGAAGACATTCGAGCAAGCCCTTGAAGTAATCGCCGCTATCAAAGCGCATAGTGACATGCTGTACGCGGAGGTTCTCAAGTATAAGCAGCAACGGAACGAAGCGCGAGCTCGAATAGCCGAGCTCGAATCTCGAGGGCCGATAACGCGGATAATGGACTCATTAGGCTATGAAAAGAAGCGTTCATAGGCCCTTAAGTGAATACTTGAACGTATAAATCTGTCGGTCTATTCCTACTTCAATGAGCGGTCGGGGTGAGTTGTTCACCTAACTGATAACAAGCTCCGACCGTTTAATTCAGTTTCGGAAGGCGGAATTAATGGCGCGTAGCGGAGCTCCTGAACGACTCGCCCTCGGCGACCTCGGAGCCGCAAGAAGGAGCTTCGCTCGCATCACTCGCGCGTTCTATCGCGGAGAGATTGAAGAGCCAAAGGCTCGGGCTCTTGCGTACATGTTCAACACCTTGTGCGGACTCTTTAAGGCTGAACAAGAGGCGGACCTAGAAAGGCGACTAGATGAGATAGAAGCGGCGATCGCTGGTAAGGTTGCCGAGGCGGGAGCGGAAAAAGTTTTTACTCTCCATGTCGAGCAGGACCTTTAGCGTTCGCAAGAGGAAGGTATGAAAAGGTATCGAGCCCTAATCAAACGCCTCGAAGAAGAGCTTGAAAAGAAAAGGCCCGTAGTCTTCCGGCTAGTCGTGATGGATGAAGAGCCTGTCAAAGGTTCAGAGGTTCAAGGGAACATGAAGAGTAACGGCGATAAGAATGGAGACGGAAGCGTTAGCGTCATAAAGACTTCGGATACTGAGAGACTAGCTACTTGAGCAAGGGGCGGGGAAATGGCAATCGATATTAGCGAATTGACGACATGGATAGAGACCGACGAGGGCAAGGGATGGCTTGAAGGCCAAAAAAAGCCCTTGATCGATAAACGGGATGAGCTTCTCGAAGCTCTCCGGAAGGCCAACGGCGCCGGAGCCGCGGCAGTCCAACGGGCGGCCGACTTCGAGAAGATGCTCGACGAAGAGCGCAGCGCGACGAGGAAGATCCTCGTTGAGGATCGCTTATCGCGCTTGCTCGAGGAGAAGCGAGTCCCGGCGCTTATTCGCTCGAATGTCATGGACGCAATCCTGAACGCCAACGACGTTCAACTCGAGGCCAACGGCCGCGAGCGGAAGGCGGTTGTCATGACGAAAGGCGAAGGTGGAAAGCCCCTAGCTCTGCCGCTCGAGGATTGGGTCAAAAACGTTTGGGCAATGAGCGACGAAGCAAAGGGCGTCATGATGGGGACAAGAGCCTCGGGCGGAGGTTCGCGCGGACCAGGGCCGAGCCTAGATAAACCCGAGAGTATCTCGCTCTCCCAATTCGAAGGCATGGACGCCGCGGCGCGTATGGACTTCATCCGACACGGCGGCGCCATCGTCTAGCCGTCCTGAACCGGGCGACTACTGCGGAAAGAAGGATAGACCATGGCCAATGCATTTACTAACCTTATACCGAGCATCTACGAGGCGCTCGACGTTGTGAGCCGCGAGCTCGTCGGATTCATCCCCGCCGTCAACAAGGACACGGCCATTGACCGCGCGGCCCTCGGCGAGACCGTCTACTTCCACGTCGCCGCGCCGATCGCGGCCACGGATATCGCGCCCGCGAAGTACATCCCGGACCCTTCGGACCTGAACGAGGGGTCAGACTCCATGCAGCTCACGAAGGCGCGCTCGGCGTCGTTCTACGTGACCGGCGAGGAAGCGAAGGGCCTCGACAACGGCGCGAAGTGGAGCTCCGTCTTCAAGGGCAAGATTCAGCAAGCCTTCCGGACACTCACGAATGAGATGGAGCAAGCCCTTGCGGGACTCCTGATCTATGCTTCCCGAGCCTACGCCGTGACCTCGGGGAACATCTTCGATGCGACCGACTCGATCGGCTCCATCGCGCAGGTACGCCGCATCCTCTCGGACAACGGCGCGAACCTGTCGGACCTTCACCTCGTCCTCGATACCAACTTCGCCGCGAAGCTCCGCTCGATGGCGGTACTCTACAAGGCGAACGAGGCCGGGACGGACCAGATGCTCCGCGACGGAATCCTCGGGCGCCTCCACGGCATGGCGGTCCACGAGTCGGGAGGCATCGCGCCCGTGACCATATACTCGGGGACGCCGAGCGGCCTCGTCATCGATGGGACGGGGAACATAGCCAAGGGCTCCACCTCCCTCAAGCTGAAAACGGGCTCAGGGGCGTTCAGGAAGGGCGACGTCGTGACCATCGGCGCCGACACCTCCCAGCGCTACGTAGTGGCCGCGGACGGCACGGCGACGGCCCTATCGATCAATGGGCCCGGAATCGTCGCCGCGGTCGCGGACGGGAACGCCGTCGCGAAGATCGGCGCCCTGACCGCCTACACGCCGCTCGCCGCCTTCGGGCGGAACGCGTTGACCCTGGCGACACGAGTCCCGGCCCTCCCGCCGGACGGGGACGCGGGCGAGCACATCGTCGCGCAGGACCCCGTTTCGGGCATCGCCTTCGACATTGCCCGGTACCGCCAGTACCGGCGCGAGGTGTTCGAGGTGTCCATCGTCTACGGCGTGAAGTGCACGAAGAGCGAGCACCTCGCCCTGATCATGGGGTCTTGACCTTTAGGTGGGTAACACGGGGAGCGTACTGGGCGCCGGTATGCTCCCTTTTTATTTGCAAGAAAGGCAGATACGGGAAGCTGGTACTAGCGGGCAAAGCAAGCTTATTCTGAAAAGAATTGTCAACTATTAACATTCATAATGGATAAAATGGATTTAATATATTTGTTTTTTTTCATATTCTTAATAAATTTGTTAGTATGAGAGTTCGAAAGCGAGCACATGCTAAAACTATCCCTACTAGACGCTTGCGCCGATATCTGCTTACAGATAGGATACGAGACATAATGAAGATGATAACTGGTAAAACCTTGAGGAAAGATGCATTTGAATTAGGCTGGGGATCAGTCTTTGCTTTTAATAGCTGTGATCTGCTGTTTCCACTAGAAGCGCCTCTTGATGATGGGTTTACTAGGGATAGGAAGTCTCTAGAAGGCGACTGGATAGTCATAGGTAAGGATATCGGAACAGCCATGAAGAGTTTGGCGAATGAGCGGACAAAGTAGATCGCCTAAGAGGACACCGAAAACAAAACTAACGCCTCAAAAGAAAAAGCTTGTTCCAGAAAAACCTCTAGAAGCTCTTCCAGCAGACCCGCGATTAGGTGAAGAGAGTAGAGAAGCGGGCCCGTCTCGAAAAACCTTGGTTGCTCAGTATCATCGAGAAGTAACTTCTGGACCACTGCCCAAAGCATCTGAATACAAGTTGTACGAAGAAACCTTAGCTGGGTCAGCTCACAGAATACTAAAACTATCCGAAGATGAAGCAGAGGATCGTCGGAAGAAGGGGGACAGGATAATAGGCATTCAGGGCACAGCGTTATCGAGAGGCCAATGGATGTCCTTTATCGTTATCCTTGTTTGTATTGGTTGTATGACTGCCTGTATCTTGCTTGATAAGCCTGTAGGTGCGATCTCGTCGGGAATTGTTGCACTTGGAAGCCTTGTTACTGGGCTAAGAGCAAGCATGAATCAGCTAGTCTCGAATGATAGTAAAAAAAAGACTGACGATGAGGATGAATAAATAAACCCTAGTGGGGGAGTTACTTCTTTTGTTACTTCCCTCTCTTGCTATCCCTGATAATCCGTGATTAAATTTTAGTATTGTGAAGGGTCGGGAGTGCCCTTCCAGCTTAGTTTATTATATCGCGATGACTTTCAACGATAACAAGTGACAAGGGTTGCCTTTCCGTTTGAGGTGCTAGTGCCGAGAGGCATGGAGGTTCAAGTCCTCTTCGCCGCAACAGAGACGACAGCCCAGTCGAAAGACTGGGCTGTTGTCATTTAGGCGGCGAAGAGGACTTGAAGCGGAGCAGCGACCCGGAGCACGCGATCATTTGAGCGTGCGGAGGGGCAACGCGCCAGGACGGCGCGTTGAGCTGCGGAGCCGGCCCGGAGGACGAGCGGATGATCCGCGAGTCCGGAGGGCAAGTCCTCTTCGCCGCAACGACGACCGCGACTGTCCGATTCTGGATGGTCGCGGTTTTTTACTACATCCTGGGAAACTACCGCCTTTGGCGGTGTGATGTCCTGATTTGTGATTCATGGATCGATCCACGATCAGCTTATACATTGTGATGTGCGATTATGGAGCTGTATATCATCGTGCGATATAGTCGCAAGTAGATTTGCTTTATATGATCGCGACATCCCTGCCGCTCGCTCCCTCGCTCACCCCGGTCGTCGCAGCAGCCAATCCCAAAAGCTGCGCCGAGGATAGCGCGCCTTGATCGTGCCCGAAGTCACCTTTCCGCTGACCCGGAGCATTGGGGCGCCCGCGGCGGGACGCTCGCCGACCCTGTTGACGATGCTTCCGCTCGTCGCCGTCGCTTGATCGAGGTGGACCGCCCAGCCCTTGGGGACGATCAAGACCACCGTGCCGGACCTGGCGCTGATGTCGATAGTCACGTCGCGGTGCGGGCATTCCGCCTCGGTGAAGTCGATCTTGATCGAGCCTGAGGTGCATTCGGCCGAGATGCGCGAGGGTACCCGCCAGTAGCCTTTCTTCCGGAGCGAGCCGCTCTTGGTCCGGAGAGCGAGCGGCTCGATCGCGGTCGCCTGCGCCGCGGGGAGATCGGCGATCATGGCATCGAGCTCGCCTTGCGTCTTGGCCGCGAAGACGGAGCTTAAGCGCTCTTCCAGCTCGCTGAGGTCGAGCCGGCCTTCCGTGGCCGCATCGCGCAGCCGCTCGGCCATCGCCTCGCGATCGGCGTCGGCGATGCGGGCGGCCGGTACCGGCGCTCGCTGGCTTGATGAATCCGTCATGTCGGCTAGTATACCGGATACTGCCGATCCTAGGGAGGCCGGAAATCCGCCCCTCTCAGCCTTCTTCTCCCTCGATGTCCTCGTAGAGGACCACGCGGTTCCTGCCCGACTGCTTGCCGCGGTAGAGCGCGAGGTCGGCTCGCTTGACCGCCGAGGAGGGTGTGTCGCCCGGCCTCGCGACGGATACGCCGAGGGTAATGGTCACGAAGACGGACTCGGCGCCGTATTCGTACCTCCGTTCTTCGATCGCGCTCCGTATACGCTCCGCGAGCCTGGCAGCGCGCTCGCCGTTCGTCGCGGGCGAGAGGAGTAGGAACTCCTCGCCTCCCCAGCGGGCCAGGGTATCGTTCGCCCGCACCGCGTTGCCCAAGTCCTTCACGATCTCCTTGAGGAGATAATCGCCGCAGTCGTGCCCGTGCCTGTCGTTGACGCGTTTGAAGAAGTCGATGTCGATGATGACGAGGGCGAATGCCTGCTCGGTCCTGCGATAGCGCTTGAGCTCCTCGTCGATCCTCCGCTCCATGTGCCGTCGGTTGTAGATGCCGGTGAGGCTGTCCGAGTCGGATATCCGCTCGAGCTCCTGCTGGCGCTTCGCGATGGAGATGGAGATCGCGATCAGATAGTAGGAGAAGAACATGAGTATGGTGGACAATACCAGCGTGATGAAGGTGGGCGGCTCGAACTCCTGCAAGCCGTAGTAGGCCAGCAGCGCGAACGACAGGATGGGGAACGCCGTGAAGATCGCGCGCTGTTGATCAATAATCCCGATGATGTCCTTCACCGGGGCCCTCAGGTACCGGAAGACGAGCGGAAGCGCCGCCAGCTCCAAGAGGAGGCCCGCGATCACGTACAGCTGCGGAACCGGGGGGGAGAGGAGGCGGTCGAGGTACATGGATATGAGGTAAATCAGCTGAGTCAGGGAATAGTTCATGAAGAAGACGAAGACCTTCGCCTGAAGCGTTTCCTTGAAGATGAGCGCGCACGGAATCAGGTATAGGCAGCCCAGCAGATATCTCATGAGAGGGTAGGCGACCTCCCGGAGCCCTGCGTCCAGGTAGGGGAGGTACACCGCGACGGCCGTGATGAGCCAGGCCGCCGCCTGGAAGAGCCCCGAGCGCCTCGGCGTCAGGAAGAAGTATAGAAGGAGGAAATTTTCTGCCAGGTAAAGGATGCCTGCTATGAGCGGCCCAAGGCTTATGAAATCCAGCATCGTTTCCGCGCCTCGCGCGCGATAGCTATCGTACTCTTAATGGCGTGGAAATGGAATGCTTCGGCGAACGATGCTTGACTGCCGCGCGGCGCCGCCGTGGCCCGTCTGGCTCAGGTCTTGGGCATCCCGCCTGCTTCAAAGGAAAGATGCGTCCGACCTCGCCGTGAATGGTCTTCGCGGCCAGGAGCTCGACGATATCCTTGAGTGTGCCGATGACTCTGGCTCCCCTCATGGTCGCGAATTGGACCGCGAACAGCCCGACTCCTCCGGCGGCCCCTTGAATGACGACGGTAAGCCCCTTCCCGGCGCCCGAGTCCGCGACTGCCTTCCACGCCATGGAGGGCTCCTCTACTTGCTCTTTACCGGAAGGACGCCCGCGAGGTCGCCTATCACGTTGACGAGCTCTCCATTCGCGGGGAGGACGATCTTCGAGTTGCTCCTGAGCGATTCCTCGACCGTCTGAAGGCGCTTCAATAGCTGCGCGTTTCCGATGAAATAGCGATCGGCCGCCTCGTTGACGAGCTGGATGGCCTGGGCCTCGCCTTCGGCCTTCAGTATCTCGGCCTGCCGTATGCCCTCGGCCTTCTTGATCTCCGCGCGCTTCTGCCCGTCGGCCATCGTCTCGGTCGCGGTCGCGAAGTCGATGGCCGCGATCTTCTCGTTCTCGGCCTTGACGACCTTGTTCATCGTCTCCTGCACGTCCTTGGGCGGGTCGATCTCCTTGAGCTCGGTGCGGACGACCGCGATGCCCCAGCTTTTCGTCTCGTTGAGGAGGGTGTGGAGGAGCTCGGTATTGATCTTCGACCGCTCGCTGTTCGCGCTCTTGAGCGTCATGGTGCCGATGATGTTGCGCAAGGTCGTGCGCGCGAGGTTCACGATCTGCAGCTGGTAGTTGTTGACGTTGTACTGCGACGCCTTCACGCTGGCCTCGTCCGGCAGCACGCGAAAATAGACCTGGGCGTCGACGCGGGCGTTCAGGTTGTCGTTGGTGATGATCTCCTGGGGCTCGGCGTTGACCATCTGCTCCGTCGTGTTGATCTGGAACATCCTCGCTATCACCGGGAAGACCCAGTGGAAGCCGGGATTGGCGAAGCGCCGATACTTCCCGAACACTTCGATCAAGCCGCGATGGGTCGGCCTGACGATCCTGATGCCGAGGAAGAAGACGAGTACGATGAATCCGGCGACGAAGAAAAGCAGGACGTTCATATGCGCTCCTTACGGCTCGCTGTTGGCGGCAAGCAAAGCCTTAAACATGTTTACTATCCTTACCGATGACGCGGGTTATCTTTTCTCCATCATGGCCGCCCTGAGCGCGGCCATGTCGCGCCTCCTCTCTCGAAGCGGGCTTTTGTCCTCGCGATACGCGCTGAGCATGTCCTCGAAGGGCCGGCGCGCATCGCTCTCGTAGAGCACGCCGAGGGGAAAGGGAAGCTCTTCGATCGCGCGGGCGAAGGCCGTCGCGCGATCGTCGGCCTTGTACTCGGGCTCCAGGGCATAGGTGTTTTCCTTGAACCACTGCAAGGTGTTCAATTTATTGAAGGATACGCAGGGCTGGAAGATGTCCACGACGGCGAAGCCCTCGTGGAGTATCGCGCGCTTCATGATCTTCGTCGTGCCTTCGATGTCGCCGCTGAAGGCTCGGGCGACGAAGCCTATGTTCATCGCGATTGCCAGGGCGACGGGATTGAGTGGCTCGCTATTCACGCCGAATACCTGGACGGGAGTCTTCATGCCCATCCGGCTCGTCGGCGCCGCCTGTCCCTTGGTGAGGCCGTATACCATATTGTCGTGGACGAAGAGCGTGATGCGAGGGTTGCGTCGGGCGGCGTGGAGGAAATGATTGCCGCCCTCGCCGTACATGTCGCCGTCGCCGCCCTCGGCGATGACGGTCAGGTCCGGAGCGACGGCCTTTATGGCGGTGGCCGCCGGCAGGGCGCGGCCGTGCAGGCCGTTGAAGAAGCTCGCGTTGACGTACTGAGGCATCTTGGCGGCCTGTCCGATGCCGGACACCATCACCAGTTTCTCGCGCGCGATGCCCGACTCCCCGAGCGCCGCCAAGAGAGCCTTCCGTATCGAGTAGTCGCCGCATCCGGGGCACCAGGCCATGTCGCGCTTGTCCTCGAAATCGAATACGTTATTCGCCATTGATCGCCTCCGGGATCACGCGAGCGCGGAGATCCTCTCCGCGAGCTCTTCGACGGAGAATTGATAGCCGTCGCACTTGAGAATCCTGTGATCGAAGCGCCTGCCCGTCTCGAGCTCGACGAGGTCTGCGAACTGGCCGGTAGCGTTGCCTTCGATCGCGACGAGAGTCGAGGCCGCGGCCGCGTACTCGCCCGCTCGGTCGGGCAGGGGGAACACCCATGGGAAATGGAGGAAGGCGATGTCCGTCCGTCCCAGGAGTGACATCGCCTCGATGACGGGCATCTTGACCGAGCCCCAGCCCATGAGGAGGGTCTTGTAGCGAGGCTCGCCATAGAGCCTGGGCGGGATGATGTCCTTCCGGACAGCGGCGATCTTGGCGAGGCGCTTCGCGACCATGGCCTCGCGCATCGCCTTGTCCTCGGTGATAGAGCCGCCCTCGTCGTGCTCGTCCGAGTCGACGCAGACGATGCCCTCGCCCGAGCCGGGAAGGCCCCGCGGCGAGAGCCCGTCGGGAGAGCCGAGGGCGTAGCGGCGGTAGTCGGGCGATGTCCGGACGACGTGGCGTCGGGGCGGCGAGTCGGCGACCTCGAAGGGCTTCGTCGTATAGTACGAATCGACGAAGTACTGATCGGTCAGGATGAAGACGGGCGACTGATAGCGATCCGCGATATCGAAGGCGGCGCGCGTGAGGGAAAAGCCCTCCTCGAGGTCGCCGGGAGCGAGCACGACTTTCAGGAAGTCCCCGTGCCCGGCATGGATCGCGAGATTAAGGTCGCCTTGCTCGGTGCGGGTGGGAAGGCCCGTCGCGGGTCCGGGCCTCTGGGCGATGTGCGCGACGAAGGGCGTCTCGATGGCGCCCGAGAGGCTGACCGCCTCGGTCATGAGGGCGAAGCCGCCGCCCGAGGTCGTGACGAGGGCGCGAGCACCCGCGTACCATGCGCCGATGGCCATGTTCGCGACGCCGATCTCGTCCTCGACCTGCTCGACGACGATATCGAAGCGCTTGGAGTATTCGGCCATGGCCGCGAGCACCGTAGTCCCCGGCGACATGGGATAGGCGCAGACGTAATCGCAGCCTCCGGCGATGGCCCCCAAGGCGACGGCGTCGGCGCCGGTCAGCATTATCTCCTCGGCCACGGAAGGGTCGGGCTCGATATCGACGGCGATCTCGGGCAGGAGGGCCGCGCCGCGCTCGTAGCCGCGGCTGAAAGCCTGGGCGTTCGCGTCCTGGACGGCCGCGTCCTTCTTCGCGAAGAAGCCGCGAACGCCCAGCTCGCAGGCCGCGCGATCGATCTTGAGCAGGGCGCAGATCGCGCCGACCGCGACGGTGTTGGCGTAGACCGCGCCGCCGATCTCCGAGGCTATCGCCGAGAAGGGCAGGTCGATCATGCGGTCGAAGCCGACTATCGCCTTCTCTCCGATGACGATCGTGGCGTCGGTTATCCGGCCTCCGAGATGGGAGACGGCCTCGCGCGTAAGGGGAACGAGGATATCGACGCGATCGACCATCGCGGCCGCGCGCTGGCGCGATATGCGTATCTCCGTGCTGTTGCATCCGCCGCGCACGCGGGACATGTACTCTTTCGTGGCGAATACATGATAGGAAGCCTTCTTCGCCAGGGACGTGAGCATGGATTCTATGGACTGTATCCCCTGGCCCGCCTCGCCCGATAGGACGATGGACAATTCCGTCATGCAGACCCCCTTTGGCATATGCGCCGAAGTCGAGCTTGGGTCGATTTTACACTGGGAATCCGGCCGCGAGAGCCGCCTCGATGTCCTTCTCCAGCTTCTCGGGCTTGGTCGTCGACGGATAGCGGCTAACGGACAGGCCGTCGCGCCCCACCAGGAACTTGGTAAAGTTCCACTTGATCTCGCCGGGGGCTCGCGACTTGAGGAAGCCGAAGACCGGATGAGTCCCGGGGCCGTTCACTTCCGTCTTCGCCATCAGCGGGAAGGTCACGCCGAAGTTGCGCTCGCAGAACGAGGCGATCTCCCCGGCATCGCCCGGCTCTTGATGGCCGAACTGGTCGCAGGGGAAGCCGAGCACCACGAGCCCTCTCTCCTTGTACGCGCGATAGAGCGCCTCGAGCCCCTTGTATTGCTTGGTGAATCCGCACTTGCTCGCCGTGTTGACGACGAGGAGGACCTTCCCTTCGTAGCGACGGAGATCGTGCTCGGTGCCGTCGAGCGCGATGGAAGAGAGATCGAAGATCGTGCCGGTCATGCGATCCTCCTTATTTCCTCAGCTTCGCGCTGAGCGCCATAGGAGTATACGAGAGGGCCTTTGATACGGGACGGTTTCTTTTCGTGTCTTCGGCGAGTTTCTGGAACGCGCTCTCGTCGATTCCCTCAAAATGCTTCTCATGGTCATCGCGGTGAACGCTTGCGAGCGCACGTCGGCTATCTGAAGCTGAAGCTCGCCCATTACCACGCGAAGCTGCTCGACCGCGCGCGCTCCGCCTTCCCCGGATTCCCGAGCCAGCTTTATCGCGGCGTTGTAATCGCCGATCGCGCGCTTCTTTATGCTGTCGTGCAACTTCCCGTAAAGCCAGTTCTCGCATATCTCCGCGTGGAGGATGTACTGATTCCCTGCGGCAAGCTCGTCGCCGAGTAACGCGTTGAGCGATGTGACGATCTTCTCGTTGCCTTTCATGCTTCGCCTCGCCAGAGTCCATGGATATTGCAGTATTCTCGGGCGGCTACGCGCGACGCCGCGATCATGAATTGTGCCGTCGGCGCCATGCCGGGGGAGAGGAAAGCCTTATACGATACACCGTCGGCGATCAGCTCTATCCATTCGATATAGTGCTTTTCTTTCGCCCCGTCGCTGCTGTTTTCTTTAAGAAGCTTCATCGGCGAACCACAGCACGTGGTTTCGCCTTTGGAGCCGTGCAGGACTTCGACGATCAAACCATCTCCTTCGCACCTATATACTTGACTGCGTTCCGACATACAGGACCTCCCCCAGAATCGGTATCCGGACTCCGCGGGTCCGTTTGCACCGTCTACGGAATCTCTTAGGCTACATCTTTCCATTACGCTGTAAAACTAATATAATCGGGTTTGGTCCGACCGTCCGTTCGGTATCGCACAGACCGCGCGGCAGTCGGTCTTTCGGCTCGATTGCGGGACTTTTTCGTCCTGCATCACTTTCGGGGAGGTCGCCTATGCCCTTCGCGTCCGGCCTGCCTGAGCCTCTCGGCCCACGACTGAACCATTTGCTCGCGGCCCTCCCGCGAGACGAGTTCGAGCGCGTAACGCCGCAACTGGAATTGGTCCCCATGCCGCTTGGAACGGTGGTCTATGAAGCGGGGACAGCCATCAACCATGTGTATTTCCCGACGACCGCCATCGTGTCGCTGCTCTACGTCATGGAAAACGGAGCTTCGGCTGAGATCGCCATAGTCGGCAACGAGGGCATCGTGGGGATAGCCCTGTTCATGGGCGGGGAAACCATGCCGAACCGAGCGGTAGTCCAAAGCGAGGGCCAGGCCTATCGAATGAAGGGACCGGCGCTCAATCTGGAATTCGGCCGAGCGAAGGCGTTTCAGCATCTGTTGCTGCGCTACACCCTGGCTCTCCTGTCCCAGATGGCGCAGACCGCCGTCTGCAACAGGCATCACTCGATCGACCAGCAGCTTTGCCGATGGCTCCTCCTCAGCCTCGATCGCTTGCCTTCGAACGAATTGAGCATGACGCAGGAGCTCATCGCGAACATGCTGGGCGTGCGGCGCGAGGGCGTCACCGAGGCGGCCGGCAAGCTGCAGGAGGTCGGGTTAATACATTATAATCGCGGGCGCATTACGATATTGGACAGGCCCGGCTTGGAAAGACGAGTCTGCGAGTGCTATCAAGTCGTTCAGAATGAATTCCGACGATTGCTTCCCGATGTGTGGGGGAAGCTCGGATAGGTTCCCGTCGCCCGCGTCGCCCAGCCCTCCTCAGCCCACTCCGTCCTTGCAGGGCTCGTCTTTGTCTTGGCTTCTCGCGATCTCCGGAGAAGAGGCCTTTTCGCAAACCGATAGGTCTCCGTCATCGCTTAAGACTTCCGGCGATACCTCTTCCTCTGCTTTCCCCTTTTGTCTTTTGTCCATGTCTTTTTCCTCCTGTTTCGAATATACGAATTAAATCCGAAATCAAGTCGGAAATACGAAGTCCTCTATATGTTCGATACCGATTACCCGTCGATCGCATCCTTCTCGGGGCTGAAGTCGAGACGATGAGCGAGAGCGAATTGTCGGCTGCCGCCGATGCCGTCAGCATATTCGCTCGGCTGACCCCCGCGCACAAAGAGCGGATCATCCGCGCGCTTCGAGGCGCCGACGCGCTCCGTAAAACCGGTCACGTCGTCGGCTTCCTGGGCGACGGAATCAATGACGCGCCCGCCCTCAAGGCAGCCGATGTCGGCATTACGGTAGACGGCGCAGTGGACATCGCCAAGTACATCAAGATGGCGGCGAGCTCGAACTTCGGGAACATGCTCAGCGTAGTTGGGGGAAGCTCGTTCCTTCCGTTTCTGCCCATGCTGCCGATTCAAGTCCTGACGACGAACCTTCTGTACGATGTATCGCAAACCGCCATTCCTTCTGATAGGGTGGATGAAGATGGCTGGAGAAGCCTCGGCAGTGGTCGACATGGTTTATTGAGGAATACGGCGAGTGATGCCCTAGTCGTTTAATCTCGCGAAAAAGGATACAATGAGCTTCGGATACCGAGGCTTACGCCAATCCACCATGACCTTATGCGGAAGAACCATATATCGGCGATAGGACGAGAGCGGTTTAAGGAGTCTTGCGAATGCGAGGAGGATTCAATATGGGCTTGACCATTCATTTCGATAAAGAGGCGCCCGACGAGCTCGAGCAATGGCTCAGCACGGAGGCGCGGTACGTAATCGGGACTTTCGGGAAATCGCCCGAATTGCATAAAGTATGCGGCGATCGCGCGGATGCGATAATAAACGAGTGCAAGCGACTGGGAGAGAAGATCGTCAGCGGCATTACCATGATCCTCGATGGCGATCGGCGGAAACTGCGCTACATAAAAGTGCGCCTTCAGAACGGCGACACCTTCATGATCGATCACAAGTATTCGCCCGTAGAAAGCGCCGATACGAGCAGCCTTATCGAGGCGCTGATCCTCGAGGATGGCCCCGAGGTCTTTTCCGTCAGCACTCGATAGGCTGTGCCTCGAGCGCGAAAAGTCCAGGATGTCTTCCTTGTCCCGTTCCTGCGTACATTGAGGTTGTTCCTTCCCCCAAGGCCTGCGATTATTCCCGGGCGTCGCAAGTAAAGAAGTATATTGATCGCAAGGCCTTTGAAGGAGGTTCTCATGCAAATAGAGAAAGCTCGTCTCCGGGAAGCCCTGGCGATCGCTGAAACGCGAGCGCTGGCTGTGTATGGCCGAAGTAAAGAGCATTCGGGCGCCGGCCGTTCCGAAATCTATGCCCTGGGGCGCTTCGAAGGGCTTAAGGAGGCGCTGAGGCTCCTTGAGATGCAGAAAGGTGGTTCGCTCCAGGCTGAGTTCGCCGGACCGCCGCGACCCGCCGCTCGGCCTCGCTCGGATTTTCCACTGTTCGCTTCGATCTTCCAAAAGCTGCGTCCGAGGCATGGCCCTTCGGTGCTCGGTCGCTGGTAAAGCAGGCGTTGGGCAGATTGAATTCGTTAAGCTTGGATCGTGCCAAGGGTAACTTCGAATAGGCAGTAAGTATATATTGCTGGATACAAGAAGCTGGACTATCCTTTCCTATAACTAGATATGTAAAAAACATATCACTGTGTTTCGGGAGAAGGGTATCGATGTCGAAACAGCTCGGCCACGCATCGAAGCGTCCTGTAGTCCGGCCTTCGCGTCGATCCGATTTTCCCATCGTGGGGATAGGAGCCTCCGCGGGAGGGCTCGAGGCTATCGAGCTGTTCTTTAAGAGCGCATCGATCGATTCGGGCCTTGCCTACGTCGTCATCCAGCATCTGGATCCGAATCATCAAAGCCTTTTGTCCGAACTGGTCGGCCATGTAACGGAGATGCGCGTCCGCGAGGCCGAGGATCGGACAATCGTCGAGCCTAACTGCGTCTATACGATACCTCCCAATAAAGACCTCTCGATCTTGCATGGCGTGCTCCACACCTTCGATTTTGCGAGTCCACGCGGTCCGCGTATGCCGATCGACAACTTCTTCCGATCATTGGCCGAGGATCGCTCGGAATCGGCGATCGGGGTCATCCTTTCCGGCGCGGGATCCGACGGGACGCAAGGGCTTCATGCGATAAAGGAGCAAGCCGGCCTCGTCTTGGTCCAGGAACCGTCAACCGCTAAATTCGACAGTATGCCGCGGAGCGCGATAGACGCCGGCCTCGCCGATATCGTCGCGCCTCCCGAAGCGCTATCGGCGAAGATCCTCGAGTATCGCCTGCGGGCTCCGCTGCTGTCATGCCGCGACGAGCCGCTCGGCCCGCTCTCGAGGAGCGCGATAGACAAAATCGTCATACTTCTCCGTTCGCGTTGCGGCAACGATTTCTCCCAGTACAAGCAGAGTACGTTGCGCCGCCGGATCGAGCGGCGCATGGGCATCCACGGCATCCTTTCGGCCGATGCCTACGTCCAATTCGCGCGGGAGAATCCGCAGGAGCTCGACCTCCTCTTCAAGGAGCTTCTCATCGGCGTCACGTCGTTCTTTCGCGACCGCGCGGCCTGGGACGCCCTTTCGGCCCTCGCGATCCGTCCCCTGCTCGAGCGGGCCGGGGGGGCGCGTAGCCTGCGCGCCTGGTCCGCGGGCTGCTCGACCGGCGAGGAGGCGTATTCTCTCGCGATGGCTTTCAAGGAGGCGAAGGACGCTTCACCGTCGGCGCCCGCTCAATCCGTCAAGATATTCGCGACGGATCTGGACAAGGACGCCATAGACAAGGCGCGCCAGGGATTTTATTCGGCGAGCATCGCGGCCGACGTCCCGGCGGATCGACTCGAGCGCTTCTTCGTAGCCGACGAAAACGGCTATAGAGTCCGCAAGGAGATCCGCGAAATGGTGGTCTTCGCGCCTCAGAACGCGTTGGCGGACCCGCCCTTCACGAGGATCGATCTCGTTTGCTGCCGGAACCTCCTCATCTACCTGACGCCCGATCAACAGAGGAAACTGCTTCCGCTCCTCCACTACGCCCTGAAGAGCGGCGGCTGCCTCTTCCTCGGAAGCGCCGAATCGATAGGGCCCTTCTCCGATCTCTTCGCCCCGCTCGACGCCGAGAATCGGATCTACCGGATGCTCGACGCGCCGCGCAGCCTGGACTTCCCGAACGTATCGACGCGCGCGCCTTTGGGCGTCGACGATGAACGCAAGCCTGTCGTCCCGAGCATCCAGGAACTGGCCGATCGCGTCCTACTGCAGCGCTTCGCTCCCGCGGCGGTGCTTACGAATGCCCGGGGCGATATCATCAATATCAGCGGCAGCACGGGTCGATTCCTCGAGCCCGCGGCCGGCAAGGCCAACTGGAACATAATGGCGATGGCTCGGCCGGAGCTGCGCTCAAGGCTCGAGAGCGCCTTCGCCAAGGCCTTGCGCGGCGCGGAGTCGACCCTGGCGCGCTCGGTCGAGATAGCCTGCGAGGGAGGGCCCTGCTTCATCGATCTCGCGGTCAACGTCCTCGACGAACCCGAGGAGATCAGAGGCTGCGTGATGGTGGTATTCTCGGTCGTCCGCCCGCCGGAGCGCCAGGGCGAGCCGGGACGGGACGATCGCGCGGCGGAACTCGAGCGGGATCTCTTCGAGGCAAACGACGAGCTGCATTTGCTGAGGGAGGGAATGCAGGCCTCGCAGGAGGAACTGCGCGCCTCGAACGAGGAGCTCCAGTCGGCCAACGAGGAGCTCCAGTCCACCATCGAGGAATTGACGACCTCGCGCGAGGAGATGCAATCGCTGAACGAGGAGCTCCAGACCGTCAACAGCGAGCTCCAGGCGAAGATCGACGAGCTCATGGCCATCGGCGACGACGTGAAGGACCTCCTCGACAACACCGACATCGCGATGCTGTTCCTGGACGGGTCGCTCCGCGTCAAGCGCTTCACCAGACGCGCGGCCGCGCTATCGAAGCTGATTCCCGCGGACGTCGGGCGCGTCGTCACGGATATCTCGTCCGAGCTTCTCTATCCCGAGTTCGTCGACGATTCGAAGCGCGCCCTTCGAGACCTGACCGCGGTCGATCGGGAGATACGCGGCCGCGACGACTCGTGGCTCTCGGCTCGCATGGTGCCGTATCTGGCGAGGGACGGATCCGTCGACGGCATCATCGTCACGTTCTCGGATATATCGCGCGCGAAGGGGATCGAAGCCGAGCTCGAAGCAGCCAGGCGCGCAGCCAGAGAGCCGGGGCTTTCCTGAGAAGGAGTCGCTGGCATGATCAACGCCGACGAAGCCGATTCATTGCGCCGCAGGGCCGAGGAGAGCCTCGCCGACGCCTCGGGCGCGGGCCAATGGGTGATCGATGAGGACATGCCGCGGCTCGTTCATGAGCTGCGCGTGCATCAGATCGAGCTCGAGATCCAGAACGAGGAGCTGCGCGAGAGCCGAACGAGCGCCGAGCGAAGCCTCGCGCTGTATCACGAGCTCTATGAGTCGGCTCCCATACCGTACCTGTCGGTCGATCGGGACGGTACGATAGTACGATGCAATCAAGCGGCCGCGGCCGCGTTCGGGCGGGAGCGGCTGACGGGACGGTCGCTGCGCTTGCTGTTCGCGGCCGAGTCAGCCCGCTTGATGGAATCCCTGATCTCGAGGACGTTCGCGGGCGAGAGCGAAGAGCGCGCTGGCGCCTCGCTGTTCAGCGCCGATACCGAGGTCCCCCGCTTCTACCTGGCGGGAATTCGAATGAACGAAGGCGCGGACGAGTGCCTCCTCGCCCTCCGCGACGTGACCGAAGGCGAAAACTCTCGTCGCGCGCTCGATCGGGCGACAAAAGAGAAGGCCATGCTGATGCGCGAGCTTCAGCATCGGGTCAAGAACAGCTTGAACGTCATATACAATCTCCTCGGAATCGGGCAGAATCAGATACATGACGAAAAGGCCATCGCAGTCCTCGAGAAGTCGCGAGCGCGCGTCATGGCGATGTCGCAGATCTACGAACAGCTCTATCAGACGGAAGCGGTGCTCGATGTGGACCTTCGGGTCTATCTCGATCGCCTACTGGCCTCCCTCCTCGAGACCTACGCGGTAGACGGCTCCCGTTTCCGCCTGGTCAAGGAATTCCAGGACGCCAATCTCGACGCGCGACGAGCCGCCCTCGCGGGACTCATTTTCAACGAGCTGATATCGAACGCGACGAAATACGCCTATCCGGGAAACAAGTCGGGTGAGCTCCGCGTCTCCCTCCTCGAGAGGGATGGATCCATCGAGCTGGGCGTCTCCGACGACGGCCCGGGACTTCCCCGGGGTTTCGACTATCGAACCACCGATAGCATGGGATTCACGATCCTGAGGATGCTCTCCGAGCAGATACGAGCGGATTTGAGCGTAGAATCCGGGCCGCGAGGAGGCGTAACCACGATTCTCAGGATAAAGCCCTGACAGGATTCCGCGCGATCGGGCGCGATTGTCGACTCGAGCGCCGTCTAGTCCAGTATACTCATACCTATCGCTAGTCGCGCGAAAAGGATGCCAGTGGCCGACTCCGCCTGTCCGGGTCGAATCGCGTTCCTCGGGGACTACCCGCCCCGGCTCTGCGGTATCGCGACCTTTACCGCTGATCTCTGCGAGGCGATTGCCTCAGCCGCCCCCGAATCCGTCTGCTACGCCGGCGCGGTCAACGATTGCGACGGTCCCTACGCCTACGCGGACCGCGTCCGCTTCGAACTCGACGAGAAAGAACTCGACTCATACCGCCGCGCCGCCGACTTCCTCAATTTCGACAATGCCGAGGTCCTGTGTGTCCAGCATGAGTTCGGAATCTATGGCGGGTCAGCCGGCAGTCACCTCCTTGCCTTGCTGAAGGAAGTCAGGATGCCCGTCGTAACGACGCTCCATACCGTCCTGCGCGAGCCGGACGACGAGCAGCGCAAGGTGATGGAAGAGCTCGCCCGACGCAGCGACCGATTGGTCGTCATGGCCCGCAAGGGCGCAGAGATACTGCACGAAACCTACGGGATACCGGATGCGAAGGTGGACATAATACCTCACGGCATCCCGGATATTCCCTTCGCCGACTCCAGCCTCTACAAGGCGCAATTCGGCGTGCAGGGCCGCATAGTCCTCCTTACCTTCGGGCTCCTGGGCCCGGGCAAGGGCATCGAGTACGCCATCGAGGCCTTGCCGGCCATCGTCCGGCGCTTCCCGGACGTCATCTACCTCGTCCTCGGGGCGACTCATCCCCACCTGGTCGCCCGCGAGGGCGAGAGCTATAGGCTAAGTCTCGAGAGGCTGGCCGAGGATCGCGGCGTAAAGGACAACGTGATCTTCTACAACCGATACGTATCGCTCGAGGACCTCAAGGAGTTCATCGGCGCGACGGACATCTATCTCACGCCCTACCTCAACGAGGCGCAGATAACCTCGGGTACCCTGGCCTACGTCTTCGGCGCGGGCAAGGCGGTCGTATCGACGCCCTATTGGCACGCCCAGGAACTGCTCGCCGAGGGCCGCGGCGAACTCGTGCCCTTCCGTGATTCGAGTGCTATCGCTGAGGCGGTATGCGCCCTGCTCGACGATCCCGAGCGGCTGCGCCGATCGCAAGGGAAGGCATACACGATGGGGCGCCAGATGATCTGGCCCGTCGTCGCGCTCCGGTATCTCGAGTCCTTCCGGCGCGCCGCCTCGGACAGGAAGGCCAATCCGCGCGCCGCCTTCGCGGGATGGACTCTGGCGGGACGCCCCTATGACCTTCCGCCCCTCTGCCTCGACCATATCGAGCGGATGAGCGACGGGACCGGGCTCATACAGCACGCGCTCTTCAACGTGCCGAATTTCCAGGAAGGCTATTGCGCCGACGACAACGCGCGCGGCCTGATTCTCTGCAACCTCCTGGGCGAGCTCGCGGGACGCGCTCGGACGGAGAGACTCGACCGCCTGGCGACCAGCTACCTCGCCTTCCTCTCCGCTTCGTACAATCGCGCGACGGGGCGCTTCCGCAACTTCATGAGCCACTCCCGCGATTGGCTGGAGGACTCGGGCAGCGAGGACAGTCAGGCGAGGGTCCTCTGGGCGCTGGGGCTCGCCGCCGGCCGCACGAAGAACGAGGGGCACCGCAAGCTCTGCGTCCAGCTCCTGAATCGCGCCCTTCCGGCCGCTTTGTCCTTCAGCTCGCCGAGAGCCTGGGCCTTCGCCTTGCTCGGCATCAACGAGTTCCTGCTCCGCTTCGCGAACGAGGCCGCGGCGCGCGCGATGCGCGACTCGTTGACGGAGAGGCTCGTCCGGATGTGGAAAGACCATGCCACGAAGGACTGGCCCTGGTTCGAGGCGACCGCCACCTATGAGAACGCGAGGCTGAGCCAAGCCCTCATCCTATGCGGTCGCTCCATACCGAGGCCCGAGGCATTCGAGATCGGCCTCGCTTCCTTGCGATGGCTGGTTTCAATTCAGAAGACTCAAAGCGGTCATTTCCGTCCCATCGGGAGCAACGGCTTCTATGAAAGGGGCGGCGCCCGCGCGGACTTCGATCAGCAGCCCGTCGAAGCCCAGGCCATGGTCTCGGCCTGCATTGAAGCTTACCGCGCGACCCGGGATACAGAGTGGCCGAGCGAGGCAAAGCGCGCGTTCGAATGGTTCCTCGGCCGCAACGACCTTGGCCTGCCTCTTTACGACTCCGGCTCGGGCGGATGCGCCGACGGACTGCATCTCGATAGGGTCAACGAGAATCAGGGAGCCGAATCGACGCTGGCCTTCCATCTCTCCCTCGCCGAGATGCGCGGGCTCGATCATCTGGTAGCGCACGCGCCGGATCAGGCTCCATGATCCCCATCGGTGTACGTCGCCGCGAGGTCATGCTTCTCCCCGACAGCTCTCGCGTCATCATAAGGCCCTTCATTCCCGGCAACGAGCAGCGCATCACGACGGTGATCGGCCGGGCGCTCGCCTTGAGCGAGGACGAGACGGCGCGCGAGCTGGAAGCGGTGAAGGCCGAGTTCGCGTCGCGGCACTTGGAACTCGAGGCGTGCTGGCTATCGAATTTCAAGAGGATCCTCCCCCTCGTCTTCACGCAGCGCGCCCTCTCACGTGAGAGGCAGCTCCTCATAGGCGCCCTCTTCTCGGGCGAATACGCCCTGGAGTCGGCCGCCTTGTTCAATCCTTCCATCGTGTCCCATCCCGATCAGGCCGGAATGGAGGGCGGTACCCTGCGTTTCATCATGAGCCTCCGGGCGACGGGCGAGGGGCATATCTCCTCGATCGAGTTCCGCTCGGGCACCATCGCTGACGGCGGCGAGATATGCATGGATGCGGTCTCGCGCTTCGCGAGCGCGACGGACATCGTCCCCAATCCAGACTACCGAAAGAAGGCCTTCGCGATCAAGTTGCAGGAAATGGGCTTCGAGAACGAGTACGCGAAGGCGGTCATGGATGCCTTGTCGGAGGGATTCTCGCGCAGGGACTTGGATAAAGCCATCGCCCGAGAGCGCCGCGGAATCCTGCCGGCTACACGGGACCTCCATCGCACCTTGGATTGCATCCAGTGGCTGGCCGATTCCAACTACGAGCTGCAGTTCTCGCCCGAGCTCGCGTTGAGCGAGCGCGTGATATTTCCCGTCTCATCCAACGAAAGCAAGGGCATCGAGGACGCGCGCTTCGTACGCTTCGTCGAGGAGGACGGCTCCGTCATGTACTACGCCACCTACACGGCCTACGACGGACGCGCCATCCTCCCCCAGCTGATCGAGACTGAGGACTTCCTGCGCTTCCGCATACTCACCTTGAGCGGCGGCGGCGTGAAGAACAAGGGCATGGCCCTCTTCCCGAGGCGCTTAGGCGGCCGCTACGCCATGCTCTCGCGGCAGGACGACGAGAATCTTTTCATAATGTTCTCGGACAACCCCCATTACTGGAGCGACTCGCAGCTCCTCCTGCGGCCCTCGGAGACATGGGAATCCGTAAAGGTCGGTAACTGCGGCTCGCCCATCGAGACCGAGGCCGGATGGCTCGTGCTGACCCATGGCGTCGGACCCATGAGAAAGTATTGCATCGGAGCGGTCTTGCTCGACTTGGACGATCCGACGAAAGTCATCGGCCGCCTTCATGAGCCTCTGCTGGCGCCGGAAGGCAGCGAGCGCGAGGGCTACGTGCCGAACGTCGTGTACAGCTGCGGCGCGCTCATCCACGGCCGCGAGCTCATCCTGCCCTACGCCATGAGCGACAAGGCGACGGCCATCGCGAGGGTTTCTCTCGATGACCTTATCGCCGCCCTTCGGTGACGTCGAACGGACTTCGCTTCTCGGCGGCCTCGGATCCGGTGTATACTGCCTTCCATGGCAATCATCCAGACGAAGTCCCTGAAAGTCGAAGTCGCGAGCAAGGGAGCCGAGCTCCAGAGCATCAAGGGCCCCGACGGGGTCGAGTACCTGTGGCAGGGCGATCCGGCCTTCTGGGCGCGCCGATCGCCGCTGCTGTTCCCTATCGTGGGCGCCCTGCCCGGCGGGACCTACGCGTACGGCGGCCGGACCTACAAGCTCGGCAACCACGGCTTCGCCAAGGAGCGCGACTTCAAGCTCGCCTCGCAGGGCGGCGACGCGCTGCGCTACGAGCTCGAGAGCGACGCTGAGAGCCTCGAAGCCTATCCCTTCAAGTTCAAAGTCGCCGTTTCCTACGCGATCAAGGGCGACCTCCTCGAGGTCGGCTACGAGGTCGCCAACGCCGATGCCAAGCGCATGTCCTTCTCCATCGGCGCCCACCCCGCTTTCCGCGCCCCCATCGTCGAGGGCGAAAAGCGGGACGACTTCGATCTGAAGTTCGAGAAGGCCGAGACGATCGACCGCTGGTTCCTTAATTCGGACAACGTGGCCACGGGCGAGCGCGAGCGTTTCCTGGACGGCGCCTCCTCCCTCCCCGTCGCGCCCGACCTCTTCGAGCGGGGCGCCATCGTCCTGAAGGACCACGTCTCGCGCAAGGTCAGGCTGGAAAACCGCGTCTCGAAGCGCTTCGTCGAGCTCTCCTTCCCCGGCTTCCCCCAGCTCGGCATATGGGCTCCCAAGGCCAACGCGGCAGGCCTCGCTCCCTTCGTCTGCATCGAGCCTTGGTTCGGCGTCATGCCCTTGGCCGGCTCGACCCAGGACATCGAGAAGAAGGAGGCCGCGCTCAACCTCGCGCCGGGGAGCGTGTTCAAGGCGGCGTATACGATCAGAGTGGGCTGAGCATGGCCGGATACGACCGGCGCATGGCCAATCGCATCTCACTCCGGGCGGTGATCGCCATCGCCGCGGTCCTGGGAGTCTATTTCGCGGTCGAGAGCGCAGTAGATACCGTATCGGTGAGCGATAAGGAGCTTCGCGTGAGCTCGCTCTTCGGGTTCAGGGTGCCTCTGTCCGATATCGAGGATCTAGTCTTCGAGCAGAGTCCTCCGGAGAAGCGCGCGCGCATTATAGGGCTCGACGCCTTCGGCCTCTTCAGCGAGGGCGACTTCAATGTCGAGGGTCTGGGAAAGACGAGGGTCTTCATCAAGCGGCCCTATACCTCGTATGTACTCGTAAGGACCGTCGACAGGAGTTACTTGATCGGCCTGGGATCCATCGACAAGGACCAGCTCCTCTACGATCGAATCAAGCTCGGGATGAGATGAGTCTTTCACGATCATCATATAAAATATACATATAGAAAACCACATAGACGGGCCGGCCTCCGATCAGTACCTTCGTCCGGAGGAGACGAAGATGAACGATCCTATAGTTCCCTGTCTCTGGTTCGACGGGAAGGCGCAGGAGGCCGCGGATTTCTACGTACGCGTCTTCCCCGACGCCGAGAAGTCGGCCGATGCCGGCGTCACCGTATCGATGCGCGTCGCCGACCTCGACCTTACCCTCCTCAACGGCGGCCCCGAGTTCCCGATCAATCCCTCGATCTCGTTTTTCTACAATTGCCGGAGCGAGGCCGAGATCGGGAAGCTGTGGGGCGCGCTCTCCGAGGGCGGTTCGATCCTGATGGAGCTCGGCGAGTATCCCTTCGCGCGGCGCTACGGATGGATCGCCGACACGTACGGGGTCAACTGGCAGCTCATACTCCACGATGAAGCGCCCCGGCAGCGCGCCTTCCCCTCCCTCATGTTCACCCGCGGCTTGACCGGCAGGGCCGAGGAGGCGATTCGGTTCTACGCCTCGGTGTTCAAGGACGCCGAGATCGGGAACTTGGGCCGCTATGGACCGGGCATGGAGCCCGACAGGGAAGGCACCCTGAGCTACGGCGAGCTCCGCCTGGGCTCGCGATGGCTGACGGCTATGGACAGCGCGCAGCCGCACCAGTTCGAATTCTCCGAGGGCGTCTCGCTGGTCGTGACCTGCGAGGACCAGGCCGAGGTGGACTACTTCTGGGAACGGCTCTCGGAGGGCGGGAGCGAGGGACAGTGCGGCTGGCTTAAAGACCGCTATGGCGTCAGCTGGCAGGTCGTGCCCCGGATCCTCGGCGAGCTCATGTCCGACCCGGAGAGGGCGCCGCGCGTCGTCGAGGCCTTCATGAAAATGAGGAAGCTGGATATCGCGACCTTGGCCGGCACATGACACTCCCTTTCTCTCATCATCGTGGCCGCGAAGGCTTGACGACGTATGTAACACAAAGTAACATGACCATTAATGAATTATAGCTATGAATGAGCTCTGGTCCGTCAGGAGGAACGCATGAAGGCAGTGATCGCTCCCTGCGGCACCTATGGAGACGTCGCTCCGGCGCTCGCCCTCGCCGTAAGGCTCGGGGAGATGGGATTCGAGATCGTCGCCGCCGCGCCGGAGGCGTTCCGGCCGCTTTTCGAATCGAAGGGCCTCGAGTTCCGCCGATGGGCTTCGACTTTCAGCAGGAGCTGCAGGCGAGTCAGTTGCCGGATATCGCCGAGGGAGCCGATGTCCTCGTCGGATCGGGGCTCCTTTTCTTCGGGCCTTCCGCGGCGGAGCTCCATGGGATCGCCTATCGCCACCTGTGCCATGTCCCGACGTCCGTACGCTCGGATCGGCACGCGCCCTACGTTTTCCGATACGCGAAGAGGCCGCGCCCGGTCAACAGGCTCCTGTGGGCAGTGAACGGCGTCGCGACGCGCGCCTTCACCATCCCGCTGCTCGATCGAGGCAGGGCCGCGATCGGGCTTCCTCCTATCAGCGACTACGGCCGCTACTTCTCGGGCCGGGTCATCCTCGCCGCGGACAAGGCCTTGTGCCCGCAGGAGGGGCGGGGCGATCCCGGGGTCTTTCGCACGGGCTACTGGCTCGCTGAGCCGGGGCGAGGATTGCCGGACGCACTTCTCGATTTCCTCGAATCGGGCCCTCGGCCGATCTACGTGGGCTTCGGCAGCATGGCGGATCATCGCGCGGATACGATGGAAGCCGAGCTGGGCGAGCTCGTTCGCTCGGGCTCCAGGCTTGTCCTGGGATGCGATCTCGCCTCGTACGCGGACCGCTTCGATCCGAAGGCTGTCTTTCCGGCCCGCGATGTGGAGCATCAGCTCCTATTCCCGCGCGTAGCGGCGGCGGTTCATCACGGCGGGGCGGGGACGACCTATACGGCGGCGTTGTCCGGCGTCCCGCAGGTCATCGTGCCGCACATCATGGACCAATTCTACTGGGCGAGTCGAGTCGAGGACCTCGGCATTGGCAGGGCACTTAGTCCGCGGCACCGAACGAAGCTCGCCGGCCTGGCGCTCGAGGCTGCCGCCGACGCAGATCTCGCGCGGAGAGCGAGGGAATTCTCGACTCGAGTCGAGAACGGACCTTCTCTCGAAGAGGCGGCGAGGCTCGTCGAGAAGGCCGCGATCGAGAGCGGAGGCGCTTCGTGAAAAGCGATCGGAGATCGCCGAAGGGTCGCGGGTCGCTCAGCGGCTCCGCTCGCGGGCGCGAGAGGATGGAGCATCAGCTCGACGCGACCCGAGAGATGATACTAGAGGCGGCCCAAGTCCTCTTTCTCTCGCAGGGGCTCGCGGAGACCAGCATGATCGACATCGCGAAGGCGGCGGGAGTCACCAAGGTGACGCTCTATCGCTACTTTCCCGACAGGCATCCGATCGCCTTCGAGATCGCCGCGCGCATGCTCGCCAAGATCGGCGCGGCCGCCGTGCCCGAGAGGGCTTCGTCGTTGCCGATCAAGGCTCTCCTCAAGGAATACTTCCTGCGAATCATCCGCGCGTTTCCCGGGCTCGTCGACGCGTACCGCTACCTCGGCCTTTTCGACCACATCTACTCGTCCGGGTACCCCGACGACGCCCTGGCGAATAGGTACAGGCGGCTGCTGACGGCGACTATCGAGACCGCTCTGCGCGTCGGCCCCGGCGAGGGCAGAGCCTCGCCCGTCTTTCCGGTCGCCGTCACCGCGATCAACGCCGTCATCAGCTTCCTCCAGAAGATGGCGAGCCGGGGCGAGCTTTTGGGCAAGGAGCAGGGCGTCGACGTCGCGACTCAGCTCGAGATCTTCGAATCCTTGATCGCCGATCTGTACGACGTTAAACTGGCTCCTCTGATCGATTGAAAGAACGCTTGCGTCATGATCCGTCCCTGGAACGAGTCCGACCTGCCCGCCGTCCGCGAGGAGGAACGCGTGTTTCGCATCGAGGAGTTGGAAAGAAAAGAGGCTTCGGCCTACGAGGCGGTCCTGATGGAGCGCGCCCGCTGGCTCGACGAGCACGGCCTCCACATGTGGAAGCCCGAGCACCTGAGCATCGACGGGATGATCGAGCGCTACGGGAAGCCGGCTTTCTTCGGGGCCTTCGAGGGCCCGGACTGCGCGGGCGGCTTCGCCCTCCTGGAGGAGGACGAGCGATATTGGCCCGGCAGGGCAGGGGACAGGGCTTTCTATATCCATAAGTTCGTCGTGAGCCCGCGCTTCGCCGGTAAGGGCTACGCCGATCGCATGCTGGAATGGTCGAAGGACCTGGGTCGGCAGCGCGGCAAGGACTTCGTCAGGCTCGACTATACCAAGCAACGCTCGTACCTCCGGAGCATGTACCTGAGGCACGGCTTCGAGGACGCGGGCGAGTCTACGACCCCGGAGGGCACGGTCCTTGTCCTGGGCGAGTGCCGGCTACTTGCTCAGTAGCCACTTGAAGATCTGGGCGCTATCCCACGCGGGGCCGGCGGCATGGGCGGTATCGGGCATCATGGACAGGCGAAGGTCGCCTGTCCTATCCGGTGTATTGCTCTTGATGCCGTTGTAGGCCGTAATCGTCTGCGGCCCGTAATCCTCATCGTTATTGCCGTACAAGAGCCAGATGTGCACGTCCCCCAGGTTGGAGGAGTAGTCGCCATAGGTAGTCGTCCCCAGCCACGCGCTGACGCCGACTCCGACGACGGCCTTGAACTGGTATTGGCTGCTTCCGTCGTTATTGGCGATCATCAGCGCCGCACATCCGCCTGCGCTGAATCCGGCGGCATAGAGCCTGTCCTTGTCGATCTTGTACGAGGAGTCCTCGATAATCGTCTTGACCTTATCCCTGATTCTCCAGGTGTCGGAGGACAAAGTGCTCGAGTTGCCGTCGACGTCTATGCTAAACACTACGCACGGGAAGTCGTTATTGCCGGTGATGAAGGTGCCCCCCTTCATAGTCAGCAGCAGCGGCCAGGTCTTCGAGGACGAGGCGTCGTAGCAGTTTGGGAAGTAGATCGTGTAGTTCGGCTTCGCGTTCTCGGATATGGTCCCGGTCTCCGAGGTGATTCCGTTGTTCGTCCCCGTCGTCTGCGACAGCGTCCTCACCTCTCCGCTCGCTTCATCCAGAAGGTACAGGTGATACAAGGTTCCCTGCGCGAGAGACGTAACGGTGAAATAGTCGTCGTAGAGCCGGTCGTCAGCCGTCACTGTCACCGTAGTCTTCGTTGCCGAGCTCGCCTCGAACCGCGCCTTGGTGCTGATGCCCAGATCGCTCGCGCTGACGATATACCTGAGCGAGCCCGTGTAGCTCACGTCGTAGAGGACGTCCAGTTGGCCTGCCTGATGGTGCGAGGCGACTACTTCAAGGCTTTCGAAGCCTTCGAGGGACTGTTCCGATATCGAGGTGCTGATGCCCGTCCCTATCTTGAGCTCGCACGAGCATAATGCCGCCGCGATGAGCAGCGTCAGGACCGTTCCGAATGCCTTAGGCCGCGCCTTGCTCATCGCCCCCCGCTCGTTCGGACTGGAATAAAGCATATCCTTGGAATATGGCTCGCGCATGATCCCTCGACAGCTCCGGAACTCGATCGGCTTCGGAAAGCAGGCTTGGATGTGCGTCCGGATATTCGATAGCTTCCCTCGGGCTCCGTCATATGGACGCATATCCTTACGGGTTTTTGCGGTTTATGGGAAGAGGGCGCTAGCCAGGCGGGGCGCGTCGTAGCGGCCGCTATTCACAGAAGCCTTTTTAGCTGTACAATAATTGCGATTTAGCCTTCAGCGTCTTCGCCTGTCGGGAAGCGCGTCGGCGTGCGAAAGGGAAGCGGTCATGAGAAGCATTAAAAAAACTGCGAAAAAAGTTTTCAGTCGAATGCGGCCTAAGAACCCGATCTGCAACAAGATGTGCGAGTACATGAAATTCGTCCCGCCGGGGCATTATTATTCCCCCATACCATCCGAGGACGATTATCGCTTCGCGTACCGGGAGGCGCCTCGGAGGCTCGATGGCCTCGACCTGAGGGCCGAGGAGCAGAGGCGCGTGTTGAAGCGGATTTCCGCGTACTACGGCCGCACGCCCGAATTCTCTCGAATGAGAGGCGGCGAGCAGAGATTCTTCTACGACAACGCCTATTTCTCGTATCCCGACGCGACTATATTCTCGTGCTACGTCCAGGACCTGGGAGCGAAGAGGTTCGTCGACATAGGCGGCGGCATATCCACGCTCCTCATGATGGACCTGAACGACAGCGTCCTGAAGGGAAGACCCGCTCGCATCGACGTGATCGAGCCCTATCCGGCGCGGCTGCGCGGATGGCTTCGCGAGGGCGACGAACTCAACATCATCGAGCGGAAAGTGCAGGACGTCGATCTCTCGTTCTTCGAGGATCTCGAGCCCGGCGATATCCTCTTCCTCGACACGACTCACGTCTCCAAGCTGGGCAGCGAGGTGAACCACGTCGTGTTCAACATCCTCCCCCGGCTCAGGTCGGGCGTGCGCGTCCACGTGCACGACATCTACTATCCCTTCGAGTACCCCAGTTCGTATTTCCCCGAGGGCAAGTACTGGAACGAGATCTACCTCTGGCGCGCCTTCCTGACGGGGAATGCCCGCTACGAGATCGAGCTGCTGAACTCGTACCTGGAGCTTGAGCACCGCGAGTTGATGCTCGAGCTCTTCCCGAAGTACTTCGAGCCGGGAGCCTCGCATCTGACGATTCAGAACACGGGCTCAAGCCTCTGGTTGCGGAAGGCATAGAGGCGCCGCGATGAGATCGGCGATCCCGCGAACGCTGTTCTTGATGGCCTTGGCTGCGGCCTTCGCGTCCTGCGCGTCCATCCCGAGCCTGAACGAGCCGCCTCTCTACTCGTCGTACGTGAAGACGTCGAAAGGAGTCGCGGGCGAGCGCACTACCGAGGTCTTCGTTCTCTACTCGGCGAGAGGATACGCGAGCGACGATTCGTACGTCGTCTCGGTCGAGAGGAAGGTCGACGCCTCGGGCGCGAACGAGTACGCGCTCGCGCTTCAGTACACGGGCAACGTCGCCGAGTCGATCGATCGGCTGATGCTGAAGGTGGACGATAGCGACGTCGATCTCGGCGTTGTCGAGACTGTCCGAGGCTACAGCGGCCGATTCAGATCGGAGCGCGTCGTGGCGCATATGGGCGCGGCCGCGGTCGCCGCGCTCAAGGTCGGGAAGAAGGTAGTCATCCGATACTACGGCGCCTATGCGACTAGGCCGATCGAGATACCTCAGCCCGGGCTCGAGGCGCTGCGGGACTTTTTGGGGAAATAGCCCGCCGCCGAGGAGCTCCGGCACAGGACCATGGAGACCATCGTCCGCAAGTCCCTCCTCAACAAGAGCGCGCTCGGCTTCCTCTGCGTCAACCACGCGCAGGGCTGCTCGCACGGCTGCCTGTATCCCTGCTACGCGTTCTCCATGGCCAAGGGCTACGGCAGGGCGAAGAGCTACGAGGACTGGGTGAGGCCGAAGCTGGTGGGCAACGCCATCGAGCTCCTCGCGAAGGAGCTCGGCCGGCTCAAGGAGAAGCCCGACTTCGTTCACCTCTGCCTGACGACCGATCCCTTCATGCGCGCTCAGCCCGAGATATGCGAGCTGAGCCTCAGGCTCATCGAGATGATCAACGCCGCGGGCATCGCGGTCTCGGTCCTGACGAAGGGCGAGCTTCCCGCCGTCCTCGCGGACCGGTGCCGCTTTCCGGCCGACAACGTCTACGGCATTAGCCTCGTGTCGCTGTCCGAGGACTTTCGCCGCCGGTGGGAGCCGGGCGCCGCCCCCTTCGCCTCGAGGATCGCGGCGCTCAGGGCGCTTCGCGACGCGGGCCGTGCGACGCTGGTGCACATGGAGCCCTATCCGACGCCTAACGTGATCGAGCAGGACCTCGACGCCATCCTCGAGTCCGTGGGCTTCGCGGGTAGCCTGTACTTCGGCGGCTGGAACTACAGCCCATTGACCCGGGCCTTCCCCGACCGCCAGGGATTCTACGAGGCCTGCGCGAGGAAAGTCGGGCGCTTCTGCCGAGAGCGCGGGATCGAGTATCGCGGCGCGGGATGATATAATTATCCCGTTCGGCCGCGGTCCGTCCGCGAGCCGCGAGGAGACGATGAGGAAAGCGTCGGGACCGCTCGCGATCGCGGCGATCTGTCTTGCCCTCTCAGGCTGCGCGACGAACGTCGGGCGGCCTCCGGCGCCGGAGTACTTCCATATCTACGATAAGCGCCTCGGCTTCGACGAGCCTGCCCTGTTCGCATGGTCCGAGTATTGCGATGTCCTGCAGCGCGACATGGAGCGATACTTCCGCGCCGAGCCGAAGGGACGATACGCGATCTCGTTCGAGGCGGAGCTCGAGGCCAGGCGGGCGCTGATCGACGCATACGTCGTCCGCCTCGAGGGCTCGGTTCGGCTCGGGCCCCGCTTCCCGGCCTACCTCGACGAGCTCGCGGCGATCCGGGACGCCGGGTACCTCGAGGAGTACGTCTTCCGCGAGCTCGATCCCGGCGATTGGATCAAGCCGGAGGGCCTCGACCTCGATGGCTACGACGCGTTCATGCGCGCTCGGCTTCCGGGCCACGTCCCTAGGGCGCAGGCGACGGTATGGAAGGCGATCCGCGGCTCGGACTCGGCCGGCGCCGCGGCTGACAGGGAGGCGGACATGGGCGAATGGACGAGGGACGAAAGGCTGACGGTCGAGCTGTCCTTCATCTCGCTGGCGGGATTCTGGATGCGCGACGCCGAAGGAACCGCTCGGGCAGTCGCCGACCTCACCGGGCGCATGCTCCCGCGGCAGGAGATCGCGTGGGGGCCGGCGGTCCATCAGCCCGCGGGCAGGCCGAGCGACGCGCTCGTCCTCGTCTGCCGCGACCTCGACGACGGCGCGTACGATGTGGTCATGCGCGGCACGAACCCGATCTCGACCATGGAATGGATGTCGCAGGACTTCCAGGTGAGGGATCAGGTCCCCTGGCGCGAGGTCAGGCCCGGCCCCGCGCCCGCCGAGGCCCTCGTCTCTGAAGGAACGGCCTCGGCGATCGCCCTGCGCCTGGGCATGAGCCCCGTCCGGGGCGCGAAGGGGGAAGGCGTCCGTTTCGCTGACGCGTTAGTCGACATCCTCGAGCGCTCCGACGGCCCCTGCGTTATGCGGTTCACGGGTCACAGCCTGGGGGGCCTGCTCGCCTCGGCCATGGCCCTCTGGCTGGTCGACTATCTCGAGGCCGAGGGCAAGGGCGGCTTGAGGGACAAGCTCCGGCTCGAGGTCTACGCCTACGCGGGGCCGACGGCCGGCAACGAGGCTTTCGCGGGCTATCTCGAGTCGCGGCTGTCCGGGAACCTCGTCAGGCGCTACGCGTGCGACCTCGACGTGGCGCCGATCGTCTGGGACGAGGCCGCGATGAAGAGGCTGCCGGAACTCTACCTCCCCGAGGTCCGCATGCAGGCGCTCACCTCGTCCTTTTACGGGATCGGCATGTCCCTGGCGCGCGGGAAGGGCTACGCCCAGCCCGGAGCCGTCATCGCCGTACCCTCGAGGGTCGTCCCGACGAGGGGCGGCGTCTATCTCCTCGAGGCTGCCTACCAGCACTCGGTACCCTACCTCGACATGCTCCTGCCCGGGCGTAAGGATACGATCCTGCGCGAGGTCATCGAGCCCCTCGTCTCTCGCATGAGCTTCATGGGGATGAAGCCGCCCGACCTTCGCGCCCTGTACGAAGCCTGGCGCTGACGACTCTTAGCTAATCGCCGCGCTCGGCACCGTCATGACGAAGGCGGTCCCGCCGCCGGGTTTCCTCTCGAGCGCGTAGGTCGCCAGGAGCTGCCTCGCCAGGGTCTCGACGAGGCTGAGCCCGAGCCCCTTTGCGGCCTCTTTAGCGATCCCGACGCCGTCGTCGTCGATCGCGAGCCGCAATTCTCCGCCCTCGGTCGCCTCGGCCGAGATTCGTATCGAGCCGGCTCTGCCGCCCGGGAACGCGTGGCGGAAGGAGTTGGCCGTAATCTCGCAGGCGACGAGTCCGATCGGGACTGCCTGCTCGAGCCTCAGGGAGAACCGCCCGCACTTGACGGCGACGCGGACGCCCGTTCCGACCTCGCACGAGTCCGAGACCATAGTCGCGAGGCGGTTGAAGAGGCGCTCGGCGTCGACGCGCTCGATCTCGCGGTCGAGATAAAGCTCCTCGTGCACGAAGGAGATCGCGAGGACCCTCCTGCGGATGTCGTAGAGGGCAGCCCCGGCCGCGGCGCCGGCCTTCCCCGCCTGCAGGCTCACGAGGCTCGTGATCACCTGGAGATTGTTCTTCACTCTGTGGTGGATCTCGCGTATCGCCGCGTCCCTCTCGCCTATCATCGAGTAGAGGGCGTCGAGGGTCGCGTTCATGGTCCGCACGAGCTTCGAAAGCTCGTCGCTCCCCGTCTCGGTCAGTCGCAGGTCGGGCTCGCGGCCTCCGGCGACGCGCTCGAGCTCGGCGCTCATCCTTCGCATCCTCCCGAGGACCGCCGCCTCGAAGAGGGCGATCGAGACCATGCCGACGAGGGCGATCGACGTGACGACCGCGGCGATGAAGCGCGATAGGGGGATGCCGCCGTAGCGGTCGAGGTTCCGCTCCATCGACACGCGGATCTCCGCCTCGCCCTCGCCCGGCGCGAGCGGAATCGGCATGGATGCCTCGATGGCGCGGCGCTCGAGCGCGACCTCGACCGCCGCCGGCGGGGCGCCTCGGGGCGCCGCCGTCTGGGCGTAGGAAGGCCGCGCGCCGCGGGCGGCGTCGGCTCGCATCTGTATCCTCACGCTCAGGCCCGAGAGCCGCGAGTACCTCGATAGCAGCGGCTCGTCGACCCGGCGGGTCATGACGAAGACGCCGCGCCGCTCCCCCGAGCCGTCGCTCCTGAGTATCGGCCTGCCGGAGGCCATGTGGAGGTCTCCGTCCGCGAGCGCGATCCTTATCCATCCGTGCTCGCTTGAAGGCCGCGCCCTGCGGTAGCCGGCCTCCAGGTCGGGAAGCCAGCGCTCGTCCTTCGCCTTCGCGTAGATCACGTCCCCTTCGGCGCCGAGAATGAACAACGCGGAGATCTTGAGGCTGTCGAGCAGGCCGTCGAAGGCGAGGTTGGACGCGACGTAGCCTCGGTCGCGCTTCGCGACGTAGTTCCAGGTGTCGTCCCAGGTCGCCCAATCGCGGACGATCACGTCGAGTTGCTCCATGTCGTCCTCGACGAGCGCCCAGGCGCGGCGGACCGCCGTCTCGGCCTCATTCGACTCGATTCGGTCGATGCTGCGGCCGAAGAAGACCTGCGATACGACGACGACCGAGATCGCCACCGCGACGATCGTGACGGCGATGATGACGACCGTCTTGCCGCGGAGTCCCGGCGGAATCCGCGCGATCGGCCGCCTTCCCGGCCTTCGTGAATTTCGCACGATACATCGAGTATAATTGGCGGCATGCCCTCCCGCAACGCGACGGCATTCGGGCCTCGCGCGTTCGCCGTCCTTCTTCTCTCTTTCGCCGCGACGATCGCCGCGGCCCAGGCCGCGGGACAGAGCGCGGTGACCGAGGACGAGGTCCGGCGCAAGGTCGTCGAGACCGCCGAATCGCTGGTCGGTGTCCCCTACGCCTACGGCTCGGAGTCGCCCGCGGCCTTCGACTGCTCGGGCTTCGCGCGCTACGTGTTCAGGAAGGCCGCCGGCATCGAGCTGCCTAGGAGCTCGCGGGCGCAGTATGGCGCCGGCGAGGCCGTCGACATCGGCGTCGCGAGGCCAGGCGACTTGCTCGTCTACGATACGGTGGGCGGAGCGCCGAGCCATGTGGCCATATTCCTCGGCGGGGGCCGCATGATCCACGCGGCCTCGCAGGGGCCGAGGACCGGCGTCATCGTGTCAGAGCTCGAGGATTCCTACTTCGAGCCTCGCTTCCTCGGGGCGAGGAGGATCATCGCGGCGCAGGGCTCTTCGGTCGCTCCCTCTACGGACCTCGCCGGCGCGAAGCCCGCTTCGGCGCGAGGCGAGGATGACAAGGTCGTCGAGCCGATCGGCTTCGCGCTCTCGGCCAGTCCCTCGGTCTACGACGACCCGATACCCGCGGCGGTCGGCTCCTCGCTCGCCTTCATCGTCCGCAACGGCACCGGCGCGGACGGCATCTTCGTTTTCGCCTTCTACCGCGTCGATCCGAGTACGAAGAAGTACGTTCCGATCCGCGAGGAGCGAAGGCAACTGAAGGCCGGCGCCTCGACACAGGTCGCGGCCGTCGTCCTCGACGAGGAGGGGATCTACCGCCTTAACGTGAAGACCGCCGGCAATACCCAGCTCATGCAGAGGACCTGGCGCGCGGTCTCGCGATACTGAGCGGCGGGCTCCGCGTCGCCGAGGGCCGCGAGGCCGCCGGCGCCCTAGTCGAGAGCGAGCATGCGGACGAGCTTCGCGACGGTCAGCCGCTCGCGGAGGTAGTGGGCGTCGCGGAAGGCGAGACGGACCTCGTCGGCTCCTAGCCCGAGGCCGCCTGCGTCGACGGGGCAGCCCCCGGCGAGGAGCAGGGAGCGGACCTCGGCCGCGCTCGGGACCGACGAGGCGATGATTCGAACCGCGTCCCAGGAATCGGAAAGGATTCGCGTTATGCGCTTGAGATCGTCGCGACTCATCGACAGGAAGCGGCCGTGGGCGGCCGCGACATCAGGCGCCTCGGGGCCGTAGGACTCGCGGATCCGCGTCTCCTCGGCCGATCGCTCGGGCGGCTCGAAGGCGCGAAGCCGGTCGCGCGCCTCGTCGACCGGCAGGGAGCGGACCGCGTCCCAGAGGCGCGCGGCCTCGAGCGTCCCGAACCCCGTCTTGAGCCCGTGGAGGACGGGCGGCCTTCCCTCGCGGTAGAGCTTCATCTCCCAATAGTGGGCGTACTGGTGCTCGGCGCCCGACGCGGGCCTCGAGTTGCCGGCCAGCGCCATGCAGGTTCCCGACTCGACCAGGGCCGCTATCAGCACCCTGATCCCCGCCTCCTCGGCGGCGCCGATCGACGCGGCGGCGGCGACGCAGGAGCGCGCGGCCGCGACGGACCTCGCGGCGATCCGCTCGTCGTAGACCTCGTTCCACGCGAGCTCCCCGAGCCGCCAGTCGGCGTCAGCCGTGAGCTTCGCGAGCATGTCGCCGAAGCCGGCGGCGATCATCGCCCGCGGCGCCGCGGCGAGGACCGCGGGATCGGCGAAGATGGCGATCGGCGCGCGCGCCGCGACGCTCCGCTTCACGCCGTTGATGATCATCGGCGCGACGACCGAGGAATAGGCGTCGACCGAAGGCGCGGTGGGCAGGCTCGCGAAGTCCCTGCCCGTCCTGTCGCAGGCGAAGCGGACGATGTCGGTGATCGTGCCCGAGCCGACCGCGGCGTAGAGCCGCTCGCCCGGATCATCGTCGATGAGGAGCCTGAACACGCTCCGCGCATCGGCCGCCAGGTCGCGGTCCTCGAAGACGGTGGAGCGCGCCGCGATGCTGGCCTCCATCAGGGCCGCCTCGACGTCGGCGCCGAGCGCTATCCAGGTCGCGCGGTCGGCGACGACTCGGACCCGGGCGAAGCCCTCGAGCGAGCAGAATCGCGCGAAGCGCCGCGCGGCATCCCGCTCGATCTCTATTGTCTTGGTTAGTGTCACTTTTGATTCCTTCTCTCGGCCTATGATATTCGTCATTGACGGAAATGGAAAGGGATGGTAGAAAGAAGTATCGTGTACGTACACGAACTGGACTTTCTGCACCTTTGCATGTCGCCGCGACGCGGGCGGTAGCCTGACCCGATGGAAGCGAGTAAAGCGACAGTAAAGGAGATAGCCCGTCTCGCGGGAGTCTCCATCGGTACCGTCGACAGGGTGCTCCACGGTCGGGGAGGCGTGTCCGCGCGCACGAAGACGCGCGTGGACGGCATCGTCGCTTCGCTCGGCTATCGGCCGAACGCGCTGGCGAGGCAGCTGTCGCTGAACAAGGAATACTGCCTCCGGGTGGTGCTGCCTCGCGCGGACCAGGACTCGGGCTATTGGTCGCTCTGCCTCGCAGGCATCGGCAGGGCCGCCAGGGACCTCGTCCCCTATCGCATCAAGGTGAAGATCGACGAGTTCGACCGCTACGACAAGGTCGCATACCGCGCCCTCTTGGAAGACGTTTCGGCCGACCCGCGCGACGGGGTCCTCGTCGCGCCCGTCCTTCAGGAGGAGCTCGCTCCGGTCCTCGAGCGGCTCGGCGGGAATGCCGGGCGGCTCGGCGGGAACGCCGAGCGGGGGCCGGTGCCCTACGCGTTCTTCGACGACGTGGTCGAGGGCGCGTCGCCCGTCGCGGCGGTGAGCCAGGACGCGTTCCGCGGAGGCTACCTCGCCGGCCGCATCATGTCGCTGCTCGCGCCCGAGGGGAGGCGCTTCGCGGCCGTCAACCCGCACCCCGGGGACCGTAACATCGGTCTGCGCGTCCAGGGCTTCGAGGCCTTCTTCCGCGAGCGCGGACGGGCCGCGGTCGCCCAGGCCGAGTGCCCGGGCCTCGAGAGCCCCGCATCGCGCGACGCCGCCCTCTCGCGGCTCTTCTCGGGCGGCGAGGGCATCGACGGCGTCCTGGTCGCGAACGCCCAGGGCCACGCGGCGGCCGATTATCTCGCGGCGCGGGGCGGAAGGCGGCCCGCGCTCGTGTCCTGGGACCTGGTGCCAGCCAACGCGCGCGCGCTTCGCGAGGGGACGCTGGACTGCGTCGTCTCGCAACGCCCCGCCGAGCAGGCGCGCGAGGCCCTCGAGCGGCTGTTCCGCGCCGTCGTGCACGGCGCTCCCTCGGACGGGCCGGCCGTCGTCCCGCTGGAGGTCTATTTCAAGGAGAATCTCCCCCGCGAGCGGTGAGCCGCGCGCGATGGGCGAACGAGGAGGGCAGATGCGCCGCGAGAAGGGACGCGACTACGTGATAGGGATCGACTTCGGCACGGACTCGGTCCGCGCGCTCGTCGTCGACGCCGCGGACGGAGCCGAGGTCGGATCGGCGGTAAGCGCGTACGCGCGCTGGGCGAGGGGAGAGTTCTGCGATCCCGGGACCAACCGCTTCCGCCAGCACCCCCTCGACTATATCGAGGGCATCGAGGACGCGGTGAAGCGCGCCCTCGCGAAGGCGGGCGCCGCTTACGGCGAAGACGTCGCGTCGAAGACGCGCGGCATCGCGATCGACACGACGGGCTCGACTCCCTGCCTCGCCGACGAGACCGGGACGCCCCTCGCGCTCAAGGGCGAGTTCGCCTCCGATCCCGACGCGATGTTCGTGCTCTGGAAGGACCACACGGCGATCGCCCAGGCCGAGCGCATCAATAAGCTCGCCAAGACCTGGGGAGGCGAGGATTACACGAAGTACGAGGGCGGCATCTACTCCTCCGAGTGGTTCTGGGCCAAGCTCCTCAAGCTCGTCGAGAACGGAACGAGGCCGGCGAAGGTCGCCAAGACCGTGGTCGAGCATTGCGACTGGATGCCCGCCCTCCTCACGGGCACGAAGGACATCGCGAAGATCAAGCGCAGCCGTTGCGCGATGGGCCACAAGGCGATGTGGCACGAGTCGTGGGGCGGCTATCCGCCCGCGGCCTTCCTCGACAAACTAAGTCCCCGGCTCTCCGAGCTCGCGGCGAGCCTCGGCTCCCGGACGTACACGGCGGAAGAGGCCTTCGGCACGCTCTGCCCCGAGTGGGCCGGAAGGCTCGGCCTCTCCGCCGAGGTCGTCGTCGCCGTCGGCGCCTACGACTGCCATATCGGCGCGGTCGGCGGCGACGTGGCGCCCGGCACGCTGCTCAAGATCATGGGCACGAGCACCTGCGACGTGATGATCGGGCCAAGGCCGGCCGCGGGCGAGGCGGAGAGGCTCGTGGCGGGCATCTGCGGCCAGGTGGACGGCTCGGTCGTGAAGGGGATGATCGGCTACGAGGCGGGGCAGTCCGCCTTCGGCGACATCTTCGCGTGGTTCCGCAGGCTCCTGATGTGGCCGGCGCGCGCCGGCTTGATGACCGGCGACGCGGCCAAGGCGCTCGAGGGGAAGATCCTGCCGACCCTCGACGCGGAGGCCGAGAAGCTCTCGCCCCAGGAGCCCTCCCTCGTGGCTCTCGACTGGCTCAACGGCCGGCGCACGCCCGACGCCGACCAGGCGCTTACGGGCGCGTTGGCTGGCATCAGCCTCGGGACGGACGCGCCCGCCGTCTATCGCGCCCTGGTCGAGGCCGCGGCCTTCGGATCGCGCGCCATCGTCGAGCGGCTCCGCTCCGAGGGCGTCGCGGTCGAGCGCGTGGCGGCGGTCGGCGGCGTCGCGCGCAAAAGCCCCTTCGTGATGCAGGTGACCTCGGACGCGCTCGGCATGGAGATCTCGGTCTGCGCGAGCGACCAGGCCTGCGCGCTGGGCGGCGCGATGTTCGCCGCGACCGTGGCCGGCCTCTACGAGAGCGCGCTCGACGCGCAGGTTTCCATGAAGGCGCCGGTCGAGAGGACCTACAGGCCCGACCCGACTCGCGCCGCCGCCTACGACAGAGCTTACGAAAAGTACAAGGCACTCGGGGCCTTCGCCGAGAAGGAGATGAGACGATGATCGACCTCAAGAAATTCGAGTTCTGGTTCGTCACCGGAAGCCAGGACCTCTACGGCCCGCAGGTGCTCAAGACGGTCGACGAGCACTCGCGGAAGATGGTACAGGCGCTCGATGCCGAGCTTCCGTGCGCGCTCGTCTGGAAGCCCGTCGTGAAGGGGCCGGACGCTATCCTCCAGCTCGTCCGCGAGGCCAACGCGAGTCCGTCCTGTGCGGGCATCGTCACGTGGATGCACACCTTCAGCCCCTCGAAGATGTGGATCGCCGGCCTCGTCGAGCTGCGCAAGCCGCTGTGCCACCTCCACACGCAATTCAACCGCGACATCCCCTGGGACGGCATCGACATGGACTTCATGAACCTGAACCAGTCGGCCCACGGCGACAGGGAGCACGGCTTCATCGGGGCCCGCCTGCGCCTGCCGCGCAAGGTCGTCGTCGGCCACTGGGAGGAGAGCGCGGTCCGCGAGCGCCTCTCGGGATGGATGCGAGCGGCCGCCGCCTTCGCGGACGGCCGCTCGCTCAAGGTCGCGCGCTTCGGGGACAACATGCGCGAGGTCGCGGTCACCGAGGGCGACAAGGTCGAGGCTCAGGTCAAGCTCGGCTGGTCGATCAACGGCTGGGGAATCGGCGAGCTCGTGCGTTGCGTGGCCGCGGTCGCGGACGCCGAGGTCGAAAAGCTCGTCAGGGAGTACGGCGAGGCCTACGAGATCGCGCCCGAGGCGAAGGTCGGCGACGCGCCCGGCCGCGTCCGCGAGCAGGCCCGCATCGAGCTCGGCCTGCGCGCCTTCCTGGGCCGGGGCTACGGCGCCTTCACCACGACCTTCGAGGACCTGGGAGGGCTGGCTCAGCTACCCGGCCTCGCGGTCCAGAGGCTCATGGCCGAGGGCATCGGCTTCGGCGCCGAGGGCGATTGGAAGACCGCCGCGTTGGTCCGCGCGATGAAGGTCATGGCCTCGGGCCTCAAGGGCGGGGTCTCCTTCATGGAGGATTACACGTACAACTTCGACCCCGCCGCGCCCGCGGTCCTCGGCGCGCACATGCTCGAGGTCTGCCCGAGCGTCGCCGCCGGAAGGCCGCGGCTCGAGGTCCATAAGCTCGGCATCGGAGGCAAGGCCGATCCCGCGCGACTCGTCTTCGAGGGAGAGCCGGGGCAGGCGCTCAACGCGACGTTGGTCGACGTCGGCGGACGCATGCGGATGATCGTGAACGAGGTCGACGCGGTCAAGCCGCCTCCCATGCCCAAGCTGCCCGTCGCGCGCGTCCTGTGGAAGCCGCGGCCGGACCTCGCGCGCGCGGCCGAGTCCTGGATCATCGCGGGAGGGGCGCACCACACGGGCTACTCGCGCGCCGTCAAGACCGAGTGGCTGCGCGACTGGGCCGAGATGGCGGGAATCGAGTTCCTCCTCATCGACGCGAGTACCGATCCGGAGGATCTCCGCAAGGAGATCCGCTGGAACGAGGCCGCGTACAGGCTCGGGCTGTGAGCAAGTACGACGCGCTCCGCGAGGAGGCCTTCGCGGCCAACCTCGAGATACCCCGCCTCAACCTGGCGATACTGACGTGGGGAAACGTCTCCGCCTTCGATCCTTCCGCCGGCGTCTTCGCCATAAAGCCGTCGGGCGTCGAGTACTCGGACCTCAAGGAAATCGACATGGTAGTCGTCGACCTTGAGGGACGCGTCGTCGAGGGCTCCCTCAGGCCGTCTTCGGATACGAAGACGCACCAGGTCCTCTATCGGTCCTTCAAGGGAATCCGCGGCATCTGCCACACGCACTCGGGCTTCGCGACGGCCTGGGCCCAGACCCGCCGGCCGATACCCTGCCTGGGAACGACGCACGCCGACCAGATAGCCGGGCCGGTGCCCTGTACCGAGTTGATCCCGGCCGAGGACCTCGAGCGCGACTACGAGCTCGGGACGGGCGAACTGATCGTCCGGACCATCGGCGAGAAGTCCCCTCTCGAGAGCACGATGGTCCTCGTCGCGGGCCACGGGCCCTTCACGTGGGGGACGAGCGCGATGAAGGCGGTCCAGGGAGCGGCCGCCCTCGAAGAGGTCGCGCATATCGCGTTCGTTACTACCATGCTCGGCAGGGGCGACGCGGTCCTTCCCGACTACGTCATGCGCAAGCATTACGAGAGGAAGCACGGCGCCTCCGCGTATTACGGCCAGGCGAAGAAATGAGTTAAGCGGGGTCGCCGGGGCGAGGAGGATCAATAGGAAGATGATCGCATCGACTCGCCTCTTTTTAACCGTGATGCGCGATCCGGCGCATGTTTTGCCCTTGCGCGCGACAGTTTTACACAATAAAATGGTCTGAGTAATCCCTAAAACAAGTGCGATCCGTTCGATTCGTCGTATCGAGCGACGCGCGAGCGCGCGGGATTATCAAGGCTCGCGAAAACACCGACGCGATCGACCTGACGGCAGGTGCGAACGAGCCTTTCGCCGGTCTCGGCATTCAGTAGTCCATATCATTCCGGGCCCCTGAGGCTGAGGCGATCGGCCGTCTTCGGAATAAGGAGGCGCTCATGAGCATTCTCGTGGTCGTAGCGGGTTGCGCGGTGATTTTCATCGTCGCCTACCTCACCTACGGAAAATTCCTCGCCAAGAAGGTCTTCGGGCTCGACGACGCCCGCACGACCCCAGCGGTCGAGATGAACGACGGGCTCGACTACGTGCCCGCGAAGAAGGGCATGCTGATGGGACAGCACTTCTCCGCGATCGCCGCGGCCGGTCCCATCAACGGCCCGATCCTCGCCGGCGTCATGTTCGGCTGGGTCCCGGCCCTCATCTGGATCATCCTCGGCTCCATATTCGTGGGAGGAGTCCACGACATGGGCGCTCTCGTGGCCTCGGTTCGCCACAAGGCGCGCTCGATCACGGACGTCATCAGGGCCAACGTCTCCAAGCGGGCCTGGATCATCTTCATGATCTTCATCTGGGTCACGCTGGTCTACATCATCGTCTGCTTCACGGACCTGACCGCCGGCTCCTTCGTCGGCATCACGACGCTCGAGAACGGCGAGAGCGTGGCGGGCGGCGCGATCGCGGCCTCCTCGCTCCTCTACCTCATCCTCCCCATCATCATGGGCCTGCTCATGAAGTTCACGGGGCTCAAGGAGAAGTGGGCGCTCTGCATCTTCCTTCCCCTCGTCGCCATCGCGATATGGGTGGGGCGCTACATGCCCATCAGCCTGCCGGGGATCGATCCTACTAACATCACCGCCGGCAAGCAGGCGTGGAGCATCATAATCCTCGTCTACTGCATCATCGCCTCCGTCGTGCCGGTCTGGGCGCTCCTCCAGCCCCGCGGCGCCCTCGGCGGCTACTTCCTCTACGCGACCCTCATCGCGGGATTCATCGGCGTCGTCTTCGGCGGCTTCACGGTCGAGTACCCGGCCTTCACGAAGATCGGCGCCAACGGCCTGGACTTCGGCTTCTGGTTCCCGATGATCCCGCTGCTGTTCACGACGATCGCCTGCGGCGCCTGCTCGGGCTTCCACTCGCTGGTCTCCTCGGGAACGACCTCCAAGCAGCTCGCCAAGGAAAGCGACGCGAAGCCCATCGGATACGGCGCGATGCTCCTCGAGGGCATGGTCGCCGTCATCTCCCTCGCCTGCGTGATGATGATCGCGAAGGACAACCCGCTCACCGGAAAGGCGCCTAACTTCCTGTACGCCGCCGGCATCGGCCGGTTCCTCGGGCTGCTCGGCATCAATCCGACCTTCGGCATCTCCTTCGGCCTCATGGCCTTCACGACCTTCGTGTACGACACTCTGGACGTCTGCACCCGCCTCGGCAGGTACATCTTCCAAGAGGTGACCGGCATGAAGAACTGGGCCGGACGCTGGATCGGCACCCTCCTCACGGCGGTCGTTCCGCTTACCTTCATCTTCGCTACGATGGAAGTCGGCGGTAAGCCCGTTCCCGCCTGGAGGGCCTTCTGGAATACCTTCGGCGGCTCCAACCAGCTCCTCGCGGCCCTCGCCCTCATCGGCGTGACGGTCTGGCTGCTCAAGACCGCGAAGAACAAGAAGGTGTGGCTCGTGGGCTTCATCCCGGCCTGCTTCATGTTCTTCATCTCGAACTACTCGCTGATCTCGATGATGGTCACGAAGTGGACGAACGCCCCCGGCGCCGCGGCGATCCATCCCGCGGTCCCCTGGGTGCACCTCATCCTCGTGGTCCTGTCGGTGCTCGTCGCCGTAGAGACGGTCATCGCCATCGCGAAGAACAAGGCTCCCGAGCCCGAAGCGGCAGCCGCGTAACGCTCTCCGCGCGGCATCGCCGCGCGGTCTGCGTTCCAGGCGTAACGCTCTCCGCGCTATGCGCGGAAGCGGCGTAGGCATGCCGCACTGATGATAGGCCGCCCGGCGCGACTTCGGTCGACGCCGGGCGGCCTTCTTTTCGGCCGCGCATGGCGTACGCACGCGGCCTCGGCCAGTAGCGGGCTCCCGCCCCGGGGCGCCTCGCGTTGGGCGCCTCCGATCGGCCTGGCGCTCGGCCATTCGGACGGTTATCCTTACCTTATGCCCTTCCTCGACATGAGGACCGTCTTCGCCTGCTTCGTCCTGGCCTCGCTCGTCTGCATCGCGGCGGTGGCCAGGCAGTGGTGGTTCTACAGGCGACGCTTCAAGGGCCTCGGTCTCTGGCTCGCGGGCTCGGCCCTCCAGCTGCCCGGCTTGCTCCTCATCGCGTTCCGCGGCTCGGTCCCGGACCTCGTCTCCATGACCGGCGGCAACGCGGTGATCGTAGGCGGCTTCGTGCTCTTGCTGGCGGGATTGCGCGCCTTTTTCGGGCTGGGCGGAGGGGCAGGGATCGACTGGGCGGCCTTCGCCGCCTTCACGGCCGCTCACGCCTGGTTCGCGGCAGCGCGGCCGAACTTGAGAGCGCGCGAGATCCTCTTCGGCGCGGCCATGATATTCGTCTGCGCTCGCGCCTTCAGAATCCTGGCGCGCCTTGGGCGCCCGCGACGCGCCCTCGCGGCAGGGACGACGGGCGTCCTGGTCGCCGGCGGCCTCGCGGGCCTGGCGCGCCTCGCGGTCGACCTGGCCTTCCCCGCGGGGAACGACTTCCTCGCCGATCCCTCGTACGATTCCGTCTTCATGGTTTTCGGCCTGGCGTTCTGCGTCGCCCTGACCTTCGCTATCGTGTCGATGGTCGGACGGCGCGTTTTCCTCGAGCAGGAGAGCCTGATCGAGGAGAGGATACGCGCGGAAGAGACGCTCAAGGCGAGCGAGGAAAAATTCGTCAAGGCCTTCAAGGCGAGCCCCGACGCCATCGCGATCTCGCGGCTGGACGACGGTCGCATAGTCGAGGTCAATGAGGTTTTCTGCAGGATCATGGGCTACTCGCGCGACGAGGCGCTCGGCTCCCCTCCCATCGACGTGTGGGGAGACAGGAACCGGCGGCGCGAGCTGGTCGACGAGCTCGCGCGATACACGATCGTCAGGGACCGCGAGATCGCGTTCATCGGCAAGGCCGGCAGGACGATCCGGGCGAATTACTCGGGCTGCCTCATAGAGCTGCGCGGCGAGACGCATATCGTGTCCGTCATCCGGGACCTGTCCGATCGCGAGCGCTCGGCAGTGATTCTCAGGGTGCGCCTGGAGCTGCGCGAGTTCTCGGTGGGACACACGGCGGAAGAGCTGATGGTCAGGGCCCTCGACGAGATCGAGAAGATAACCGATAGCCGCATAGGCTTCTACCATTCCGTCGACGAAGACCGGGGAACCGTGAGCCTCCAAGTATGGTCGTCCCGCACGCTGAGGGAGTTCTGCAAGGCCGAGGGGAGCGGCAGTCATTACGCGATCGAGGGCGCAGGAGTCTGGGCCGATGGTATCCGCGAGCGCAGGGCCGTCATCCAGAACGACTATGCCGCGCTCCCGGGGCGCAAGGGCATGCCCGAAGGCCACGCCGTCGTCCGTCGCGAGCTGGTGGCGCCGACTTTCCGCGGCGGCAAGATCGTCGCGATAGTCGGGGTGGGCAACAAGCCGAGCGACTACGACGAGGACGACGTCGCCATCGTCTCGTATATCGCCGACCTCGTCTGGTCGATAGTCGTCCAGAAGCGGTCGGACGAGCGGATCATAGCGCTCAATCATCAGCTCGAAGAGCTGGCGATGACGGACGACCTCACCGGAATGCCCAATCGGCGCGCCTTCTTCGCCATCGCCGAGCGTGAGTTGCAGCGGGCGACACGGTACTCGTCGCCGCTCTCCTTCATCATGATGGACGTCGACCATTTTAAGCGGATCAACGATACCTACGGCCACGCGGCGGGCGACGACGTCCTCCGGACGGTGGCCGGCGTCCTCAGGCGCGGCGTGCGCGACGTGGACATCGCCGCGCGCCTCGGAGGCGAGGAGTTCGGCGTGCTCATGCCGAATACGCGTATCTCGGACGCGATCCTCTCGGCCGAACGCATCAGGGCCGCGGTCTCGCGGACTGCATGCGACTATCTCGGGGAAGAGCTGCGGGTGACCGTCAGCATGGGCGTCGCCGCGATGACCAAGGAATCGGCGTCCCTGGACTCGATCATGCGGACGGCTGACGCGGCCATGTACCGCGCCAAAGAGACGGGCCGCGACCGCGTCGAGCAAGGATAAGCGCGGTCGCGGGCGACCGCGTCGAGCAAGGATAAGCGCGGTCGCGGGCGACCGCGTCGAGCAAGGATAAGCGCGGTCGCGGGCGACCGCGTCGAGCAAGGATAAGCGCGGTCGCGTCACATAACGCGGATCAGAACCATGTAGAGCGCCGTGCCCGAGAGGATGCTGAGGAGCGTGTTGCGCCTCCATAGGTGGAGGGCGGCGACCGCCGCGCCCGAGGCGACCCCGGGAAGCCAACCGGCGGGCTCCGCGAACGATAGGCCTTTGTACGAGCCGATGACGAGGACCGTCATGATCATGGGCGGGATATAGCGCTGGAGGTAGTCGACGATCGCGGGGGGCTCGCGCCTCATGAAGAACAGGAAGGGCGCGGCGCGGCAGAGGACGGTGACGGCGGCCATCGCCAGGATGGCGCCGAGGACGTAGGCGCTCACGAGAGGGCCTTCCTGAAGGGGAGGATGCCGGCGATCGAGGCGAGGATGGCGACGACCAGGAAGTTCGCCGGCCCGACGAGGAGCAGCGCGAGGCCCGTCGCGACCGTCGCGACGAGGTAAGGCGCCGCCTTCCTGACCGAGCGGGCCTGCTCGACGAGGAGGACTATGAAGAGCGCGGTGAGCGCGAAATCGATGCCCGTCGAGTCGAAGGGGATGAGTCTGCCTGCTATTGCGCCTAACGCGCTTCCGATTACCCAGTACGACTGGTCGAGGGCCGAGACGGCCGTATAGAAGAACTCCCTGTCGGCGCCCTCGGGCGGCTCCACGGTCGTCAGGATGCCGTAGGTCTCGTCCGTGAGCGCGTAGATCAGGTAGGCCTTGAAGCGCCTGCACGCTCCGTAGCGGTCGAGGAGCGACAGGCCGTAGACCATGTGGCGCGCGTTTATCAGGAAGGTGAGGATCGCGATCTGGGCGATGCCCGTCCCCGAGGCGAGGAGTCCGACCGCCATGAACTGCGCCGCGCCCGCGAAGACGACGATCCCCATGAGGGGCGCGAGCCACCACGGCAGCCCCGACTCGACGAGGACGAGCCCGAAGGCGACGCCGATCGTCACGTAGCCGAGGAGGACGGGCACGCTCGCGACGAAGGCGGCCCTGAGCGCGGCGGCGCGGCTACCGGCGATCTGGGGCGGCCTCCGCCCGTCCTTAGCGATGTTTTCCATTGGTGCGGGCATGATATCGCGGGCCTCGACGGGGCATCAACCTCCCGATCGGCCTTATCCGGACGCGTAGTCGAGGATACGCTCGCTCGTCGCCTCCGAGCGCGGCAGCTCGCAGGCGACGCGTCAGGAGGCGAGGACGATGATGCGGTCGCACATGCCGAGGATCTCCTCCGTGTCGGAGGAGATCAGGATGATCGACGCGCCCTTGGTGACGAGGTCGTTCATCGCGTTGTAGATGTCGATGCGGGCGGCCGCGTCGACGCCGCGGGTGGGCTCGTCCAAGATGAAGATCCTGCACAGGCTCATGAACCAGCGCGCGACGACGACCTTCTGCTGGTTGCCGCCGGAGTAGCTGCGCATGATGTCGCTCGGATGGCCGGGCCGGATCCCGAGGCTCGTGATGTACTCGTCGGTGAGCTCTTCCATATAATCCACGTTCAGGCCCGAGGCGCCCATGAAGCGATCGAGGGCCGCGACGGACATGTTCCGCAGGATGTCCTGGTCGTGGAAGGACGCGTTCTTGTCGCGGTCCTCGGGCACCAGGGCGACCCCTCGGCGGAGGGCCTCCTCGGGATGAGCGAAGTCGACCTTCTCGCCGTCGACGTAGACCGAGCCGCCCGAGGGCCTTAAGTGGCCGAAGAGGCAGCTCGCGAGCCTGGTCCGTCCCGAGCCCATCAGGCCCGTGATGCCGAGCACCTCGCCGCGGCGGAGGCTGAAGCTCACGTCGCGGAGGACGCGGTCCGAGCGCAGGCCGTCGACCGCGAGCACGACGGGGCCGCGCTCGACGCGGAGCCGCGGGTAGCGCTCGGAGCAGCCCCCGCCGGTCATCATGCGGATGAGGTCCTCGCGGCTCGTGTGCTCGTCGGGGATGCGCGCGACGATCCTGCCTCCCCTGATCACGGCCACTCGGTCGCCGATCTTCTCGATCTCGTCGAGCTTGTGCGAGATATAGAAGACGCCGACGCCGCGGCCCTTCACCTCGCGGACGATGCGGAACAGGATCTCGCGCTCGGGGTCGGTCATGCCGGCGGTGGGCTCGTCGAAGACGATGACCTTCGCGTCCGCGACGCAGGTCTGCGCGGCGGCGACGAGAAGGCGCTGGGTGTAGCCGAGCTGCCCGACGACGTCCTCCGGAGAGATGGGTATGCCGAGGCGCGAGAAGAGGACGGCGCAGTCCTCGTGGAGGCGGTAGCGATCGAGCGTCCTCGAGAAGAATCGGAGCCGCGGCGCGCGTCGGAAGAAGACGTTCTCCGCGACCGTGAGGTTGTCGAAGAGCTGGGTGTTCTGGTACTGCATGACGACGCCCGCCTCGCGGGCCTCGTTCACCGATGCGAAGTCGGCGGGGCGACCCTCGAGGAGAATGTCGCCCGAGTCGCGGGAATAGATGCCGCAGACCGCCTTCATGAGCGCCGACTTGCCGGAGCCGTTCTGGCCGATGAGGACGTGGACCTCGCCGGGGACGAGGTCGAGGCAGACGTCGCGGAGCGAGAAGTCGTCCGAGAAGTACCTGCCCACCGACCGGAGCTCGAGCAGGGCGGGGCGCTCCCGGCCGTCCATGCTAGTCGCGCCCTCCCTCGAAGGCGTTGACCGAAGTGTAGAGCTGGACGCCCGTCTCGAAGGCCCTGGACTTGAAGGCCTCGGCCGCGCTCGTGTTGGTGATCACCTTGGTCGCGAGGCTGAGGGCTCCGAGGCGGTAGAATGCGTTCCGGCCGTAGCGCGAGGCCTCGCAGAGGACGATCCTCTGCTCGGCGCAGGCGAGGGCTTCCTTGATGAGGGCAGCCTTCTCCTGGCTGGAAACGGTCATCTGGAGCTGGTCGGAGACGCCGTCCGCCTCGATGAAGAGCTTCGAGACGAAGAACTTCTGGATGTTGGCCTGGGCGAGGCTGCCGAAGACGGCGCGGCTCTCGGGATCGGGGCTGCCGCCGAGGAGGACGGCGCGGTTCCCCGCCTGGCCTGAGACCTCGAGGGCGGCGTCGATGTCGTTGGTGAGGACGGTGACGTTGCTGCGCTCGCCCAATGACCGCGCGAGGCGCCTGATGATAGGGCCGTTCGCGAGCATGATCACGTCGCCGTCCTCGATCATGAGGAGGGCGATCCGGGCGATCTCGTCGCGGTCCGCCTCGGCTCGGCGCTCCTCCTCGCTGAGTCCCTCGGAGGGCTCGACGACGGCGTCCTCGGCGTTCAGGATGGCGCCGCCGTGCATCCTCGTGAGGAAGCCCTCGGCCTCGAGCTTCTCGAGGTCCCGTCGGACGGTGACCTCCGAGACGCCCAGCATCTCGCTCATCGAATGGACGTCCAGACGGCCCCGCTCGCGCAGGTAGCTCTTCACGATGTTGATGCGTTCGACCGCGAACATGGTCTGGGCATTGTAGGGGGCGATACGCTATTTCTCAAGTTTTTTCGTTGACGGTCGGTGAAACCCGTGTTACGCTCCGAACACAAACGAAACCAAACGATCGTGTACGTACACGAAAACGATCATCCAGCGATCGTTTGTGCTTCGACAGGGGTTTTGCCTCTGATCATATCCCTGATAAAGGAGTGTCCAAGCATGAATCGTTTCGGCAAGGTTCTCCTGTCCGCAATCCTGGCTCTTTGCTTCATCGGCTCCGGCCTCTTCGCTCAGAAGCAGGTCGGCATCGCCATGCCCACCCAGTCCTCCCAGCGCTGGATCCAGGACGGCGGCAACATGAAGCAGATCCTCGAGAAGCGCGGCTACAAGGTCGACCTCCAGTACGCGGAGGACAACATCGACGCCCAGGTCGCCCAGGTCGAGAACATGATCACCAAGGGCGCCAACGTCCTCGTGATCGCGGCCATCGACGGCGCGGCCCTCTTCAACGTCCTCGAGAAGGCCCACGCCGCGGGCGTGAAGGTCATCTCGTACGACCGCCTCATCGTGAACAGCCCCTGGGTCGACTACTACGCCACCTTCGACAACTACAAGGTCGGCGTCCTCCAGGGCGGGTACATCGTAAAGGCCCTCGGCCTCGACAAGGGAAAGAAGGGCCCCTTCAACGTCGAGCTCTTCGCCGGCTCCCCCGACGACACCAACGCGGGCTACTTCTTCAATGGCGCCATGGACCAGCTGAACCCCTACATCAAGTCCGGCGTCCTCAAGGTCCGCTCCGGCCAGACCGACTTCCAGAAGGTCGCCACTCTCCGCTGGGACGGCGCCACCGCCCAGAAGCGCATGGACGATATCCTCACCTCCAAGTACACCGACGCCAAGGTCGACGCCGTCCTCTCTCCCTATGACGGCATCTCCATCGGCGTGCTCTCCTCCCTCAAGTCCGTCGGCTACGGCACCGCGAAGAAGCCCATGCCCATCGTGACCGGCCAGGACGCGGAGAAGCCCTCGGTGAAGTCCATCATCGCCAAGGAGCAGACCCAGACCGTGTTCAAGGATACCCGCACCCTCGAGAAGGTCGCCGCCGACATGGTCGACGCCGTCCTCGCCGGCAAGAAGCCCCAGATCAACAACACCACGACCTACAACAACGGCCATCACGTCGTCCCCAGTTTCCTCTGCGACCCCGTCAACGTCGACATCACCAACATCAAAAAGGAGCTCGTCGACACCGGGTACTACAAGGCCGCCGAAATCGGGCTGTAGTCCTTAGCGTCGTCCTTCGAGGGGAATCGCGGCGGCCCCGCCCCACGCGGGCCCGGCGCCGCGATTCCCCGCATCTCTACCTGCTTTTCACTAAGGCGGAGGAAATGTCCGATACGATTCTGGAGATGAGGGGCATCACGAAGGCCTTCACCGGCGTGAAGGCCCTCGAAGATGTCAGCCTCGACGTGAACCGCCACGAGATACACGCGCTCGTCGGCGAGAACGGGGCCGGCAAGTCCACCCTCATGAAGATCCTCTCTGGCGTCTATCCGCACGACAGCTACGACGGCATGATCCGCTACGAGGGCTCGGAGTGCCGCTTCAAGAGCATCGCCGACAGCGAGAGGCTCGGCATCGTCATCATCCACCAGGAACTCGCCCTCATTCCCTACCTCTCGATCGCCGAGAACATATTCCTCGGCAACGAGCAGGCCAAGGCCGGCGTGATCGACTGGCACAAGACGACCGTCGCGGCCGGAGAGCTCCTCGCGAAGGTCGGCCTCGTCGAGAACCCGAACGCCCGCATCGCGGACATCGGCGTCGGCAAGCAGCAGCTCGTCGAGATCGCGAAGGCCCTCGCGAAAAAGGTCAAGCTCCTCATCCTCGACGAGCCCACCGCGGCCCTCAACGACGAGGAGTCCGACAAGCTTCTCGGCCTCCTCCTGGACCTGAAGAGGCAGGGCATTACCTCCATCCTGATATCGCACAAGCTCAACGAGATCGCCAAGGTCTCGGATTCCATAACGGTCATCCGCGACGGGAAGGTCATCGAGACCCTCGACAACGAGAGTCACCAGGTCGACCAGGACCGCATCATCAAGAGCATGGTCGGCCGAGAGATCGTGGACCGCTTCCCCAAGCGCGAGTCCAGGATCGGCGACGTGGCGTTCGAGGTCGAGGGCTGGAACGTCTACGACCCGCTGATCGAGGACCGCAAGGTCATCAACGACGTCTCTTTCTATGTCCGCAAGGGCGAGGTCGTGGGGCTCGCCGGCCTCATGGGCGCGGGGCGCACCGAGCTCGCGATGAGCCTCTTCGGCCGCTCCTACGGGCAGCGGCATTCCGGGCGAATCAAGAAAAACGGCGCCGAGGTGAGGCTCGATACGGTGAGCGATTCGATCGCGCAGGGAGTCGCCTACCTCACCGAGGACCGGAAGAACTACGGCCTCGTGCTCATCGAGGACGTCAAGTCGAACGCCAGCCTCGCGAGCCTGGACGCGGTGAGCAAGCGGCAGGTGATCAACAGGGGCCTCGAGTACAGCGCCATAACCGAGCTCCAGCGGCAGATGCGCATCCGCTGCACGGGCATCGATCAGATCGTCGAGAGCCTCTCCGGCGGGAACCAGCAGAAGGTCGTCCTCTCGAAGTGGATCATGGCCGAGCCCGAGGTGCTCTTCCTCGACGAGCCGACCCGTGGCATCGACGTAGGCGCAAAGTACGAGATCTACACGATCATCAACCGCCTCGTCGGCGAGGGCAAGTCGGTTATAATGATTTCATCCGAGATGCCGGAGCTCCTCGGGATGTGCGACCGGATCTACGTAGTCACCGAGGGAGAGATCGCCGGCGAGCTCGACAGGGAGCGCGCGACGCAAGAGACCATCATGAGCTGCATCATGAACCATAAGCGAGGGGCGAGGGTATGAGCACGATAGGCCGACTCTTCAAGAACAATATCCGTCAATACGGCATGGTGATCGCGCTCGCCTTCATCATGGTCCTATTCCAGGTGCTGACCGGCGGCATCATGTTCAAGCCCATGAACATCACGAACCTGGTGTTGCAGAACTCCTACGTCCTCATCCTCGCGATCGGCATGCTCCTCGTCATCATCACGGGAGGCATCGACCTCTCGGTCGGATCGGTCGTCGCCTTCGTCGGCGCAGTATCCGCCGTGTTCATGGTCGACTGGAACGTGCCGGTCGTCTACGCGATGCTCATAGCCGTCGTGATCGGGGCCGCCGCCGGCGCCTTCCACGGCTACTTCGTCGCCTTCTTACGGATCCCGGCCTTCATCGTCACGCTGGCGGGCATGCTTATCTTCCGCGGCTTCACGATGTCGATCCTCCAGGGCCAGACCAAGGCGCCATTCGCGAAATCCTTCCAGGCCATGGCCGCCGGCTACCTGCCCGGCATGGACCTCCGCTGGAACGGCCTCAACGTAATCGCCCTGGCCACTGGCCTCGTCGTGTCGGTCATCCTCGTCATCGTGATGCTCCGCGCGCGCAAGACGAAGATGAAGTATCACTTCGAGGTGATCCCGCTCTGGCTCGATATTTTGAAGATCGTCGTCATCGTCGCCGCCATCAACCTGCTGACCTACAAGCTGGCCGGCTACAACGGCCTGCCCATCATCCTTCTCGTCCTGGTAGCCCTGATAATCATCTACTCCTTCGTGACGCAGCGGACGATCGCGGGCCGCCACATCTACGCGCTCGGAGGCAACGAGAAGGCCGCGCGGCTCTCGGGCGTAAAGACTAATCGGGTCATGTTCTGGGTCTACGTGAACATGGGCGTGCTCGCCGCGGTCGCGGGCCTCGTCGTCGCGGGGCGGCTCAACGCGGCGGGCCCCAAGGCGGGCGACGGCTTCGAGCTCGACGCGATCGCCGCCTGCTTCATCGGAGGCGCCTCGCCCGCCGGCGGCATCGGCACCGTCATCGGCACGATCGTCGGCGGCTTCGTGATGGCGGTCCTCAACAACGGCATGTCCATCATGGGCGTCAGCGTCGACTGGCAGAAGACGATCAAAGGCCTCGTGCTCCTCCTCGCGGTCTGGTTCGACGTCTACACGAAGTCCCGGTCGCAGTCGCGCTGAGGCGCCGACGGGAGCGGGCGCTCCATCCGGCGGGCACGGACGGGCTAGTCGCGGGAAATCCCGCATCCGCAGGAGGGCCGATGGCTTCGTCGCGGATCTCCCTTCGCGTTAGGCTCCTCACCTACTTCCTGACCATCGCCTCGATCGGCGTCGTCGAGATGGGGATCGGTTTCATCTTCCTCTCGAGCACCGGCCGCGTCGCGGTGCGGTAGTACGAAAGGGTCACTCTCCCGTACTCCTGTCTCGTGCGCGTATCGGTCGACCTGCAGCGCATCGCGACGGGATTACGGGACGTCATCATCGCCGACAACGACGCGGACCTGGTAAGGGCGATGACCTTCCTGGACGGGCAGGCCGCCGACATGGACGGCGCCGCGGCCGACTACCTCAAATGCTCCCTCGCCGATGAGAACCGAAAGCGCTTCGTGACTTTCCAGGAGAAATACGGGACCTACCTTGAGGACGTCCGCGAGCTCAGCGCGAAGGCCGAGCGGGGGGACCGAGAGCTTTTCGCCTCCGCGCTCAAGGCCCTCCGCAGCCAAGCCCAGGGTCTCCAGGCCTCGATCGGCGCGCTGACTTCGACGATGGACGTGGACGCCCTCAAGCAGTCCAAGGCGGCCGGCTCGAGCGTGGCTCTCGCCAGGCGGTCTTCTCCCTCTTCGCCGTCCTGGGCGCGGCCTCCGGCTCGGGCAATAGGATGATCTCCGATATGGGTTCGCGCATCGCGTCCATCTCGAGCCAATCGGAGAAGCTCGACGAGGCGAACGGCGTAGTGAGCAGCATCGCAGCCCAGACCAACCTCCTCGCGATGAACGCCGCCATCGAGGCGGCCCACGCGGGTCAGGCGGGCAGGGGCTTCGCGGTAGTGGCCGACGAGATCCGCAAGCTCGCCCAGTCCGCGGCCGTGCAGTCCACGGAGATCTCGCGCGACATCGGCGAGATCAAGCAGACGATCGACTCGATGGTGCTCTCTTCCCGTGAGACATCGAAGGCCTTCGCCGAGATCATGCGGCTCATCGCGGCGCTCGGCTCCATGGAGGACGAGATCTCGAGCAGAGCGGCGGCTCGCGGGAAGTCCTGGAAGCCATCCAGAGGATCGAGGAGATCACCGCGAGCGTGCGGGACGTCTCGGGGGACCTCGGCGTCATCGCCGGCGGGACGAGCGTCCAGGTCTCCGCGCTCGCGATGCTCGTCGACCGCTACAAGCTGCCCGAAGTCCCTTCCGAGCCGAGTCTTTCCTGACCGCTCCTCTGTAGCGAAGTCGCCCCGCTTGCTATAGAATTCGACGCATGATCGGAGGGCGGAGATCATGGAACTGAGGAAGATCGCGAGTTTCCAGGTCGACCACACGAAACTCGATCGAGGGATGTATACCTCGAGGCAGGACGGCGACGTCGCGACCTACGACCTGCGCATGAAGCGCCCCAACTCGGGGTCGGTCCTCGAGAACGCGGCCCTTCACACCGTCGAGCACCTCTTCGCGACCTACGCGAGGAGCTCGGAGCGCTCGGAGAATGTCGTGTACGTCGGGCCTATGGGCTGCCGAACGGGATTCTACCTGCTCGTACGGGGAATGTCGGGCGCCGAGGCGATCGAGCTCGCTCGCTCGAGCTTCGCCTTCATCGCGGGCTACGAGGGGCCGGTGCCCGGCGCATCGGCAGCCGAGTGCGGGAACTGGCGCGACCACGACCTCGCGGGCGCGAAGGCCGAGGCCGCCGCCTACCTGGCCGTCCTGGAATCCTGGACGGAAACGAAGCTCGCATACCCGGCCTGAATCCCTCGTGGCGCGAGAGAAGTACTTCACCATGTTCATCAACGGCCAGACCGCCGGCGCCGCGACGCTCACCGTGAGCGTCTGCAATAAATAGCGCGGCGAGCGGACTGCAGGATGGCCCTTAAGCGTCGCCCCTGAATGAAAAGCGCCCGGCGGAGGTCCCGCCCGGCGCTGATTTTCCTTGTGAGAAGTCCGGATTTATAACCGCCCGGCCGGGCGCCCCGTCACGCGCCGGCTTGGGCCGCGAGTTCCTCTTCCCAGAACGAGGGCGGATAGCGGCCGGCCGCCGCGCGCTCGGCCTTGACGGCGGCCTTAGCCTCGGCCTCTGCCTTGGCGGCCGCGCGCGCGGGCCCGCCCGCGGCCTCCCACTCGGCCTTGCGCCTGCCGCGGAGGAACTTGTCCGCGACGCTCGGGAAGAGCTCGAGGAGGAGCTCCTCCTTCTCGTTCAGGGCGAGCTTGGCGCCGTCGAACTCGGGCAGCTCGGGATTGGGCTGCTTCTTGTACTTCGAGGTGTCGTAGGGGATCTCCTCGCGATGGCCGCAGATCTTCAGGCGGAACTCCGGATCGACCGGCCAGGGCGTCTCGCCGTAGGAGCCCTTTACGAGCTCGGTGAAGTTCTTCGAGACGTTCGTGTAGAAGGGCTTCCCCTGGATGCGGTCGACGACGCAGTTGACGGCCTGGACGCCGACGATCTGGCTGGTCGGCGTGACGAGGGGAGGAACGCCGCAGGCGAGGCGCACCTCGGGTACTACGGCGAGCACTTCCTTGGTGTGCTGCTCGAGCTTGGCCTCCTGCAGCTGCGAGAGCATGTTCGTGTACATCCCGCCGGGGATCTGCGCGTGCCGGACGATCTCGTCCGGATCGGGGTAGTTGAAGCTCTTCTCGATCTTCTGGCAGATCTCGAGGACCTTGTCGATGTTCGGCTTGGACGCCGTCGCGGCCTCGGCGGCTGCGTCGAAGAGAGCCGCGCGCTCGGCGGAGAGCTTGTCCTTGGAGAGGTCGAAGGCGGGCGGGACGTTGGACTTGAACTGGTCGAACTTGGCGAGCTCGGCTCGGGCCATGCGGATTTCGGCGTCGATCTTGGCTACCATGGCCCCGTCCACGCCCGTGTCCATTCCGAGCCGGTCCGCGAAGAGCTGCACGATCTCGAAGGCGGGGGCCGCCGGGCCGCCCGACCACGAGAGGATTACCGAGTCGACGATGTCGACTCCGTTGACCATGGCCATGAGGATTGAGGCCACGCCGTAGCCGGGCGTGCAGTGTGTGTGGAGGTCGATGGGCACGCCCACCTCGGCCTTGAGGGCCTTGATGAGGTCGGCGGACTCCTTCGGGTCGATGAGGCCGGCCATGTCCTTGATGGTGATCATGTCGGCGCCGAGGGAGGCGAGCTCCTTGGCCTTGTCGACGAAGTAGCGGATCGTGAAGAGGTCCTTCGGGAGCTTCTGGCCATGGAAGAACGCGCGGAAGCGCTCGGCGCGCGAGAACTTCGGATCGACCGTGTAGCAGACGGCGCAGTCCGCCATGCCGCCCGCGGCCTTCACGAAGCGGACGGAGCTCTTCATGTTGTTGACGTCGTTCAAGGCGTCGAAGATGCGCATGATGCCGATGCCCGATCGAACGGCGTTCGAGCAGAAGCCATCGATGACCGAGTCGGGATAGGGCGCGTAACCGAAGAGGTTGCGTCCGCGCGAGAGGGCGGTCAGCTTGGACGAGTCCCCGATCGCCGCCTTGATCTTCTCGAGGCGGTCCCAGGGGCTTTCGTCGAGGTAGCGCATGACCGAGTCGGGCACGGCGCCGCCCCAGACCTCCATGGCGTAGAAGCCGGCTTTCTTGTAGAAGGGGAGAACCCGGTCCACCTGGGCCTGGTTCATCCTCGTGGCGAGCTGCGATTGCTGGCCATCTCGGAGGGTGAGGTCGCGAATCTTGATGTGCTTCTTCATGTGCCTCTCCAGTAACGAAATAGGGAACTCCTCATCCTGAGGAGGGTATCATCTTTCGATGGACGGAGTAAATGACATTCCGTCCGATATATCACTGGTATGTTTGTTTTTGCAATCATACCGTTTTTCGAATATACTCTATCTTACACCATATGAGCGGTCGGCCTGCGAAGAGCTTCATTCATATCGTGCGCGAGCGCTATTGCAAAGGCTGCGGAATATGCGTCGCATTCTGCCCTAAACAGGTCCTGTCCCTCAAGGCGGGCAAGGTCCTCGTCGAGCGAGCGGACGATTGTATCGGGTGCAGAATGTGCGAACTTCGCTGCCCCGACTTCGCCATCGAGGTCCATGCGCGCGACGAGGAGCCCGAGGAGCCCGCGGGCGGCGAGATCGACTTCACCGTCCCGCCGGAGGCCCTCCATGGCTAGCGCGCCCAAGCTGATGCAGGGCAACGAGGCCTGCACCATCGGAGCCCTCGCGGCCGGCCTCGAGTTCTTCGCCGGGTATCCGATAACGCCCTCCACCGAGATAGCCGAGCTCTGCTCCGAGGAGCTGCCCAAGGTCGGCGGTAAGTTTATCCAGATGGAGGACGAGATCGGATCGATCGCGGCCTGCATCGGCGCGTCCCTGGCGGGCAGGAAGGCGATGACCGCGACGAGCGGTCCCGGCTTCTCGCTCATGCAGGAGTGCCTGGGCTACGCCTCGCTCTGCGAGGTGCCCGTCGTGATCATCGACGCGCAGCGCATGGGCCCGAGCACGGGGATGCCGACCAGCCCGGCGCAGGGCGACTTCATGCAGGCGAGGTGGGGGACGCACGGCGACCACCCCGTCGTCGTCCTCGCTCCCGGCAACGTCAAGGAGTGCTTCGACCTCGTCTTCAGGGCCTTCGACATCGCCGAGGCGTATCGGGTTCCGGTCATCGTCCTCACCGACGAGGTCATCGGCCACATGCGCGAGAAGGTCGTCCTGCCCGACCCCTCCGAGCTCCATCCGAAGCGGCGTCCCTCCCCGCAGACGCCCGCGGGCTACCAGCCCTACGCCGCCGACCCCGACGGGGGCGTGCCCCTCATGGCCAGCTTCGGGACGGGGTACCGATGGCACGTCACCGGGCTCATCCACGACGAGGCCGGCCGGCCCTCGAGCAGGCCCGAGGTCGCCGAGCTTCTCCTGCGTCGCCTCTCGCGTAAAGTCGAGAAGGCAGCGTCCGAGCTCGAGGACTACGTCGAGGAGTCCCTGGATGACGCCGAGATCCTCGTGATCGCCTACGGCTCCACCGCCATGTCGGCGCTCTCCGCTGTCCGCCGGGCGCGGCGCGAGGGAATCAAGGCCGGCATGATCCGGCTCAAGACCCTCTGGCCCTTCCCCGACGCGCTCATCGCCGGCGCGGCCGATCGCGCCGATCGCGTCCTGGTGCCCGAGATGAGCCTCGGCCAGCTCGCGTTCGCGGTGGAGCGCGCGGTCGCTGGGCGCGCTCCCGTGTCGAGGCTGGGCAAGGTGTCCGGCGAGCTCTTCCGCCCCGACGAGATCTTCGCCGTCATAAAGGACGGCCCCGCCATCCTCGGCGAGGCGGGGGAGGGACGATGAGCTCCTCGATCCTCGGCTACTTCCGCCAAGACACGCTGCCGCACATCTGGTGCCCCGGCTGCGGCCACGGCACGGTGACGTGCGCCCTCGTACGCGCGATCCAGAGGCTCGGCCTCGACAAGAACAAGGTCTGCGTGGTCTCGGACATCGGCTGCTCCTCGCGGGCGGTCGGCTACCTCGACTTCGATACGCTGCACACGGCGCACGGCCGAGCCCTCGCCTTCGCGACGGGCATCAAGATGGCTCGCCCCGAGATGAAGGTGATCGTCATGACGGGGGACGGCGACTGCGCGGCCATCGGCGGGAACCACTTCATCCACGCGGCGCGGCGCAACATCGAGATCGCGACGATCGTCATGAACAACAGCATCTACGGGATGACGAGCGGCCAGTGCTCGCCCATGACGCCGAGGGGCATGTACGGCACGACCGCTCCCTACGGCAATCTCGAGCGGAGCTTCGATCTCTGCGAACTGGCGAAGGCCGCGGGCGCGACCTTCGTCGGACGCGCCACCGCTTACCACGTCCCCCTCCTCATCGACCTCATCGAGGGCGCGCTGCGCAACAAGGGCTTCTCGGTCGTTGAGGCGCTCGTCCAGTGCCCGACCTACATGGGCCGGAAGAACAAGATAGGCGGGCCCGTCGAGATGCTCGAGCGCTTCAGGGACGGGACGGTCAACGTCAAGGCGGCCGCCCACCTGGCGCCCGAGAAGCTCGAGGGCAAGGTCCTCATCGGCGAGCTGTATAATGCCCCCGCTCCCGAATACTCGACGGAGTACAAGGCCATGGCCTCGAAGGCCCGGCGCCGCTACGACGGATTCCAGGGAGGGCTCTACGGATGCGCGTCGAATTCCGACTGAGCGGCTCCGGCGGACAGGGGCTCCTCCTCGCGGGCATCGCGCTCGCCGAGGCCGCCATCCTCGACGGCAAGAACGCGACCCAGACGCAGAGCTACGGCCCCGAGGCCCGGGGCGGCGCGAGCAAGTCCGAGGTCGTCGTCTCCGACGAGGAGATCGACTATCCCAAGGCCATCGACCCGGACTACCTCCTCGCGCTGACGCCGGAGTCCTTCAGGACCTTCGGGCGCGCGATGGGCGACGGCCTGGTCATCGTCGACTCCTCCGTGCCGCCCTCCGACGAGGTCAAGGCGAGGACGACGGCCCTGCCCATGATCGAGACGGCCGCGCGCGGGATCGGCAAGGCCGTGGTCGCGAACATCGTCGCCCTGGGTGCCCTCGTCGGCCTGTCGGGCGCCGTGTCGCGCAAGAGCCTCGAGGAGGCCGTGTCGAAGAGGGTGCCTGCGGGAACCGAGGAGCTCAACCTGCGCGCGCTCAGGGCCGGCTTCGAGCTCGCCGACGTCGAGGCCTCGAGGCGGCGGGCGCGCGAGGCCGACTGGCCCTAGTAGGAGGACGCGATGCGCGACATCGATGAGCTGCGGAAGGCGACCGAGTCGTGGCGTTCGTCAGTGGAGAGGTCCCTCGCCGGGCGTCCCGAGCGGGAGGCCGCCTTCGAGACCGGATCGGGCTCCCCCGTCGAGCGGCTGTACACGCCGCTCGATCTCGAGGAGCGCCGGTACATGGCCGACCAGGGACTGCCCGGGGAGTACCCCTTCACGCGGGGCGTCCAGCCCACGATGTACCGGGGCAGGCTCTGGACCATGCGCCAGTACGCCGGCTTCGGCTCGGCCGAGGAGTCCAACCGCCGCTACAAGTACCTCATCGAGCAGGGGCAGACCGGCCTCTCGGTGGCCTTCGACCTGCCAACCCAGATCGGCTACGACTCGGACCATCCGCTGGCCGAGGGCGAAGTAGGCAAGGTCGGCGTCGCCGTCGACTCGCTCGCCGACATGGAGGCCCTGTTCGAGGGCATCCCCCTCGACAAGGTGTCGACGAGCATGACGATCAACGCGCCCGCGGCCGTCCTTCTCGCGATGTACGTAGCGGCTGCGGAGAAGCAGGGCCTGAGTTCCGAGAAGCTCGAGGGCACGATCCAGAACGATATCCTCAAGGAGTACGCCGCCCGCGGTACGTATATCTTCCCGCCGGGGCCCTCGATGCGGCTGGTCACGGACGTCTTCGCGTAATGCGCGAAGGCCGTCCCGAACTGGAACGCCATCTCGATCTCCGGCTACCACATCCGGGAGGCCGGATCGACCGCCTCGCAGGAAGTCGCCTTCACGCTCGCCGACGGCATCGCCTACGTGGAGGCGGCCGTGAAGGCGGGGCTGGGCGTCGACGAGCTCGGGCCCAGGCTCTCGTTCTTCTTCAACGCGCACAACGACCTCTTCGAGGAGGTCGCGAAGTTCCGCGCCGCGCGCAGGATGTGGGCGAGGATCATGAAGGAGCGCTTCGGCGCGGAGAGCCCGAAGAGCCAGATGCTCCGCTTCCACGCGCAGACGGCGGGGTCGGCGCTGACCGCCCAGCAGCCGGACAACAATGTCGCGCGCGTCACGATCCAGGCGCTGGCCGCGGTCCTCGGAGGAGCGCAGTCCCTGCACACGAACTCGCGCGACGAGGCCCTGGCCCTGCCCGCCGAGGACTCGGTCCGGATAGCCCTGCGCACGCAGCAGGTCATCGCCTACGAGTCTGGCGCGGCCCTGACCGCGGATCCGCTGGGCGGGTCCTACTACGTGGAGTCCCTCACCAACCGCATCGAGCGAGAGGCGCTCGAGTACCTCCGGCGCATCGACGAGATGGGCGGGGCCGTCGCGGCCATCGAACGGGGCTACGTTCAGCGCGAGATCCAGGACGCCGCCTACGCCCACCAGAAGGCCGTCGAGGCCGGCTCTCGCGTCGTGGTGGGCCTCAACAAGTTCCGCGTCGAGGAGGGGCCGCCGCGGGGCCTCCTCAAGGTCGACCCCGCCGTCGGCGAGCGGCAGGCCGCGGCCCTCCGCGAGCTGCGCGCCCGCCGCGACTCTTCCCGCGTCGCCGACGCGTTGCGCGGCATAGATTCGGCGGCGCGCGGGAGCGACAACCTGATGCCTCCGATCCTCGAGGCCGTCCGCGCCTACGCCACGCTGGGCGAGATATGCGACGCCATGAGGGCGGTCTTCGGCGAGTACCGCCCCAGCGCCTTCTTCTGAGGAGGGGGAATGGACCGCAAAATACGCGTGCTGGTCGCGAAGCCTGGGCTCGACGGCCACGACAGGGGCGCGAAGGTCGTGGCCCGCGCGTTGCGCGACGCCGGCATGGAGGTGATCTACACCGGCCTCAGGCTGACGCCCGAGGAGATCGTCGACGCGGCCCTTCAGGAGGACGTCGACGTCGTCGCGCTAAGCGCGCTCTCGGGGGCGCACAACCATCTCTTCCCCCGGGTCGCCGAGCTCCTTCGGGAGCGCGGGGCCGAGGACGTCCTCGTCGTCGGGGGCGGCGTGATCCCCGAGGAGGACATCCCCTTCCTGAAGTCGAAGGGCGTCGCCGGGATCTTCGGGCCCGGGACGCCCACCGGCGACACGATCGACTTCATCAGGGCGAACCTGAAGCGGGCCTAGGGCCGATGAGCGCGAGCTACGGCATGACGCCCGGGGAGGCCGCGCGCCGAGCGGCCTCGGGGGAGGTCCGCGCGATCGCGCGCGTGATCACGGCGCTCGAGGACGGCTCGGCCTGGGGCGTGGAAGCGGCCGGACTGCTGTTCCGGGCCGCCCGCGGCGGGGCCGCCCCGGCGCCCCGCTCCCGCGTCGTCGGCGTCACGGGGCCGCCGGGCTCCGGCAAGAGCACCCTTGTCGACCGGCTGATCGGCGCGTTGCGCGATCGAGGCGAACGCGTCGGCGTGCTCGCGGTCGACCCCTCGAGTCCCTTCACCGGGGGCGCGATCCTCGGCGACCGCGTGCGCATGCGATCGAGGCCCGCGGACGAGGGAGTGTTCATCCGGAGCCTCGCCTCGCGGGGCCGCCTCGGCGGGCTCTCCCTGGCGACGCTGTCGGCCGCCCGCGTCCTCGAGGCCGCCGGGTACGGGACGATCCTCGTCGAGACCGTGGGAATAGGGCAATCCGAGGTGGACATCGCCGGCCTCGCCGACCTCGTCGTCCTCGTCTGGGTGCCGGGCCTGGGCGACGACATCCAGGCGATCAAGGCGGGCGTCAACGAGATCGGCGATGTCTTCGTCGTCAACAAGGCTGACCGCGAGGGCGCGGACCGGGCCGTCATGGAGCTCCGCGAGGCGCTCGGGGCCGTCCCCGTGCTATCGACGATCGCCGAGACGGGGACGGGTGTTCCGGAGCTCCTCGCCGCGATAGTCGGGCGCTACGACGAGCTCTCGGCATCGGGCGAGATCGGCAGGCGTCGCGCTCGGGGCGCGAAGGCCGAGGCCCGCGCGGTCCTGGTCAGGCTCGCGCTCGAACGGCTCGAGCCCTCGGTCGAGCTCGAGGACGAGCTCGCGGCCGAGGTCGCCCGCGGCGAGAAGAGCGTCGAGGAAGCGGCCCGTTCACTCTTGTCCGCGATCATCGAGAACGGAGGCGAAGGATGAAGGCGCTCGAACTTGACCATGTCGGGATCGCGGTCGCGAGCATCGACGAAGCGCTCGCTTTCTACAGCGGGATCCTCGGCCTCGAGCTTCATGGAGTCGAGGTCGTCGAGGAACAGAAGGTGAAGACGGCGTTCCTGCCCGTCGCCGGCGACAAGGGAGGCGCGGGAACCGAGATCGAGCTCCTCGAGGCCACCGCCCCCGACAGCCCGATCGGTAAGTTCATTGCGGCGAAGGGTGAGGGCGTCCAGCATCTCGCCTTCAGAGTCGAGGATCTCGATGCCGCCCTCGCTGAGCTGAAGGCCGCCGGCGTGAGGCTCATCGACGAGACTCCCAGGAGAGGCGCAGGCGGGGCCAGAATCGCCTTCATCCACCCGAAATCATCCCGCGGGGTCCTTGTCGAGCTATGCGAACGTATGGCATATTCTTGACACTCACGCTTTTTTTGTAAAGGTGGTTTTGGGTCATGGAAAATAAGATCCGAGAGCTCGAGGCCAAGCGCGCGAGCGTGATCGAGGGAGGCGGGGCCAAGCGGGTGGCCGCTCAGCACGAGAAGGGCAAGTCGACCGCCCGCGAGCGCATCTCCGCCCTCCTGGATCAAGGGAGCTTCGTCGAGCTTGACGCATTCATCGAGCATCGCTGCGACGAGCTCGGCATGGACGAGGTGAAGGCGCCCGGAGAGGGCGTCGTCGTCGGCTACGGCACGATCGACGGCCGCCAGGTATTCGTCTTCGCCCAGGACTTCACGGTCATCGGCGGCTCGCTCGGCGAGATGCACGCCGCCAAGATCTGCAAGGTCATGGACATGGCGATGAAGGTCGGCGCGCCGGTCATCGGCATCGAGGACTCAGGCGGCGCCCGCATCCAGGAAGGCGTCGACGCCCTCGCGGGCTACGGCGACATCTTCTATCGGAACACGCTCGCCTCGGGCGTCGTGCCGCAGATCTCCGCCATCATGGGCCCCTGCGCGGGCGGCGCGGTTTACTCGCCCGCGCTGACCGACTTCGTCTTCATGACCGACAAGACGGCCAACATGTTCATCACGGGGCCGCAGGTCATCAAGGCGGTGACTGGCGAGGACGTGTCCGCCGACGCGCTCGGCGGAGCGGAGGTCCACGCCTCTAAGAGCGGCGTCGCGCACTTCGCCTTCCCCGACGAGGCCGCGACGATCGCCGGCATCAAGCGGCTCCTCTCCTTCCTGCCGCAGAACAACATCGAGGATCCGCCGATCGTCGACTCGGGCGACGACCTCGGGCGCGAGGACGCGAGTCTCGCGGGCCTCATCCCGGACTCGCCTAACAAGCCCTACGACATCCGCGACGTGATCTCCCGGGTCTTCGACTCGGAGGCCGCGGGCGGCCTCAACTACTTCGAGGTGGCCCAGAAGTTCGCCAAGAACATCGTCACCTGCTTCGCTCGCTTAGGCGGGCGGAGCGTGGGCGTCATCGCGAACCAGCCCTGCGAGAAGGCCGGCGTCCTCGACATCGACGCCTCGGACAAGGCCGCGCGCTTCATCCGCTTCTGCGACTCCTTCAACATCCCGCTCGTGACCTTCGCCGACACCTCGGGCTACCTTCCGGGCGTCGGGCAGGAGCACGGCGGCGTCATCCGTCACGGCGCCAAGCTGCTGTACGCCTACTCCGAGGCCACCGTGCCCAAGATGACGGTCATCGTGCGCAAGGCCTACGGCGGCGCCTACATCGCGATGTGCTCGAAGCACCTCGGCGCCGACCAGGTCTTCGCCTGGCCCTCGGCCGAGATCGCTGTCATGGGTCCCGAGGGCGCGGCCAACATCATCTTCAAGCGCGAGATCGAGGAGGCCTCCGACCCGGCCGCCCTGCGCAAGGAGAAGATCGAGGAGTACAAGCGCAGCTTCGCGAACCCCTACAAGGCTGCCGTCCGCGGCTACGTGGACGACGTCATCGACCCGGCCCAGACGCGCAAGCGCCTCGCTCAGGCCCTGTCCATGCTCCTTGGCAAGCGCGAGTCGCGCCCGACCCGGAAGCACGGCAACATGCCGGCGTAGGGGCGGGCCGTGGATACCCTGGAGATCGTACTCATCGCGGCGGCTGCGCTCGTCGCGATCGTCTTCGCCTCGCGCATGGCCTCGAGGAACCGCAAGGCTGATCCGGCCGAGGCCGACCCGAGTCCCGCGGCCGGCGCGTCGCCGGCCGCCGGTCTCGGTCCGACGGGAGCTCCCCTTGGGGGAGAGCTCGTCGCGGTCATCGCGGCCGCCATCGCCGCCGAGAGTGGCATGGAGATCGGGTCCTTCCGCGTCGCGGGAATCAGCGCCGCCGGAGGACAGAGCGTCTCGGGCGGATTCAATACGCCCCCCTGGGGCTTCGTCGACCGCATAAGCCGCGCGGCTCGCAACTAATCAGGAAGGAGTGACTCACCCTATGAAGCGATACAGGATCAGCGTTAACGGTCAAAGCTACGACGTCTCCGTGGAGGAGCTCGGCGGCGCCGTCGCCCGCGCTCCGGCTCCCGCCGCGGTCGCGGCCGCCCCTGCTCCCGCCGCCCCTGCGGCACAGGCTGCCGCTCCCGCGGCCCCTGCCCCTGCTGCCGCGCCCTCCGGCGCCGGAACCCCGGTCAAGGCGCCCATGCCCGGCACCCTCGTCTCCTACAAGGTCGCGAAGGGTCAGTCGGTCAGCGAGGGCCAGGTCATCCTCATCCTCGAGGCCATGAAGATGGAGAACGAGATCGTGGCCCCGCGCGCCGGCGTCGTGGCCGCGCTCTGCTGCAATCCCGGCTCTTCGGTCAACACCGGCGACGTGCTCGCCGAGATCGCGTAGGCGAGCTTTAGCGGAGCGGCGCTGGATTATCCGACCGGCCCGAGCGCTAGATTTACGGAGAAACGGCCGCCGACGCGATTACGCGACGGCGGCCGTTCTTTTCTTGCGCGCCTGCACCGGACGCCAAACACGAGATTCGACTTGACAGAACCGCTGTTGAAGCCGGATAGTAGCTCCGTCGCAGGTTCGCGCATCGCGTAGATGCGCGATTAAAAGGGAACCCGGTCGGAATCCGGGACTGCCCCGCAGCGGTAAGCGAGAACGAAAGTCGTCAAGAGCACTGAGGGCGCAAGCTCTTGGGAAGCGACGGCCGGTAGGTTTCGATGGCAACATCGAGGAGCTCGCGAGTCCGAAGACCTGCCGCGACCGTAGGTGCATCGCGCCTGCGATTCGACCCGGGAGCCTCGCGGGAGGCGTGGGGCCGGCGGCTGCGTCGTCTCTCGGGCAGTCACGTCCCGCGCTTTTCGTCCGCGCTCCCGCGACGAGGAGTCGGGTTATGAAGAAGGCGTACGAGGTCCGGGATCCCGATTATCGTTCGAGCCCCTTCACGGGCATGACCAAGAAGCACTACGTCGAGTGCGCGAAGTACCTGCTCGAGCGCGCCTTCACTCACGTCAAGTCCGTGGATACCGCCTTCGATTTCCCGATCGTCCCGGGCAAGACCTATCCCCAGGCAGATTCGCCGCCGTGGCGTTTCCGCTCGCTCGAATTCGAGGCCCTTGAGCGCACCCTTACCCTGGCCGGACCGCTCATGCACGTCGAGCCCGAGGTCGAGATAAAGGGCATCAAGCTCCGCGACTACTACTGCACCCAGCTCTACCGCATGTTCACGCCAGGCAATCCCCAGTCCCTGCCCCTGCCCGAGGAGCTGCCCGACGCGACCTACCAATTCACCTGCGAATTCGGCGGCCTCCTCAAGACCCTCCTATTGATGCCGGACGTGATCTGGCCTTACTTCAGCCAAAAGCAGAAGGACGAGATGGCCGTCTGCATCTCCAGGTGGGCTCACCACCGGACCACGCAGAACAATTGGCGCATCTTCAACATGGTCGCCCTCTCCTTCCTCAAGAAGCAAGGTTATGCGATCGACGAAGAGCTTCTCAAGAGCCACCTCCTCTGGGTCGTCTCCTACCACTCGGGCGATGGCTGGTACCTCGAGCAGACCTACAATTACTATACGATCAGCCTTTTCATCGTATACGGCACGGTCTGGGCAAGGGCCTTCGGCGACGAGCATTATCCCGAGATAGCGGCAACGATAGAGCGTTCCGCCGCTAAAATGATGGAGACCTACCCGGCCTTCTTCGCGCGCGACGGCTATATCAACATGTGGTCTCGCTCCATCTGCTATCGGACCTGGATATCGGGGGGCTTCCCCGTCTCCTTCATGCTCAAGAACGGCTCGCCCCTGGACCCGGGCTGGGCGAGACGCCTCTGCTCGGGCTCCCTTCTCCAATTCGTCACCAGGGAGGATTTCTTCTTCAACGACATCCCCGCCCTGGGCTTCTACGGCCACAAGGAGTACATGGTCCAGGACTACTCATGCCCGGGCAGCCCCTTTCTAATGTTCCTTCCCTTCATCTGCCTGGCCCTGCCCGACGACTCGCCCTTCTGGAAAGCGAAGGAGAACGAGGGCTTCTGGCCGAGCCTCGGAGAAGGCTCCAATGTCTCCGTGCTGGAGAAGCCCGGCCTCGTCCTCGTCAACCACGGGAAAACAGGCGCTTCGGAGATTATCCCCGGCAAGACCTATTACGACGATCCGAATTACTCCAAGCTGGCTTACAACACCCACTTCCCCTGGGAGGACCACGATCCAGAGGGAGGCACCGCGATGGAGTACGCCTTCCGGAGCCTCGACCCTCGCGACCTCCGGGGCGAGGACATTAATTTCTACCTCACCGGCAAGACCCTCGCGAACGACTCGAAGAAGAACGTCGACTTCACCATCTCGCAGAGCATGGTCTACAACGGCATCCGCGAGGGCGTCCTCTACCGGCAAGCCATCATGCGCAGGCCTCCGAACAATGGCGTGGGTTACATCATCGACTTGGCTGAGCTCGCCCTGCCTGGAGGGGTTCTCAGGGTTGACCGCTCGCGCCTGGCCTTCGAGCACGAGCTCACCCTCGGCGCCTATGGGCTTCCCCACCTTCGCGGCGCGAAGGCCAAGGTGGAGCGCTTCGAAGACGGGAAGCGGAAGGTGATGACAGCGGCCATAGCAGGACGGCGCGTGGCTCTCGTTGCATATGCGGGCTGGGACGAGATCGGAGAGCGAGTCCACCAGGGTCGAAACGCAGAGGCGGACGAAAGCACGGTCGTCTATGCCCGCAAGAAGAGGACGTCGAAAAATCCGGCCATGGAGCTCATGATCACCGTGCTCCTCCATCGGACCGACAACGGAAGATGGACCGAGGAGGAACTCGATCCAATCAAGGCCATCGAGGTGATTGATATCACGCCTTCCTACTCGGCCTTGGGCGCGACGATCGCCTTGCGCGACGGCAGGAAAATCAAGGTGGACTTCGCCGATATCGACGGATACAGAATGTGCTGAGAAGGAATGGATGAGCTCTTCGGCCTAAACCAAGGAAGTCCGCGTTTCCCGGTATGCATCGCTACACGCAACGAGATTACGCGAAACAAGTTCATGCTATCGCCTGCGTAACGATCGAGACGGGGAGTGCTAGATATGCTTCGATGGCGGGATGGCAGCGTATGCCCTATCTGTGGACAGCCGAATGAGTGCGCGAAAGCGAATGGGGAACCGTTTACTACGTGCTGGTGCCTAACTAAGGAAATACCCTTAGCCTTACGGGACGAGGTAGGAGCGGCTGACGCATGTATATGTGAATCATGCGTCGATAAGTATAATAGCGATAATGATCATCGCTAAGCGCATTTGAATGCTTGCTTATACAGTCTTGACACTATAAATATGATCATTGGATACTGTGGTTGTCGTCGGTTCGCGCGGTCTTCGTCGCGCGATTAAAAGGGAACCCGGTCAGAATCCGGGACTGCCCCGCAGCGGTATGCGAGAACGAAAGCCGTCATTCAAGCACTGGGAGACGAAAGCTCCTGGGAAGCGGCGGCTAGTAGGTTCCGATCAATAAAATCGGAGAGCTCGCGAGTCCGAAGACCTGCCGCGACCGTAGGCTCCTTATGAGCCAACGATTCGACCTGGGAGCCTCGAGGGAGGCGGGGGGTCGGCGGCCGCATGTCTCCGCCCGATTCCGCGTCTCTGTCTCTCGCTCCCTCGCCCGAAGTCGCGAAGGAGACCTCAATGAACGACAAGACGAGCTGCGCGATCATCGGCTATCCGAGAATAGGTCAAGGGAGAGAGCTCAAACAGGAACTCGAGTCGTATTGGGCGAGCAAGACTGATGCGGCGGCCCTCGCGAGCTGCGCGGCGGTTCTCCGCGCCAGGCACTGGCGAGAGCAGGCTGAGGCGGGACTCGCCTGGGTCTGCGTCAACGATTTCAGCTACTACGACGGCATGCTCGACACCTGCGCCATGCTCGGCATAGTGCCCGAACGCTTCCGCGCTCTCTCGGGACTCGATCGCTATTTCGCCATGGCCCGCGGAAACGATAAGGCCTCCGCCATGCGCATGCGTAAATGGTTCAACACCAACTACCACTACATCGTGCCGGAATTGCCGTCTTCAATCGATGAGTCTCTCATCGCGCCCGATTTCTCGAAGCTCGAAGGCGAACTCTCGGAATGCACGGCATTCGGATATGCGCCCAAGGTGAGCCTCATCGGCCCTCTCACCTTCCTTCGCCTTGCCGAGGCTCCTCAAGGCGTCGATCCCTTCTCCTTCTTGCATGCGATAATGGAAAACTATGGCCGAGCCATCGCGAGGATCGCCGAGTTAGCGCCCGGCGCCCTCGTCCAAATGGAGGAGCCTATCCTCGCTTGCGATCCGGACGCCGAGACCCTCGCGGCTTTCGAATCGGCCTACCAAAGTCTTTGCGCCTCTTACCCGTACGCTAATCTGATGATATCGACCTATTTTGAGCACGTCTCCGAGGCCCTGCCCATCATCGCGCACTTGCCGTTCAAGGCGGTCTCGCTCGACTTCGTCCACGGAGCGGGCAATCTCGCAGCTCTCGAGAAATTGCATGGCTGGAATTGCGAAAAGCTCTTCGCAGGCGTCGTGAACGGACGCAACGTCTGGGCGAACGACAGGGCTGCGAGCCTTGCGCTGCTGGATCGAATACGCGAGGCCTTGAAGGGAAAAGGCGAGATCGTCGTATCCTCCTCTTGCTCCCTTCTCCACACGCCCTACAGCGCGGCGGACGAAACCTTGTTGCCTGCGTCCCTGAAAAGGCGTTTGTCCTTCGCCAAGGAGAAACTGGCGGAGCTACGCGCGTTGGCCGACGCGTTCGCGTCGGGAGAAAGGGTCGCGCAACTGGCCGGGACGACTATACAGGCCAAGCTCGCACGATCGAGCGCCGAAGAAGCAGATGCAGCGGCGCCGAAAGTCCCCCGCAGGCAGCCCGCGGCGGGGGAGCGCGCTAAGCTTCAAAAGGCGCGACTCCCTCTTCCTCTCCTGCCGACCACGACTATCGGAAGCTTCCCCCAGACGAAAGAGCTGCGCGAGCTCCGCTCCCAGGCGAAGCGCGGGATTGTCGATCATGAGACGTATAAGGCCGGGCTTGAGCGCCTGACGGCGGAGTGCGTACGCTTCCAGGAGGAGGCTGGGCTGGATGTCCTGGTCCATGGAGAGTTCGAGCGTAACGACATGGTCGAGTACTTCGGCGAGAACCTCGATGGCTTCGCGTTCACCAAGAACGGGTGGGTTCAGAGCTACGGAAGCCGCTGCGTGAAGCCTCCTATTATCTTCGGCGACGTCTCCAGGCCAAGGCCCATAACCGTTGATGCGATCCGCTTCGCGCAGGGCAAGACGAAGAAACCCCTCAAAGGCATGCTCACCGGGCCGGTCACGATCATGACCTGGTCCTTCGTTCGCGAGGACATCCCTCGCAGTGCGGTCTGCGAGCAAATCGCGCGCGCCCTCAGGGCGGAGATAGTCGACCTCGAGGCTGCGGGATTGGCGATCATCCAAGTGGACGAGGCGGCCTTCAAGGAAGCCTATCCCTTGAGGAAGGCGAAGCGCGGGGCTTTCGAGGCCTACGCGATCGACGGCTTCAGGCTGGCGACGGGCGGCGTACGACCCGACACGCAGATACACAGCCACATGTGCTACAGCGACTTCAGCGACATCATGGAAGCCATCGAGGCTCTCGATGCCGACGTACTGAGCATCGAGGCGGCGCGGGGAGGAGAGGATATTCTCGAGTTCTTCGTGCGCTACGGCTACGCAAGGGCCGTGGGGCCGGGCGTCTATGATATTCATAGCCCACGTGTGCCGAGCCGTGAAGAGTTCGAGTCCGCTATACGCAAAAGAGTACAGGCGATCGGGGCCGAGCGGCTCTGGATCAATCCGGATTGCGGTCTGAAAACACGCAGTTGGCAAGAAGCGGGACCTGCGCTAAGGCGCATGGTCGAAGCAGCGATCACAGTGCGCGCGGAGATTGCGAGACAAAATGAGCGAGCTTAAGGAGACGGCGCGACATCCCGAGCGCGCCTATCTCGTGGGCATCCAATCCGACAGGGAGCAAAAGGCAGAGGCCGAGAGCCTCCTCGCCGAGCTCGGAGGCCTCGCCTCATCGCTTGGCCTCGAAGTAGCGGGGACCTGCCTCGCTCATCTGCGCGAAAAGACCGCAGCCCTCCTCCTCGGCACGGGTAAGGTCGAGGAGATCATCGCCGCGGCAAAAGGCTGCCACGCCGACTCAATAGTCTTCGATCAGCCACTGTCGCCCACGCAGCAGCGCAACTGGGAAGAGCAGTCGGGCCTCAAGGCTTACGACCGCAACGAACTCATCATTCGCATATTTGCGAGCCGAGCGCTTACGAAGGAGGCCGCGCTCCAAGTGGAGCTCGCCCAGCTTGGATACTCACTTCCACGCCTTGCGCATTCATACGACGCTTTATCGCGACAACGCGGTGGACGCTACGGAACCAAGGGCTCTGGTGAGCAGAAGAAGGAGCTCGACCGACGCGCGATAGAGCTCCGCATCCATGACATACTGCAAGAGCTCATCGACGTACGCAAAGGGAGAACCGTCCAGAGAGCAAAGCGCGAGAAGGCATCGGTGCCGCGAGCGGCGATCGTGGGATACACGAACTCAGGGAAATCGAGCCTCCTCAATGCCCTCGCGAACGCTGATGTACTCGCACAAGATAAACTCTTCGCCACTCTCGACCCGACGACGAGGCGAATAGCGCTGCGCAAGGGGGGCTCTCTCCTTCTGACTGACACAGTCGGTTTCGTACGCAACCTGCCGCATCATCTCGTCGAGGCCTTCAAATCCACCTTGGAGGAGGCGGCCGAGGCAGATCTCCTCATTGAAGTCGTCGACTGCTTCGATGCGGAGGCCTCGGCGCACATGGCGACTACCGATGCGGTGTTGAAAGAAATCGGGGCCGGAGAGGTCCCGCGCGTGCTCGTCCTCAATAAGATAGACCTTGTGACCGATCCAGTCAGCCTGGCGGCCTGGCGGGTGCGTTGCCCCGAGGCGATGTTTTGCTCGGTGAAGACAGGCGCGGGCCTTTCACAGCTCTCATCAGCAGTAGAAAATAGACTCACCTCCAATTCGGGAGATATCCGCGTTCGTGTCCCGGATACCGAGTACGCCTTAGTCGCCCTTTTACATCGAGAGGCCTCGATACTACAAGAAGGACGAGAGGACGACGCGACGATCTTGCGCGTGCGGCTTCCCGAAAAGCTCGCCTCAAGGTTCGATAAATACATTATATGAAAAAGCTGAGAATCTAGTGGACTTCCCTGCAAATGATGCCCGAAGGTGCGCGATGAAATGCCTGGGTAGCAAGCGAGATGCGCGGTCTGTGTTAGCGTTTCGACGGGGAGCAGAACAAAGGAAGAGGTCTCGACAAGGAGGTTGTGCCAGACCTCGTTGGCTTCGCGCCGTCATGAGTCGTTCAATCCATCCCTCACCGCCCGTAGCCAATTGACCAGTGTGACGATGCCCTCGCCCGTCTTCCCGTTGACTTGAAATATGGGCGCTCTCGGGGCGACGGATGCGAGCCCGGCGAGGAAGAACGACTTGTCGAATCCCACGGCTTCCTCGAGGTCGGGCTTCGTGAGGACGCAGGCCGCCGATCGCTGAAAGGCAAGCGGGTACTTGTAGGGCTTATCGCTTCCTTCAGCGACGCTCGCGACGACGATCTTCACATCCTCGCCGATCGCGAGCTCTGCGGGACAGATGAGGTTCCCGATGTTCTCTATGAACAGCCACGAGCCGTCGAGGACCTTCATTTTGCCGAGAATCGCCTTGATCATGGGCGCGTTGAGGTGACAATCGCCTCCGGTCTCAATCTGGTAGGCGTCGATCCCGAGGGCCTTGAGCGCCCTCGTATCCAAGTCGCTCGCGACGTCGCCCTCGATGACGGCGAGGGGCTCGGGCGCGAGCTTCTCGGCGATCCGTTCGATGATGCTGGTCTTGCCCGCGCCGGGACTTCCGAGCACGTTGATCGTTACGATACCCCGCCTGCGCAAGGTCTCGTTGATTTCCTTGCCTGGTCTGTCGTTCTCCTCGTAGATCGCGCGCTTTAGCTCGATTCTCATTTCATTGCCTCCTCGTTCACAAGCAGCGGAACCACTACGGGTACGCCCCGGACGGACTCCACGGCGACCGAGATACCGTAGACCGCGCCGATGGTTTCGGCCTCCATCACCTCTTCGCCGCCGTAGGCGTAGATGCCCCTGTCCTTCACGAAGAGGAAGCGGTCACAGTAGCGCAGCGCGAGGTTGAGGTCGTGCATGACGATGACGGAGCTGACGCCATCGTCTCTCGCTATCCGCTTCACGATATCGAGAACCTCATACTGGTTGCGCAGGTCGAGGTTGCTCGTCGGCTCGTCGAGGAGCAGTACCTTGGGCCGCTGCGCCAGGGCTCGCGCCAGCATAACCTTCTGCGCTTCGCCGCCCGAGAGCTCGTCGACGAAGCGGAGCGCGAGGCCCTCGAGCCCGAGGTCATGAATGACCGCCGACACAATGTCGAGATCCTTCCCTATCGGCTCGAAATCGATGTGCGGCTTACGCCCGAGTAGGACGCTGTCGAAGACCGTAAGGCGCTCGGTCTGGCTCCGTTGAGCGACGTAGGCCATGCGCCGCGCGATATCGACCTGCTTGAGCGAGCAAAGATCTGTCCCGTCTATGAGCACTGCCCCGGCCTTGGGTTTCAGTATCCGGTTAAGGCACTTGATCAGTGTGCTCTTGCCGGCCCCGTTGTTCCCCAGGACAGCGATGCACTCGCCGCTTTCGGCGTCGAAGGCAACGCGCTCGAGTATCTGGCGGTCCGCGTTGTAGGCGAAGTCGAGCGAGTCGACTCGTATCATAAGTTCCGTCCTCTCCTGAACAGGAGGTACATGAACAGAGGCGCCCCGAGGAAGGAGGTGATGGCCCCTATCGGTAGAATGACGGGAGCGACCGCGAGCCTCGCGACCGTGTCGCTGAAGAGGAGGAGGAGCGAGCCCATGCAGGCGGAGGCCGGAAGGAGGTAGCGATAGTCGCTGCCGACGAAGCGCCGAACGAGGTGGGGCGCGACGAGGCCTATGAAGTTAATTATGCCGACGAAAGAGACGATGGTCGACGCGGTCAGAGAGCATACGAGCATGCCGACGAGCCTCGCGCGGTCAACGTTGACGCCGAGGCTCTTAGCCTGGTCGTCACCGCTCATGAGCGCGTTGTAGTTCCAGCGGTTCCAGAGGAAGTAGGCCAGCGAGATTGCGACGACGACGGCCATGACGAGCACCTCGCGCCAACTCGTCCGCCCCAGGTCCCCGAAGGTCCAGAATACGACCGCCGCGACCTTCACGTCCGCCGCGAAGTACTGTAGGAGGGTCGTCGCGCCCGAGAAGAGAGAGCTCAGCGCCACGCCGGCGAGGATCATGGACTCGGGGGTAATACGACGAAAGCGCGACAAGCCGAGGATCACCAAGGTCGAGAGCATCGAGCTCGCGAAGGCGCAGATCGAGATGAGGTAGGGGTTCATGATCGTAACCCCGTCGAGGCTCTGGTTCTGCATGCCCGCGCCGAGGACGATGATGGCGAAAGAGGCGCCGAAGGCCGCGCCCTGGGATATGCCGAGCGTCGAGGCAGAGGCCAGAGGATTTTTGAGTATGCTCTGCATCGCGCATCCCGTAGCCGCGAGTCCTATGCCTCCGAGGATCGCCGTGACCACGCGCGGCAGGCGGATGTTGAACACGACGATCGACGCCCTCGGACTGCCCTGGCCGGCCAGGGCCTTAATCACTTCCCAAGGACCCAGGCCCGAGGATCCTGCGCCGGTCGCGAGCAGGGCGACTAAGGCGATCGCCGCGCAGAGGACGGCGATCGCTGCCTTCTTGTGCCGCAGGTATCCCGCGTAGGCGAGACGCGCTTCCATCGTCCTACTTCCCGAGGCTCATGGCGGAGAAGGTCAGGCCGTCGGCCGCGAGACGCGCATAGTAGGGCGTCCCGAGCATGACCGTGAAGATTTCGTCAGCCTTCTTAACCGGGTCGATGTCGGCGAAGCGGTCGGGGAAGATGATCTTGCCGGCATAGTACGTGTCGGCGATTGCGATCTCCATGTTCGTCCAGTTGTAGTTGAATGCTATCTGCGAGTAGATCCTGCCCTTCTTTACAGCGGTCAGTCCGTCGTAGAAAGCCTTGTTCTTGCCGTACTGCTCGTTCACGAGGCTCATGTTGCTCGGGTTGAGAAAGATGATGTCCGGATCCCACTCGAGGACCTTCTCTATGTCGATAAGGAAGGCGCTCTTCTGACCCGTCAGGTCGGAGACGTTCTTGGCATGGATGGCGACGAAGGGCGGATAGTTCGCGTAGGTTCCTTCGAAGCCGTGGCCGCCGCGGAAGCTGACCGCGCCCGCGTAGACCGTAGGCTTGCCCTTGTCGGGGATGTCCTTGGTCCGCGCCTCGAGGTCTCCCTTGCAGGCCTTGATGTATTCGATTACCTTCGCGCAATGCGCCTGCGTGCCCATCACGTCGCCGAGGATCGTCAGGGCCTGAAAAAAGCTCTGATCGAACATGTCGACGGGGTAGATGCCGATCGTCGGGATGCCCGTCTTCTCGGCGACGGTCTTGACCGTGGCCTCGTCGGTGTGGGCGATAATGACGTCGGGACCGAGCTTGACGAGCTCCTCGATGAAGGGCGTGTCGTTCGAGCCGCCCGAGCCGACGGTCGGGAGCGTCGCGAATCGCGCCGAGTTGACGACGGAGTAGGGCATGGCCGAGACGTTCGACTTGTCCATCTTGGTGACGCCGACGAGCTTGTCGGTGCAGCCCGCGTAGGTCATGGTGCGCGCGGCCCCGCCGATGGCGGCGGCCGTCTTGACGACAGCGGGTATCGTAACCTGCCGGCCGAAGGCGTCGATTACGATCCGCGTGCCGGCCTGGGCCTTCTGCGCGAAGGCGGCCGTAGCGGGGCCTCCCGCGATCAGCGCGGCCGCGAGCGCCGCCGCGATTGCGTTCTTGATTCTCATGCTTGACTCCCTTCCTTATCGCGGCTACCAGCCGCGGCTGTAGCCCTTGAAGCAGTCGACGCAGACTCTCTTCCCGTCCTGGAGGCGCATCATTCCCTCGGCCGCGTTTTCTCCGCAAATCTCGCACTTCACGCTCGAGAAGAGACGGGCCCTTTCGGGGAAGTCGGCTGCGGGCGTCGAGAACGAGAAGATCTCGTCGACCGGCGCCTTCAAGAGATAGTCCTGCCAGTCTGCGCGCTCCATACCAGGTTTCTTGCCGTCCTTCAGGCACATGCGCAGCTTCTTGCCGTTCTTGCGGTCGTAGAACGTGAATGCCTGCTTCCCCGTGCCCCGGTAGATGAGGTTGCCCTTGCCGAGCGTGCAGGAAAGGAGGGCCTGGATCGCGTCGACCCCGCAGGCGTCGTTCTCGGTCACGCAGGCGACCTCCTCGTCTTCCGAGGCCCCGATCCCCAACTTCTCACGCGCGGCCTCGCAGGCCTTGAAGCCGATCGCGAGCCCCGGGCAGGCATGGCCGTGGAATGCGATGGCCTTGTCCCAAAGTGCCTTGTCCATCCGTGTATCTCCTTCATTCGCTAAACGTGCCAATACAGCGTCGCGACCGTCGTCTTGACGGTTTCAGTAACGATCACGTCGACCGCGATGCTCCTCTCGCGGCTTGACACGGAGTCGCTCCGGCGGATCGGCTTGGCCATGGAATCCCAGAGGGCGACGACGGTTTCCCTGTCGCGTTCCTGCGCGCCCAATACCATCGCTACGCGCCCTCCCTCGTCCAGAGCCCCGCCGAGGGCGTGTCGATGAAGTAGATTTCCTCTCCCGACGGCAGGGTATTGAAGCCATTTTTCAGCTTGTCCTGGGGATAGGCCTTCTTCGCTTCCGAAAGGTCGAGGTATCCGTAGTTGGCTTTCTCAATCTCCTCCCGCGAGAGGCGGCCCGGGGCGTAGGTGACTTTGAACCGCCCCTCGGTCGAGCCGTGGATGAGGTGGGCCGTCGCGTGGGTCAGGTCCTGCAGTTCGGCGCGCTCCTTGCAAAGCTGCATAACGCGCTCGGTGCCGCAGTACCCGTAGTCCCTGATGATCTTGTCGACCGCCGGCTGCTCGCCGAAGCGCTCGAGGCCCGGCGCGATGATGACGAGCTCGCCGCCGTCGGCGATGGCCTTCCTGGTGCGGTAGATCGCCTTGTTGGCGACCCAGGTGCTCGCGAACTCGTCCTCCTGCATGACGGCGACGACCTTTTTCAGCGGAGGGACGATCGTGACGTTGACCGCGCTCGAGTGCTGCGCCGCGAGGAGGTAGGAGTCCTGGTCGTCCCCGCAGTAGAAGCCGACAGGGACGAGATGGCCGCTCTCGTCGTAGGCGGTTACTACCATCATGTACAAGTCGGGAAGCGCGCTCAGGTACTCGGATTCCGCCTTGTTGAAGCAGTGGCGCAGCGGGGTGACGAGCTCGCCGAGGTTCCGCTCGATGCCGTAGCAGGCCGAGGCCATGTGGGAGGCGCAGATCATCTCCTTGCCGCCGAGGCCGATGAAGTAGTTTTTGTTGTGGTTGGCGAAGCCGAGCACCTCATGCGGGACGACGTGGCCGATATTGATGACGAGGTCCCACTTCTCGTCGAAGAGGATGCGGTTGACCGATACCGGTATGGCCCAGTCGGCCGCTCCGCCAGTCACAGCCTCCACGTAGTCGGCCGGTATCTCGCCGAGGCGGCGCGCGTCGCGGATCCAATCGTGCTTGAGGATGTGGCTTTCCGGGATTGAGCCGAACATCCGCCTGTTCTGCTCCTCCGTATGCGGCACGTGCTGCCCGAGGGTCGGTATGACGTAGACCTCGGCCCGCTCGGAGAAGAACCGGTACAGCTGCTCGGTTATCCGGCCGGCGCCGCTGTGCGCCCTCGTGATGTCCGGAGGCAGGAGGAGTACGCGCGCTGGCTCGCCACAGATGCGCTCCATGGCCGCTCGGGCGCCGCGCTTCACGAGCTCACTCAGCCTGCCTTGGGAAATAAATTCGCTTCGCTCGAAAAACCACGCCATCTTCGCTCTCCATGGCGGGAGCGACCTTCGAGGAGTCCCCGATAATCTACGGATTATCGATTTCGCATGATGTGAGGGTAATGATGCCGTGCTTTTCGGAGCGCGTCGTCACGGTTCGTCCGTGCGCGAACACTTATACCATGAGCGTCGCGCATCGTCAATGTCGCAGGGCGGCGCCGCGCTAGCGCGATGAAGCGGCCGCCGACGCGACTACGCGACGGCGGCAACCTTCCTTTTCTTCCCTGCCTGGACGATGACGACAGCGATCAAGAGCGCGGCCCCGATGCCGTCCGTCACCAGGCCCGGGATCACGAGCAGTATCCCGCCCGCGATGGCGGCTATCCGCTCGTACCACGAGGCCCGGACGAGGAAGAACCCTTCGATCCCCACCGCTATCCCCACGATGCCGATGATCGACGAGACGATCATCCAGACGCCCTCGAGCGGGTGCTCCGCGAAGCCGAAGAGCAGCATCTCCGGATTGTAGACGAAGACGTAGGGCACTAGGACTGCCGCGATCGCGAGCTTGATCGCCTGCACTCCCGTCTTCATGGGATCGGACTTGGCGATGGCCGAGCCCGCGAAGGCCGCGAGCGCGACCGGCGGCGTCAGGTCGGCGAGCACGCCGAAGTAGAAGGCGAACATGTTCGCGCAGAGGATGATCGCCTCTGAGTTGGGCGGAAAAGGATACCCTGCCGTGTGGTTCAGGATCATGATGATGGCCGGGGCGGCGATCGTCGAGGTGATGACGTAGTTCGCGGTGGTCGGCACGCCCATGCCGAGGATGAGCGAAGTGATCATCGTGAAGACGAGGGTGAGGAAGAGATTGCCTCCCGCGGCCTGGACGAGGATCTCGCCGAGCTTGAGGCCGAGGCCCGTCTTCGTTATCACGCCGATGATGATGCCCGCGCAGGCGCAGGCCGCGATGACGCCGAGCGCGTTCTTCGCGCCCGTCTCCAGGCCGACGATTACGTCGCGGGGCCGGAAGGTAGCGGGCTTCCTCAGGATCAGGTTGACGATCGACACGAGGGTCGCGATGCCGATCGAGATGATGATGGCCCACATGGCCGCCTTCATAGGCGTGGCGCCCTCGGTCAGGAGCCAGATGATCGCGACCAGCGGCAGGATGAGGTAGCCGCGGCGGATGAGGATGTCGCGGGCCTTAGGCAGCTCCTCGCGTTTTAGGCCCTTGAGGCCGAGCTTCTTGGCCTCGAAGTGGACCTGAGTGAAGACGGCGAAGAAGTAGAGGAGGGCGGGCAGGATCGCCGCGAGGGCGACACGGCCGTAGGGGATCGACGTGAACTCGGCCATGAGGAAGGCGGCTGCGCCCATGATGGGCGGCATGATCTGGCCTCCGGTCGAGGCCGTCGCCTCGACGGCGGCGGCGAACTCGGGCTTATATCCGAGCTTCTTCATCATGGGGATGGTGAAGGAGCCCGAGCCGACCGTATTGCCGACCGAGGAGCCCGAGACCGTGCCTTCCATGGCGCTCGCGATGACCGCGACCTTGGCCGGCCCTCCCGAAGCCCAGCCCGCGATGGCGTTCGAGATGTCGATGAAGAACTGCCCGAGCCCGGTCTTCTCTAGGAAGGCGCCGAAGAGGATGAAGAGGAAGATGAAGGTGCTCGAAACGCCGATGGGCACGCCGAACACGCCCTCGGTCGTGTAGAAGAGGTGATTCACGAGGCCGTCGATCCTGACGCCGCGGTGCGCGAACTTGCCCGGGAGGTAGGGCCCGGCGAAGGCGTAGGCGACGAAGCAGAGCGCGACGATCACGATGGGCAAGCCCACGACGCGCCTCGCGGCCTCGAGCACGAGGATCACGCCGATCGCCCCGACGACGATGTCGAGGAGCGTGGGAGCGCCCGCCCGCTGCACGAGGTCCTTATACACGACCAGTATGTAGATCGGCGCGCCCGAGGCGAGCACAGCGAGGATCGCGTCCAGGGGATTAAGCCGCTCGCGGGACCATTTCTTGCTGGTCGGGTAGAGAAGGTAGATCAGGCTGAAGGCGAAGGCCAGGTGGATCGACCTCTGGATCATCGCGTCGAAGACGCCGAAGAGCGCGGTATAGATCTGGAAGGACGAGAAGGCGATCGCGATCGCCGCCACGACCTTTCCGAGGAAACCCGCGAGGCGGCGATAGTCCGCCTCCTTGTCGAATTTCCGGAGGATCTCCTCGGAATTGACGATCTCGTCCTCGGTCGTCGTCTTTACTGTCGTGTCGCTCATGCTTCCCTACCTTCTCGATCTCAGGACTTTGACGATCCGGCCCGACAAGATCAAGCCTTTCTCCGGGGCCGCCCACGCGGAGAATGGCCAAAGGCGCCCGCCGATCTCCGCCCCGTGCCCTTCCAGGTGCGAGACGCGCAAGGGTATCCGCTCGAAGCGCCGGTCCATCGCCAGGACGAACTCGCCGCCTTCGAGACGGAAGCCGAGCTCCGCGTCCTCGGGCATGCCGACGCCGAGGCTGCGGTATCGGAGCTCGTACAGGCGCAGGACCGCGCCGCCCTTGCCGTCCGGCTCGACCCGGAAGCGCTCGCGCACCGGCGTCAGGTGGAAGGAGTGCGTGAACACGTGGTCGAATCGCCCGTCGGGCAGTGCGATCTCGGCGAGAGCGCGGCCCTCGGCGTCCGACACGACCAGGGAGCGCGTCTCCTCGACTGTCAAAACAAGAGCGGCGGCTCCCGCCGCCGCCGCAGAAACGAGCGCGGCGAGGAGGATCGCCCTCCTCGCCCCTGGAACCTTTATTTCTTGTTCTCCTTGAAGAATTTCTCGGCGCCCGGGTGCAGGGGAATGGACATGCCGTCCGTCGACGTCGCGAGCGTGATGTCCGCGCCCTTCTTGTGCGAGGCCGCGAGGCGCTCGCCGTTCGCGTACATGGCCTTGAGCAGGTCGTAGACGAGGGCGGCGTCGAGCTTGGCCGAGCAGGCGAGCATGGACTTGACCGAGACGGTCATGACGTCCGAGTCGACGTTCATGTAGGTCTTGCCGGGGATCTTGGTGGGCGTGTAGAAGGCCCATTTCTTGATGAGCTTGGCAGCCACGTCGCCGCTGATGGCCACGAGCACGATCTTCTTCGAGGCCGCGAGGTCCTGGATGGCCGCGGTCGGGGCGCCGGCGGTGTTGAAGGCCGCGTCGATGTTCCCGTCCTTGAGGTTGGAGGCGGACTCGGCGAAGGAGAGGTACTGCACCTTGATGTCGTTGTAGGTGAGACCGGCGGCCTCGAGGATCTGCCGCGCGTTGAGCTCGACTCCCGAGCCGGCCGCGCCGACCGATACGCGCTTCCCCTTGAGATCGGCGATGGTCTTGATGCCCGAGCTCTCGAGGGCGACGAGCTGGCAGGTCTCGTCGTAGAGGCAGGCCAGGCCCTTTATATCCGGGAGGCTCTTGCCCTTATACGGCTCCATGTCCTTCATGGCGTAGTAGGCGGCGTCGTTCTGGACGAAGATGACGTCGACCTCTCCGGACTTGAGCATCGCGATGTTCTGGGCGGAGGCGCCGGTCGACGTCGCGTTAGCGTTGACATTCTTTACGTTCTTGTTCCATATCTCCGCGAGGGCCCCGCCGAGGGGGAAGTAGGTTCCGGCCGTGCCGCCCGTGGCGATGGTCAGGAAGCGCTGCTGCCCATAGGCCATGCCGGCGAGCGCCAGGCAGCACAGGGCGAGCGCGATCGACTTGTTTCTCATGTACGGTCCTCCTTGGCCCCGGCGCCGGAAGCGGGCCGCGGGCCGATCGGCTATTCTAGGCGAGGGGACGTCCTCGCGCAACGGAAAAGAGCGGTCCGAGCGGCCGCGCCCGCGCGAAAAAGCTACGCGCGCGTCACTCGTACCACATGTTCTGTCGGATGTCCGTCCGATCGACGCGCCAGTCGATAGACCAATAGTCCGAGTACCGATCGGCGTCCGCGCTGATCGCCGCGATGCCCGCCGCCGCCTCGCCCTCCTGGCTGCCCTCGGATTCGGCGGGAAGTTTCAGCGAGAGCGTGGCCGCCTCGGCCGCGGTCGTGCCGACCATGCCCTTCGGCGCGACCGTCAGCGAGAGGTCGAGGTAGACGGCCGCTCCCGCTCGTCGCGGCTTCGCCTCGACCTTTACGGCTATGTCCTTGCCGTCGCGGTCCTGGAAGGAGAAGTCCTTCGCGAAGCTCAGCCTCGGGTCGAGCTCGGCCTTCGCGTCCTTGGGGATCGAGGCCTTCAGGCTCCCGTCTCCGAGCTCGGCCAGCTGAGAGAGTATCTCGTTGAAGTGCCGCGTCCCGTCGCGGAGCGTGGCGCGCTTGCCCGACTCGACCTGGGCCTGCGCCTCCCAGTCGCGGAACGTGACGGCGGGCAGGTCAACGACGCCGAAGCTCGAGTCGAGGTGGACGCGGACCGAGTGCGGCCCCGGGCTCACCTTGTCGAAGACGAGGGGGACGGTCGCGTCGCCCGTCGTGTAGCCGACGAACTGGCCGTCGAGGAAGACCTCGGCCTTGATGATTCGCGAGAAGAGGGCGATGCTGCCCGGCGTCTCGTCGCGCAACGACACCAGCGAGCGCGATCTCCCCGGCTCCGCGAAGGACGCTTTATCTCCCGTGAGGCGGAGGACGACCTGCTCCGCGAGGCGGTGGACGAGGTTCTCGTCGCCTCCCCGGTCGCGGAAGACCACGCGCTTGGCCGTCGCCGTATCGGTGAGCGATAGCGTGACGAGCACGTCCGCGCCCGTGAACACGTACTCGCCCGTGAGGAGCCAGTCGGCCCCGACGAGGCGCCCTGCCTCCGCGGCCGCTCCCGCATCGGCGCCGAGGGCGCTGAGCGACAGCTCCTTCTCCTTGAGGACGGCGTCGAGGTTCCTGCGGTCCGCGAGGACGATGCCGGGCCGGCTCCCGAGGTCGTAGGCGAGGAGCCCCCCGAGAATGCCCGTGAGGTAGTCGACTCGGGGATCCATCCCCGCGTTCGCGATCTCGAGCACGGCGACCGAGGGCGCCTTCCGAGGGCCGGCGGCTTCTTCCGCGACCGCGGCCGAGGGAATTGTCCAGACGAGGAGGGCGAGACCCGACGCGAGGGAGCGCGCGCGAATACTGTTCTTCATGCCGCGAGTATGGCCTGGGTCGCCGCCCTACGGCAATGCGCGCACAGGCCGCTTGCGTAGGGAGCGCCCTTTCAGCTACACAAGAGTGCGATGCGGAAAAACGGTAAACGGCTCGCCGTAGTCGCCGTCGCGGCGGCCCTCGCTGCGCGGGCGCCCTGCCTCCAGCCGCCCTCGGACGCGCCGGGTCTCGGGCCCGCGCCGATCTCGCTGCGCGACCGGGCCTTCGTCCTGTGCTGGCACAGCTTCCTCGGAGCCCAGTCCCTCGATACGGACTTCTCGACCGACGAGCTGGCCGCCCAGCTCGATTCGCTCCTCGCCCTCGGCTACCGCTTCATCGGCCTCGAGGACGCGCTGTTCGGGAGGATCGAGGGCGGCCTCAACCTCGTCGCGACGATCGACGACGGGCACCGGACCATTCCCGAGGCCGTCTCGAAGGTCTTCGCCGCCCGGGGCATCCGTCCCTCGCTCTTGATCTATCCCGCGGTGATCGGCTCGAGCCAGTATTTCATGAAGGCCGAGGAGGTCCGCGACCTCGGCGAGCGGGGCTGCTCGATCGGCGCCCACGGCTTCTACCACCTCTACCTCGGCCCGGAGCTGCGGAGGGAGAACCCGCCCTCGTATTCGAAGGAGATCTTCAAGGCAAAGGACGCGGTCGAGGCCCTTATCGGACGGCCTGTCGTCGTCTATGCATATCCCTTCGGAGCCTACGATCAGATCGCGAAGGATGACGTGGCGCGCGCAGGCTACGCCTTCAGCCTCGCCGTCAAGCCGGGCTTCATCTACAAAGACGGCCGCTTGAACGATCCCTACGAGCTTCCGCGCACGGTCGTCAAAAGGGAAGGATGGACGGCTTTGTATTCTTTCCTGAAGCGTAACGCCGGCAGGGGAGACGGATCTGCCCCCGCCCCGAGCCATCGAACTGAGAGCGATGAGTTCCCGGCGCCGGAGCTTTTCCAGAAATAGGGCAGGTTGACTGTAATTGAGATAAAAAAAAGCGGCTCCCAGGAAAGGAGGCTTAACCTGGGAGCCTTGGCCGCTCGCTGTTCCCGGTAGATGCACGAATCGAGCGGCAGATGCAGCCGTACTTGTGTCGTCCTCACAAGTACACTTTTAATATATCTAATAACTCCATAAAGTCAAAGACAGACAATGCAGAATTCCTGAGGAAAAGAAGATTTTTACGAATATAGCTATACGGGCGTGTAGCCATATTGTCACTTGGCTTCCCCTGCTCGGCGCTCTTCGGGGCCGCTCTTTTCCCTCAAGCCTACGCTCGCGCGCTGCCGACATTAGAATCGAACACTGCCGTCTTCGTGGCGGACTTCGCGCAGCGAATTCGGCGCGATAGAGGTCCACGTCGAGGACGCCTTTGGTCTACGCAAATTCTCGTAGGAGCAGGACGGCCCGGAGTGACGGTTGCGGCTCTCGCGTCCCCCGAGGACGGATATCGACTCCAAGGCATCCTCGAGTCCCTGGGGGCCGCGGGCATCGACGCCTACGGCTTGAAGATCCACCCCCGCTGGTCCGAGCTCAATCCCGACAAGCTTTTCGCGCGCTTCGGCAAGGCCTCGCACTACCTCCTCGTCGCGTCCCCCTCGAGCCTGGGCTCGGCCTGGCTGTACTTCTCGGCGGGCTTCGGCTACGGCAAGGGCTTCGGGATCGCGCTCTACCGCGTCGATCCCGGCATCGGAATGCCGCGCATCCTGGGCAACCTGCCCGTGCTCGACAGTCTCGACGAGCTGGCGACCTACTTCTCCGTCGAGAAGAACGAGTGGCTCGCCCTCGAGTCCCGCAGGCAGGCGCGCTCCAGCCTCCTCGAGATGGGCATCTCCTGCCACGACGACTCCCTCGCCCAATGCGTGAGCGAGGGCGACACCAAGGCCGTGTCGCTCTTCATCGACGCTGGCTTCAACCCCGACACGCGCGACAGGCGCGGGGTGCCCCTCCTCTGCCTGGCGACGAGGGGCAGCCACCTCGCGGTCGCCGAGCTCCTCCTCGATCGAGGGGCCTCGCTCGACCTGCAGAGCGAGGACCGCGGCTACTCCGCGCTCATGGACGCGGCGCAGGCCGGAGCCGTGGAGCTCGTCAAGCTCTTCCTCTCGAGGGGCGCCGACCCGAACCTCGCGAGCAAGGACGCGCAGACCGCGCTCATCGTCGCCGTCGGCCGGAACGACGCCGAGATATCGCGTCTCCTCCTCGACGGGGGAGGCGATCCCGACATCGTCGACAAGCTCGGGCTCTCCGCGCGCAAGTACGCCGCCCTCTTCAAGAATCCCGCGATCGTCGGGCTGATCGATACGCGGCCGCCCCGAGCCTGAATCGGTAAAGCCGCTCAGGACGGGCGCGGTTTATATTGCAGGCAACGCGCGCCTGCAGTATCGTGCAAAGGATGATCTCTATCGAGGCGCTGCCCGAGGGATTCATCCTCTCCGCGGGCGGCAGGAAGATACTCACGCACACCCGACGGAGCCCCTGCGTCGAGCTCGGCCGCGGGGAGGACGCGATCAAGCAGTCGAAGGGGCGGTTCTGGCTGCGCTCGCGCCGGGACTCGCGCATCTTCCTGCGCTCCTTCAAGATCGTGGAGAGCGACGGGGACTTCGCCGTCATCGACTTCGAGGGCATGCTCAGCATGGCCGTCCGCGAGAGGGAGGGACGGATCCGCCTCTCGTTCTCGCGCTACGACTCCTCGATCAATCGGTTCCGCCTCAGGATCGCGGCCCGCCCCGACGAGTCGATCTTCGGCTGCGGCGAGCGCTACTCGCGTCTCGATCTCAAGCGCCGCCGCGTCGATCTCTGGGTGCGCGAGCGCGGGCCGGGCGGCGGCCTCGGCCTTCGGTCCTCCTTCGCGCGCCGACACGGAGCCGGGGGCGACATGCGCGCGTCGGCCAAGCCGATCCTCGCCTTCGCCTCGACAGACGGATACTGGTGCGCCGTGGACGCCGCGGCCTACTCGTCGTTCGAATTCCGTCGCGTCTCGACCTCGATCGAGTCCTGGTCCGTGCCCCGCGAGGTCGTGATCGGCCTCAAGCCCGACGCGGCCTCCTCGGTCGCCGACATGAGCGCCTTCCTCGGCAGGGCACCTCCGCCTCCCGCCTGGGCCTTCGACGGGGCCTGGCTCGGGACCTCGGGGGGCATCGAGGCTCTCGAGCGCGCGCTGGGCGCGGTCCGCGAGGCCGGAGCGGCGGTCGCGGCCGTCTGGGTCCCGGACTGGTGCGGCATCGCCTCGGCGGCCGGCAGGCCGCGCGCCGCGTCCGAGTGGAGGGCCGACGAGTCGCTCTATCCCCGCCTGGCCGAGGAGATCGCCGCCCTGCGCTCGAAGGGCGTCCGCTTCATCGGCCGCGTCGACCCCTACCTCTCGCCCGAGGGAAGCCTGGGCGCCGAGGCCTCGGCCCGAGGCTATTGCGTCAAGGACCGCGAGGGCAGGGACTACCTCGTGCCGGCCCACGCGTCCCCGGTCGCGATGATCGACCTTACGAACCCCGCGGCCTTCGCGTGGATCAAGGCCGTCATCGCGCGCGACATGATCGGCGCGGGCATGTCCGCCTGGGCCGCCGACGGCGGAGAGCTCCTGCCCGCCGACGCGATCCTCTCTTCCGGCGAGTCGGGGGCCGAGGCACACGACCGCTGGCCCCTCCTCTGGGCCAAGGCGAACAGGGAGGCGATCGAGGAGGCCGGGCGCGCCTCGGAAGCCTTCTTCTTCTCGCGCTCGTCGTGGCTCGGCGCGGCGCGTTATGCGATGGCATTCGCCTGCGGCGACCAGCTGCCCGTCCTCGAGGGGGCCATGGGCCTCGAGGGGGCGGTAGCGGCCGCGCTGTCGAGCTGCTTCTCCGGCGCCGCGCCCTGGCACTCCGAGGCGGGAGGCGGGACGGACGCCTGCCGCTCGCGAAGGAGCGGCGAGACGCTGGCGAGGTGGATCGAGGCCGCCGCGTTCACGCCCGTGCTCAGGACGAGCGCGCGGGGGCGCCGGGGCGCGCGCGGCCGGAAGGCCGCGGACGCGATGCCCTGGTCGGACCCGCTCGCGCTCGAGGTCTTCGCCCGGATGTCGCAGGCCTTCGCGTCCCTGAAGCCCTACCACCTGGCCGTCGCCTCGGAGACCGCCGACCGGGGGCTCCCGCCCATCCGCCATCCGTGGATGCACTACCAGGGCGATCCGGCGACGCGGCGGCTCGAGCGACAGTACCTCTACGGGCGCGACCTCATGGTCGCGCCGACGCTCGCGGCCGGCGCATCCCTGACCGACCTCTACCTCCCCGACGACGAGTGGGTGCACCTGTGGACCTCTCGGACCTTCAGGGGCGGGGACGTTTCGATCGAGAGCCCGCCGGGCTATCCCGCCGTCTTCTACAGGGCCTCCTCGACCTTCGCCCCGCTCTTCGACGCGATGCGCCGCACGGGACGGCGGCCATGACGATACAGCCCGGCCTGGCGGCCGCGGTCATCCTCGCGGGCAACGCCGTCCTCTCGCTCGGGAACACGCTGCAGAAGCTCAACATCGGCTGGATGGACAAGGGCGGCGTCGGCGCGGGCGGCCCCGCCGACGCGGCCGGCGCGAGGCCGCGAGGCGGCGCCCGCTCAGCCGCCTTCGCCGGCTGGCTCGTCGGCTTCGTATTGATGAACGTCGTGCCCGTCTTCCAGTTCGTCGCCCTCCTCGGGCTGCCCGCGAACGTCGTCGGGGCCGCCGCCGGATCGAGCGTCGCCTTCACGGCGATCTTCGCGCGCTTCATGCTCGGCGAGAGGCTCGGCGCCCGAAAGGTCGCCTGGACGGCGGCCCTCTTCGCCGCGATCGCCGCGGCGGGGCTCTCGGGCCGCGGCTCGGCGGGCGACTCGGGCTTCTCGCCGGTCGCGTTGAGCGCCTTCATCGCGATACCCCTCCTCGCCGTGCCGGCCCTGCTCGTCGCGAGGGCGAGGCGCAAAGGCCCCAAGCTCGCGGTTCTCCTCGCCGCGGTCTCGGGCTGCTTCGGCGGCTACATGGTCGTCGCGATGCGCGCCCTCCAGCTGAGCGCGGGCGACGCGATATCAGCGGCCTGGCTCTCCTCGCCCTACCTGTACGCATTCCTGCTCTGCGGCTTCGGGGGATTCTCGGTCGTCCAGCTCGCCTATCGCGACGGCGAGATGTCCTCGGTGGCCCCTGCCCTCTACGGCATGCAGGTGCTCTGGCCCGCCCTCGCCTCGTACTTCGTCTTCGGCTCGCCCTTCGTCCCGGCTCAGGCGCTCGCCTTCGCCGCCGTCGCGGCCTGCGTCGCCGCCGTCGCGGGAGGCAGGCGCTAGCGAAGCGACGCGCCCCGGCCTGACGATCCTCGCCGGCACGCCCACGGCCGTGGCGCCGCGGGGCACGTCCGCGAGGACGACCGCGTTGGCGCCGATCCGCGCGTCGTCGCCGACCCGCACCGGACCGAGCAGCTTCGCTCCGGCTCCGACGACCACGCGGTCGCCGAGCGTCGGGTGGCGCTTGCCCCGGGCGCTCGGCCGATTGCCTCCGCGCGCGCCGAGCGTGACCTGATGGAGGATCGTAACGTCGGTCCCGATCTCCGCCGTCTCGCCGATGACCGTGCCCAGGCCGTGATCGATGAAGATGCCCGCGCCGATGCGCGCGCCGGGATGGATGTCGACGCCGGTGAGGAGCCGCGCCGCCGCCTGCATGAAACGCGGCAGCACGGGCAGCCCGGCCTCGCGCAGGAAGTGCGCGATCCTGTAGGAAAGCACCGCCCAGAAGCCCGCGTAGCTCAGGGCCTCGAGGAAAGCGATCGCCCCGCTGCCGAGGGCGGGATCTCGCGCGAGCATGGCGCGGAAGTCGCGGCCCGCGTAGCCGAGATCGGCGAAGGCGCGGGCGGCCTGGGCGAGGCGCGCCCGCAGCGCGGAGGCGATCGACGCCGCGGCCAATCGCGCTCCGCTCCGGTCGCCCGCGCAGCACTCCATCGATCCGTTCAGCGAGCTCAATCGGAGCCTTCCTCGGCGAAGCCGATCAGGTCGAGGAGGTGGCGCTCGACGCGCCTGTTCTCGCCCTCCGCGGGATAGTCGTGGATATGGAGGGCCGGGTTGTAGTTGAGCTCGATGACCGTATAGTCCGCATCCGCCGAGGCGGCGTCGATTTCGGGCACGATCATGTCCACGCCCGAGACGCGCGCGCCGACGGCGTCTGCCGCCCGCTCGGCCGCCCGCTTGTATACGTCGGGCATCGCGTCCGTGAAGTCGATCGAGTCGCCGCCCGTCGAGATGTTGGAGTTCTTCCTGAGGAAGACGCGCCGCCCCTCCTCGACGACCGAGTCGGGCCCGAGGCCGCCGGCCGCGAGGAAGGAGAGCTCCGCGTCGTCAAGACGCAGCTTTTCGAGGGGAGAATGATAGCCCTCGCCGCGGTAGGGATGGGCGTTCTTCCTCTCGACGAGCTTGCGCACGCTCGACGCGCCGTCGCCTACCACGTTGGCCGGGACTCTGTGGAGGACGGCCCTCGTCCTGCCGCCGATGACGAGGAAGCGGAATTCCCGTCCCGCGGAATATTCCTCGAGTATGACGGCCGAATCGAGAGCGAGGGCCGCCTCGACGGCCCTTCGCTCCACCTCGGCGGTCCGCTCGGCCCCGAGTATCGAGACGCCGTCCCCGAAGTTCGTCGACCTCGGCTTGACGACCACGGGGCGGCCCGCGAAGCGCGACGCGGCCTCGATCGCGGACGCGGCGTCGTAGCGCAGGAATCCGGCAGGGACGCGGATGCCCGCTCGCCCGAGCGCGATCTTCGCGACCTCCTTGTTCTCCATGACGAGGGCGGCGGCATAGCTGTCGGCGCTCGTCCTCGTCGCCTGCTTCACGTACTCGCGCCGGTCTCCGCGCTCGAGGAGGATGAAGTTGTCGCCGCGGTCGAGGACCTCGACCTTCACCCCGCGCGCGAGGGCCTCCTTGATCACGAGCTGCGTCGACAGCTCCATGTCTTCGTAACCGGGAGTCAGGTATTCCATGTGCCTTTCTTCCTTTCCGCCATGATCGCGGCCCTGTGCGCCCGGGCGAGCTCGAGCCCCGCCTCAAGGCCGCCGCCGCGCTCGCGGGCGAGCTGGGCGAAGCGCTCGGCCGAGCGGGGCGCGCGGCCGTCCAGGATAGCGAGGGCGCGGGAAAGCGCTCCGCCGTACTCGGCGCTCATGATGCGCGCGATGCGCGACATCATTTCGAGCGGCTCGCGGGCGGCTCGCTTCACCGCCGCGGCGACCCATCGGTCAGCGCCCCGGGCCGAGCTTCCCAGGGAGCAGGCGCTCGCCGCGCGGGACAGCGGATCCTCGACAGCGATGCCGCGATCGAGGGGAGGGCTCCTGACCATGAGGCAGGCGAGCGCGAGGAGATGGACGATCCTGGCCTCTTCCTCCCCGATGCCGGCGGGCTCGAAGGGATCGAGGTCGAAGGTCCTGAGCTCCAGGTACTCTATGCCCTTCTCCTCGAGCGCCGCGAGGCTCGCCTTCGATCCGGGGAACGCCGCCTTGGGCCGCACGGGGGCGTAGAGCTCGCCCTCCGAGAAGAGGAGGGGAGGCGAGCCGTCCCGAGGCGCGATCGCCTGCCCGAGCGCGCCGACGTACTCCTCGATCGATTCGAGCCTGAGGTCGACTCTGCACGCGATCCGGTCGTCGAGCCTGTATCCGAGAGGCCCGAGCCTGAGGCTCGCCGTCTTCCCGGCGCAGGCGGCTCCGGTAGCCCGGGCCGCCCCGCCGGCGCTTCGCGCGAGGTCGTCGGAGAAGCGCGAGTCGATGACGGGGCTCGCGGAGAAGAGGAATACCGGAAGGAAGCTGAAGCGCGCGAAGTTGCGGGCGAGGTCCATGTAGCGCCTGTTCGCGAAGCCGCGGAGATCCTCGGTGGATCCCTCGGCCCGGGCGAGGAAATACCAGAATTCATCGGAGAGCGAGAAGTTGTAGTGGAGGCCCGAGATCGCCTGACGCGCCCTCCCGTAGCGCTCGAGGAGCAGCTCGCGGTAGCGCCTCGCCTCGCCGCGCTCCGGGACGCCCGCGAATCGGGCCGGCCTGAGCCTCTCGGGCTCGTCCCATCGGCCGGGGACGCTGAGCGGCCACAGGAGCTCGTCGCCGATGCCGTCGTACGCCAGGCGATGCAGCTTTCCGAGCTCGCCCAACGCGTCTTCCACGCCGGGGCGCGGAGGCGTGACCAGCTCGATTTGATTCTCGGCGAAGTCCACGGTGATGTCGCCGCGTCCGGGCGCGAAGGGATGCTCCGAGGTCGAGAGCCTTCCCTCGGCGTCTACCCTCAAGGCCTCGCGCTCGAAGCCCCAGAGCCCCGAGGAAAGCAGCTCGCGCGGGCCGCGCTCGAAGGCCTCGATCGCCCGATCAATCGCGGCTCCCCTCAGGGGAGAGACGATCGTCATACTTTTCCTCCTAATGTCATACAATGCTAAAACAATCGAACAATCGGATCGGGGAAGACCGCCGCGGGCTCATCAGGCGGACGTACCGTCGCGCGCTACTTGAGCGCCAGGAAACTCCGGAGCTCGCCCAGGGCTTTCTCGTTGACCTGGCAGCAGACCGATTGGCCCTGGCGCTCGCAGGAGAGCAGTCCCGAGGCCTCGAGCTCCTTGATGTGGTGGGAGACGGTCGAGCGGGAGACGTTGAGGATGTCGCAGGCGCGGCTGAAGGCCTTGAGCACGCCGTTGCAGCAGCCGTCCTCCTCGCGCTCGGCCTCGAGGATCATCAGGTAGACTTTCAGCCTCTGCTCGCTGGAGAGGGCCTTGAAGTAGCGAGTGAGGTTCGATAGTTTCATGAGTATAGAATAGTTCATCGGGTGCTCGGAGTCAAGAAAGGTGAGCGTCCTTGACATGCTATTACACAAGTGAAATAATGCAGTTATGGAATATTGTGAAGTAGGTAGGCCGCCATGTTCGAGCTGAGCAATGTCGAATACATACTCCTTTCCCTGATCCGGGAAAGCGGGAAGGCTTCCGGATATGGATTGAACGCGGTCATCGCCGACCGCGGATACCGCGAGTGGGCGGACATCGGCCTGACCTCGATATATGTGGGCCTGAAGAAGCTTGAGCAGAAAGGCATGATTCTAGGCCGGCTGACGACGGAGAAAACCGTCCAAGGCCCCGCTGCGCGGGAGTTTTCCCTGACCGGAGATGGAAAGCGTCTCTTGGTTGAAGAAACCGCGCGAGGCCTCTCCGAGACAAGGGAGCGGGACCGACGATTCGATCTGGCCGTTTCTGCCATGGATGTTCTATCCCCGACCAGGGTGCGAGAACTGATCCAAAAGCGCAAGACATTCCTGGAAGCTGAGCGGGAACGGCTTTCGGCCGTGTTCGCCGGAGAGCGCGTGCGGATATCGGCCCAGGGGAAACTATTGTTCAAGCACACTCTGAATTTCATGAAAAGCGAGATCGCATTTCTCGATGACCTCGTGGACGGCTTGAAGAAAGGAGGCGCCGCATGATCATAAAGGATTTCAAGGGATTCAATGGCCGGCATTGCGAGTCCAGCGCATCGGGATGCCTGCTGAAGCACGCCGGCATGGATATAAGCGAACCGATGCTTTTCGGCCTCGGGCAGGGTTTGGGATTCATGTACTGGAAAATGAGCATAATGAATCTGCCCTTTATCGGGGGGCGTTCCAAGCAATTCGAGCTCACGCGGAGCTTCTGCTCCAACATGAATATCGAGTTGGAGGCGCGGGAGACTGGATCGATGAAGAAGGCGTGGTCGAACGTAGCGGAGTTCGTCGATCGCGGAATCTCCGTTGCCCTGCAGCTCGACTGCTACCACCTGGAGCATTTCAAGCATGCCTTTCACTTTGCCGGCCATTTCCTGTGCGTGTACGGATATGACGATGCGTGGGCATACGTGATGGATACGGGTACAGCCCGAAAAGTCGCACTGGAGAACCTGGAAAAAGCCCGGTTCGAAAAAGGTCCCATGGCCGCCAAGGCAAGATCCTGGACAGTGAGCATCGGGAAGAAGCAGCCCGCCCTGAAGGATGTCATACCAAAGGCTATTCGACCCGTCGCCCTTGAATTCCTCAATCCCGCCATAAAAGCCTTCGGCTACAAAGGCATTCAAAAGCTGGGCGCCGAGGTCGTGAATTGGATCGAGATGGCGCCCAATCCAAAGGAGGATCTCGCCGAATCCGCGGATCTGATGGAGAACGGGGGGACCGGAGGGGCGCTGTTCCGCAACTTCTACAGGGATTTCCTGAAGGAATGCCTGGACCATCTGCCGGGGAATCAGAGCATCAAGAAAGCGCATGAGCTGTACCGGACCGCGGCCGCTAACTGGACCCAGATCGCCTCATGCATCGCCGAGGCCGGCCGTACGGGAGAGAAAGCGCATCTGGAAAAGGCGTCGGTGCTGTGCATGGAAACCGCGGAAGCGGAGAAGAAGGCCATGGAGTGCCTCTGCGCCCTGTGATGCTCCGATCGCCGTCTAAGCGTGAAGCGATCGGCCGAGCAGCGCGATCGCCTGGGCCTCGACGGCCCGGCCCTCGCCGACCGCGTCCACGCCCTCGCTCGTCTTGGCCTTGAAGGAGACGGAAGCGAGGTCGACGCCGAGGCAGGCCGCGATGGAGTCGCGTATCGCGTCGCGGTGGGGCCCGAGGCGGGGCCGCTCCAGCACCACGGTGCAGTCGAGGTTGCCGATCTCCCAGCCCGAGAGCCGAACCAGGGCCGCGGCGCGCCGCGCGAGGTCGCGCGAGTCGGCGTCCTTCCAGCGCGCGTCCGAGGGCGGGAAGTGCGTGCCTATATCGCCTAACGCGGCCGCGCCCAGGAGCGCGTCGATGATCGCGTGCAAAAGGACGTCCCCGTCGGAGTGGGCGTCCTCGCCCAGCTCGCTCGGCACCTCGATGCCGCCCAGCATGAGGCGGCGGCCCGGGACGAGGCGGTGCAGGTCCCACCCTTGGCCGATCCTGAACGCCAAGGGTCCTTGGCCGATCCGCAGCGCGGGAGCGCTCGGGGCGGGGGACGCGGCGCCGCCTATGTCCGCGCGCACGGTCACCTTTTTGTTCGCCTCCTCGCCGGGGACCCATGATACGGGGCCGACGTAGCGGTCCCAGAGCTGGGCGTCGTCGGTGCAGTCGAAGGCCTCGGCCGCGGCGCGGCGATGGGCCTCGAGGAGGTCCGCGAAGCGGAAGCCCTGGGGGGTCTGGACGCCGCCTAAGGACGAGCGGCTCGGGTGAGCGGACACGAGGCCGTCGGGGCCGAGCTCCTTGGGCGTGTCGACGAGGGGAACTATCGGGACGCAGGCGCCCTTCTCGGCCGCTACTGCCGCGATGCGGGCGGCCAGGTCAGCCGTGGCCCAGGGCCGGGCTCCGTCGTGCACGAGGGCGACAAGGTCGCCGAGATTCGCGGCCGCGCCCAGCGCGCCGGCAATCCACTCGAGCCCCGCGCGCACCGAGTCGCGCCGGGTCGCTCCTCCGGCGACGATCGCGAAGCGTCCCGGGCCGAGGCGTTCGAGAGCGACGAGGCTTTCGGTCGAGAGCGAGGCGCGCAGCTCGTCTTCCTTGTCGCGAGGGGCGGTGATGACGAGGGCCTCGAGATTCGGCAGCGCGATGAACGAGGATAGGGCGAGGTCGAGGATCGATCGGCAGCCCAGGCGGACGAGCTCTTTCTTCTCGCCGCCGCCGAAGCGCTGGCTCGAGCCCGCGGCGGTCAGGACGACGACTGTTCGGGTCGGCCTCGGGACCATGTATCGCGCTCCAGTCCGGAGCCCGGCGGAGGCCGGGGCCCCGCGTGGGATATTTGGAAGAGGGGGCGCGGGGCGAGGAACCTTTCAGAAAGGTTCCGCCCCCGCTCGATCCCTAGCTCTCGAGTCGAGCGCGGATGAGCTCGGCGATCTCTTCCTTGTCCTTGTTGAGGGAGAAGGAGATCTCGTCCTGGAGGAGGTTGAGGGCCGAGTCGTAGAGCTTGCGCTCGAGGATGGGCAGCTCTTTTATCTTTGAGCGGTGGTAGAGGGAGCGGACGACCGAGGCGATGTCGAGAACGGAGCCCTTCTTGAGGAGGTCGAGGTTCATCTGGTAGCGGAGCTTCCAGTCCGAGGGGATGGGCGCGTACTCTTCGGAGATGAAGGTGAGGGCCTTCTCGGCCTCGTCCTTGGGGACGATGGCCCGGATCCCGAGCTCGGTCGCCTTGTCGACGGGCACCATGACGGTCATGTCCGAGAACTCGAGATAGATCGTGTAGTAGAGCATCTTCGAGTCTTTAAATGCTTTTTCCTTGATTTCCATGATCCGGCCGACGCCTTGGCTCGGATAGACGATCCGCTGGTCGACCTTGAACTCGGTCTTAGGGCCCTTTTCCATAGGGGCGGACGATAGCAGAAAATATATAAAAAGTCAAATATGGGAAGTCGCGGCCCCGCCTTGCCCAGTCGGCCGGTCGCGGGTAGATTCTCGGCCATGAATCGACCTCGGCCGCGCTCTCCTTTCGCCGTCCTGGCCTTCCCCCTCCTGATCTGCGCTATCGTGGCGCTCTGCGTCGTCTTCCGCCGCGAGCTCGCGGGATTCCTCAAGGACCGCGACGCCCTTCGTTCGTGGATACTCGGTTTCGGGGCCTGGGGACCGGCGGCCTTCATAGGCCTGCAGATCCTGCAGGTGGTCGTCTTCGTGATCCCTGGAGAGGTAATCCAGATCGCGGGCGGCTACGTCTTCGGTTTCTGGCTCGGGAGCGCCTACGCGGTGATCGGGATTCTCCTCGGCTCGGTCGTGAATTTCTACGCCGGGAGGTTCCTCGGCCGGCCCTTCGTCGAGTCCCTTTTCGATCGGGAGAAGATCGAGGGCATCGAGCGCGTTACCGGTTCGGGCAAGGGCGCCGCGGGTTTCTTCCTCTTTTTCCTTATCCCGGGCATCCCCAAGGACGTGCTCTGCTATGTCGCGGGCATGTCGACGCTCAAGCTCGCCGCGTTCCTCGGGGTCTCGATGGGCGGCAGGCTCCCGGGCATCCTCGGCTCGGCCTTCATGGGCGGGGCGGCCTACGCCGGCGAGTGGCGCGCGGCCTTCGTCGTCCTCGGCGTCGCGGCGGTCCTCTTCGCGCTCGGCGTCATCTTCAAGGACAAGGTCCAGGCGCTGATCGCGCGCGTCGTCCATAGGAAGCCCGAGGGCGATTCGAAGCGGGACGAGAGGTGAGCGCGGGCCGAAGGGGCGGGGCGCGCCGGCCCGGCTCCGAGTCGACGCGCCCGCCTGCCGCCGCGGCGGTCCGGCGCGTCGCCTCGATCCTCGAGCGGCGCTATGGAGCGTGGCCCGACGAGAGCTCGGGACCGGTCCTCGACCATCTCGTCTGGTTCCTCCTCAGCACGAGGACGACGGTGGAGAATTGCGAGGCGGCCTACGCCGCGCTCAGGGAGACGTACCCGAGCTGGGACGAGGTGGCCGAGGCGCCCGAGCCTTCGCTGTACGCGCCGCTCCGGCCGGCGGGCCTGTACCGCACGAGGGCCGCGAGCCTGAAGACGATCCTCTCGGCCCTGCGCGAGCGCTTCGGCGGGGCGAGCCTCGAGGCCCTGCGAGAGCTGCCCGACGAGGACTGCGAGACCTTCCTGCGCTCGCTTCCCGGCGTCGGGCTCAAGGTCGCCCGCTGCGTCATGTCCTTCGGCCTGGGGCGGCCTTCTTTCGCGGTCGACGCTCATATATGGCGCATAACGCGCCGGCTGGGATGGCACGGCTTCACGGGCGACGCCCCCTCGGAAAAGGGCGCCGACGAGCTCCAGCGGATCGCGCGAGGCTGCCCCGACTCCCTCTCGCTGCACGTCAACCTGATCAGGCTCGGCCGCGAGTTCTGTCCGGCGGGCGAGCCTCGCTGCGGCGGGCCGGGCGGGCCCCGTCCTCAGAGTTTAGGCGGGCGCCGCCCTCAAGGCTCAGGCGAGCGCTGTCCCCTGGCCGGGCTCTGCGCGACGGCTCGGGGCCGCTCGAAGACTGACTAGCGCTCGAGGGAAAGCCTGTCCGCCCAGAGCAATGACGTGAAAATCATCAGCTTCATTACGAAGCCGACGATGAATCCGCATGTGGCTTGCCGAGGCGAACGCGACTCATCACGGGATCGCGCGAAGGGTCGAGCGGTTCAGGGAGTGCTCCCCGGCGCCCTGAGCGCTGTCGCGGCGCCGCGATTCGTCGCGCTGCGCTGTTAGCCGCCTCGAACGCTGCATCCGCTTCACTTGCGCGGCCATCCGGCCCGCTCTATAATTCTTTCAGTTCAAGGGGAGTAGTTCGTCCGCGTCGATGACGCGGGATAGCCCGGATCGTCAACACGGCGTCGGATCGACGCCCGGTCCCGGCTGCGCGTCGCGCGAACAAGACCTTCGTCCGAGCGCCGCGTCGTAGCGATTGCCCGGACGAAGGCTTTTTTTTCTCGAAAGGACGGTGCGCAACTATGGAGATGTGGCATGCGAAGACGGTCGTCGATACCGCCGCGGCGCTCGGCGCCGATGCGTCGGCCGGACTCAGTTCCGCCGAGTCCGCGAGCCGGCTCGAGAAGTACGGCCCGAACCGGCTCGCCGCGAAGAAAGGCAAGAGCCTCCTCGTCCGCGTCCTCGAGCAGTTCCAGGATTTCCTCATCTATATCCTCCTGGCCGCGGCCGTCATCTCGATCCTCCTGGGAGAGGTCTCGGACGCGATCATCATCCTCATCGTCGTCGTCATCAACGCGATCGTGGGCGTCGTCCAGGAATCGAAGGCCGAGAAGGCCCTCGAGGCCCTGAAAAAGCTCTCCGCGCCCAAGGCCATCGTCGTGCGCGACGGCGCGCCGCGAGAGATCGACTCCGATCAGGTCGTCCCCGGAGACCTCGTCTCGATAGACGCTGGCCGCGTGATCCCCTGCGACCTGCGCTGGATCGAGGCGGTCAACCTCAAGGTCGAGGAGGCATCGCTGACCGGCGAGTCGGTTCCCGTCGAGAAGGACGCGACCGCCGTCGTCGACGCCGATGCGCCCCTCGGCGACCGCATCACTATGGGCTATTCGTCGACGCTCTCGACCTACGGGCGCGGCATGGGCATCGCGGTCGGCACGGGCATGGACACCGAGCTCGGCCGCATCGCGACCATGCTCGAGTCGGAGGAGCAGGAGGAGACCCCCCTGCAGCGGAAGCTCGACGACTTCGGCAAGAAGCTCGGCATCGCCATCCTCGCCCTCTGCGGAGTCATGTTCCTCCTCGCCGTGGGCGAGGAATTCATCAAGACGGGCGCGGTGCCGCAGGCCGATCTCTTCGAGTTCTTCCTCACCTCGGTCTCGCTGGCTGTCGCCGCCATCCCCGAGGGCCTCGTCGCCATCGTCACCATCGTCCTGGCCATCGGCGTCCAGCTGATGAGCCGGGAGAAGGCCATCGTGCGGCGCCTTCCCGCGGTCGAGACCCTGGGCGCCGTCACGATGATCTGCTCGGACAAGACCGGCACCCTCACGCGCAACAAGATGTCGGTCGTCGACTGGTCGGCGGACGGAGAGCGGAGCGGCGACTCGGCGCTCGACCGGTCCAGGCCGGGGCTGAGGCTTTTCCTCGAGGCCTTCGCGCTCTGCAACGACGCATGTCTCGGCGCGCGCGGGACCGAGTGCGCGGGGGAGGGCAGCGGCGGTCCGGGGACCGCCACCGGAGATCCGACCGAGATCGCCCTCCTCGAGCTCGCGCGCCGCGGCGGCATCGTGAAGGAAGAGCTCCTCGAATCGGCGCCCCGCGTCGGCGAGCTGCCCTTCGACTCCGACCGTAAGATGATGAGCACGGTCCACGCGTTCCAGGACGAGCGACTCGTCATGACGAAGGGCGCGGCGGACCGCCTCCTCGAGCGCTGCGACCGCATCATGGAAGGCGGCGTTCCCGTCGCGCTGGACGGCCGGCGCAAGGCCGCCGTCCTGGCCGAGGCCGACGCGATGGCCGAGAAGGCGCTCCGCGTCCTGGGCGCGGCGTACCGCCCCCTGGGCGCCTCGGAAAAGGCAGAGGGAGCCGCCCTCGAGAGAGGGCTCGTCTTCCTCGGCATCGCCGGCATGATCGATCCGCCCCGCCTCGAGGTGAAGCCCTCGATAGAGATCTGCAAGCGCTCGGGCGTCGGCGTGGCGATGATCACGGGCGACCACAAGGCCACCGCCCTCGCCATCGCCCGCGACCTCGAGATAGCCGCGAATGCGGACGAGGCCCTCTCGGGCCCCGAGATCGACGACCTCGGCGAGGCCGAGCTCGCGGCCAAGGTCAAGACGGCGCGCGTCTTCGCGCGCGTCTCGCCCGAGCACAAGGTGCGTATCGTCAAGGCGTTCCGCGCGAACGGCAATGTGGTGTCGATGACCGGAGACGGCGTGAACGACGCGCCGAGCCTCAAGGCCGCGGACATCGGCGTCGCGATGGGCATCACCGGCACCGACGTCGCCAAGGGCGCCTCGGACATGATCCTGGCGGACGACAACTTCAAGACCATCGTGAAGGCGATCGAGGAAGGCCGGAACATCTACAATAACATCAAGAAGGCCATCCTCTACCTCTTGTCGTGCAACGTGGGCGAGGTCCTGGCGGTCTTCTCCGCCGTCCTCGTCGGGACCTACATCCCGCTCCTGCCGGTCCACATACTGTGGATCAACCTCGTCACGGACACCTTCCCGGCCCTGGCCCTCGGCATGGACCCGGGCGACCCGGATATCATCAAGGAACCGCCGCGCGATCCCAAGGAGAGCCTGTTCGCGAAGGGAGGCGCCCCCTTCATGGTCCTTAACGGCATCCTCGTCGGATGTATAACGATCGCGGCCTTCTGGATAGGCAAGGGCAGGGCGACCGCCCTCGGCATGGACGGCGACATCGCGCTCGGCTACGCCCGCACGATGGCCTTCTGCGTACTGAGTATCGCGCAGCTTTTCCACGCCTTCGACTGCCGCAACTGGAAGAAATCCCTTTTCTCGATCGGCCCCTTCTCGAACCGCTGGCTCGTCGGCGCCATGGGACTCGGCCTGGTCCTCCAGTGCACTATCGTGCTCATCCCCGGCCTCGCCGGCTTCTTCAAGGTCCAGGTGCTGGACGGCGTCGAGTGGTTCATCGTGTTCGCCCTGGCCGCGTCGCCCCTCGTCGTCAACGAGATTGTCAAGCTCGCGAGGAGGCTCTTGTCGAAGGAGGCCGCCCGTTCGTAAGTTGTGTCCCGAGGTTTTACAGATATGAAGGACATCGTTAAGGCCGAAGGCGCAGGCGGCGCCTCGAGGCTCTCGCTCTCATTCCCGCGCGCGTCCGTAAGAGGCGCGGGCGGGGCCCTGGCCGCCTCGCTCTCCGAGGAGGGCAGTCTCGTCTCGGGCGGGACGCGCTGCGCGGCCTGGAGCTTCGAGTCAATCGCCGAGGGAGAGGGCGAGGCCCTCCTGGTCGGTCCCGGCTTCGAGGGCGCGAGCCTCGATTCGGCCAAGGGGGCAGAGGATGGCCTTCCCCTGCTTCTCGCGGCCGCGAGGGCGTTCGAGCTGCTCTCGCGCGAGTCCCGCCTGCCGCGGCGGATCGTCTCCTCGGGCGTGCTCGTCGGATCGGGCGGGGACGTCCTCGTCCTGCCCGCCCATGCGGTCGCGAGGGCGCTCGCCGCCCGCGGCCCCGGGGAGCGCGCCGCGGCAGTCGCGCGGCTCTCGCGCCCCGGCTCGGACGGCCCGGAGGCGGACGCGTCCTTCCTTCTCGCGCAGGCAGCCTATCGATTCGCGACGGGCTCCAATCCCTATCCGCGCGAGGCGGCCGAGGTCGGCGGCTCGGCGCCCCCTTCTCCGCCCGTGCTTTCGGCGGCCCTGGCCGCGCCGCGCCTCGATCCCGAGCTCGCGGCCTTGATCGACGAGGCGCTCTCGCGCCCGGGCTCGGTGCCGCTCCTGCGTTGGCGCTCGACGCTCGACGCGGCGGCCGGCCGCGGCTGGATGCGCCAGCTCGGAGCCGAGGAGGAGGCCGAGCTCGCCCGGAGGCGCGTCCAGGTCGAGGAGACCGCGCGGCGGAAGGACAGGGCATCGACCTTCCTGCGCGTGCGGGGCGGGCTGATGGCGGGCATCGCGGCCGCGATCGTCGCGATCGTCCTCTTCGCCGGATCGATCGTGCGGGCGCGCAACGACGGCCCCGACCTCTCGGGGCGCACGCCGCGCCAGGTCGCCCAGGCCTACTACCTCGCCCTCGACGAGCTCGACCTGGAGACGATGGAGGCCGCGACGGACAAGAAGGCCCTGAAGGGCCAGGACGCGGCCAAGACCGACGAGAACCTGGCGACGAACGTCCTCGTCCTGTCGAAGACGAGGATCGCCTACGAGCAAAAGGACGGCCTGGTGCGGGCCGCCAAGTGGGTGGCCGCGGGGAAGCCGCAGATCGGGCAGACCGACATGCTCTTCGGCGTCACGGGCCTCGACCTCGAGGACGACGGCTCCGTCCCCTCGGAGGCGATCGGCTCGACCTACGCGGTCCGGGCCAGGTATTCGCTCTGGTTCATCGAGAAGAGGGGCGAGGACATGAACGCCTACTCGGTGCCCGTCGAGGACAAGAGGTTAGACGATCTCGTGCTCAAGAGGACCGAGAAGGGCTGGAAGATCGTCGAGCTGACGAGGAAGCCGGCCTAGCGTCGGCCGCGGACGGGCCCGGCGCGCATCAGCGCCGGCCGCTCGCGGCCGCTGATCAGTGGCGCCGGCCGCGTCCCGAGCGGGCCCAGCCACCGTCCCCGGTCATGAGGGGCCCGAGCCTCTTCCAGGCCATCTCCTCCTCGAAGCTGAGGGCGGCCTTGCGCTCCTCGGTGGACAGCTTGAACGAGTCGATGTAGCGGACGAGCACCGAGAGGAGCGCTTCCGAGCGCGAGCGGTGCAGCTCGAGGAACCAGGCCGGCGCGTCGCGGCGACGGCCCATGACGGCCGCCAGGTGCGGGAGGCAGAGGCCCTGCGAGGACTCGAGGCCCGCGCGCATCTCCTCCTCGTCCAGGAAATCGGCGACGAGCCCGACGAAGCGGGCCTCGGCGTCGCGCTCGTGGTCGCAGGCGACACAGGCGCCCTCGTTGACCGCGGGCGCCTTGCCCCCCGACATAGCGGCGACGGCCGACTCGAGGACGTTGCGGTAGATGATCGCGGCGCCGAGGCCGTCGGTATTCGAGGAGCAGAGCTTATGCGCGTGGCGGCCGCAGAGGCCGCGCTCAGCGTCGAAGCGATGCCGGAGAGGGCGGTCGTTCGCGCTCTCGTACAGGAGGTTCTCGAACCACTCGTCGAGCGAGGCTCCGACCTGCGCGCAGACGGGACAGCCGGAGCCGGCGAGGGACTTCACGAACGTGAAATAGGGCAGATGCTTTTCGGGCGTCCCTTTCCTGCTCATGCGGGTCGAGCCTCCTGGCGCCCAGTCTATCAAGGGGAAGGCGGAGGCGGAAGCGCCGGCCGGGACGGAATCGGCCCTCGCCGGAGCCGGCCTTTACGCGCGGCCGCGAAGGCCATATCATTCCACGCGAGGAACCCGAGCGAAGATGCCGCGCACGCGCAGGATCGCGCCTATCACGATATACCGACTCTCGGTCCTGGCGCTGACCTACGGCCTGGCGCTGACCTTCTACGGGCCGATCTACCGCGGCGCGGGAGCCAAGGCCTACTTCGCCGAGACCTATTTCGGCTGTATCGGCGCCTCGGCGGCGTTGAGCGCGATAGCCTTCGCGCTGAGCCCCGGCCTGCGCCTCTTCGCCATCCTCTTCCTCCGGGGCTACCTGATCCTCATCCTCGGCTACAGCATCGAGGGCTTCCTGTCGGTGAAGCTCGTCCTGGGCATCGGCTTCATGGTCGAGGCCTGCCTCGCCGTCCGTTATCCGCTCTGCCTGGTCCTTTCCGGCTGCGCGATCGCCGCGCTCTCGGCCGCGCAGGTCCTGCCGACCTTCTTCGGACAGACCGTCCTCGCCCAGGCGCCTCGCGCGGCGAGCGCCGACGAGGTCGCCGCCTTCTCCTTCGCGCTCGCCTTCTCCGCGGTCGCCTCGGTCCTGATAGGGCGGGCGGCCGCGCGCCGCGCGGAGCTCTCCGACGTCATCCGCGTCCAGGAGGCGAACCTCGACGCGTTGGCTGAAATCAACATGAACCTCCAGGGCTACGCGAGGACCATCGACGAGGAGTCGTCCGAGCGCGAGCGCAACCGGATCAGCCGCGAGATCCACGACATCTCGGGCTACATCTTCACCAATCTCATCGCCCTCCTGGACGCGGCCGGCAGCATGCGTCGCGACGACCAGGCGGGCCTCTCCGACATCCTGGTAACCGCGCGCGCCCAGGCGCAGGAGGGTCTGCGCGAGACGAGGGCGGCGCTCCGCAAGCTCCGCAGCGAGAAGTCCGAGGCCATGGACAGCGCGCAGGCCGTCTACAAGATCGTGTCGATCTTCCGCAAGATCGCGGGAATCCAGGTCGAGCTCAGCCTGGGGAACCTGCCCCGCTTCCTCTCGCAGGACCTCAACCTGGCGCTCTACCGCACCGTCCAGGAGGGGCTGACGAACGCGATCCGACACGGCAAGGCGACCTTCGTGCGCGTGAGCTTCTGGGTCGCCGACGGCGGCGAGGTGAGGCTGACGATAGCCGACAACGGCAAGGGCGCCTTCGAGGTCGTCAAGGGCATCGGCCTCACGGGCATGGACGAGCGCATCGGGGTCCTGGGCGGAAGGGTCGAGATCGGGCGCGCGCCCGAGGGCGGCTTCTCGCTCTCGGTCTCCGTCCCGCTCAAGCTGGCCGAGCAATAGCGGGCCGGGCGACGATGCGCGGCCATTGAATATTTTCCTGCCGAGGTGTAATGAATCGCATGGAACGGATCCGCGTCCTGATCGCCGACGACCAGAGCCTCTTCCTCGAGAGCCTGTCGACCTGCCTCCGCAACTACGCTGAGGACATCGAGGTCGTGGGCCTCGCGAGGAACGGAGCCGAGGCGGTGGAGAGGGCGGCCGAGCTCGAGCCGGACGTGGTCCTCATGGACGTGCACATGCCCGTCATGGACGGGGTCGAGGCGACCGAGCGACTCGTGAAGGCGAGGCCGGGCGTCAAGATACTGATCCTCTCGACCTACGACGAGGACGAGTACGTCCGCAAGGCGCTGGGGAACGGGGCCTCGGGATACCTGCTCAAGGACATCTCCCCGACCGAGCTGATCGCCTCGATCCGCGCGCTCAAGTCGGGCGCCGTGCAGATCTCGCCGCAGATCATCTCCAAGCTGATGCAGGGCCTCTCGGCCGAGGAGCCGACCCAGGTTCGCAAGCTGGCCGAGAAGCTGGAGTGGTTCGAAAGCCTGACGCGCAGGGAGCGCGAGATCTTCACGCTCATCGCCACGGGCTACGACAACTCGCAGATAGCCGCCTCGCTCCACCTGGCCGAGCACACGGTCCGCAATCACGTGAGCATGATCTACTCCAAGCTCGAGGTCCAGGACCGCTTCCAGATCATCCAGCTGGCCAACAAGATCCGCTTCCACGAATGAAGGGGGCGGGGCGCCGAGCGCGCCGTCCCGGCGGCGTACGGGACAAATGACCCGATATCCGTCCCGGCTCTTCGTGATTCTTGTCTCTTGCGGGGAGGGCGTTCCGGCTCCAGGATGGCGCCAGCCCAATACGTGGCGATCAGTTTACAAAGAAGGAGGCCTTTCATGAGGAAAGGTTTGACGCTCGCGCTCGTCCTCGTCGCGGCGCTCGTCCCCGGCCTTGCGGCCGCGGACAAGGTTACGGTGTGGTGCTGGGACCCCAACTTCAACGGCTACTCGATGAAGGCCGCCGCGGCCGTGTACGAGAAGACGCACCCCGGCTTCCAGATCGAGATCGTCGACATCCCCGACAATGAGATCCAGGGCAAGGTCACCGCGGGCATGCAGGCCGGCGGCGCGGGGCTCCCCGACATCTACCTCTGCCAGGACTTCCGCCTCGAGCAGACCCTCGCCGACTACCCCAAGGGATTCGTCGACCTCAAGGCCGAGGGCATCGACTTCGCCAAGTTCGCCGCCTACAAGGTCGGGCCGTTGACCGCCGGCAAGGGCGTCTACGGCATCCCCTTCGACACAGGCTCCACCGGCCTCTGGCTCCGCGCCGACTACATCAAGGCCGCCGGGCTCAAGCCCGAGAGCTACCAGAAGGCCATGACCTGGTCCGAGGTCATCAAGCTCGGCGAGATCGTGAAGGCCAAGACGGGCAAGCCCCTCATCGCGTACGAGTCGGACAGCTTCGATACCCTCCGCATCATGGTCCAGTCCGCCGGCGGCCAGTTCTTCGACGAGAAGGGCAACCTGGCCATCCGCACGGACGTGATCAAGAAGTCCCTCGAGCTGCTCAAGACGATGAACGACAAGGGCCTCTTCTACATGTCCGAGGGCTGGAGCAACTGGGTCAACTCCATCAACAACGACCAGGCCGCGGGCTTCCTCAACGCGATCTGGATGGTCGGCACCCTGAAGTCCAAGCCCGAGAACAAGGGCAAGTGGATGGTCGTCCCGACTCCCAGGATCGAAGGCGTCAAGGGCGCGGCCAACGCGTCGAACAACGGCGGCTCGAGCTGGCTCGTCTGCTCCGCCGGTCCCAACAAGAAGGTCGCCATCGACTTCCTTAAGAACACCTGGGCCAGCTCTTCCCCCGACGCGCTCGCCTTCTACAACGACATCCTGAAGGCCGCCGGCGCCATGGGCACGTTCATACCCGCCGGCAAGGGATCCAACTACACGGCCAAGGACGAGTACTTCTACAACAGCCAGGCCTTCAACAAGGACTTCGCCGACTGGCTCTCCAAGGTTCCGCCCCTCAGGTACACCGCCAACTACCAGACGATGCGCACCGCGCTCTTCAACGCGACGCTCCTGTACTTCCAGGGAAAGATCAAGACCATCGACGAGGCTCTCGCCGCGGCCGAGAAGGAATACAAGCAGACTGCCGGCTTGTAGCCGCACGCGTCTCGCGGCGCGGCCCCGCCAGGGCCGGTCGAGAAGCGATCAGCTTCCCGGCCGGCCCGCGGGCGGGCGTTCCATCTTTCCCGAGACGGCGTGAAGGAGATAGTCGGTGAATAAGCGCGGGTCGTACTATCGCTATTTGAATCGCTTCGGCTGGCTTTGCGTCGCGCCGGCTATGGTCCTCTTCGCCATCTTCATGCTCTACCCGATCATATCTTCGCTCTACTACGTCACCAGGAAGTGGAAGGGCGCCACGGACTCCTTCGTGGGCCTTGGCAACTTCGCGCGCATGTTCCGCGATTCCTACTTCTTCCAGGCGGTCGGCCATAATTTCATCTATATGGCGGTGCAGATCCCCCTCATGATCTTCCTCGCCCTGCTGCTCGCGGTCATCCTGAACCAGGGCATCAAGCGCCTGCGCGGCACGCTCAGGACGATCTATTTCCTTCCCTGCGTCACCTCGCTCGTGGCCTGCTCGGTGCTGTTCAAGATTCTCTTCCAGTCTAACGGCCTGCTCAACAACCTCATGCTCAGCCTCGGCCTCCTCTCGGAGCCGATCGGGTGGCTCACCAGTCCCTTCTGGGCCAATGTTACGATCATCTTCGCGATGACCTGGCGCTGGACGGGCTACAACATGGTCTTCTTCCTGGTGGGCCTGCAGAGCATCGATACCGAGATCTACGAGGCGGCGGAGGTCGACGGGGCCAGCAAGAGGCGGCAGTTCTTCAAGATCACCATGCCGCTGCTCGTGCCGGTCATCCTCTTCTCGGCGGTCACGTCGACGAGCGGAACCATGCAACTATTCGACGAGCCCAACGTGCTCACGACCCAGGGCGGCCCCGCGAACGCCACGATGACCGCCGCCCTCTACATCTATCGCCAGGCCTTCGTCATTAATTCGGACTTCGGCTACTCGACGACCCTCTCGTACGTGGTCGTGCTCATCGCGGGAGCCTTCGCCTACATTCAGATGCGCCTGCTCGGCGGGAAGGACGAGAAATGAGCGTCGTGCGGAAATTCTCGGCCTCGACCCTCGTCGTGTGGATCATCCTGATAGCTGGCGCCTTCATCAGTCTCTTTCCGTTCTTCTGGATGATCGTCGGAATGACGCTCAATCCCAACGACGTCATCCGAGGCGTCGTGGTGCCGGGCAGCGAGCTGCGGATCAACTGGGCCAAGGCGTTGAAGAACTACAATCTCGGCCTGTTCTTCCTGAACTCTCTAAAGATCGCGCTCTTGACCGTGTTCTTCGGAGTGATCGTCAACTCCATCGCGGCTTTCGGATTCGAGAAGTACAAATCGAAGGCCCGCGATCGCGTCTTCGGCATCCTCCTCCTGACTCTTATCATCCCGCAGATCGCCTTGGTGATCCCGCAGTTCAGGCTCTTCGCGTTCTTCAAGATGCTTAATTCGCACGCGGCGATAGTCCTGCCGTCGGTCATGTCCGTCTTCATCATCTTCTTCATGCGGCAGAACTTTAAGATGTTTCCCACGGAGATCATCGAAGCGTCCCGCGTCGACGGGGCGACCGAGTTCGGGACCTTCCTGTGGATCGTCACGCCGTCCATGAAGGCGAGCTTCGCGTCGGTGGCCATCTACATCTTCCTCGCGCAGTGGAACTCCTACCTCTGGCCCCTCATGACCGTGCTTTCCGAGGCGAAAAAGACGCTCCCGATAGCCATGGCGTCGATGATGAACGCCTACACGGTCGAGTACGGCGCCCTCATGGTCATCGTCTGCATATCGGTCATGCCCGTCCTGGCGCTTTTCCTGACGATGCAGAAACAGTTCGTCGCGGGGCTCCTCGGGTCGGTGAAGTAAGCCGCCGCCCGCGAAAGCCGTTGACCGCCGCGGCGGGCCGCGTTACTTTCTCGGCCATGGACCAGCGAGGGAGTATCGTCGCTCGGATCGGCGCGGCCGCGTTGGCGCTGCTCCTGGCCGTCGCTCTCCTCTCCCTCATGGCGGGAGGAGGCGGCGACGCTTGCCTGCCCCTCGTCCTTCTCGCCTGTCTCGCGCTAATCGTTATCGGCCCTCCGGCCGCCGGGCCGGAGCCCGCCGCGGCCTCCTGCCGCCATTCCCGCCCTGCCGCCCGCTCTCCTCCCTCCCAGACCTCCCTTTACTGACGCCGGGCCCTCGGCCCCAGCGATCGTAGTCCTCGCGACGAGGAAGGAGGGAAGGATGGAGAAGGGACTAGGTATAGGCAGGCGCGCGCGCTACGCGCTCGACCGCGCCAGGGGCGTGCCGATAGAGGGCGACCTCGGACCCTACCGCGCCGCGGCCCGGGCGTCGCGCGCGATCGGCGCGGGTGCGTTGAGCGACGCCGAGATCCTCGCGAAGGCGCGCGCCGCGGCCGAGGAAGCGCGCTCGGAGGGCGCGGCCGCCGGCGACGCGGCCGCCGCCCGGTCAGGCCAGACGAGGATCGGGCGCGAGCGACACGGCCTGGGCCTCGCCGCCGAGGCCGCGCGCCGCGCGCTCGGCCTCGACCCCTTCGAGGAGCAGCTTGTCGCCGCGGCGGCGATGATATGCGGCAAGGTCGCGCAGATGGCCACGGGCGAGGGCAAGACCCTCGCGGCCGCGCTCGCCGCTTCCTGCCTCGCCCTCGACGGCCGGGGCTTCCACGTCCTGACGGCCAACGACTACCTCGCGCGGAGGGACGCCCGATGGATGCGTCCCCTGTATCGATCTCTCGGCCTCTCGGTCGCGGCGGTCGACGAACGCTCTACGCGCGAGGAGCGACGCGCCGCCTATCTCGCCGACGTAACCTATCTGTCGGCGAGGGAGCTCGGCTTCGACTACCTCCGCGACGGACTCGCATACGACGCCCGCGACCTCGTGCAGCGTCCCTTCTCGCGGGCCATCGTCGACGAGGCGGACTTCGTCCTGATCGACGAGGCGAGGGTCCCCCTCGTCATCGCGGGCGCGGAGGAGGGCGATGGCGTGGACGTCCGCGCCATCGATCGACTCGCCCTCGAACTCGCGCGCGATGTCGACTATCGCGTCGACGTCGAGGGCCGCTCCGTCGCCGTGACGGCCCGGGGCTTCGCGCGCGCAGCGGAGCTGATCGGTCGTCCCGGCGACCCGGGCGACCCGGGCGATCCGGACGGCCCGGGCGACTCGGCTTCGCCGAGTGAGGACCTGCCCGACGCGATCAAGGCCAGGCTCTTCGCGGCCCTTCACGCGCGATGCCTGCTCGCGCGAGACGTCGACTACGTGGTCAAGGACGGCGCCGCGAGGCTCGTCGACTCCTTTACCGGACGCGTCGCGGAGAGGAGACAATGGCCTTGGGGAATCCAGGCCGCCCTCGAGGCGAAGGAGGGCCTCGAGATCGGCCCCGAGGGGAAGATCTACGGATCGATTACCGTGCAGCACCTCATGGGGCTCTATCCCTTCCTCGCCGCGATGACGGCCACCGCCGAGAGCGCGGCCGAGGAATTCGCGCGGGTCTACGGCATGGGCACCGTCGTCGTCCCGCCCGCCCAGCCCTCGAGGCGGATCGACCTGACCGACGCGGTCTTCTGGACCCGGTCGGCGAGAAACGAGGCCGTCGCGGCGGAAATCGCGCGCGAGCATCGAGCGGGGAGGCCGATGTTGATCGGGACCGCGTCGGTCCGCGATTCCGAGGAGCTCGCGGCGGTCCTGGCCGAGGACGGGATCGGCCGCGTCGTCCTCAACGCGAAGAACGATGAGGAGGAGGCCGCCCTGATCGCCCGCGCCGGCGAGCTCGGCGCCGTCACGATCTCGACTAACATGGCCGGGCGGGGCACGGACATCAAGCTCGGCGAGGACCCGAGGATACGTGAGCTCGGCGGCCTCTACGTCATCGGGACGAACAGGCACGAGTCGCGGCGCGTCGACGACCAGCTGCGGGGCAGGGCGGGCCGTCAAGGCGATCCCGGGACGACGCGCTTTTTCGTCAGCCTCGAGGACGGGGTCTTCGAGCGCTACGGCGTCCGCGGCTTCCTGCCCGAGCCCTTCCGCTCGGGCCTTCCCGAGGGACCCGAGTCGCGGAGCGAGATCGACGATCCGGCCTGCGGCCGCGAGATGCGCCGCGCGCAGGCGATCATCGAGGGGCAGAACTCGACGATCAGGCGCCTCCTCCTCAAGAGGTCGCTCATCGTCGAGTACGACCGGCGCTACGCCAGGGTCCTGCGCGACGCGGCCCTGCTCGAAGGCGAGCTGCCGCCGGCGGTCGAGGAAGCTCTCTCGGCGTCGCTCGCGGACGGAGCCGACCCGGCGCGCGTCGCCGAGGCCCGACCCGCCATGGCGGCGGCGTTCATCGCGCGCCTCGACGCCGCCTGGGCCGACCACCTCGCCCTGGTCGAGGACGTCAAGGAAGGGATCGGCCTCCAGCTCTACGGGGGGAAGGACCCCTTCCGCGAGTACCTCTCGATCGTCTCGGGCGAGTTCGAGGCCGCGATGCGCGATCTCGAGGCCGATACGATTGCCGATTGCCGGGAGATCCTCGGCGATGAAAAGTCGCCCGGTCGCGGCGAGGGCGGCGAGACACGCCGCCGCGTCCCTCCGCGCCCCTCCTCGACCTGGACCTACGCGGTCGACGAGGAGAAGGCCCCCGGCCTGAACCTCAGCGCGGTCTCGAACATCGGGGCCCTGGCGCTCGGCCCGCTCGCCCTCCCGCTCTTCCTCGCCGAGCAGGCAGGCAAGGCGCTCGCGCGGCTCCGCGCCCGGAGGAAGGCGCCCCCCTCGGGATAGGCCGCCGGGATTTGACAGGATGCGCGACGCTGCTAGAATGTCGGTGGAGCGCACAGGATGAAAGCCGAGCTCGTTAACCCCTTCTTGACCGCGACGATCGAGCTTTTCGAGAAGACCTTCGGCGTCGTCCCCCTGCCGGGGGAGGCATATCTCGAGGAACGGTCGATCAAGCACCGCTGGGACATCTCCGCGGTCATGTTCCTGACCGGCAGCGCTATCGGCGTCGTCGCGATCCGGCTGACGCGCATCCTGGCGGACAGGCTCCTGCGGAAGTCCGGCGTGACCTGGGAGAGCGAGGACGAGCGCGAGTCCCTCTGCGACGGCATGGTGGGCGAGCTCGTGAACATCATATCGGGCAACGCGTCCGGCAGGCTCTCCGGCTACGACATCGAGATATCGGTGCCCCTCGTCGTACAGGGCGAGAACCATACCGTCTCGTGGCCGGACCGCGCGCCCATCCTCTCGATACCCTTCTCGACCGACTGCGGGCCCTTCGTGGTGAACGTCTGCCTCATCGAGCTGCCCAAGGCCTACCGCACGTGAGACGCGCGCGCGCCATCGCCCGCGGGGGCCCGGCGCGCCTCAGGTCCTTCGGTTGAGCGCCTCGCTGAGCAGGGCCAGGGCGAGGATGAGGGCGCCGACGCAGGGACCGAGGGCCTCGAGGGTCGTGGACGACATGAGCACGCCGACGAGTCCCGGCAGGACGGATCCGCCCACGCAGCCGGCCCCGACCGACAACCCGATTACCCGTCGATACGTGTCGTCGTCGAAGCGCTCGGGCGTCTCGTGCATCATGCAAGGGTAGATCGGCGCGAAGCCCAGGCCCAGGAGGAGGAGGCCCGGCAGCGCGAGCCAGTCGGGCGAGCGCAGGCAGAGGAGGACGCAGCCCGCGGCCGCCACGCCCGTGCCGAGCCTCGCCATGAACCTGTTGCCCAGCCGATCCGACACGAAGCCGGTCAGTATCCTCCCGGCCATGATGCCGCCGTAGTAGAGCGAGGCCCAGTTGCCCGCGACGTTGGCCGGGATTCCCCTCGACTCGCGGAGCATCGAGACCATCCAGATGCCGACCGAGAATTCGCAGGCGGTGTAGACCGCGTACATCGCGACCTGTATCCACGGCTCGATCCGGCGCATGCCCCCGATCCTCGGCTTCGCGCGCCCCTCGCCCGCGGTCGGCTCGGGATCGGCCTCGCGCCGCGCCGCTTCACCCTGCCGCGCCGCGGCCTCCTGCCGCGTGGTGCCCACGCGGTCCCACAGGCCGAGCGAGAAGAGGAAGAGGAGGGCGAGGACGGCCTGGATGCCCGAGATCGCCCTGTAGCCCGAGCGCCAGCTGCCTGCCGCGAGGAAGGCCGTCATGAGGATAGGGCCGATCGTCGCGCCGACTCCCCAGGACGCGTGGAGCCAGTTCATGTGGCGGGACGAGTAGTGCGAGGCGACGTAGCCGTTCAGCGACGAATCGACCCCCCCGCCGCCCAGGCCGAGGGGCAGGGCCGATACGAGGATCCACGCGAACGACGGGGCGAGCGAGTAGCCGAAGAGGCCGAGCGCGGTGAGCGCCGAGCTCGCGAGCACGATGCGTCCCGTGCCGAAGCGCTTGTTGAGGTAGCCGCTCGCCACGCTCGAGACGGCCGAGCAGGACATCAGGAGGAGGCCGACGAGGCCCGCAGCCTCGAGCGGCGCGCCCAGGGAAGGCCGCATCGAGGGCCAGGCGACGCCGAGGACCGAGTCCGGAAGGCCCAGGCTGATGAACGCGAGGTAGATCACGGGGATGAGCAGCGAGGGGGACATCGGGGCCTCCTTGTGAGTCCTGCGATACGGCCCGCTACCGGGCCGGCAGCGATAGCGCCGCCTCGGCCGCGAGTCCGCCGAGGCCATCCATGTAATAAGCCGCGCTGTCGCGCGGGAAGGCGAGGCTCGGCCGGACGCGCGCGTCGACGAGCGAGCGGAAGCGCGCCGAGATCGCGTCCTCGAGATCGAAGCGGAAGCCTCTTCCGCCCAACGCGATATGGGCCGGGTTGACGACGCAGTTGATCGCCCGGAGCGCGATGACGACGGCCTCGACGTAGTCCTCGGCCTTCGTCTCCGCGGAGTACATGATGTCCTCGAGGATCCTCCCGTCGCCCATGGGGAGGAAGCCGATCTCGCCGGCGTAATGCGACTCGCCGCGGAACACGCGGCCGTCGAGGACGAGGCCCGAGCCGATGCAGGCGCCTCCGTTAAAGTGGACGTAGACGAGGCTGCCGATCTTGCGCTCGCTCGCCTCGACGAATTTGAGGTAGCCGAGGGCGACCGCGTTCAGGTCGTTCTCGACGGTCGTCGCGAGGCCCGAGCGCTCGCGGAAGAGGGCCTCCAGGTCCTTCCCGCCCCAGGCGTCGAGGAAGTCGCCCGTCAGCACCTTGCCGTCCTTGACGGCCGCCGAGACGCCCACGGCGAGCGCGCATCGACCGCAGCCTCGCGCCGCGGCCGCATCCCGAAGTTCCTCCGACAGGGAGAGGGCCTCCTCGAGGTGGTCCTCTCGGACCGGCCGCTCGCCCACGCCTATCTTCTTGCCGAATGCGTCGAAGAGTGCCCAGGTCAGGCCGTCTCGCTCGATAGCCAGGGCCGCGCCCATCCACGCGCTGGGGCGGAGGACCCAGGCCGCGGCGGGACGCCCCCCGCTGGAGGCCTGCTTGCGCGCTTCCTCGACGACGCCGGCCCGCCGCATCTGCTCGATGACTTGTCCGACGGTAGTCTGGCTCAAGCCCGTCTCAGCCGCGAGATCAGCCAGCGTGGCCTCGCCTCGGGCGATCATCACCTTGCGGATTCGCAGATCGTTGGCGACTCGAATATGCTGCGGCTTGCTCAGAGCCGAGGCGGCGTCTTTCACTAATCCTCACAAGTAAATCAAGATACTTTTAAAAGTATCCGTTAAAAGCATCCATGTCAAGTGCACGCCTGCGTCCGAGCGCCGCTCGCGAAGCTGTCGCGCGCGCTATCTCGTCTCCCTGAGGGCCTGCGAGATGGAGTATGCGTAGTCGCCGATCTTCTCGACGATGCGCACGACATCGATGAAGAGGAGCTCGGTCTTGATGTCGGAGCCGGCCTCGATGCGCTTGCGCGCCATCTTGCGGAGCGCGTTGCGCAGCTCGTCGATCGCGTCCTCCAGCTCCTTGGCCTGGGCGAGCTGCTTCTCGGTGATGGGGCCGTCCGCGTTCTCCTCGACGAACCTGAGGAACTGCTCGGCCAGGAGGGCGTAGGGCTCGAGGCGCTCGATCTCCTTCTTCGGGAAGGCGAGGGATTTCAGCTTGCAGCGCTCGATGAGCTGGGCGAGGGAGAGGCAGGCGTCCGTGACGTTCTCGAGGTCGCCGATCTCGCCGAGGAGTCGGCCGATCTTCTCCTGCGTCCGCTCGGGGATCTCGCCGCCCGCGACCTCGAGGAGGTAGTGCGAGAGCTTCTCCTTCATCTCGTCCGCGTAGGTCTCGTAGCGCGAGAACCAGTCCATCTCGGCCTCGACGTCGTCGGGACAGGCGACGAGGTCGGACCTGAAGCGCGAGAACATCGAGCGGGCGACTCCCGCGAGGTCCGCGATCTCCTTGCGCGCGTAGACGATGCTGAGGTCCGGGCTCGCGAGGATCGGGCCGGTCTCGTACTTCGGCTTGATGCGCGCCTCGTCGCCCGTCGACTTGTCCTTGAACAGGCGTTCCAGGATGCCGGCGTATTGCTTGAGGAAGGGCAGGACGATGATCGTGTTGGCGACTTTCGACATGGTATGGAGCATGGCGATATGCGCGCCCGCGCTCGCCGGGGAGAACTCGCCCGGGACGATGAAGTCGATCAGGTTCAGGAAGGGGTCGAAGAGGAAGAGGATCCAGACCGCGTCGAAGATGTTGAAGAAGATGTGGGCCCAGGCCGCCCGCTTGCCGTGGACGTTCGAGCCGAAGTAGGCGAGGAAGGCGTCGAAGGTCGTGCCGATGTTGGCGCCGAGCGTGATGGCGGCCGCCATGCGGAAGTCCAGGATACCCTGGGAGGCGAGGGGAATGATGATGGCCATCGTGGCGCTCGAGGCGTTGACGAGGATGGTGAAGACGAGGCCGACGGCGAAGGCGATGAGGACCGAGAGATAGCCCATGCTGGAGATGTTCTGCAGGAAGAGGAGAGCCTCGCCGGAGGGCTTGGGAATAGCGTCGGCTATGAACTCGAGCCCGAGGAAGATCATCGCGAAGCCCATGAAGGCGACGCCGTAGCTGCGGAAGGCGCCTCCCCGCTTCTTCATGATGGACATGAAGTAGCCCAGGCCGAAGACCGGTATCGCGAGGGCCGATATGCTGAACTTTCCGATGCCGATGGCCGCGATGATCCAGCTGGTCAGCGTCGTGCCGATGTTCGCCCCGATCAAGACCCCGATGGCCTGGACCAGCGAGAGGAGTCCTGCGTTGACGAAGGAGACGACCATGACGCTCGTCGCCGATGAGGACTGGATCATGACCGTGAGGATGGCGCCCGTAACTACGGCCATGAAGCGGTTCGTCGTCATGAAATCGAGGGCTCGCTGGAGCCGGTCGCCCGCGGCCCTCTGGATGCCCTCGCTCGATAATTGCATTCCGTACATGAACAAGGCGAGGCCGCCGAACAGGCCGAGGAATAGTGTCACGATCTGCATGGACTAGGCCTCCGGTACACCGTACGAATTGGGCGCCGAGGCATCCTAATCGAAAACTAACATGATTTAAACTATCATTCGCTTGACAGCCGATCGTCGGCGTGATGTCGCTCATACCGAGATCCGAGGAGCCGATCCGTGCGCATTCGAACCATCCTGCAATTGGTGAGCATCTTCTCCTGCGCGATGTCCGCCTCCTCGACGGTCTTCGCCCAGGATCTGCGTCCCTTCCCGGTCGGCTGGAGCCAGGTCTTCTCGCCTCCCTCGGGCTCGCCCTTCGCTTCCCGCGAGATCGGAGGCGGCGATCGAGTCGTCGCGGGACAGGACGGACACACCTACGTCGCGCGCTCGCGCGTCCGCTTCTGGGGCGGCAACGTCACCTTCGGCGACAACTTCCCCGACAAGGCGCGCGCCGACGCGATCGCCCGGCGCATGGCATCGCTCGGCATAAACCTCCTGCGATTCCACCACATGGACACGCGCTTCGCTCCCGAGGGGATCTGGTCGGGCTCCGGGCCCGATCGGGAGCTCGATCCGGAGCGCCTCGACCGCCTCGACTATTTCATCTCGCGCCTCTCGAAGGCCGGGATCTATGCGGACGTCAACCTCCTCGTCGGGCGCCCGTTCAAGTCCGGCCCGGACCTCGATCCGGCGATCGAAGGCATCAAGGACTGGAAGGTCAGGGCCGTCCTCGGGTTCTTCGATCGACAATGCCTCGAGCTCCAGAAGGACTACGCGCGGAAGCTTCTATCGCGACGGAACGCGTACACGGGTTTGAGCTACGCCGAGGATCCTGCCATCGCCTTCGTCGAAATCAACAACGAGAACGGGCTCGTCCAAGCCTATCTCCAGGGCGTCGTCGACGATCTTCCCGACCGCTACCGCGCCGAATTGGGGAAGCTCTGGAACGACTTCCTGACCCGCGCCTACCCGAGCGACGAGGCCCTCGCTTCGGCATGGGGCGCGCGGAGCGAGGCGCCCGGGCAATCGCTCCTCAAGGACGGCGAATTCGCGAAGGCCGGCCCGCCGTGGATCCTCGAGCGGCACGACGGGGCGCAGGCCTCGATCGAGAAGGTCGCGGGCGGCGGCCGGGGGATCGCGATCAAGACCACGAAGGCCGGATCGGAGAGGTGGCACGTCCAGCTCAGCCAGGGCGGCTTCGGCCTCGAGGCCGGCAGGATCTACACGCTCCGCTTCTCGGCGAGGGGCTCGGGCTTCTCGCAGGCGAGCGCGGAGATCTCGATGGCGCGCGAGCCCTGGTCGGGACTCGGCGTGTCGGTGCCGATCGCCCCCTCCGGCGAATGGAAGGAGTACTCGGTCTCCTTCGCGATCCCGAGCTCGGAAGAGCGGGCGCGCATCCTGTTCACCGGGCTCGGCAAGGAGAGCTGCCGCCTCGAGCTGCGGGACGCGTCCCTTTCGCCGGGAGGATCGATCGGTCTCGCCGAGGGCGAGTCCATCGCCGGCCGCTCGATACGGCCCTTCTTCTTCCGCGGATACCGCGACGGGATCGGCCGGACCGACCGCGCGCGACTCGACTGGTTCGCCTTCCTGCGCGAGACCGAGGGAGCGTACTGGCGCGAGATGCGCGGCTTCCTCAAGGACGAGCTCGGCGTAAAGGCCCTGGTCGTCGGGACCATCATGGGCACGAGCCTGCCCAGCCTGCAATCGGCCTTCGACGCGGTCGACTCTCACGCCTACTGGCGCCACCCGACGTTCCCTGGACGCTCCTGGGACCCGCGGGACTGGTACGTGGGCAACGACCCGATGGTCCTCCATCCGGCCGAGTCGACCGTGGCCTCGATCGGGCTCGAGGCCGTGGAGGGGAGGCCGCATCTCGTGACCGAGTACAACGAGCCCTCTCCCTCGAGCTTCGAGGCCGAGGCCTTTCCCTTCCTCGCGGCCTACGCAGGCCTGCAGGACGCGGACGCCGTGCTGAGCTTCGACTTCGGGAGCATCGACGGAAGCGCGGACGGACGCATCGAGGGCTACTTCGCGACGGGTACGAATCCCGTAAAGACGCTCTCGCAGGTGGCGGCCGCCCTCTCGTTCAGGCGCGGCGACGTCGCCCCCTCGCGCTCGACGCGGAAGATCTCCCTGAGCGCCGAGGGCGAGCTCGCGTCCCTCCTCGGCGCGGGCTCCTGGAGGATCGTCGGTCCCCGCGCCCTCGGCGTCGAGCCTTGGGCCGCACTCGAGCGCCGCGTCGCGATCGACGTCGGCGCGGCGGCCCCGAGCGCGGCGGCTCCGAGCGCGCCGCCCGCGGTCATCGCGAGCGACACGGGCGAGCTCCGCTGGGACTCGGCCGCGGGCATCGTCACACTCGACGCGCCAAGGCAGAAGTGGGCCTGGGGCTTCGTCGGAGGCGGACCTGTCGCGCTCGGCGGCGCGAGAGTCGTCGCGGGATCGAGCTCGGCGAAGGGCTTCCTGTCCCTGACGCTCGCGAGCCTCGACGGTGCGGTCGCGGATGACAGCCGCGCGCTCCTCCTGACGGTCCTCGGTGCGCAGCGGAACGCGGACGACCGCTGGTTCGAGTATCCCGACAAGCGGACGGACTATCCCCCTGCCCTCGGAGCTCGCATAACGCACCGGGAGTACTGGGGCAAGGGACCGTCGCTCGTCGAGGTTTTCCCCCTCGAACTCGTCCTGCCCGGCGCCGGATGGAAGATGCGCGCCCTCGACGCCGAGGGCCGTGCGCTGCGGGAGTTCGAGGGCAAGCCGACGGCCGGCGGGGCCACGGCCTTCTCGGTCCCCGCCAAGGACGCCGCCCCCTGGTACGAGCTTACGAGGTGAGCTTGCTGCGCCTGAGCGAGACGAGGGTGGAGACCACGACGGCGGCGATGATGATGCCGCCGCCGGCCAGCGCTCCGGGGCTCGGGGCCTCGCCCGTCGCCAGGAAGACCCAGACCGGGTTGAAGACGGGCTCCAGGACCCCGATGAGGCAGGCGTCCACCGCCGTGATCCGCTTGATGCCGATGGACAGGAGCACCGACGCGAGCCCGATCTGCAGGACGCCGAGTCCCGCGATGGCGGCGAGGGACCGGCCGTCGATCCGGGGCGCGGGCAGGAAGAGGCAGCCGACGAAGGCGATGGCCGCGGTCAGGAGGTGCGATAGGAGTGCCGACTCGAGGGGGGAGCCGTCCTTCTGCATGCGCATGAAGATCAAGTACAGCGCGAAGGTGAGGCCTGCGACGACGGCCGCGAGGTTGCCGATGAAGGTCCCTCCGCCGAGGCCGCCGGCGAAGAACAGTCCCATGCCCAGCGCGACGAAAGCGAAGGCGATCCAGTGCTCGGTGCGCGGCCTCTCCTTGAGGACGAAGGCGCCGATGATCGCCACGTAGATCGGCGAACCGTACTGCAGGAGGATGGCGTTGGCCGAGGTCGTGGCCTTGTTCGCGTAGACGAAGAGGAGCATCGTGGCCGCGTTCGAGAGGGCCGCGAGCACCTGCGCCCGCGAGAAGGTAAAGCGTGGCTTGCGCACCCAGGCGAGGATGAAGAGCGCCGCTATCGAGCTGCGACCGCAGGCGATCGCGAGCGGGTTCCAGTCGACGAGCTTTATGAAGATTCCGGCCAGGCTCCACAGCAAGGCGCAGCCGGCCATGGCCGCGACGCCCGCGCCCCGGGGCCCCTTCAGGTTCGGCATTGCGCGAGGATAGACGATGGGGGCCGCCCGCGGCTACAGGACGGGGCCGCGACCGCGGAGCGCGGAGGGGCAGTGGGACGGCGGGCCATCGCGATGGAAGTTCAGGGCCGCGGCCTTACGGAGCCGGGGATCCGGGCCTCGCAGGGGACGGCTGTCTGGCACTTTCCGCAGCCGTAGCGCGGCGCGAAGCGCCTCTTCGTTTCATCCAGGTAGGACGAGCAGGCGGCGTTGTCCTTGCCGGATGCTCTGATCGCCTTGGGCGGACAGCGCTTGATGCAGGCGAGGCAGCGCGAGCAGTATTCCTCGAGCCCCGAATAGGGCCTCGGCGTGGGATCGAGGGCGAGGTCGGTTACGATGCTCCCGAGCCTGCCGGCGGAGCCCGCTTCTGTTATGAGGGAGCGGCTCAGGCTGAAGGTCCCCAGCCCCGCGACGTACGCGACATGGCGCTCCGACCAATTGCTTTTCCGGTCGACGATGCGGAAGCGCGGATCGGAGACCGGCGCGAGGGCGCTGCCCCCCGCAGTGCGGATCGCCTCGGCCGCCGCGCCGACGACCTTCCGAAGGAGATCGTCGCCTTCGATCCTTCCGTAGAGCCACGCGAAGGATGGATCGCCTGGGAGGCGGTTCGATCGCCTGGCTGCCTCCGAGAAGGGGAAGAAGAAGGAGACGACTGAACGAGCCTCGGGAAGCCATTCTCTCGGCGCCATATGGATGGCGCCGACCGCGGCCTCGTCCTTAAGGCCCTCGAACAACGGATCGTTCGCGTTCGCGACGGCTACGAGGGGCGGGTCGTAGAGGCGTTCGCCCTCCGCTTCGGCGATCGCGTTGAGGGGATGGGACTCGAGTGCCGCCAGCGCGGTCCTCCTGATGTCGTCGAGCTCGGGTATGACCTTCCCGATGGCCTTGGCCGCGCCGGAGGGGTAGGGGACGATGGAGCGCGCGGCGGCGCGCGCGCCGCGGAGGTCCTTCTCGGGCTCGTCGTGGAGAGCCTGGCTGTTCGTGTACGCGTGGGTCGTGAGCATGAGGCCGCGCTCGATCGCGACCGGCGCGAGACCGTTCGTCGTGCAGGAGTCGTTCGAGACGATCGAGTGCCGCGCGGGGGCGCGTTCGGCCAGGGCATCGATGCGCCGTCCGTTCACGACCAGGGTATTCCCCTCGGCCTTGACCATCCCCCCTGTTCTCATGACACCTTCTTTCGGTCAACCTTCAGACCAAAAAGATGTTTGACCTGCAGGAAAGTTACTGAGATCGAGTTCTTCTTGTCAATATCAAGATTGACCTGTAGATTTTCTCTGTGAGCGGAGAAGTATCGCCTCAAAACAACCTTGCCCAGACGGAGTTCATCTTCCCGGGCGGTAATCTGGCCGTGGATTTCGTCGACACGAAAAGATCGAGGCGCATACCCGGTTCCTCGGAAATCATCCAATTCGATCAGCTCTGGAGCATCGATCAGGTCAAGGCCTGGTGGCGTGCGGCCTCCTCTCGCTACGGCCTGGACGTCGAAGCCTATGCCTGGCGCGAGGAGGACTATGCCTTCGCGATCTCGCTGAGGTCGGAGCTCAGGGAGATCTTCGAGTCGATCATCGCGGGACGGGGCACGGAGTCGCCGCGGATTCTCGCCATGCCGAGGCGCGCGTCGAAGCCGAGGATCGATTCACTCAATAAGGCCCTTTCCCGGGGGAGCTACGAGCTTCGCTCCGCGGACGGATGCTTCGAACGGAGCTATCGGCCGCGCGCTGGCGCCGCCGACACTCTCGATCCGCTCGCCGAGATCGGCCTCGCGGCCTCGGCCCTCCTCGCCGAGGGCGATCTCGGCCGCCTGCGCGCCTGCCGCAGCGAGCGCTGCACCTTGCTGTTCTACGACACGACTAAGAGCGGGACGAGGCTGTGGTGCCGCGAGGCCTGCATGAACCGCTCGCGAGCGCGGGCCACCTATCGCAAGTCGAAGGAGAGGAAAGGCTGAGGAGCGCCGCCCCGCCGGGGCCGCCTGCGAGCTCCGGCCGCCCCCTCAGAACTCCCCGACCATCAGCACCTCGGGCTCGAGCTCGGCGCCGAGGGCCTTCCTCGCCTCGCCCCGCGCGAGCTCGATGAGCGCGCGCATGTCGGCCGCGGTCGCTCCGCCCGAGTTGACGAAGATGTTCGCGTGCCAGGGCGAGACCATGGCCCCGCCGATCGCGCGCCCGCGGAGGCCCAGGCCGTCGAGGAGCCTGCCCGTCGGCGCGCCGAGGGAGCGGTCGTTCTTGAAGACGGATCCCGCGGAGGGCAGTCGGTAGTGGCCCTTGGCCTCGCGGTCGGCGCGGCGCGCGCGCATCGCGGCGGCGGCCCGCGCCGCCCCCGCGTCGTCGAGGCGCGTTAGGCGAAACGCGGCCTCGAGTATGAGCTCGCCAGACGCCTCTCCGCCCGGCTGGTACGGCGAGCGCTTGTAGCCCCAGCCTGCGGGCGGCGTCGCGCCCGCGACCGCGGCGCCGCTAGGCCGCGGGACGGCGCGCCGCGTAACGCGTCCCGAGCCGTCGACCGACGTCGCCCAGTCCAGCGCCTGCGACATCTCGCGCTCGTAGCATCGCGCGTTCATGTAGACGGCGCCGCCCGCGGAGCCGGGCATGCCGAAGAAGTCCTCGAGGCCGCCCAAGCCCCGCGCGAGGGCCTCGAGGCAGAGCTCGTCGATCGAGAGGCCCGCCCCCGCGACGAGGACAGCCGCGCGCGCGTCGGGGCCGCTCCCGCTCGGCGGCTCGAGGCGAATTGAGCGCAGCTCGCCCAGATCCATTACGATGCCGCGGAAGCCCTTGTCGCCGACGAGGACGTTGGCGCCGCCCCCGAGGACGAAGAGGTCGATGCCCTCCGCCCTCGCGGCGGCGAGCAGGGCCGAGGCCGACGGAGCGTCGTATGGCCGCACGAAAGCGTCGGCGGGGCCTCCGATCTTGAAGGTGGTGTGGGCGGACATCGGCTCATTCCATGTAACCTTCGCCCTTATATTGATTTTTTCGATGAAGTCCCGTAGTGTTTGCACGAAGCCATACTACCAGGCGGCCTAAAAAGGCGAAAGCGCCTTCGCTGACCGCCGGCCGTCGGAGGAAGTCCATGCCCGCGCTCAGGCTCTACAACACGCTCGGCCGCGAGCTCCAGGAGTTCGCGCCAATCAATCCAGGCCGAGTGGGCTTCTACGGCTGCGGCCCCACCGTCTACAACTACGCGCACATCGGCAACATGCGCGCCTACTGGTTCGACGATACCCTGGTCCGCTCGCTGCGCTTCCTCGGCTACGAGGCTACCCACGTCATGAACATCACCGACGTAGGGCACCTGACGGGCGACGAGGACGAGACGGGCGAGGACAAGATGGTCAAGAGCGCGCGCGAGCGGGGCGCTTCGGTCCTCGAGATCGCCGCTTTCTACACGGATGCGTTCTTCAGGGACGCCGAGCGGATGAACATCCGCAGGCCTACGATCGTCTGCAAGGCGACCGAGCATATCCCCGAGATGATCGCGCTCATCGAGCGCATCGTGGCCAACGGCCATACCTACGAGGCGGGCGGCAATCTCTATTACGACGTGACGACCTTCCCCAAGTACGGCGAGCTCGCCCTCCTCAAGCAGGACGACCTCAAGGCCGGCGCGCGGATCGAGATCGATCCGAACAAGCGCAATCCCGCCGACTTCGCGCTCTGGTTCACCAAGTCCAAGTTCGAGAACCAGGCCCTCGTCTGGGACTCGCCCTGGGGACGCGGCTACCCCGGCTGGCACATCGAGTGCTCCGCGATGAGCATGAAGTACCTCGGCGAGCAGTTCGACATCCATGCGGGCGGCGTCGACCACATCCCGGTGCACCACACGAACGAGATCGCCCAGACCGAGGGCGCGACCGGCAGGAAGTGGGTGAACTACTGGCTTCACAACGAGTACCTCGTCATGCCGAGCGGCAAGATGTCCAAGTCGAAGGGCGGCTTCCTGACGCTGCAGACCCTGATCGACTCGGGCTACGATCCTCTCGACTACCGCTACTTCCTCCTGGGCGCGCACTACCGCTCGCAGCAGCAGTTCTCGTATGAAGGGCTCGACTCGGCGCGCTCCTCGCGCCGCTCGCTCATGGACAAGGTTTTCGCGCTCCGAGACGCGGCCGGCGCGAGGGCTCCGAACGCCGCGGCGGGCGATGCCGCCGCTGGCGGCGTAGCGCTCGGCCCGAAGGCGCGCGCCCGCGTCGATGCCTTCACCGATGCGATCTGCCAGGACCTCGCGACGCCGCGCGCTCTCGCCGAGCTCTGGGGCCTCCTCCGCGATCCCGACCTGCCGCCGGCAGAGGCCCTCGCGGCCGCGTACCGGATGGACGAAGTCCTCGGCCTCGGGCTGGGCGAGGCGGAGCGGCCCCGGGCCGCCGCCGTCGACCCGGCCTTCGCCGCGGAAGTCGATCGCCTCGTGACCGAGCGCGCTGCGGCCAAGAAGGCCAAGGACTGGAAGAGGGCCGACGCCATACGCGACGAGCTCAAGGCCAAGGGAGTGGTCCTCGAGGACGGTCCCGCCGGGACCTCGTGGAGGACCGCGTAGCCCATGGCGCGTAACCCGAAGGGGGAGGGCTTTGTTTTCAAGTAGCGGACCTCCCGGACCCGACGACATCCGCCGCCTCTACGACGCGGCCGCGCCTCTCCTTCTCAGGATAACGGCGCGAATCGCGGGCTCGACCGAGGCCGCGGAGGATATCGTGCACGACGCGTTCGCCCGGCTTGTCGAGAAGAAGATTCCCTTCCCGACACTGGACGACGCGAAGTTCTGGTTGATCAGGGTGGCAAAGAACGGCGCCCTCAACTACGCCAAGCGCAAGGGCCGCGAGGCACGGGCCTACGAGCGGTGGTGGAAGGGCGAGAAGGATAGTTCGGGCGGCGCCGACGAGGGCGTCCTCCGGGACGAGGCCGCGACCGAGCTCCGGCGCGCCCTCGACACGCTGCCCGAGGGACAGAGGTCCGTGCTCGTGCTCAAGGAGTACGGCGGACTGAGTTACAAAGAGATCGGCCGCGCGCTCGGCATTAGCGAGGGCAACGTTAAGGTGCGGGCGTTCAGGGCCCGCGAGGCCCTCAACGCCAGGCTCGGGGAGGGTTCTAAGCATGTGTCCTGACCGCGAACTTCTTTCCGCGTACGTCGACGGCGAGGTACCGAGCCCCTGGCGGGAGCGCATCGCCGAGCATATCGCCTCCTGCGCGGATTGCGCCGCCGCCGTCGAGGGCTACACCGCGCTCGGACGGGCGATCAGGGCGGAGGTCCCCTTCGGAGAGGCCGAGTCCCTCTCCCGCGTGCGAGAGCGCCTCGAGGGGCGGCTCGCGGCCATGGACGCGGCCGCGCCGGAAGCCGGCTCGGGGCCCGCGCTCTGGAGACGGTCGGTGCGGCTCCCCCTTCCCCTCGCCGCGGCCGCCGCCATCGCGGTACTGGCGGCGGGCGGCGCGGCCGCCGCGCTCGCCCTCGGGCAGCATCCTAAGGGCGGCGCCGTAGTCGCCGCTTCAGAGGCCGCCGCGATGCCGGTCATCGCGGCGCCGTCGGCCCAGCCTTCCAGCATGGAAGAGCTGCTGCGCTACCTCGACTCGCACGACGCGCAGGTAACCATCACCATGAACCTGCCGACCGGCGCGCGCTTCGACGAATCGGGGGAGCCCGTCATCATCCGCGCCTCGCAGGAGGGCTCGCCTTGAGGCGGACGCTCGCGCTCCTCGGCTTGGCCTTCCTGTGCGTAGCGGTCCCCGCCGCCTCGCAGGAATCTCCGGCGCCCGCCCCCGCGGGCCCCGATGCCTTGGCCGTGCGGCTCCGCGTCAGCTTCATGGCGGCCGAGGTGGAAGGAATTCCCGCTTCGAAGGAGCCCATCCAGTCCGAGAACGTCAAGTTCACGCCCCCGGGATCTCCGGTCTCCTTCAAGCTCGTCTGGCCGAACATGATTGTCTTCATGAAAGTCACTCCCTTCCCCCGCAAGGACGACAGCTCGGGCGTGACGCTGATCGCCGAAGGGCAGGTCGGCATGCAGCGCGCCGACGGCGGATTTTCGTACCAGGCGACCGTCAGCACGATCGCCGTCAAGTACGGCGAGCCCGTGCTTTTCCTCCCGGCCGGCCTCCGATCGCCGCTCAGGATCGAGATCTTCGTCCTCCGCCAGGCCGACCTCTCCGGCCAGGGCGCCGCGCCCGAGGCCGCGACCCCCCAGAAAACCGGCAGGTAGACGTGGAGCTCCCCTCCGCGTCGAGCTTCCTCGAGGAACGGTCGCGTCCTCCGAAGCCGAAGGCGCGGAGCCATCGCGCGCTTTTCATCGCCGCCGCGGCCCTCCTCGGAGCCGGCGCCCTCCTCGCGGTCGGACATCTGTCGAGGCCCCGGCTCGAGCGCCTGACCCCGGCCGTCGGGGAGCCGGGGAGCGTCGTTCTCATCGAAGGCAGGAAGTTCGGCGAGTCGAGGGGCGAATCGCGGGTCGTGGTCGACGGCGTCGTCCCGACCTCGTCCTCCTACGTATCCTGGTCGGACGCCAGCGTCTCGGTCAGGCTTCCCGCCTCGGTCGACTCCGGCCTCGTGTACGTCGTCACCCGCCGCGGGAAGTCGAACGCCCTCCTCTTCATGAACCGCGCCCGGCTTCCCGTGCCGGCGGCGGGCACGAAGGAAGGCCGCTCAGGGCCCTTCGCCGCCTCGCTGTCGCCGGAGGCCGGCCAGATAGGCTCCCTCGTCGTCCTGACGGGCCTCGACTTCGGCGCGAACAGGGAGAGCTCGTCAGTGCTGTTCGCGTGGACCGCCGAGAACGAGGGAGGCCCCCTCTCCGGCGATCAGGCCGTTCCGCAGGCGGTATCTCCCTCGGACGAGGACCTCGGGTACGAGCTCTGGTCCGACAAGGAGATCAGGGTGCGCGTCCCCGACGGCGCCGTCTCGGGGCCCGTCTACGTTGTCACGGGGAAGGGCAGGAGCAACGCCGCCTTCTTCCGCGTCTCGGAGGGGCCGGGCGTCAAGCGCTACTCGTCGCGCGGAAGCTATTCGCTGTCCGAGCTCGTGAGCGTGACGAAGGTGAAGGCATCAGGGGCCAACGAGCTCTACCTCTGGGCGCCGCTCCCGGCCGCGTCGTCGTCCCAGCGACTGGTGCGCGTGCTCGAGCAGGAGCCGCGGCCCATGGTCCCCGATTACCGCGGCACCGCCCTCTTCCGTTTCGCGAACCTGGCGACGGGCAAGAGCCTGTCGGTCAGACAGTCCTTCCTCGTCCAGGTATTCGCCGTGGAGGCCTCGGTCGACGCGCAGGCCGTCGCCGTGCCTTCCCGGGATCCGCCTGCCCTCGTGGCCGCCTATACGGCGGCCGACGTCCTGGTGCCCGCCGCCGCGCCCGAGGTCAAGGATATCGTCAAGAAGGCCGCGGGGACCGAGCGAGGTACCTGGAAGGCGGCTCGGCTCGTGTGGGACTGGCTCATGAAGAACCTGTCCTGGACCGATCGCCACGAGCACGAGCGCGCGCTCGATTCGCTGAAGGACCGTAGCGCGGACTCCTACTCGTACGCGCTCGTCGCCTGCGCGCTCCTCCGCTCCGCGGGGATACCGGCTCTTCCCGTCGCGGGCTACCTCGTCGACCCTACGCGCAAGGCCGTCCGCCACTACTGGCTCGAGGCCTACGTATACGGCCTCGGATGGGTGCCCCTCGATCCGATCCTCGCCTCGGGCGCCTCCCCGGGCGGCTTGCGGCCTGCCTGGGAGGATAGGTCGCGCTACTTCGGGGGCGTCGACGGCCGTCGCGTCGCCTTCTCCCGGGGCCTGACCGTCCTCGCGCCCATGGCGAGCGGCGGAAGGAGGGCGTCGAAGGAGCGTCGCTGGTCCTTCCAGAGCTTCTACGAGGAGGCCTCGGGCGCGCTCGACGCCTACAGCTCGTTCTGGGGCGACGTCGAGGTGACGGGCATGTACTGACGCGGCCGCGGCGGCCGGCCGCTCGGGTCCGTTGATGAGCCTACGCCCTTTCCGGTAATATGCCTCGCGCGGCGCCGGCGGGCATCGCGCCACCCCGCGCCCGCCGGCTTTCCGTCGACAGGAGGCAGCATGTCCCTCATTCAGGACCAGGATCCCGAGCTCTACGAGTCCATCCGGCTGGAGTCAGGCCGGCAGCGCGACAACCTCGAGCTCATCGCGAGCGAGAACTACGCTTCGCGGGCGGTCATGGAGGCCGCGGGCTCCGTGCTCACCAACAAGTACGCCGAGGGATATCCCGGGAAGCGCTACTACGGCGGCTGCCAGTTCGTCGACATCGCCGAGGAGCTCGCGCGCTCTCGCGCGAAGGCCCTCTTCGGCGCGGACCACGCCAACGTCCAGCCCCACTCGGGCAGCCAGGCCAACATGGGCGTCTACTTCTCCGTCCTCAAGCCCGGCGACACGATACTCGGAATGAACCTCAGCCACGGCGGCCACCTGACGCACGGCTCGCCGGTCTCCTTCTCCGGCAAGCTCTACAAAGTCGTCAGCTACGGAGTCGACAAGGACACCGAGGCTATTGACTACGACGAGCTGGAGAGGATCGCCCGCGAGTCGAGGCCGGCCATCATCGTGGCCGGGGCCTCAGCCTACTCGAGGATCCTGGACTTCGCGCGCTTCCGGAAGGTCGCCGACGAGGTCGGGGCCCTCCTCATGGTCGATATGGCGCACATCGCGGGCATCGTGGCCGCCGGGCTGCACCCCAGCCCGATCAAGTACGCGCACTTCACGACGACGACGACGCACAAGACCCTGCGCGGCCCGCGCGGCGGCATGATCCTCATAGGGACCGACGGCGACAATACGGTCGGCGCGATGACCGTCAAGGGCGACCGGCCCAAGCTCTGGTCCGAGCTCCTCGACGGCTCCGTCATGCCGGGGATCCAGGGCGGCCCCCTCATGCACGTGATCGCGGCCAAGGCCGTCGCCCTCAAGGAGGCGCAGGCCCCGTCCTTCAAGTCCTACATCGAGAAGGTGCTCGCCAACGCGAAGGCCATGGCCGCGGCACTCTCGGCGGGCGGGGCCAGGATCGTGTCGGGCGGCACCGACAACCACCTCATGCTCGTCGACCTGACGGGCTTCGGGGTCACCGGCAAGGAAGCGGAGAAGTGGCTGGACGAGGCGAACATCACCGTGAACAAGAACGGCATTCCCTTCGACCAGAAGGGCCCCATGGTGACGTCGGGCATCCGCGTCGGCACGCCCGCGCTGACCACGCGCGGCATGGGGACGGGCGAGATGGGCGAAATAGCCGGCTACATCCTCGAGGTCCTCAAGGCCAAGGGCGATCCTAAGGTCGTCTCCGGCGTCAAGGAGAAAGTCCTCAAGCTGACCTCCCGCTTCCCCCTGCCCTGAGTGCCCGCGGCCGGCGCGGCGATCGGCTTCAATTGACAGCTCGAATCGGCCGATCCTATACTTATCTCTATCCGGCCGCGGGGAATAAGCAGGAAGGACGATGGACAATCCGCTCCAGCTCTCGTTCGTCAACTTCAAGAAGGACGCGTACATAATCGTCGAGGGCAAGCAGAACGCCGACCGCTTCTTCATCATCCGCTCGGGCAAGGTGCGTCTCGCCAAGCTGGTCGAGGTGGTCGAGGAGGAGTCCGGCAACGTCCTGGGGCCCGGCGACTCCTTCGGCGTCGAGTCCGCGATGTCCAACCACAGCTACATCGAGACGGCCCAGGCGGTGACCGACTGCACGCTCATCTCGGTCCATCGCGACCAGTACGGCCCCCTCATCGAGAAGAACTCGCCCGTCGCGATGAAGATCATCATGTCCTTCTCGAAGCGGATGCGCTACCTCGACGAGGCCTTCACGAGGCTGACGCTGAAGAACACCGCCGAGGCGGATCCCTCGCACCTCTTCCGCGTCGCCGAGTACTACGCCAAGCAGAGCCAGTACAACTCGGCCTTCTTCGCCTACTATCAATACCTCAAGCTCTGTCCCCGCGGGGCCCACGCGGGCCTCGCCAAGGAGCGGCTCGCGAAGATCAAGCCCTACTCCAAGGCCGTGTACCTCGACGGGTCGACGGACGATTTCAACCGATTCTATCCCAAGGACGCGATGATCATGTCCGAGGGCATGCCCGGCTCCGAGCTCTACATCATCCAGAAGGGCGCGGTCAAGATCACGAAGATCGTGGACAACAACGAGGTCCTCCTCGCCGTGCTCAAGACGGGCGACATCTTCGGCGAGATGGCCATCCTCGAGAACAAACCTCGTTCGGCCAACGCGATCGCCTTCGAGGACGCCGCCCTCCTCGCGGTGAACAAGGCCAACTTCGAGAGGATGGTCTCGTCGCAGCCCCAGATCGTCACGAGGCTGACGACCCTCCTCGCCGAGCGGATCTGGGTCATCTACAAGCAGCTGGCCAACACCCTCCTGCCCGATCCCCTCGGAAGGCTCTACGACGCGCTCCACATCCAGCTCGAGAAGAACCGAGTGGCCATCCGCGCGGGGACGCCCTACACCTTCGACTTCGGCCCCAAGGAGCTCACCGGCATGGTCGGCCTTCCCCCGAACGAGGGGGCCCTCTACATCCACAAGCTCCTCGAGAACAACAAGGTCAGGCTCATCGACAATAAATTCACGGTCTCCGACGTCGCCGAGATCGAGAAGGAGACCGAGATCTACCGCCGCATGATGCAGCGGAGCGAAAGGGCCAAGCGGGACGCCCAGACGGCCCGGTAGCGGCCCGTCAATCCATGGGACAGGTCGAGGACTCGAGCCGGGCGCGCGCCGCCGTGGAGGAGTCCCTGCGCGCCTCGGGCGTCGAGCTCTTCGGCTTCGTGGGCGAGGAGCGCTTCCGCGAGGCCTGCGCCGGTCTCACGGACGCCGTACGCGCCCGGTACGGCGCCGACCGCGCGAGGTCGGCCGTCGCCGCCGCACTTCCCTTCGGGGAAGGCCCGGCCGAGCCTCCCGCCTGGGCGCGAGACCTGCGCGGACCCCTGGCGCTGCTGGCCCGTTTCGCACGCGCTGACTGGTACGCCGAGCTCTCGGCGCGGCTCCGCGCGGCGGCCGCGCTCGCCCGCGAGTCCATCGCCCGCGAGGGCCTCGACCCCGGCCGGCCGCGCGACTGGCGCTACCTCGCCAATTCCGGCCTCCCCGAGCGACGCCTGGCCGTCGAGGCCGGGCTTGGGGCCCTGGGCCGCCACGGCCTGGTCATGGTCCCGGGCCGCGGCAGCGCCGTGGTCCTCGGGCTGCTGCTAATGCCGATTCCAATCGACGACGCTCCCGGAGCGTCTCCGCCCGGGCAACGCGCGTCGGCCGTCGATCGCGTCGTCGAATCCGCGCCTTCACGCTTGTGCGCGTCGTGCGAGGCCTGCGGCGCCTGCGTCGCGGCCTGCCCCACGGGCGCGCTTCGCGGCGACTCCTTCGACCGGGAGCTCTGCCTCCAGCATTGGAGCTCCGTCCCCGGCACGCTGCCGCCGATCGCAGAGGCGGCCTGGGGCAGAAGGCTCTACGGCTGCGACGCCTGCCAGGAGGCCTGCCCTCTCTTCAAACCCGACCCCTCCGCCCGGACCGAGCGGGGGCTCCTCGGGCCCGGCCTGCCCGCCGCCTTCGTGGCCGAGTCCTCGCCGGCCGAGCTCCGCTCGAGGCTCAGTGGCAGCGCGCTCGGCATGGCATGGATCTCGCCCCAGGCCCTGTCCCGGAACGCCGCTCTCGCGCTCGGGGCCGCCGGGGCTCCCGGAAAAGCGTCCCCCGGGGCCGCGCGCGGCATTTGACTCGGGCTTCGTCTTGTCCTAGACTCAGGGTGAATGGAGGATGGAGCATGGAAGCCTCGAACGCCAATCAGTTCTTGACCTTTACGCTTGATAACGAGCAATACGCCATAGGGGTCGCCAAGGTCCGCGAAGTCCTCGAGCACACGAAGATCACGAAGCTCCCGAGGACCGCGGAATTCATGAAGGGCATCATCAACCTCCGCGGCATGGGCGTGCCGGTCATCGACCTCAGGCTCAAGTTCGGCCTCCCCGAGACGCCGATCACCAAGGACACGAGCATAATCGTCATGGAGGTCGAGGGCCGCGACGGCAACGTCGTGGTGGGCGCGCTCGCCGACGCCGTGCACGAGGTCGTCGATATCGAGGAGAATTCCATCGAGCCTGCCCCGCGCTTCGGCACCCGCCTAGCGGCCGAGTTCATCAAGGGTGTGGGCAAGCGCGACGACAGCTTTATCATCATCCTCGACATCGACCGCATCTTCAACGCGGACGAGATCACCGTCATCGCGGCGTCCAGGCAGGAGGCCCAAGCCACCGCCGCGGTCTAGCCGCAGGAGGTCTATGGATACCTCCACCTTAACGCCGCCCGTTGGAATCTTCGTTCTCTCCTTCGCGCCAGGGGGGCGATCTCGGCTCTCGGGCCGCGGATAGGCCCCAGGAGGGGGCGATGGGGAAGATCTACCGGACCAAGATATTCCGCAGGCTCTTCCTGTCGATCCTCGCGGTCGCCGTCGTTAATTTCCTCGTGCTCTACCTCGTCATATTCTTCCGAACGCAGACGTTCATAGACGCCAGACAGCTCGAGATGGCCGTTACCGCCCAGCAGCAGGTGTCGCGACGACTCCTCGAGTGGCTCGACAACGAGAAGGCTACCATCGTCCAGCTCGCGGCGAACCTCGCGATCGACCTCGACGAGGGCCTCGGCGACGCGCTCTTCGATCGGCGTATCGACGCCTGCCGCGCCTCTCAGGGCAGTTTCAGCGACGTCTTCGCGGCCGGCCGCGGGGGGCGGATAACCCATTTGAGCTCGGCCGCGCGGCTCACGGCGATCGGCGTCGCCGATCGGGACTACTTCCGCGCCTCCATGGCCGGGCGCGTCTACGCGAGCGGCTTCTTCGTGGAGAGGATACACGGCAGCCTCTCCCTCGCGATCTCGGCGCCGATCGTCCCCTCCGGAGGCGAGCCCGCCGGGGTCGCCGCGGGGCTCCTGCGCTTCGACGAGATCGCTTCGGTGGTCGGCGGATTCGCGACGTTCAAGGAATTCGGGTCGGTCCTCGTACTCGACGCCGAGTCCCGGCGCCTCGCCGATTCGGCGGTCGCCGGCGCCTCCTCCGCCCCGCTCCGCACTCGCGCGGCCGTCGAGCTCGCCGCGCGCCGCTCGGGCGCGGCCAAGTACGCGGACGCGGCCGGCGAGCCCGTCTACGGCGCGTACTCGTGGATCGGCGACCTGGGGCTCGGCCTCGTCGTCGAGATCTCCGTCCGCAAGGCCCGCGAGTCGCTGATCGACACCCTCAATTTCGTGACCCTCTTCGCGGCGCTCATCGTGGTCGCTCTCGCGGTCGATTCCTGGATCCTCTCCGTCAAGATCCTCAAGCCCATCGGCGCGCTTTCCGAGGCGGCCGAGAAGCTCGCTAAGGACCTCTACCCGGGCCCCTTGGACATCAGCACCGGCACTGAGCTCGACGGCATCGGCGCCTGCTTCGACCGCATGGCCGAGGCCGTCTGCGCCCGCGAGTCCGAGCTGAAGGACAGCGCGGCGCGGGACAGCCTCACCGGCCTGTACAACCACGCGATGATCGAGGAGCGGCTCGGGCTGGAGCTCGCGGGCAGGCGGAAGAGCGACAGGGGCTCCCCCGCGCTGATCATGCTCGACCTCGACCACTTCAAGGCCGTCAACGACACGTACGGTCATTGCTCGGGCGACGAGGTACTGAGGCAGATCGCGAGGATCCTCGAACGCTCATCGCGCGAGGGTGATTTTATCGGCCGCTACGGCGGGGAAGAATTCGCGGTCGTCCTGCGAGGCAGATCAGGCGAGGAAGTCGCGGCATACTGCGAGCGCCTCCGGGCGGCGGTGGCCGCGGCGAGCTTCGCCTCTTCCGATGAGCGAGCCGGAGAGCGGCGCTTCCGCGTCACCGCGAGCCTCGGCTGGGCCCTCGGCCGCCCCGAGGCCGATACGCCCTCCGACCTCGTCAAGCGCGCCGACGACGGCCTCTACGCCGCGAAGGCCGCGGGCCGCGACTGCGTGCGCGAGGGCGTCCTCGCCCAAGGGCGCCCTTCTTTACAAAAGCCGGCCGATCGCGGATAGTCGGCGCGATGGAGATCGCGCCGTACGTCAACAAGACCGTCCCCTTCAAGTTCAACGGGGCCGATCTCAGGCTCGACCTGTCCCACGCGCTCTTCTCGTCCTTCGACGTGGACCGCGGCACCAAGCTCCTGCTCAAGGCCGCGGCGCGCGATCCCGTCCTCGCCAGCGCCCGGAGCGTCCTGGACGAGGGCTGCGGCGTCGGCGTCATAGGCCTCTCCGTCGCCAAGGCTTTCCCCGAGGCCGAGGTCCTCCTGCGCGACCGGGACGGTCTCGCCGTCGCCTTCGCCGAGCGCAACCGGCTCGCGAACCGGCTCAAGGGGCGAACGGTCTGGAAGGATCCCGCGACGGGCGAGGAGCGGACCGCGATGCCTCCGCCGAGCTCGTCCTGGGGCCTCATCGGCGCGGGGAACGCGGAGGGCCGCTTCGACTTCGTCTTCTCGAACCTGCCCGCCAAGGCCGGAGGACCGGTGCTCGCGTCCTTCTTCGCGTCGCTGACGGGCGCAGGGGGCGGCGTCCCGCTCCTCGCGCCCGGGGGCCGCGCCGCCGTCGTGATCGTCGAGCCGCTCGCCGCTCAGGCATCCGCCTGGATCGAGGAGGCGGGCTTGTCGGTCGTCTCGCGCTCTCGCGGGGCTGATCACGTCGTCTTCGTGCTCGAGTCTGCGGCCCCGTGCCTCGGGGACTGCCCCGCGTCGGGCGAGGCTATGCGGCCCGCGTATCCCGACGCGCCGTTGGCCAGCCTTGACCTGCGAGCCTATCATCGCGCAGAGGGCCGCTTCCGCCTCGCTGACGTCTCCTACCGGGCCAAGGGATTCTGGGGCCTCCCCGAATTCGATACGCCCGGATTCGCGACCGCAGCGGCCGCCGAGCTGGCCTCGCGCGCCTGCGCCGGCTGCCTCGTCCGCGACGCGCTCATCATCGACCCGGGCGTCGGCCATTTCGCCCTCTGGGCCTCGCGCGTCTTCGGCCCCGAGCGCGTGACCGCGGCCTCCCGCGACCTTTTGGCCCTCGCGGCCACGGCCGCAAATATCGCCGATCTGCCCGCCGCCTCCCGTCCCTCCTATCGCGCGATCGACGAGCTCGGCCTCGACCGCTTGGCCGAATCCTCGTTCGACCTCGTCGTCGACTTCTCGGCTCCCGTCCCCGAGCTGGACAGCTCCGGGACGGCCTGGGACCGGGCCGCGAGGCTCCTGAAGCGGGGTGGCGTCTTCCTGGCCTCCCGCGCGCTCACGGAGATGGCACGGCTCGAGCGGCGCCGTCCGTCGGGCTCCGCCCAGTCGGGCCCCTCCGGGGCGCCCGCGCCGGCCTGGTCGGCCCTGGGCAGGAAGCGGAAGAAGGGCCTCGTCGCCGCGGCGTGGCGCAGGGCCTGATCCGGGTCCTCGACAAGCTTATCGAGTTTGTCAGGATGGCGCCGCGACGCGATAGGCGCTCTAAATGAGCCAACGCGGGTCGCGGCCAACGTGGCCTTAGGCTTCGTGAAGGGTAATTGTGGGGTCGGTGAAAAAAGTAAATTCTTTTTCGCAAATTTGCATTGACCGAGGACCGGGTCTATTATTTAGGCATGACCAAGACCGAAATGACGATCCTGGAGTCTAGGACTCCCCAGGACTACATCGACCGTTCGCTGAAGGCGCGGTTGACCCCGGCCGCGAAGGCCAAGCTCGCCCGCATCTGGATGGAATCGACGGGTTATTCGAAAGAAGACATCCTTCGGGCCCGCAACCGCCATCCCTACTGGAAGAAGAAGAAGATGGAGGGCTCGGCGGAGCGCACCAAGAAGCGCCTGGCGGCGCACGACTACTCGGGCGGGTCGGCCGTCCAGTGGGACGAGAGGCTCGTCTCCGAGTTCCTCGGCCTCAACAGGAAGGGACCGGACGGCCGCTACGAGCACAAAGACTGGCAGCTCGCCGAGCGTTTCGGCGCGACCATCCCCTCGATCCAGTACATGCGACGAAAGCTCAGCAAGGTCGCCGAGATCCTCGGATCGAAGGCGCCCCGCCCGAAGGTCGTGGAGTACCTCCTGCGGGCCGAGTCCGTCCTCTCAAGAGGCAAGGGCGCGGTCGAGGACCTGAAGGTCGCGGAGAAGGAACGGGTCGCTGCCAAGCCCAAGGCCGCGAAGAAGCGGGCCGCAGCCTCGAAGACCCCGAAGAGGCGAGCGGCTAAGGCGAAGGCTCCCGCCAAGAAATCCACGGCGCGCAAGACGGCTAAAAAAAGATAACGTAAGTCTCGTTGCGCGTCGCCGGCCTGCGGTCGGCGCCATACGTACTCGCCGGGAATGTTAGCCTCGGTTAATATCATACTCTAGAACGAAATGTATGTGCTGCTCGTATTGACGAATCAAACGCGAGCCCTCATATTCACTGAATAATGAATCGTGCCGCCAAGAACGCAAGGCTGTCGATCCTCTCGAACAGCGTCCTCATCCTCATGAAGATGGCCGTGGGACTCATAAGCGGCTCCGTCAGCATCATCTCGGAGGCGATCCATTCCTTCATGGACCTCGCCGCCGCCGTCATGGCCTTCGTTTCGATCCGCATCGCCGGGCGTCCCGCCGACAAGGACCATCCTTACGGCCACCAGAAGGTCGAGAACGTCTCGGGCGCCCTCGAGGCCCTCCTCATCATAGTCGCGGCGGCCTTGATCATCATCGAGTCGGTCAAGCGCCTCTTGAACGGCGCGGAGATCGAGAATCTCTGGCTCGGCGCCCTGGTCATGCTCGTCTCCGGCATCGTGAATATCCTCGTATCGCGGCGCCTTTACAAGGTCGCCCGCGAGGAGTCGAGCGTGGCCCTCGCCGCGGACGCCCTCCACCTCAAGACCGACGTCTACTCGTCCCTCGGGGTCGGCGTCGGCCTCCTCGCGATCGTCATCCTCCAGTCCGCCTTCCGGATCCCCTGGGCCGAGACCCTCGACCCCGTCATCGCGCTCTGCATCGCCCTGTTCATCGTGAAGGAGGCCTGGGACATGGTCCGCGCGGCGGTGGATCCCCTCCTGGACGCGAGCCTCCCTCCCGAGGACCTCGCGGCGGTCGAGGCGATCGTGGGCGCCCGGCACGGCGTATCCATGCACGGCGTGCGGACGCGGAAGTCGGGCAGGACGAGGCACATCGACTTCCACCTCGAGGTCCCCGAGGACATGAGCGTCAGCGAGTCGCACGAGCTCTGCGACGAGATCGAGCGGGAGCTCGAGCGCAAGCTGAGCGACACGAGCGTGCTCATCCACATCGAGCCGAGGATGGTCCTGCGCGGCGAGGGGAAGGGCGGGCGGGCGCGGTCTCTCTCGAAGGACGAGCTCTTCGAGCGCGTCGCGGAGATCTGCCGCGACGCCGCGGGCTACGACCCGATGCCGCACCACCTCCACGTCTTCGGATCCGGCCTGGACAAGGAGCTGACCTTCCACATTACCGTCGCCGCGGGCACGAGCCTCGAGGAGGCGCACGCGCTCGCGAGCTCGATCGAGTCCCGCGTCGAGGCGAGCCTGGGCCTCGAGGCGACCGTGCACATCGAGCCCTCGGGCGACGACCCGGACTGAGGGGCGGCGGCTTGACCGTTGCCGGCTTGCGCGGCCCAGGCGCGTCGCGACCGCGACGGCTTAACGCGCCGTTGCCGTCGCATCCCCGAAGGGGTTCGCGCGGTCGAGCACGTCCCGGATCGGCGCGTTGGCCGAACTTAAGAGACCCGGGTCGGCCTCGACGACGGCGAAGGCCTCGGCCCGGGCCTCTTCGAGGACGAGTGCGTCGCGGACCGGGTCGGCTATCGAGAGCCGGAGGTATCCCGACTGCGCCGTGCCCGCGATCTCCCCGGGGCCCCTGATCTTCAGGTCCTGCTCCGCGAGCTCGAAGCCGTCGGCCGTCGAGAGCATCGCCTTGAGTCGCGCCTTCGCGTCCTCGGTGACGCCGTCGGAATAGACGAGGAAGCAGTAGGACTGCTCGCTTCCTCGGCCGACGCGGCCGCGCAGCTGGTGCAGGGCGGCGAGCCCGAAGCGCTCGGCGTGCTCCACGACCATGGCGGCCGCATTGGGCACGTCGACGCCGACCTCGACGACGCTGGTCGCCACGAGCACGGACAGCTCGCCCCGCGTGAAGGCGTCCATCGAAGCGCGCTTCTCGTCTTCCTTCAGGCGCGAGTGGATGAGGCCGAGCTTGAACTCGGGGAAGATCTCTTTGCGCAGGCGCTCGTACATCGCCTCGGCGTTCTTCAGCTCGAGCCTCTCGGACTCGCCGATCAGAGGATAGACGAAATAGGCCTGGCGTCCCGCGGCCACGAGACGGCGGACGAACTCGTAGACCTTGGCCTCGTTGCCGGCCTTCGCGAGGTGCGTGACGATCGGCTTGCGGCCGGGCGGCATGGTCCTGATCGCGGAGACGGCGAGATCTCCGAAGACGGTCAGCGCGAGCGTGCGCGGGATGGGCGTGGCGGTCATCATGAGGAGGTCGGGCACCGGGCCCTTGCGCGAGAGCGCGAGGCGCTGGAGCACGCCGAAGCGGTGCTGCTCGTCCACGACGGTCAGGCGCAGGTTCCTGTACTCGACCTCGTCCGAGAAGAGGGCCTGCGTTCCGAGCACGAGGTCGACCTCGCCGGAGCGGAGGGCGGCGAGGAGGGGAGGCCGCGCCGCATCCTCGACGTTGCCCGACAGGAAGGCGAGGCGGACGCCCAGGGGCTCGAGGAGCCGCGCCGCGGTGGCCGCGTGCTGGCGCGCGAGGAGCTCGGTCGGGGCCATGAAGGCCGCCTGGCCTCCCGCCTCGATCGCGTCGAGGCAGGCGAGGAAGGCGACCAGGGTCTTGCCCGATCCGACGTCGCCCTGGAGGAGGCGGGCCATCGGGCGCGGCTCGGCCATATCGGCCGCGATCTCGGCGGCGGCCTCGACCTGGCCGCTCGTGAGCTCGAAGGGGAGCCGCTCGACGAGCCTGCGCTTGAGCAGGCCCTGCGGGGCGCGACGATCGACTTGCCGCTCTCGGCGACGGACCGCGCGGCGCGCGACCGCCACCTGGAAGTAGAAGAGCTCCTCGAAGATCAGGGCCGCTCGCGCTCTCTCGAGGAGCTCCGCGCTCTCGGGGAAGTGGACCTGGCGCAGGGCCTCGCGCTTGTGCGGGAGGCCGCGGCGCTCGATCAGGGCCTGAGGCAGCTCGTCCTCGACCCGCGAGCCGTACTCGGCGAGCGCCGCATGGGCGAGGCGCCGCGCCTGTCCCTGCTGAAGGCCCTCGGTCAGGGGATACACGGGCAGGATGCCGGACTTCGGGACCGGTCCTCCCTCGACGCTCTCTGCCTCGAACGAGGACGACTGGATCTCGCCGAAGCGGTACGTGAACTTGCCCGTCACGACGACGCGCGAGCCGACGGGCAGCTGCTGCTCGAGGAAGGGCCGGTTGAAGCAGACCAGCGTCGCCGAGCCGGAGGGGTCCTTGACGTGGATCTTCAACGTCCTCATCCGGCCGTAGCCGAACCAGTCGTGCGCCACGACTTCGGCTAACGTGTGCACCCGGGCGGCTCGCGCGAAGGAGGCGAAGGGCACGGTCTCCGTGCGGTCGTCGTAGTCGCGAGGGTAGAGGAGCAGCAGATCCGCGACGGAATAGACACCGATGCGCGCGAGACGAGCCGCCACCGCCGGCCCCGCTCCCTTAAGGACCGTGATCGATTGGACGAGCTCGCGGAGGAACAGGGCGGGCCCCTATTCCGCGGCCTTGCGCGCGGCCTTGAGCGCCTCGGCTCCCGAGACCGTATCGTCGGGCCTGAAGTGGATGCCGTCGGGAAGGGAGAGGATCTCGCGCTCGACGCAGCCCAAGGCGGCGTCGAAGAACCAGGAGCCGGGAGGGGCGTCCGGCACGGGGCCGAGGGTCCCGGCCGGATAGCGCTTCGAGTACGCGCCGAGGAGCGTTTTGTCCTCCTCACGCGCGGCGACGAGGCTCCACAGGAGGAAGGCGGCCCTCGCGCGAGTAGCCGGGTCCGAGGATTTCACCGGCTCGGGTCCGAAGAAGCCCGAGCCCGCGAGGCGGGAGAAGAGGGGACCGGGCGCCCAGGACTTCGCCCCGGTCAGGTAGTCGAGCATGTCCGTGCTCTCCTGCGCGATGACCGCGAGGCCGAGGAGGCTGACCGGGTCCGAAGCCGCGTAGGCCGCGGCTTCTTTCGGCGCGTCCTCGGCGTCCTTGAGCGACAGGGCGAGGTCGCGGAACGGCTGGTAGAGGGAGCGCTCGGCCTCGCCGAGGCGAGGCAGGGCCTCGTCGAGCGCGGCGATCGCCTCGCGGTAGCGGCCTTGACGACAGCGCAGCGCGCCGAGCTCGGCCTTCAGGAGAGCATTCGTCGGCGCCTTCGCGATGCCCGATACGAGGGCGGCCTCCGCGTCGGCTTCCTTGCGCGCCAGTCGCGAGCGAAGGAGGTAGACGCGTTCCTCGTCCGCGCGGGCGGCCTCGGCCTCCGCGAGGGCGGCCTGGGCGGACGGCCGGTCGGAGGCGAGGAGGGCGAGGTCGCCGGCGATCGCGGCGAGGCGGGCGCGGTAGCTCTCGTTGAGGGGCTGCGAGGCCTTGAGCGAGGCCGCCTCGCTCCGCGCGGCGGCGAGGGCGGACGCGTCGACTGTCTTGCCGTCCGCCGATCCTGAGCGCAGCGAGGCGGCCTCGTCCGCGAGCGCGGAGAGCCGGGCGAAGTCGGCCTCGGCGGCCGTCCCGACGAGGACGTCGCGCTGCACCGAGGCGCAGCCCGCGAGGAGGGACGCCCCGAGGGCCGCGATCGCCAGCGCGGCCGCGAGGGGACCTGAGAGCGCCCCGCGGGCGCGGGGCCTGTCCGAGAGCGCGTTGCGCGATGCCGCTTTCATCCCTTATCCTCCGTCGCCCCTCACCTGAGCGAATAGGCGTGTATCGTATCGTCGATGCCGCCCGTCACGATCTCGGGCGCGCCGTCGCCGTCGATGTCGGCGAGGCAGGGCAGCCAGGCGCCCTTCGCGGGGAAGCCCGGGAGCGGGTCGAGGTCGGCAGAGAAGGCGTACAGGCCGTCGCCCGAGCCCGCGGCGAAGAGTACCTCGCGGCCGTCGCCATAGGGCTCGGCGATCGCGAGGGAGCATGAGCCGCCGCGCAGCCCCTCCTCGCGGCGCTCGGCGATCGCCTCGCCGGAGGCGGAGACGCGGATGACGAGGCCCTCCGCGTCGAGGACGTACAGCGAGGCCCCGCTCCGCTCGGCGACCGTGGCCGCGGAGAAGGAGCCGCCGAGGCGCAGCGGGAAGCCGGCGAGCGGAGCGCCGGCGGTATCGCGTAACGTGAGCTCGCCTGCCTGCGTGAGGAAGGCGATCGCCTCGCCGCGGCCCGCCTGAACGAATGCCGGCGAGCCGAATGCGATGCCGCCCGCCGCGACGGGCCATCCGGGCAGGGCCGAGCCGTCCTCGCCCAGGAGATAGATCTTCCCGTCGAAGGACTTCGGATAGACGGCGATCATGCCGTCGCGGAATGAGGGGGGCGAGAGGATGGCCGGCTCTTCGGGCAGCTCGATCCGGCGCTCGGAGCCGTCGGGCGACACGATGACGATACCGCCGCCCTTCGCCCCGAAGGCCAGGCCCGGCGAGCCCGCCTGGGCGGGCGCGAGAGCGGGCGGGCTCGAGGGGCGCTCGCTCGCGGCGACGGGGAAGGGACGCAGGTGCTCGAGCTTCGCGTCGAGCCGGTAGACCGTGCCTTGCCTCGTGAGGGCCCAGACGAAGGGCGCACCCTTTTCGTCCTTCGCCGCGAGGAGCCACGCGTCGCCGTCGAGCTTCGCCTCGACCGCGTCCTTGCCTCCCGAGCCTCCCCGAAGCGGCATCGCGACGATGCGGCCCCCCGAGAGAGGGAGGATGGCGACGGCGCTCGAGCCGGAGCCGAGGACGAGGGGCGCGCCCGCGAGCCGCCCTCCCGCCGCGATCGGGAAGCCCGGCAGCTCGCGGAGGCCCGCGGCCTGGGTCCCGCGCGCGGCGCGGAGCGAGACGCCGAGGCGCGACGAGCCTGTCCTGAGGAAGAGCGTTCCGTCGCGGTAGAGCCGCAGGACGCGTTCGACCGCGCTCGTTCCGCGAAGGAAGAAGGGGACGCCGCGATCCAAAGAATAGAAGATCGCCGCGGCGGCGTCGGATCCCGCGGAGCCGACGAGCGCGCGATAGCCTTCGGATCGGGGAAGGGTCTGGCCCGAGGCGATCGCGGTCGCGACGGCGCGGAGCGCCTCGGCCGAAGCCGAGGCGAAGAGGAAGCCGCGCTCCGCGATCCAGTACGGCTCGGGCACGTCGACGTCGAGGAGCTTGAGCAGGTCGCGCACGTACCAGGGAAGGACGAGGCGCGGTATGCGGAGCTCGTCCACGACGGTCGACAGGTCCTCGCCGACGAGCGCCGATGAGACGAGCTTGTCGAAGGCAGACTTACGAGCGGACTCGCTCGCGACGCGGACGTAGAAGACCGGATCGGCGAAGGCCTCGAGGCCGAAGGCGCCGAATTCGTCGCCCGCCCATGACAGGACGAGCTCGTCGAAGCCGACGCCGAGCGCGGCGCGGCACGCCGACTCGGCCTTGGCGTAGGTCGCAGCGCCCGACTCGCCCGCGTAGCGCAGGAGAACCGGAAGGATCTTGGCGGGAGTCTCGGCCGCGGCGAGGCTCGCGTAGGCCGTCGATCGGGGCAGCAGCGTCAGGACCGAGGGAAGGCCCGATCTCCGCGCGAGGAGCGCCGACACGTCAGCGTCGGAGGACTCGATCGGCAGCGAGGCCTCGAGCGAGACTGACTCGTCGGAGATGTCGAGGTCGACGACCGCCTCGCTCGGGAATTTAAGGTCCTTGAGGAAGGCGCTCGACGCGGCCTCGCTTCCCGCGAGCCTCGATACGAGACCGGAGATGTCCGCGACGATCCTGATCGCGCCGTCGCGGGGCGCGGAGAGCTCGAGGCCCGAGAGCCTGGCGCGCGCCGCGAGGTCGGGCGCGCTCGACGCCTCGCCTGTGAAGGCGGATCCGCCCGCCTTTCCGCGCGCGATCGCCTCCTCGAGCGCCCGTGCCGAGGTCGAGGCGAGGAGTATCCTGCCGACCACCGCCAGGCGCACGAACGACGGCGCCTTGCCGATCAGGATATGGGAGACGCCGTCCTTCCGCTCGTAGACGAGATCCTTGACCTTGATGAGGGGACCCGCGACGGGCAAGAGACGCGCCGCCGCGCCCGTCACTCCGAGGTCGACCGCCGCGATAACGACCTCGCCCTCGATCGCGACGTGGGCGGGCACGTTCGCGAGGAACCCGAACGCCTTCGACGAGAGGAAAGGCGCCGACCTCGCGGCCACGAGGAGGGCGCGCAGATCGGCCTCGCCGGGGCCGGCGAGCAGTTCGTCCGCCGCGCGGAGTCCCGTCAGGCGCGTGACCGCCTCGCCCAACGACCGGACTGAGGCGTACGCGTCGGGGCGCGGCGGCAGGAAGGACGCGGGGTCGGTCCGGTCCAGGGCGTTGACCGCGAGGAGGACGAGCGCGGGCGCGAGGACGGCTGCGAGTATCGCGGCGAATACTATAAGGATAACGCGCAGCGGTCTTTTTCGGCGCTTGGGGGCCTCGACGTTCTCCGACATGCCCACGACTATAGTCGGCGGCCCGCTCCGGAGACAAGGTACGGCCGCTCCTTGCCGGCGCATCGCCTTGTCCGGCCGTCCGGCGGATGCTACGATGCCGGCGAGGTACCGCAATGCGTAAGGAACTCGAGCGTCTCGTCGTCCTCGACCGGGAGATCGGCCTGCTTTCCCACATCGGATCGCTTCTGGAATGGGACTTGGAGACCTACATGCCGCCGAAGGCTATCGACGAGCGCGCCGAGCAATCGGCCCTCGTCCAGTCCCTGGCGCACGAGCGGCTAACCAGGCCCGAGATAGGCGAGCTCCTCGCCGCCCTCGGCTCGACGAGCGACGAGCCCTCGGGCGATCCCGAGCTCGCTCCGGAGGAGAGGGCCTACCTCCGCGCGCTCCGCAGGGCCTACGACAAGGAGACGAAGCTGTCCGCTGAGCTCGTGGCCGCCATAGCGCGCGAGACGAGCCTCGCGCAGCAGGCCTGGGCGGAGGCGAGGGCGAAGGACGACTTCGAGTCCTTCGCGCCCCATCTCGAGACGGTGCTCGGCCTGAAGAGACGCGAGGCCGGATGCCTGTCCTCGGGCGGGAACGCGTACGATGCGCTCCTCGACCTCTTCGAGCCGGGCGCCACTGCGGCATCCATCGCCGCCGTCTTCGCCTCGCTCAAGGCCGACCTCTCGGAGATCCTCGCCGCGATCCGCTCGAGGCCGCAGGTGGACGCGTCGTTCATGTCGCGACGATGCGCGATAGATCGCCAGAAGGCCATCAGCGAGTGGCTCGTCGGCATACTTCATTTCGACTTGGAGCGCGGGCGCCTCGATACCGTCGAGCATCCTTTTACGACGACGCTCGGAGCCGACGACATCCGCATAACGACGCGCTATATCGAGGACAACTTCTCGTCGAGCGTCTTCTCCACCATCCACGAGACGGGGCACGCGCTGTACGAGATGGGCATCGCGCCGGGACCGGCCTTCGCGCGCACGAGGCTCTGCGAGGCCTGGTCCATGGCGATCCACGAGTCGCAGTCGAGGATGTGGGAGAACGTGATCGGCCGATCGCGCGCCTTCTGGAAGCCGAACTACGCGCGCCTTTCCGAGCTCGCCGGCCCCGCGCTCGAGGGGATCGGCCTCGACGCCTTCGTCAAGGGCGTCAACAGGGTCGAGCCCTCGCTCATCAGGACCGAGGCCGACGAGGTGACCTACGGCCTGCACGTTATCCTTCGCTTCGAGCTCGAGTCCGAACTCATCGCGGGGCGGCTCTCGGTCCGCGACCTTCCGGACGCGTGGAGCGAGAAGATGCGCGCCCTGCTCGGCGTCGAGCCTCCCGACGACGCCTCCGGCTGCCTCCAAGACGTCCACTGGTCGCTCGGGCTCTTCGGCTACTTCCCCAGCTACGCCCTCGGCAACCTCTACGCCGCGCAGTTCTGGGACGCGATGCGCGACGACATTCCCGGCCTCGAAGCCAGCGTCGAGGATGGCGACCTCGGCGCGCCCCTCGCCTGGCTCCGCGAGAAGATACACGCGAGCGGCGCGACCTACCTGCCAGGCGAGCTCGTCAGGCGCGTCACGGGCGCGGCCCTCGACGCGGGGCACTTCACCTCGTACCTCCGCGACAAGTACTCGAGGATCTATGGATTCTGAGTCCTACCTCGCGCTGCGCGCGATCGCGTCCGACCCCTACCTCTGGATCGGAGGTGGAGCGCTCTTCCTAGGCGTCGCCGTCGGCCAGTCCGCGCGCGCGTTCTTCCCCGGTCGAAGGAGGAGCGGGAAGCCGGGGCGAAGGAAGTCCAGGCGGATCGCTCGAGCCGTCGCCTTCCTCAGCCTGGCCCTCCTTTTCGCGACGGGCCTCCTCGTAGTCCCTCCGAAGGACTCGCTCGATCCGGCGGTACTGACGCTCGAGGCCCTCGGGCCCTACGCGGCCGCGCTGGGACTGGGCGGAGCCCTCATCGGATTCCTGCCGCTCGCCTGCGGCCTGCCGCTCGCCGCGGTCGCGGCCGCGGGCCTCTTCGCCCTTCGCGCGGGACTGGGCGGATGGACGCCGTATCGAGGCGCCGGGACGGTCGCCCGGCTCCTTCCCTACGAGGTCGAAGCCTCGTCGTTCCGCGGGGAGCTGGAGGTCGCAGGCCCGGGAGCGGCCGCGGGCTCTCGGCCCGTGTCGACGGCCTCGGGCTCCGCCTCGATCTGCGTCGACGAGCTCGAGCTCTCGGGCCCCCTCGGACTGCTCGCGAGCATGTTCGGCCCGGGCTCATCGCAGGGACGGTACGAATCGACGCGGCGTCTGTATCGCGTCGCCGCCCTCGTCTCGAGCGGGGCCTCGCCCGTCTTCCTGGAACCGCCCGCCCGGCTGCTATGGATCGACGCCATCCTGCCGCTGACAGAGGGAGTGGGCCTCGAGCCGGGCGGCGCGATGGCAAGATCAGAGGCGTTAGGCGCTCTCGCGGTACGCGTCCGGTCGTCGGGCCCCGCGCGCCCGCTCGCGGCCCTGGAGCCGGTCTACTTCGACCTCGACGAGGTGAAGGCGCCCAGGATCGCCGCGCGAGCGAAGCCGACGGAGGGCTGGAACGCTCAGTAGAGGGCGATAGCCTCGATTTCCACGAGGGCGCCCTTCGGCAGCGCGGCGACCTGGACGGTCGACCGGGCAGGGTAGGGCGCCGCGAAGCGCGAGGCGTAGACTTCATTGACTACCGCGAAGTCGATTATGTTGGAGAGGAAAATCGTCGTCTTCGCGACGTCCTTCAGGGCGAGGCCCTCCTCGGCGAGGAGCGCCTCCATGTTCTTCATCGCGCGCTCGGCCTGGGCCTTTACTCCTTTCTCCAGCTCTCCGGTCTCGGGATCGATGCCGAGCTGCCCGGAAAGGAAGAGCAAGCCGTTCGCGCGAATCGCGGGCGAGTACGGACCGATGGCCTTGGGCGCCGCGGCCGACGTCACGCTTGTCAGTTCCATGCGACCCTCCTTATCGACGAGCGCGGCGCAGTTCGGCCGCGCGCGCGTGTCCCTCGAGCCCCTCGACTCGGGCGAAAGCCGCGGCCTCATCCGAGAGCGCGGCGGAATCGTCCATCGCGAGCCAGGTCCTCGCCTTCAAGAAGGAAAGGACCGATAGGCCGGCGGCGAAGCGCGACGCCCCGCCGGTCGGCAGGCAGTGATTGGGGCCGGCCCCGTAATCGCCGAACACCTCGGCGGAGCCCGACCCCAGGAAGACCGCGCCAGCCGTCCCGATTCTCTCGGCCCAGTAGCGCGGCTCGGTCGTAAGTATCTCGAGGTGCTCGGGCGCGAACCGCTCGGCCGCCGTCTTCACCTCGTCCTCGTTGCGCGCGATCATCATCCAGCCGTTTTCCAGGGCCTTGGCGGCGACGCCGCGGTTGGGTTCGGGGAGGTCGGTAAGGCGACGCGTCAGGGCGGCATCGATGGCATCGGGGAGGGGCTGGTGGCTAACGTTTGGATTTTTTTCAACGTTTGAAGATCTCCAAACGTTAGCACTTTTCAAAACGTTTGAAGATTCTTCAAACCCCAGCACTACAACCGCCGGCACCGCCGCCACGTCATGTTCTGCCTGAGCAAGGAGATCGGCCGCAATGACTTCTGGATCGGCGTCCGGAGCGGCGATTATCAGAAGCTCGGAAGGCCCCGCAGGCGCTTCGGTTCCGATGACGCCGAAGAGGAGACGCTTCGCCGCCGCCGCGTACCTGCCGCCCGGACCGACGATGACATCGCAGGGCGGCGCGCCCTTGCCGAGCGCGAGAGCGGCTATCCCTTGGGCTCCACCGGCGGCGATAAAGCCGTCTGCCCCCGCGAGGGCCGCGGCGGCCAGGGTCGCCTTCGCGGGCTTAGGCCCAAGACACCAGACCGAGCCGACGCCCGCCGCCTCCGCCGCGCAGACGGTCATGATCGCGCTCGAGGGGAGGGGAAAGCGGCCGCCCGGCGCGTAGCATCCCGCCCGCGCGACCGGTAGGAACGTATGCCCGGCCTTGCCGCCGGGGACGGGGACTTCGATGTCGCGCAACGCGGCGCGCTGCGCCTTCGCGAAGGCCAGGACGCGGTCTCGGGCTGCCTCGAGTATTCGCCTCGTCGGCCCGTCGATCGAGGCGAGCGCGCGTTCGAGGGCCGCGCGCTCGACGACGAGCGGATCCCCGGGCGCCAGGTCGCCGAGTCTCTCGGCCCACTCGCGGACCGCAGCCTCGCCGCGCCCGGAGACGTCGGCTATTATCCGCGACGCGGCCTCCTCGGCCTCGGGGTCTCGCGCTCTCGCGCGAGAGTCCGCGATCTCGTCGAGTCCGACTCGCCTGAGCTTCCCCTCCATGTCAGCGCTCTCCCTTCCCTGCCACGCTCTCGGAGGACTGGAGGTAGGCGCTCTTCGCGGCGCCGGCCCTGCGGTTCACCTTCAATGCCCTGCGGTCGAGCTCGGCCTCGATGGACGCCAGGCTCGCTCCCATGGCGATCGCCTTCGTGAGCGCAAAGTAGATCACGTCGGCGGCCTCGAAGGTCGCCTCGTCCGCGTTTCTCGCCTTGTTGAGCTCGTCGGCCTCTTCCCGCAGCTTCGATCCTAAGAGCGATGGGTCGTCGAAGAGCTTGCGCGTGTACGAGCCCGCCGGGGCCTCGGCCTTGCGCGAGAGCAGGGTCCGCTCGAGCCGTTCGATGCCTGAGCCATCGTCGAAGCAGCTGCGCCGTCCGAGGTGGCAGAAGCCGCGGCCTTTCTGGCGCACGGTGAAGCGTATCGCGTCGCGGTCGCAGTCCGCGGCGATGCTGATGAGTTCCTGCACGTCGCCCGAGCTCTCCCCCTTGAACCAGAGCCCGCGGCTGCGCGACTGATAGACGCCGCGCCCGGAATCCAGCGCCGCGCCCAGGCTCTCGAGGCTCGACCAGACGAGGCCGAGGGCCCTGCCGCCCTCGTCGCACACGACCGTGGCGAAGAGCCCGTCGGGCCGGTCCGACGAGAGACAGGCTGCGAAGGCATCCGCGAGCGAGAGCTTCCCGAGCGCGATCGCCGTGCCGACCTGGACGTCGGCTCCGATCCTGTCGAGCATGCCGATCTCGGCGGCGCTCGACGCTCCCCCCGCGAAGGTTATGCGAACTCCATTGGACGACGCGATGAGCGACTTCGCGCGCTCCTCGCTTATTCCCGAGAGGCTGCCCTCCGTATCGACGAAGGTGACGAGAAATCCCGAGACGTAGGGCGCGAGGGCTGCCATCCTTTCCTCTATCCCCCGGCCGGTGGCCTTCGTCCAGCCTTCGACGACGACCTCGCCGCCCTTCTCGTCGAGGGCCGCGATCAGCCGATCGCGCGGCAGGTCCGCGAGGAACTCGGGCTCGGCCTTGGTGCCGATCATCACGGCCCGGGCGCCGGCGTCGAGGTAGCGAAGGACGGCCTCTTTGGAACGCAGCCCTCCGCCGACCCTGCAGCGGTGCTTGCGGACGATGCGCAGGACGATCTCCGAGTTGTCGCCCGTCCCGAGGGCGGCGTCGAGGTCGACGACGGCGATCTCGCCGACGCGGGCGTAGCGCTCGGCCACTTCCTCGGGCTCCCCCACGTCGAGGACAGGGTACTTCCCGCCCGAGGGCTTGCCTCCGCGCAGCTGGACGGCCCTTCCGCCCATGATGTCGATGCTCGGTACGATCACGTCCTGACCTCCACGCCCGCGTCCGCCAGGCTTTTCTTCACGTCGCCGATCGAAAGCTCTCCGCGGTGGAAGGCGCCGGCCGCGAGGAGCGCGCGCGCTCCCGCGCGGGCACCCGCGACGAAGTGCTCGAGGCGCGAGGCGCCGCCGGAGGCGACGACCGGGATGCTCGCGGCCGCCGTGACGGCGGACAGGAGCTCCAGGTCGTAGCCCGAGCCCGTCCCGTCGCGGTCGATCGAGGTGAGCAGGATCTCGCCCGCCCCTCTCGACGCTCCCTCGCGCGACCACGCGACAGCGTCGCGGCCCGTGCCCTTGCGCCCGGCTTCTATCACGACTTCCCACGCGAGGCCGCCCGCGGTCCCCGGGCCCGTCTTCCTGCGTGCGTCGACCGCGAGGACGATGCACTGCACGCCGAAGCGCGAGGCGAGCTCGTCGATGAGGCCGGGCTCGCGCGAAGCGGCGCTGTTGATCGCGACGCGGTCGGCTCCCGCCTCGAGGAGTCGCGCCGCGTCCGCTACGCCGCGGACCCCGCCGCCCACGACCAGGGGTATGCCGATCGCCGCGCGCACCGCCATGATCGACTTGAGCGCCGTGTCGCGTCCCTCGATCGTCGCCGAGATGTCGAGGAACGCGATCTCGTCCGCGCCCTCGGCCTCGTAGCGGAGCGACAGCTCGACGGGGTCGCCCGCGTCCTTCAGGTCGACGAATCGAGTGCCTTTGACGACCCTTCCTCCGTCGACGTCGAGGCAGGGTATTATCCTGAGAGCTCCGGTTCCGCTCATCGCGCGCCTCCCGTCTCGCCGTCCGTGCCCAGCCACCGCTTGTATACGCCGAGTCCCCAGGGCCCCGAGAGCTCGGGGTGGAATTGGCAGAGCAGGAGGGCGGGCGTCGTCCCGTCCGCCGCGCGCGCCTCGGACTCGAGGGCGGCGACGAAGTCGTCGCCGTAGACCGCGCGGCTTGCCGCGAAGCCCGTCGGCGCCTCGAGTATGCGGTACGAGTTGGCGAAGTACGCCCAGCCCGGCCGCACGATCCCCGCCTTCGCGCTGCGCGCGAAGGCCGCCGCGCCGCCGCTAAGGGGACCGGCCGCGACGCGGTTCCAGCCGAGCTGCGGGACCGGCACGCTCGAGGGAAAGCGGCCGAAGCGCCCGCTCGCGACGCCGAGCCCGGCGGCGCCGGGCGACTCCTCGCTTCCCTCGAAGAACACCTGCATGCCAGCGCAAATCCCCATGGTCGGCGCCTTACGCGTTATGCGATCTTTAATCGCCTCGTCCATTCCCGAGGACCTGAGAGTCCTTATCGCGCTCCCGAACGAGCCGACGCCTGGAACAAGGGCGTAGGGCGCGGCCGCGAGCTGGTCGGGGCCGCTCGCGACGAAGGGCGCCGCCCCGGCCCGCCTCAGGGCCGCGATGATCGAGGCGATGTTCGCGACCCCGGTGGGGGCCAGGGCGACGGGCTCAGCTTCCGCGCTCGGCATCTCGCTTCCTTTCGATCTCGGACTTGATCCGCGCGAAATCGGCCTCGCTTATCTCTTCGAGGGCGACCGATCCCTTGGCGCTTGCGCCGGCGGCCTCGCCCGGCCTGGCCTCGGCGTCGCCGGATTCCGCGGCACCCGCGCGAGACGCGCCGTCGTCTACCGCGAGCGCCTAGCGGAAGGCGAGGGCGAGGGCCTTGAAGGCCGCCTCGGCCTTGTGGTGCGAATTCTCCCCGGCGAGCACGTCGAGGTGGAGCGTCATCCGCGCCGAGGAGGCGAGGCTCGAGAAGAAGTGGACGACGTTCTCGCCCGCGAGCGCGCCCAACCTGGCGCCTTCGAGCGCGAGGTCGGTCCTGCAGAAGGGCCTTCCCGAGAAGTCGAGGACCGCGCGGGCCAGGGCCTCGTCCATCGGCGCGCAGGCCGAGCCGAAGCGCCTCGGCGGACGGCCCGCGGAGACGCCCTTCGCGACCGCCCGGGCGAGCGCCTCGCCCAGCGCTATCGCGCAGTCCTCTGCGCTGTGGTGCTCGTCCACGACGAGGTCGCCGCGGCAGGCGAGAGACAATGACCAGCCCGAGTGCAGGGCGAGCGAGCCCAGCATGTGGTCGAGAAAGCCTATCCCGGAGTCGATCTCGGCCCGGGGCCTCTCGGGATCGAGGTCCAGGGCGACGACCACCTCGGTCTCCCTGCTCGCGCGCCTGAGAGCCGCCTTCCTCGCGCCCGCCGATACGCTCTTGCTCATTTCAGCCTCCCGATCTTCCGCAGCGTCCCGACGAGGCGCTCGAACTCGCGCTCGTCGCCGGGACAGGTTATGCGAATCATGCCGTCCCGGCCGGGCTTGCCGACCCAGGAGCGGATCTTCACGCCTTCGTCCGCGAGGGCTTCCGAGAAGGACGCCGAGTCGCGCACGTAGGCCGTCACGAAGTTGGCCTTGCTCGGCCAGGTGCGCGCGCCCATCGCGGCGAGCTCCTCCATAAGGAGGCCGCGCTCCCGCCGAACCCGGGCGATGAAGGTGAGCCTCGCTTCCCCGCCGGACTCGAGCGCCGCGAGCGCGGCTGCTACCGAGAAGGTGCAGAGCGAGAAGGGCGGACCCGCCGCGCGCAGGCGCGCGACGTGCTCCGCCGAACCCGCGGCCCAGCCCGCGCGCAGCCCGGCGAGTCCGTAGGCCTTCGAGAAGGTCCCGGTCGAGATCACGCCCGGCATGCCCAGGGCAGCCTCGTATACCTCGCCGTCCTCGTCGAATTCGGAGTATGCCACGTCGAGGAGCACCGCGGCGCCGACGCGCGCCGCGGCCGCGGCGAGCTCCTCGAGCTCCTTCGTCGCGATGACGCCGCCGCCGGGACTGTCGGGCGACGCGACGACCACGAGGGCCGGCCGCTCCGCCTCGATGGCCGCGACGAGCTCGCGCAGCGGAAAAGGCCCGCCCGGCTCGCGCGGCACCGACGCGTAGCGCGCGTACGAGCGCTCGGCCGCAGCGGCGTACTCCTCGAATGCGGGCTGCGTGGACAGTGCTGTCGCCCCGGCGCCGCCGAAGGACCTGATCGCGCGGTCTATCGCGTCGTCCGCGCCCGCCGTCGCCAGGACGCGCTCGGGCTCGAGGCCCTTCCGCGCGGCCATCGCGGCCTCGAGGGGCTTGGGATCGGGGTACCTGCGGAGCATCTCCGGGTCCACGAGGGCGGCGAGGGCCCGGGCGGCCATGCAGGGCCTGCCCTCGTTCGCGTCGAGCCTGAGGATCGCGACCGGCATTTCGGCGCCCCGCCCTCAGGGCACGAGCTGGGACGGCTCGGACACGACGATGTCGCTGCCGCCTCGCCTCTTGATCTCGGGGATGAGGCCCGCGAGGGCGGCGCGCGGCGCGGCCACGCGCACGGCGAAGGCCTCGCCGCCCTTCAGGGGCGACACGGTGGGCGACTTCATGTACGGCAGGACCTCGGTCAGCTCGGCCAGGCGGTCGGCGGGCACGTTGACCTCGATCATCACGCGCCTGCGCGCCTCGAGGACCGATCCGAGGAGGAGGGCCAGGGTCTCGGCGGCCTCGCGCTTGGCCGGGTCGGCCATCGTCTTGCGAGAGGCGTAGAGCCTCGTCGAGCTCTTCATGATCTCGTCGACGATCGCGAGCCCGTTCGCCTTGAGCGTCGAGCCGGTCGCGCAGTTGTCGACGATGACGTCGGCGTCCTCGGGCGGGAAGACCTCGGTCGCGCCGTAAGAGCGCACGAACCTCGCCCCGGGCGCGTTGCGCGATATCCAATCCTTCGCGAGCTTCTCGTACTCGGAGGCGACCACCAGGCCGGGCCTCGCGGGGAGCCTGCCGCCCTCGAGGAGGCCCGTCGGCGCCGCGACCACGATCCGCACCGGGTCGAGCCCCGTGTCCAGGAGCTCGACCGCCTGCGAGCCGAGCTCGCGGGTCCAGTCCGCTCCCGCGAAGCCCACGTCGCGGCTCCCGAGGTCGATCATCTCGACGATATTCTGCGGCTTGAGGAATTTCGCGTCGAAGCGGGGGGCGCGGGCGTAGGGCAGGTCCTCGGCGTCGCCGTTCCCCGCGTGCCCGACGACCGGCCGATAGCCTCGATCGTCGGCCTTGACGGGAAGTCCCGCGTCGGCCATGAGCCTCAGAACCTCCGCCTGCATGCGGCCCTTGGGAAGGCCCAGCTCCAATACCGTATCGCCCATGTCGGTCTCCTTTCACTCGAGCGGCTGCGGTCAGAGGTCGGTCGGCGCTCGATCCCCGAAAGGATCCCTATAAAGCCGGAGCGCCGGCCCCTCGAGGCCGGCGCTCCCGCAGACTGCGCTATCTATCCAGCGCTCAGGCTACGGCACCGCACGGCCCGTCGATATGGCCGTGATGCCGATGGCTGAGGCAGGAAATCTCGCTGCGCGTCCTGGCGTTCATGACCATCGCAGTTTGCACGGCCCCTGCGATTTTGTCAATAGTATCCCTCGTTCTCGGCCATGGGAATAAGGGCGATCGCGGAGTAGACTAGCAACTCTCGGAGCACGCGTCCTCGAAGGCCGCCGCCACGGAGATGACATCATGAGAAGAATCGCCGCCCTCCTCGTCCTTATCGCCGCCTGCGCTTGCATATCCGCGGAGCCTTCCGCGGACGACCTCAAGCTCGCGGAGAAATATATGAAGGCCGCCTTCTCGCCGGGGGCCATGGAACCCACGAAGGACTTCGGCGCGCAGAAATTCTACCGCCTTCCCGACTCCACGAAGATCTGGATCTTCGCGAGCGGCTACACGGTAGTGGAGACGCCCGACAAGGCTACCATCCGGATCTACATCGAGAAGGGCGTCGAATACGGCCGCGAGCTGACGCTTCCCAGCGGCCGCATGTGCGCGGTCGACGCCGAAGGGACGATCGAATGGGGCGTCGTCATGGAGAAGGCGCCCGATTTCTCCCTCCGCGCGCTCGGCTCCGGCGCGAGGGTCCGCCTCTCGGACGCCAAGGGCAAGCTCGCGCTCCTGGATTTCTGGGCGAGCTGGTGCGGGCCCTGCATGGATACCCTGCCCGAGACCGAGGCTCTCTACGAGAAGTACAAGGACCGGGGCCTGGTCGTCTACGGAATCAACATCGAGGGCGATGCGGCAAAGGCTTCCAAGGCGGCCAAGTACCTGGGCCTCACCTTCCCCGTGCTCATGGCCGAGCCCGATGCGCAGGGTGAGTACGACTGGAACTGCGCGCAGGTCGAAGACTACCGCGTCCACGCGATCCCCGCCCTCTTCCTCATCGACGCGGACGGCACAATCGTCGCGCTGAATCCCGACGAGGAGGAGATCGAGAAGCGCCTTCGCCGCTAGCCTCGCGGCAAGAATCGGGTCGACCCGGACCGCGTATCGTGCTAGCTTCTGCGCATGGAGAACGGCGCATGGTCTCGGACTACGATCGAATAAAGGACGCGATACTCTTCATCATGGAGAGCGCGCCCCGGCAGCCTTCCCTCGACGAGATCTCCGGCCGAATCGGACTCAGTCCCTCCCGCCTTCAGCGCCTCTTCACGGCCTGGGCCGGCGTCAGCCCGAAGCGCTTCCTCCAGTACTTGACCGCGGAGGAGGCCAAGCGCCTCCTCCGCGACTCCGTCCCCGTCCTCGACGCCGCATTCGCCCTCGGCCTCTCCGGGCCGGGACGCCTCCACGACCTCATCGTCGCCGCCGAGGCCGCGACGCCCGGCGAGTACGCCCGCTTCGGAGCAGGGCTCTCCATCCGTTACGGAGTTCACGATACGCCCTTCGGCCCCTGCCTCGTCGGCCTCACGGATCGCGGCGTCTGCGCGCTCCGCTTCTCGGACGACCCGGAAGCGGCCGCGCAGATCGCCGAATTGCGCGCTGAGTGGAGGCGCGCCGATCTCGCGAGGGACGACGGCGCCGCCGCCCGGGCCGCGGACGCGATATTCGGCGGCTCGATCCGGAAGGAGCCGCTCTCGCTCTTCCTGAAAGGCACGAACTTCCAGCTCAAGGTGTGGGAAGGCCTCCTCAGAATTCCCGAGGGCTGCGCCCTCTCCTACGGCGATCTCGCCCGCAGGCTCGGCATGCCGAGCTCCTCAAGGGCGGTCGCGGCCGCCGTCGGCTCGAATCCCGTCGCTTACCTCATTCCCTGCCATCGCGTCCTGCGCGCTTCGGGCGCGCTCGGCGGCTATCGCTGGGGCTTGGAGCGAAAGGCCGCGATGCTCGCTCGCGAGATGCCGAAGCAACGATAGCCGGGGCACTAGACGCGCTGACTTCGATCTCGGTACAGTCATTTTCGTATCATCAGAGCCGCGTCGATCTGCGATCGTACATCGCGCGGTCGGATTATTCAGGAGAAAACATGCCTTTCGATTGGGACTTCGTAGTTCGATTCCTGAACATAACGTTGATCGACCTCGCCCTTTCAGGAGACAACGCGATCGTCATCGGCATGGCCGTCGCCACGCTCCCGAAGGACAAGCGCAACCTCGCGATCCTCATCGGCGGCGGGCTCGCGGTTGCCCTCCGGATATCCCTGACAGCCGTCGCCTCCTTCATCCTCCTCATACCCTTCCTGACCGCCTTAGGCGGCCTCGCGCTCATCTGGGTCGTCTACAAGCTCCTCAAGCTCGACGACGGCTCCGAAGAGGGAGAGACGAAGACCGCGGGCAACTTCAAGCAGGCCATCGGCCTCATCATCGCGGCCGACTTCATGATGAGCCTCGACAACGTGATCGCGGTCGCCGGCTCCGCCCACGGCAACATCGTCCTGCTTATCGCGGGTCTCCTCATCAGCATGCCGCTCCTCATGGTCTCGGGCGGCTTCATCTCGACCCTCATGAACAAGGCCAAGTGGCTCGTCTACGTAGGCGCCGCCGCGATCTCCTTCACGGCCGTCCGCATGATCTTCGAGGACAAGATGGTGGCGAGCAAGCTTCCTCTCGCGTCCTCCCTCGTGGTGGTCTTCGCCCTCGCCGGTGCGGTCGTCATCCCCGGCGCGTTCATCGTCCTGAACAAGTATCTGAACAGGAAGGCCGAGGCGCTCGAAGTGAAGACCAAGGAAGTGGTCCACAAGGTCCAGGACGCGACCATGGGCGCCGTGCACAAGGTCCAGGACGAGATCTCGGGCTCGAGCAAGGCCATCGCCCCCGACGCCGAGTAGTCGCGGCCCGTCGCCTGTTTCAGCTAACTTCCAGCCTGAGCCGATCGACCGGGGAAAGAACCTCTTTCGCGCTTGAAAGAGGTTCCTTCCCCCGGACCCCATCTTCCAGAAAGAACGTTCATGGAGCCTCGAGGCCGGCGGCCGCCCGCGATCGGCGCGCGCTTGCCCTCGGTGTCTCGGGCCGGCGGAGCTCGGTTCTCCTGCGATGAAATAAAAAGACCCGGTCTTGTCGGCCGGGTCTTCTTGGTTTAGCCCCTAGCGCTGTTTTTCGACTCGGCCGGGGATGTCCTGCGCGCCTGAATGCAATAATTGCAGGGACTGACGCGGCGGCAATGTCATATCGAGCGGGCCGATTATCGAGTTTCGAGAAGTAAGCTCCTCGAAATCAGCGAGGGATCCCTTCCAGCAGCCGGCAGACGTCGGCGACGTGCTCGGACTTGTACCAGTCCTCGCCGACCTTGAGCCGAAGGCGAGCTTCGAGCTTGGCCTGGTTGCCCTGCCGGAGCTTCAGCCAGCGTCCGATATGCTCGAGCAAGAGCAGACGGACCTCGTTCCAGTACCAGGCCTCTCGCTCGTCATGCTCTGGATCTTCAGGACCAGGCCAGCGATAGGCGGCGACTGTCTGGGCATGCTTCTCTCGGTACTCATGGTACATGCCCCGCAGTCTACTGGAGGATTTGCCAATATTTCGAGGGACCATGCTCCCAATACGCATGAAATCGATGAGGCTGATTGAAGGCTGACAGATTGAGGAAAGCGGGCGGAGCTTCAACACTCCGCCCGCCAACATCTACGCCACTACCCCTTCGAGTAGGTGGTCATACAAGCCTTTCTTTAAGCGCTTATAAGCCATGTAGATGCATCCGCTGGCCCTGTACATTCCGGTGAGGTTGTAGAATAAATCTTCTACATCCCTCGGCCGTTGATAGGTCAGCGGTCCATTGAGCTTCTCGATTTCAAGGATCGCAAGAAGCTCCTCTCGGGTCCATAGCCTGCCCATAGGCGAGCCCCCTTCGGGACTTGCGCCGTTGGTCCTTATTCACGCGATAATACTCATCCGAATACCGGGGAAAGATGCAAGGCTGCACATACTTCTGTAAATCCGTGAAAATCCGCACTTTTCCGCTTGACTCGCCGAGAACGCACGCGCAAAATGGGATTGTAAGCCGCGACGCAAGTCGCATTAAAACGTAGCCCTGGGAGAGTCTCACCTCTCCTGGGGCTTTTTCATGCCAACGGCATGTGCCCCCAGGACATATCCAGGATATAGTGGCTCTGCTACACGGTGTCAAGAACAGAAAAAGAAAAAATCTCTAACATATAAGAAAAGCCAAAAATCGTGCCATTGCCACATCTCGTTTCTCACTGCTAAACGGCAGTGAGCTCGAGGGAAGTCATGGTGCAAAATTATCTGAATGCGCCGAGCGCGGCCGCAGCCAGCAGGGCCGCCAGGGCGCCAGCGGCGGCGCCTGCCCCGCCCCAGGCCCAGCGATCCCGCTTCAGCTTCCGCTCATTCGACAGGGCCGCGGTTTTGTACTCCTCTAAGGATGTCTCCGAGTTCGCGAGCGAGGCTTCCGCTTTCTTGATTGCTTCCTCGAGTTTCGCTGAGCGCGCCTGAGAGGACTCGAGCGTCGCCCTCAGCTCGGACAGCTCGGTCTTCAACGCTTCGAGTTCGGTCGTTAGCCGCGTCGAGGTCTCCTCGGAGGCCGACAGCTTCAGCTCGAGCTCCGAGGAAATCTGCGCGAGCCTGGTCGAAATCGCGAGACAGCGTGTCAGCTCGTTCTCGTAGATCGGATAGCTCGCCGCGGGTGGCGAGGTAGTAGCCACCTGCGCCGATGCAGGCGCCGAGCAGCAGAGTACAAGCAAGACAAGCCACAAGCCTACGCGCATTCACGCCCCGCCCCCGCCGGCCGCCCTGTTGCTCCCCGTAGCTGCGGGGGGCTCGCCGTCGGCGAAAGCTGCGCCCCGCTTCAGGAGGCCACGGTAGATGGCCTCATAGCAGGTCTGCGAGACTGCGACGATCCCCAAGCAGGTCCAGAGCGGGCCCTCGGCGGGCTTGATCTCGACGCCGATGTAGCGCGCAAGCCCGACACCGACGGCTAGGGCCACGGCGATCAGGGTCTTGACCCATCCCTGGGCGCCCTCTAGTGCCGGCAAAGCGTTCTTGGCCGTCTGCATAATCCCTACGACGATGACCGCCCCGAGGATCCACGAGGCCATAGCGAGAGCGATGCTTCCAAGGTCCATATCAACTCCTTCCGGGCTATGCGGCCCGATAGACGATGCAGAAATTCTTGACGCTGCGCAGGTATTCGTCCGACTTCATTCGCTTGCAGAAGCCATCCCCGCCGACGCGGGCCGGCCATGAGTCGTGGTAAAGCAACTCATCGGTCAGCTCGCCATAGGCCACGGCCGCGAGGTAGTGCCCTGGCGAGGCTAGGCAAATTTGAACGGCGGCGCCCTCCTTGAGCCATCCCGCCACGTGCGCCCAGGTCGCCGACTCGGAGTACTCCCCCTGCGCCCCGAAGACCGCCCTGACCGCGGGCGGGTAGTCCTGGGGGACGCGGTTGGACGGGGTCGCGGCCGGGTCGACGTCGGGCCGGGCAGCGCGAAGAATCTGGTAGTTGGCCGGATCGTTGAACCAGTCCGCGAGGACCTCCTCGGGCTGCGGGACATAGCCGCCCGGGGTGACGATCGCCAGATTCACACCGAGGGCGCCGAGGCAGTTGACGGCCGCGGTCGGGCCGCAGGTCTCGAGCCAGGATCCGGTGCCGTGCTTCCGCAGCTGCTCCTCGGTCGGGTTGTTCGTCTGAACGCAGTACCGCGTCCGATCGTTCCAGTAGCGCGCGCCGCGGATCATGATCCACCTCCCTGCTCGATGAGCTGCTCAACCTGGTCGTCCTTGCATTCTGCGATTAAATCGCGCGCAGTCGTGAGTTCGCCATTTCCAATCCCGTTCGCGAGCATGGAGGAGGCCATCGCGTCGAGGATGGTAAAATTTTTCTTCCACCGCCGTTCGTTGTTCTTCTCTTTCTCCGCCGCCTGTTCGCGTGCCGCTTTGCGCTCCTTGTTCATTTCCTCGAGCTTCGCGAGAATTGTCACTGTATCTGCGCTCTGCGGTGCGGGCTCGCTTATACCCGCGAGCTCCGCGACAGGCGTCTTGACGCGGCCGCCGCGTGAGGCGAACCGCAGGATAAGCAGGAGGGCGAGGAGTAAGAACGTACCGGCGGCGATGATTTCGGGCAGGGTGTCGAGCATGTCAGCCTCCAAGGTCCGGCGTCTTCGCTCGGATCGTTCCGCGGACGATCCCGAGCATTCCATCGATTTCTTTAAGCTTGGCGATATCCTCGTCCGTTGCGGTCCCCGCGGCGATCGCGATAAGAGGCCGCAGCGCGTCGAGATTCAGAGCAGCCGCCTCGCTCTTCGCGGAGGCCAGCTCCGCCTCGGCCTTGGCCTTCTTGGCTTCTGCGTCGACCTGGGCCTGCGTCTTGCCTTCGTACTTCACGGAGCGGCCCCCGGCCCAGTGGCCTGATAGTACCCCGTGTCCCAGGCCGCGCAGGACCGCGTATAAAATCGCCTTGCGCCGAGAAGGAGCTCGCCGGACTCGCGGCGGGCTTCGAGGATCCGGCCTTCCGATGCCTCTGCTATTCCAGGGAAGGCGACGGCATCAATGGGGAATTCCTGCGGCTCACCATCGATCGTGATCGTGTTCTCGTCGACGTATTCGATGACGGTATCGGGCAACGTTCCCGACGGGAGGCTGGCCGCCGCGTTAGGATTCCACTTGCACGGGGAGTATTTGATTTTCATTTCCACCGTCCTATTGCGAGCCACGCCGTAGTCACGGAGGGGCATGCTGTGCCAGCAGCGAATCTGAGGTTTGCTGTGAAGCCCGTTGCTGTTATTGGGTATGCTTGCGATACCAAAGGATTAGACGAGTCGTTGTTTATGCCTATACGACAATATTCAGGCACAGCATAAAATGACATTGGAAATGTGACCGTCGCGCCATTAGCAATAACAGGCTTCCCAAATTGAATCAGCGTCCCTTCGCTGAGTTTGATATATGTTCCGTTCGAATTCTGGCCGAGCTCCTCGATGCCCGCACCGACATAGGCATAGTCGTCCTTGATGGGGATGGCGGAAAATGCAGACGTGTCGAGATTCTGGCGAAGATAGCTGTTTGAATTGAGCGGATAGGTCAAGACGAGACCGCCGCTGTCCAAAACGGCGATCTGAATTCCACCCCACGGGGCGTCCGATCCAATAACAGTAAAGCTGCCCCAGGTTCCTCCCGAGGTCATTTGAGCTACGAGAACGGCGTAGGAGCTTGCCCGGATTGTGGCGCAAATAATACCACCGTCAGGCAGCAGGGTTATGTCAATGCCCGACGTGATTCCGTTCGAAATTGTGCCAACGGACGAGGAGGATCCCCATGTTCCATCCGTTGAGCGAATCCGCTGTACTATCGATGTCCCCAGCGAATAGACAACAATGATTCGTCCATCACCAAGATCACAAGTTCCGTTCCATCCGAGCAGTCCACTTGAGTCAATAGTTATTGGAGAGCCATAGCTTCCGGCTTCGGACCTGACGCGCTCAACTAAATTATTGCTCGCGTCGGTATACGTCAAAAGAACGCCACCTGCCCCGAGAGCTATAGCGTCGTGCTTTATTATTCCCGTCAGCGTAGTGTCGATAGAATCCTGCCAGACTCCATCAGTTCCACGTATCATTTCCTTCAGGGTCCCTGATACCCCCGAGTAAAACAGAATTAGGCGGCCGTCGGGAAGTTTTGCGAGCGAGATATATGTCGCATCAGAGGCGGCCGCGAGCGTTTTGACTAACGTGTAGCTACCCCAGACTCCTGCAGCGCTTCTGATTTTCTGCCTTAATGCAGAATCCGCCGTGCTTAAGTAAACGCAGACGATTGATCCGTCGTCGAGCTTCACCTCTTTGTTATTCATTGTTGTCGTCGATTCGATCGTCGACGGCGATCCCCAGGACCCTGCGACCCACGAGCCTCTGTACCGAACGAGCGCGGCGAGGTTGGAGGCCTTGAGCATGGAGAGGGCTACGTCGTTCCGAATCCGCGCGAGCTCAACGCCCGTGGTCGAGTTGCGCCAGACGAGGGACTGGCCCTCGATAGAGAAGGTTGCCCCGCCTTCTGCGGCGTCGAAGGTCGGATTGAAGGTCTTATCAATCCACCCTGCAACCTCGACGACGCCGTCAGCGTGGGGAATAGATCCGCTCTTCCGCGCGCCCACCGCGACGACGGCGAAGCGGTAGTGCCGCGTCGCGGCCCCGGCGCCGCCGTACCGAGCCGACAGAGCCGTCAGGGTTATTTCTCGAGTTGATGCCGGGACGTACTTCGCAGGCGAATGGAAGAGGTCTATCGCGCTCGGCGCCGAAAGGTCGGACTTGTAGTAGATCAGGAAGCCGTCGGCTTCGACATCACCCTGCTCATAATCCCATGAGGCGCGAACGTCGACCGAGCCGTCCGCGTTGTTCTCCGACGTGAAGGCGAGGTTGGTCACGTTGTTTGATGGGGGAACGTCGTGGTTGTAGATATAGGACATGGCGGCGAGCGCCTGGGCCGACTCGCCGCCGAGGGTTTCCTCGGGCGCGGCTCCTTCGAAGCCTGATGTCGTGATATTGCCCGCGGGTACATACGGCTCCAGGGCTTCGCAGTACACGACCTGCTGCCCTAGGTCATCATCTTCGATAGCCACCACGAGCGCGATCATATTCAGAAGCAGATTCGAATCGATTAGTGTGATGATCGATCCTGCGGTCGCAAGGTCCTCGGTCACGAATGAATGTGTAATGCCTGAATTTGCCCAATATGCCGCGCGACCTGAGACGAGGAAGTCACCGTCCTCGTCGGTGGTGATGAACTCCGACTCGAAGACCTCGAGCTCTTCGCTGAGGCCCGCGATGATCGACTCCTTTATCACCTTGCTCCCGCGCAGAATCACGGAGGTAGCGAAGACATCGAGCCGCGTGATGATCCCTGTCCCGGTCATCTTGATCTCGCCGCGTAGCCCGTCGTCAACGAAATGCTCGGTCACTCCCCCGGTTCCATTCCAAGATAAGGAGGCGCCGGACGTGCCGAGGATCGTCTCGCCTGAGATTGCGTAATCGCTATAGACGAGCGTATCGGGATCGTCGCGCGGAGGGTAGATTCCGTCGTATTCTGTCAGGTCGATATTGCATTTGTTCAGTGTCCCGGCGTTCGTTCCGTCTGAGAAGACGATAGCATTCGTCTTGGTCTTATGCTTGTAGAATTCGACCCGCGCACCGCCATAGCGTCGCTGCTTTCGAGCGATTTTCAGCTCATCAATGACGTTGCCGGATTCTCCGGTTTGATAGGTCCTGGTTGGGACCGTGGCGCTGGGGAAGAGAAGGAATGTCTGGGCATAGCCGCTTTCGTTGAACCAGAGCACATATCCGAATGATGAGAGGACCTTATGGATCAGCTCCTCATAGGTGATAGATCCCGCTACATAATTGATCGCGTCGATCGTCTTGGGAATAGAATCGATAGCCTGACGGGAAATCCCCGCAAGGGTTAGGACCTCATAGACGATCGTCGAAACGGTGCTGGAAGTTTTCTTATAGGTCTCCTCTATATTCCGCTTCAGGACGATCGAATGATCATAGGCCACGAGCTGCATGTCCTCGAGCCGGGACCGCACTGAGGTCTGAGGAAGTCGCTGGATTAGCCCATAGAAGAACGGGGAGGAGTCTTTCGTGATTGTGCAGAGGATGTCTGACTCGCCTGCGAGGAGCGTCGCATAGATCGCCGCATCGGGGGCGATCGTGAATTTGCAGGTATTGGTCGTAGGGCTTAGCGAGTTGTGAATCTCAAGGCGGCGCTTTATCGATTCGGGCCTGACCAGGTACGTGATGTCGATCGGCCCTACTCCGAGATCTATTTCGACCTTATACGTCGCCATGCTATCGCCCCAGGCCCGAGAGTTCGGCGATGTGGTCGCGCACCATCAGGGAGAAGTCGTCCATGGCCTCATCGCCTGCGACGACTCCTACGTTGATTTCGAGGCTTTCGATAACCACGCTGGTGCCGGCAGAATAAGAAGCACTACCACCAGATGAACTTGTGGATCCTGCACTGGCGACCGTGTCGAGAGATATTTCACTGAGGAATCCCTGATCCGCAGAGCGGTAGCTGACTCGCCCAACGTCGACGAAGGGAATGGCGTCTACTATCTCGAGGATGGCATTCACGAACGCGGCGAATCCGTTATAGATCATGTTGAAGACATACATGATGCCGTTGTAGATGGGGACGATGATCTTGTTGTATACCCACACGAAGAGTGTCGCGATTGCTTCGATGATAGGCCGAAGAATTTCGAGAGCCGGAGCTAGAAGTTTCCCGATCGTATAGCCGATGATCTTCAGAATCCCGACGAGCGGAGCGAGTAGATTGTTAAGCAGCGGCTCGAGGACTTCGAAGGCCGCGGACATAATGGTCTGGAGCGGATTGAGAAGCGCGATTAGATTCGAGACTGACGGGAGGAAGGCGCCAAGCTTTGAGAAGATCGACGTAAGCAGATCCCCGGCGGGGCTCATGACCTCAGTGCCCGAAAGATTTTCGCGTACCGCGGCCCCGAGTCCGTTCTTCCCTTGGAGGTTCGATGATCGCGCCTGCTCCGCGGAGCTCCGCGCGGCTTCGAGCGCGAGCTTCCGCGCTTCGGCATCAGCGGCCGCTATCGCTGCATTTTTCTGAATCTCTGTCTTGAGCGCTTCATTCGCCGCATCTTTTTTCGCTTTAAGCGTTTCGGCGTCATAATATTGATTGACTAGGGCCTCGGCCTGCCGAAGCTGTTCGGTATCTTTGAGTTGTTCTTGTAGGGATGCGAGAGCCTGTATGCGCTCGAGATCGAGGATCTTCAATCGATCTTCGGTCTGCTGCATTAGTTTCATCTGCCATGAGTCGAGAACGCCCGTCCCGGTAGTAGTTCCTTCGTTTTTCTTTACTTGTTCTGATGTGGCCTTTTGAAATTCCGCGATATCGGGCGCGAGGATTCCGTTCAATCGCTTCGCGTATTCTTTGCCCTCGGGTGCGTAGAGCTCGGCGACGTTTGCTGCTGCTGCTTTGACGTTAGCTGCCTGCGTCATGACGTAATCTTTCGCGCCCTTCACGATTTCGCCCATCTTTTCAGTCTGTTCGGTGGCGATCCGCGCCATGAACGACCCGGGCGTCTCGATCTCGTCGAACTTAAGGGCGAAGGCCTTCGCGAGGACTTCGGCGACATATTCGCCGAATCGATATATTGGATTTAGAAGCAGTTGGATCATCTGCGTGAAGAGCTTCGGGATGTATTCGAACGACGCACGGAAGATCGTGATTATGCCTTCGCCGATTGTGACGAAGAGGTTCTTGATCCCATCCCACGTGAAGGTTTTTTTAATGATGGCCCCGACGAAATCGAACGTCGCTTTTGCAACCTCGGGGAAATTCTTGAAGACGGCCGTGCCATAGGTGAGAAGCGACGTGAAGCCTTTTGCGACCGGTTCGAGAGCCTTCACGAGGCTCGAACCGATCTGCCCTTTCATAACGTCGAGGGCGGCGCCGGCTTCCTTGAAGGCCGTCGAGTTCTTGCGAGCCTCGGCTGTGATGTCCATAAAGGCTTTCCCGACCTGGCGCGCCATCATGAGCCAGCCGCCGAGCTCGAGAACTGCTTTGATCCCCTCCATGTGCTGCTTGGATGATTTCGCGATTTCGACGATAGACTGGTTCGCCTCGTCTTTCATTTTCTTGGAGGCGCGGTGAGTATTCCCGAGGCTCTGATTGAGCTTCTCGCGCTCGCGACTAGTTTGGTCGTCGAGCGACATGACGATCTTGAATTCCCGGCGCCCGATTACCATTCTGGATCCCGCTTCCGATCTTCCCAGCCTTTGGCTTCGGAGCGAGCCTTACGCGCATCTCGTCTTGTACCACGCGCAAGATCGCCATCAGCCTTGGCTCTTTCCGTAGAGCCTCCATATACTCGAGGGGGCTCAGTTGAAAACTCATGTTGTCGGGGTTGCACGTCGCGCTGAATGCATCGACATAGAACCCCCATTTCCCAACCGCCCTATATGAATCAGATCCGACGCGATATTCAGGCTTGCTCTTGTCGAGAGCGGCCGCGACAGCTGCCCGAATTTCTGCTTTCTCCGCGTCGGCTAAGTAGGGTCTTTCCCGTCCTCGTCGTCGGGATAGGTAAGTTCAGTGATCGCGTCGATGACCTTCGATAGGATTGACGGATTGGCTTCGTCGAGCGCGTCCCAGGTTGCTTCATTCCAGGGAAGTTTCTCGCCCGATTCCTCATTGACGAGGTTGTGCTCGACGACGCCCTCGGCGAGCTTGACCTTGCGGATCTCGAGCACCGTTTCCGCCGGCATGGCTTGCTCGATCGCGTTGATGTCGAGCGACTTCTTGCTCTGCTTCGTTGCATAACGCGTCCCATTGGTCATGAGCTCCTGGATCTTCGCCCGGGCCGGAACAGGAAGCGGCTTGATCATGACGAAGGCCAATCCCTCGAAAAACTTCGAGAGGTCGACCTCCTGCGGCGCAACGTTTCGTATTCCCTTGATCTTGACTTTGACCGGTTCGGCCATGACGACCTCCTAGTATTCCGCCGCATCGGCGTTGACGAGGCTGATGATCGGATAGCTCGTCGTTTTCTCGACTTCGAAAGCCGCATCGGCTGAGATGACGTCGGGGTCCCATGAGGCCGGAGCGCCCGAGTATTTCGCCTTGTCGGCCGTGAAGATGAGCGTGAAATAATAACCCGAGGCCGCCTCTTCTTCGCTCGTCGCGGTGAAGCGGATGGCGCGCTGTGTTCCTGCCTGGAAGGCCTCGATCTCCGTGAGCGTGTTCCGGTTATACATGGCCTTCATGTTGCCGGTGATCTCGGAGTCACCCTCGCGCAGGGCGAACGCCGAATCCGTGTTGTCGATGCGCATATCGGTCGCGACGCCGTTGGAGATCGAGAGGTGGAACTCGTTGGCCTCGTCGAACTCTGCGAGTGAGGCGACGGCGGCGCCGATCTCGAGTTTCGCCTGTCCCTCTTCGGCCTTGGCGAAGAAGGGATCAGCATCGGGGAAGTCGGGCGTGAAGGTGGCGGCCGCGACAGCTGACCGGGCCGTCCCGATCGCCTCGATCGCGATCTTGATAACGTCATCCGTAGTCGCGTCGATCTTAATCGAGACGACCTTGCAATTGATGATCTGGTGGACCGTCTCGCCGGCCGCAGAGCTCGCAACATCCGCGGACGAGGCGACCGCCGTGAAATAGGGGAGCTCTTCGGCGAGGCTGAAGGTATGCTGGTAGGCCGCGCCCGCGGCCGCGACTACCTCGGCACCGAGGGCGAGCTTCAGGATGAGCCCCACATTTTCGGGATTCGCCTCGACGGAGAAGCTGAGGGGGACCTTCTTGTTGGTCTTGCGCCCTAGCGGCTTGAATCGCGAACCTACACGACGGTCGGACTTCTTCGTCTCGTATTCCTCGAGGATCCCCGAGATCTCGGTGACCTCGAAATACTTCGTAGGGGCAACAGCCGTATTCTTGACCGCCTGCTTCCCGAGCCCCAACCACATATTCCGCCCGGATAGGGCGCTGGCTCCGGCCATGATGGCCTCCTTAGCTCATGCTGTCGGTCGCCGAGAATTGAATCTCGACCACCAGGCCCCCGGCCCGCTCTTCGTGGGAGGAGGTTTCATAAAGAAGAGTGGATCGGAGGGCCGTGGCCACCTTCTCCACTTCGGTCTCGACGTCGCGCTGAAAATAGGTGTCCTTCCTATCCTTGAACTGCAGACGAATACGGACGTCGCGCTTGATCCGAGTCTTCGCGAACTGTGATGTGCGATCGTCGCGCGCGGAGGAAGGGAGCTTGATTGAATAGCGGTGATCCTGGAGAGAATCGCTGTCGGACTTGTCCAGGACGTAGCCGAGCGTCTGCATGGCGGCCACGATTGACGTCCAGATGGTGGCGATCATCGATGGAACCCGAACTGCACCGAGCTTTCGCTCTCGGCTACCGGCTCCGAACTATCGGAGTCGAAGGAGAATACGAGGCGGATCCCCGACCAGGCCGCCTCGTATTCCTTGGCGTAATAGTCGGCCCGCGCCCAGTCGGCGCCGTTCTGATCGTCGGCGATCCCCCGGAAGATGATCTCTAGAGCCCTGAGGATCTGCGGCCGCCTAAGGCGATCTGGGGTCATGATGAGGTACGGCCGCGAGGCGCGATCGCCGATCCCCCCGGGTGCATTGGAGCAAGCGAGGATGAGCCGGTCGTAGATGTTTCCCCAGGCCGTATCGAGCGCGAATTGGAAGCTCTTGCGGATGGTGTAGACGTCCCCAGCGACGGGAGTATGGGAAGGGGTGAAGGCGAGCTCGCCTGTCGATGATGTGAAGCCGGTGATGATGTACTGCGAGCCCGCGTCGGCTCCTGAGCGCATGGTGAGCACGGCGCCCGTATAGTCCTCGATATCGCCGATCAGCTCGGAATCGATGATACCGGCAGCGGAGGCGCTCGAGACGGTGCCTCGGTGGATCCTCGCGGACTCGACCAGGGATGGAGCTTCATTGAGCAGGTCGGCCTCCGAGGCCATGGGGTAGAGCTTGAAGAGGACGACGTCGAAGAGCTCGACGTGCTTCCGTGCCTCGCCCGAGACGGTATAGGTCCACTCGATGGCGACGTCCTGCCGGACCTGCCCGACGGTCGCGGCGCCGGGGGTATATATCCCCCCGGCGGCCGCGCCCTGCTCGAGGAGCGTCCCGAGGTGGACGATCCGGGCCGAGCATGCGGAAGGAACGACCGCGCGGCCGTGCTCGGTGAGCGAAAGGCGGAGCCCATCGGCCCCGCCCTTCAGTATTTCTTGCCTCATGCCCTCGGCCTTAGGAGGTCGCCTTCGCCTTCGCGATGGCGGCCGCCAGGGCCTCGTCGGGCATCTTCACGATGTCCTCGGCGGTCCCGATCTTGAGCGTGACGGCCTCTTCCTCGAGGGCCTTGCGCGCGGCGCGGGCCTGGACGCCAGTATCCGGCGCCGACTTGTCCTTGAATTCCTTGTGGATCTTCGGGCTGAAGTCGGACTTGTTGATGATCGCGTAACCCGTTCGGCCGTTGTCTTTGACGATCTTGATGGTCTCGACGCTATCCGCCATTTCAGGCTCCTGGAATGAGGATGGGCGGGGCGTATGCCCCGCCCCGTTGCCTTAGCCGGCCAGGATGGCCGCGAACTCCGGCTTGACCATCTTCGTGCCCCAGGCAATGGCGACCTCGTACTTGACCCGGCGGTACTGCGCATAGGCGCGTACCTCGAAGGTCAGGCCGCTCACGGGGTCGGTGATCGTCGTCACATCGAGGGCGGAGTCGCCCTCCCTCGGGGAGGCCGGGGCCCTGGTCACGAGGTGGAGAGCGGAGCGGTGGAAGGCCAGGTTCGCCCGGTAGGTGTTACCGATCGTCATCTCGACCGCGTCCGCCACGACCTTGCGCAGGCCGGGCTTGGCCAGGACGACGTTGCCGCTCGCAGCGCCCGATGCGGTGGCCGACAGGATGATGTACTTATTCGTGTCCCCGGCGAAGGTCACGATATCGCCCTGGAGCACGGTCCCGGCATCTCCGCCATCGACGAGGAGTGTCTTGTCGCCCACGGCGTAGCCGCCTACGTGGTTGATGTCGAGGCCGGTGGCCGTTCCCTTCGTATGCTCGATGACCGCGGCGGACTCGCGGACGTCCATGCCGAAGAGCGGCAGGAGGACGCCGTTGCGCCGGCCCTGATCGCTACCGGCCTTGTCGACCTCGATGTACTGAGCGAGGGAGCGCATGGCGAGGCCGGCGGCCGTGTCGATGACGAGGGACTGATCCCCGTCCGGGCAACCGTTGTCCTTGAGGATCTTCCGCACCGCCGCGATGTCGGCGAGGGAGCTGCCGAAGGGCGTGGTGCCGGGCGTACCGTAGGCGCGCGAGGCGTAGGCGGCCTGTGCAGCGAGGTCGGCCTCTATCTCATTGACGGCCGCGCGGATCGCCTGCGCGAAGCGGTCCTGCATGATGAGATCGTAGAGGCCCGGCTGGGTATCGAGGGTCTTATAGTCCTCTCCGGTGATGCGGACGGGGAAGGCGCGGGCCTTTGAGATGGTCATGTCCGCGTACTCTTCCGTGGTATCCCCGGAATCGGCCGGATTATCGCCGGGAGTGATGTTCTCGCCGACGACCGGCGCGCTGATCGGGTAGCGGACCGTCTGGTCCTTGCCGGCCTTCTCGGCGCTCGAGTTGCGGTAGACCGACGGGATGAACCCGGTGAGCTCCCGCGCGACCTGGTCCATCGCCAGGTAGATGATGGGGATGAGCCCCGTGAATACGTTGGCCATCGCGGCCTCCTTCTGGACGTCTCACGACGTTCTGATCTGGGCGTCTCACGACGCTCATGACGTCTGGTCTCGCAATGTCTCACGACGTGGCGGCCAGGCGTTCAATCCGTAAGCTTCACTCCCTCCTTCGACGCTTTCACCTTCTCCGAAGGGCTGAGAGCGTCGAACGCGGCCCTCGTCATGATCGCAGCCGAAGAGCCTCCCGGGGGCGGGGATCCGTCTCCGGGCTTCTTCGGCGCGGCCGGCGCGCCGGTGGTAAATGTTCCCGCGGCCTTCGCCTTCGCTATCCAATCGAGCTTGACGCCCGGGTCGCCCTCCGGCATGAGTGCCTTCAGGTTCTCCGGAACGGCCTTCAGCTCGACCTCGAGGTATCGCCCCAGGATCTCCTCGTAGCGCTTGACGGCCGCCGTGGCCGCCTGGAACTTCGGGGTCTGCTCCTCGAGGAGCTTCTGGAATTCGCCCTGTTTCTTGAGATTCTCCTGACGAGCCGTCTCTTCCCTCTGCTCGCGCTCGGTGAACTTGCCCTTCATCTCTTCGTGGACCTGGGCGAGTCGTGCGCGTTCCGCCTTCTCGGTGGCGAGCAGTTCTTTGAGCTTTACGGGATCGTCTGGAAGAGGGGGATCGGCCTGACCGCCCTCGCCCCCCTTCCCGGGGGGACTTTGGCCCGCAGCACCCTGGCCAGCGCCTGAGCTTCCTGCTCCTGCACCGCCCTGGCCGCCACCGGCCGAACCTCCGCTTCCTCCCTCTCCGCCTGGAGAGTAAAGGAACCTTGGTCTGATGATCATATACCGCTCCTTTAGGACTTTGGCAAGTCCTATTTCGATCTGCGCGCCCGCACCGAGGCGCGATAGTCTTCCATCCGCTGCTGGAGGGCGGGGTCCGTCGCGAGGCGCGCTTGGAAATCGGCGCGGGCCGCGGCGAGCGGATCCACGACTACGGGCCCGTCCTCGAGCGATCGCCCGACCTGGACGGCAGGGACGAGGGCGCACTTGCAGTTGTCTCCGCAGCGCGAGAACCCCGAGCGCGGGAGCCCGATCTTCTCCCACTCCGCATAGACCTTCTGCACGCCGTGCCGGGGCAGGCAATCAGGGCAGGGCTCGGCCGAGGTCGTGATCCATTCCCAGAGAGCGGCTTTCGGATTCTCGCGAATGACCGCGCCCTGGGCGACATTGTCGATGACCGGGAAGACGTTCCGGCGGAAGGTTGAGTTGAAGCCGGAGAACAGCTGCCCGCCTTCGCGGAGATCTCGGCGCAGCACCTCGAGGATCTCCTTCGGCCCCATGCCCGAGGTCATCATGCCTTTGATCTTGAGCTCGAGCCGATCCGCGAGAAGGTCGGACTCGGCGTTCAGGAAGATGGCGACCTGCTCCATCTCCTTGTCGAAGTCGTAGTAGACCGTCGATCCGTTCATCGCTTCCCCTCGAAGGACTTCACCACGGCGTTCGTGAGGTAGGTATCCATGATGCGGAAGGCGTCCTCGCTCGCCTTGTCGGTGATCCCGAAGAACTCATAGCCGCGCTCTTCGAGCTTCGCTCCGATCTCGCCATCCTCCGCGCTCGCGCATGAGATCATGACGCTCATCTCTCCGCGCGGTTCCACGTGGAACGTTGACTCCTTCGCGAAGCGGAAGCGCTTCTCGGCGACAGGATGGTCGTGGCCTTTCTTCACGACCGTGGACATCGCGTTGTCCTTCTGCGGCGAGCCGTCGGGCTTCTTGCGCTCGAGCACGCATCGCGTGATCTCTTTGACGACGGCGCGGCCGCACTGGATGAGCGCTTGAGGAAGTTCGCGCAGGTCGATCTTGTCGAGCTTCCACGTCTTCTCGAGCTCGCTCATGCACGCACCTGCCGGGCGGCCCGTTCAGCGCGGCCGCTCATCCGAGGACGACCCGCGCGAGAGCGCGCAGCGCGCCGAAGGCCAAGATCAGCGCGGACGCGAGCATGGCCACGCCGATGATATATCCGATGGCCTTCCCGGCCGCGGTCAACAGTTCCTTCTCGGTCTTCTGCAGCATGCTCTACTCCTTCGCCTTCAGGGCCAGGGCCTGACCCGTCCTATAGGCGTCGCCAACCACCGCTTCGATCGCATCGCGCGCCCCTACGGCGAGGACGGCCCGCGTGTACTCGCGCGGAGCCGCGAGGAATGCGACCAGGTCGAAGCGCTCCATCAGCTCAGCGAAGAGCGTCTCGACGACGATCTGTAGCTCCTGCTTCGAGGCGGTGTATTGCTCGATGTCCAATCGCTCAAGCATTGACGAGCGCTCCCTTGCTTTCGGCGGCCGCCGGCTTGGCTCCCTCGGCCTGCTGTCCGGGCGGGGCCGCGGGCGCGCTCTCATCGAGAGCGACGCCAGCCAGGGCCTGGGTCGGTCCGGGCCCAGGCGCCTGCCCGCTGCCGGAGCCGGCGCCGATATTGCCCTGGAGGACCAGGTCCCAGGCGCTCATGCTCGGCTTGAGCTTCTTGATCTCCGCCTGCCTCTCTTGGATATAGGCGATCGCCTCCTCGCGCGACTTCTGCGGATCCCGTTCGATGACGTAATCCACGGGGCTCGAGACGCCATTCTTGAACTCGAACTCCCAACGAGCCTGCTCGGTAGTCCATTCCTCAGGCCAAGAGACTTCGCCCGGGTTCAGCTGGAGCTCGCCGTCCTCCGGGAAGGTGCCGAGGTCCTCTATGGCCGCGACCTTCGCGATGACCTTGTACAGGGCCTGCTCGACGGAAGCGCACAGCGGGATGTCCGCCTCGCGGATGTCCTGGAGGGACTGGTTCGCGATCTTGAGGGAGAAGCCCGAGGCGGCCTGAGTCGTTAGCGTGAAGTTCTCGTTCGAGATCCCGTAGTTATTCGCGATCGCCGCGACCTTCCCGCGGATGACCTGGTCGATCATGTCCACGCGCGTGTTCAGGTCGAGGGTGGTCGCCTGACCGTTCCCGCTCATGAGGAGCGGGAAGAGAGGATCGAGGATCGAGTCCTTGAGCTTCTCGTCGACTTTGTCCGCGCTGATGACGATCTGCTTGAAGGACTGCGTTTTCACCAGGTAGTTCATGTACGTGAGGAGCATGCCGATCTTGAGGTTTGCCTCGGCCGCGTCCTTATTCCAATCCTCGTTCCAGAAACCGCAGATCTGGAACTCGGCGGGGAAGGGGACGGCGGGGATGATCTCGTACTTGTTCTTCGGATCCTCGAGGTCCTTGGCCTTCTCTTCCCCGAAGACCTCGAGGAGCTTCGGTTTGTCTAGAACCTTCCCGGCCGAGTTGCAGAACCAGCGTTCCTCGTCCGTGTAGACCGTCCAGATCTTCACAAGTTTTTTGTTCGTGTCCCGGACGTCGGAGGCATAGGCGAAGAGCGACATCATCGTCGGATCCTCGGGGTCGGCCTCGGCGTAGACCTGGTCGGGCGTCAGGACGCGGAGTACGAGGCGTCCGCCTTCTTCGACCGGGCGGACGACTATGAACGAGATGGTCGCGGCCTTCGCGTAGCGGTGTGCGACCTGCATAGTCGCGTCGATCTTCATCCCGCGGTATATCGTGTCGAGGGCGGCCTGCTGATTCTCCGCAGCGCCTTTCATCTTGCGCTCGGCGGGCTCGCGGTAGACCGTACAGATCTCGCGGACGATACGTCGGAAGATGTTCATGCTCGTGTCCGCCATCTTCGCGACCTCGGGATAGGTCTTCTCGTGGAACTGCTTCTTCAGCTCCTTGTCGAGCTGCGTCGCCCACTTGTTGTTGAACATCTCGATGCGTTCGCGGAGCTCCGCCTGTCGCTTCGATGAAAGAGCTACCTGGATATCGTGCGGCATGGTCCCCTCCTACCAGAGTGATTTCGCCACCGACCTGATCGGCGGCTTGCCCTTTGCGAGGGCGACGGCGTCAGCCCGATCGGGCGAGGCGATGCCCCGCTTCTTCATGTCTTCCTTGCGCTCGAGCTTGATCTTCCCGTTCGGCTGAATGTGGTACTTCCGGCATGAGAGCTGCGCGACCAGGTCGTCGTCGTCGGGCAGATGCATCGCCGGCAGCCCTGCCTTGAGCTGGCCCCAGATCAGGGCGGCCGTGTCGTCGTGCTCGTCGTCGCCCTGGCCGCCGAAGTTGACGCCCTGCAGGTCGATGTTCAGCACGGACTCCTGGAGCGCGAGCTGGTCGTAGCAGGACGCGCCCACGCCGGTCTCGTCGACGCGGACGGGGATCTTCCCCGAGTAGCCGAGGGTCCGGATATCCTTAATCGCGAGGACGACCTGGCCGGCAAGGCGCGGGCCGTCCATCCCGGAAAAAGCGCGGAGCGGCAGGAGATGGACATCGTCGTTTAGTAGGGCGACGACCGACTCGTCGTCGCCGAAGCGCGCGGGATCCACGCCGATCGACCAGGGCCGGGAGAAGAGATGCGGCACGTCCCGCCCGATAGCCGCCTCGGCGATGGACAAGGGGATGAAGTCGTCAGCGGCGCCGCGGGGGAATTCTCCCAGGACGCGGACGCGGTAGACGTCCGAGTCCTTGCCGTACTTCTTCGCCATGCGCTCGATATAGGTCCGGGAGACGCGCGGCGCGCCCTCCGATGAGATCGTAAAGGGCTTGAAGAGTTCACGGTCGCGGTGGAATGCGGAATGGAACGTGCCCGTGATCTGCGTCGGGTTGCCGGTCATGAGGAGGCGGGCGCCCTCGTTCGTCATCGCGCCCTCGACGACCTCCATGATCACCTGCTTCATGCCCGAGGCCTCGTCGACGACGAAGAGGACATGGTCGGCGTGGAAGCCCTGGAGGTTCTCGGGGACGCTCGCCGTTCGGGGGACGGCGAACCAGGTATCCTCGTACCCCCGAACCGAGAGGCGCTGCTTGTGCCAATCGAGGAGGCCCTTCACGGCCGAGCCTTCGATCCACTTGGCGACCTCGGGCCAGAGGATGTCATCCAGCTGGTGCATGGTCGGCGCGGTCACGGGGATCCTGGCGAAGGGCCGCGTCACGAGGAACCAGATGATGGTCCAGGAGTCGAGGGCCGTCTTTCCGACGCCATGCCCCGACTTCACGGCCACGGCCTGGTTGGTCGCCACGGCGCGGAGGACGGTCTCCTGCACGGGATCCGGGTCGGCGTGGAGCAGCTCCCGGACGAAGGCGACCGGGTCGTCGATGTAGCGCGCGAGCGCGAGCGCCGCGGAGCTGCTACGCATCGGCGCTTTTCCCTGCCTCGGGCTGCCCGGGCTCGGGCGCGCGCTTCTGCGCGGCCTCGCGCTCGCGGATCCTGTGAGCCTCCTCGAGAGCGTCGAGGAAGGTGCCGGAATCATCGTGCACGTCGACGCTCGCGAGGGGCTTGCCGTCGACGCGATCGAAGATGTACTTGAGGGCTGCCACGTCCCCATCGATCGCAAGGGCGATGATCTTGCGAGCGAGTGCCTCCTTCGCGGGAATATCTCCCTCAGGCGTCCGTACATTCTTCTTGCGGAGTTCCTTCTCGAGGATGTCGGTGAGGGTCTTGCCCTTCCTCGGGCGTCCTTTCGGGTTTCCGGATACGCCCTTGACCCAGGCAGGATTCGCCACATCAGCCCCTTCCTGCGATGACTGAGGGTAGAGGGACAGGAGAGCCGTTCAGCGCGATCGTCGGCGTACGACCGTTTCGCAGGCACCAGTCGACGAACCGCCGGACGATCACGTCGCAGTAGACCGGATCGAGCTCGGCGCCGTAGCAGATGCGCCCGAGCTTCTCGCAGGCGACGAGCGTAGTCCCGGACCCGAGGAAAGTGTCGAGGACCAGCTCGCCGAGCTTCGTGCTGTTGAGGATGAGTGAGGCAAAGAGATCGACCGGCTTCATCGTCGGGTGCTCCTCGCTCCGGGCCGGGCGGGCGAAAGGCAGCAGCGTCGTCTGCTTGCGATCGACGAACCAGGAATGCGCTGCGCCGTCCTTCCAGCCGTAGAGGCAGGGCTCATGCTGCCACTGGTAGTCCTGCCGGCCCATGACCATCGAGTTCTTCGCCCAGATGAGGCACTGCCTGACCTTGAGCTCGGCATCCCTGCAGGCCGAGCGGAAGGCGAGGCCCTCGGAATCTGCATGCCAGATGTAGAAGGAGCCGCCCGCGCGCAGCGGGGTCGCGGCCGCGCGGAAGGATGCCGTCAGGAACGCCCTGAATTCCTCCTCGGTCTTGTGGTCGTTCTTGATCTTGAGCGCAGCCTTGGTTTTTCCCGTGTAGTCGACGTTGTACGGCGGATCCGTAAGCCAGAGATCTGCGGCAGCGCCGGCCATCAGGTTGCCGATCACGAAGGGATCGGAGGAGTCGCCACAGATGAGCCTATGCGGCGCTCCACCACTCGAGAGTTCGAAGACGTCGCCCAGAGCGGCGCCGGAGAGGGCGGGCATCTCGAACTCGTCGTCGCCCGCAGTAGCAGGGCCGGCGGTGGGGAAGCTTAGGCGCGCGCCCGGGAGGGAGAGCTCGTCGAAGTCCACAGCTAGGCCGCCCATGAACTCGAGAACCGAGTCGACGGACATGGTCCCGTACTGGCTGTTCAGTCGCAGGAGTTTCTGCTGCGCCTCAGCTTCGTCCGCAGCCTCGATGTAGGCGACGGGGAAGAGCGGGAGCTCGTGGCTCTGGGCCCGCCAGCGCTTCAAGGCCTCGATACGGCCATGACCGTCGAGACAGTAGTTCGTCCCTTCGTGCTGCCAGACGAAGAAGGGGAACGAGAAGCCGAAGCGCAGGATCGACAGGAGAATGGCGTCGAGGTCTCGAGGCGTCCTCTTCTTCAGCCCGCCTTGGAAGTCGACGAGGGCGTCGAGGGCGATCACGTCCGCGCCGCGGCAGGTGATGCGGATTTCCTCGGAGATTGTTTTGCAATTCCGCAGTACAGGCACGACGGGCCATTCCCCGGTCCCAGGAGAAAAAGAAAAGGGACCGTCCGAGCAAGGCTTACGCTGGACCCTGATCTCTCAGGGCCTGCGGCCCGGTCAACGCCGGGGGATCCTTACTCGGACGATCCCATTCGAGGGACTGGCTCGAGGCCTTGCGGCCGAGGACCGTCGTCAATTCGGAATCTATCGCGATTGTTTCGAATGCGCAAGCCCTATGTTCCGTCGGCCCGCATCCAGCCCGTCCAGTCGTCGTACTCGTAGATCGCGCCGCAGGAGGAGCACTTCCCGGCCTTGACCCGCTTGTTCGCGACGATGGCGCCTCCACAGCCTTCGCGAGTACAGGGCCCCGGGTCGGGGATGTCCGGCTGAGGGAGTGAGGCGAGGAACTCCTTGAGCCGCTCCGGGTCCGCCTCGATCTTCTCGGCGTACCGCTCAGGCTTCCGGATTCCTGGGACCTTCCGAGCCTCATGGACGGCCCAGCCGTGGAAGGCCTTTCTCAACTCTGGGGATAACTCCTCGCGCGCGCAGCTGCTGCTCTTATTCTCTTCTGCTCTGCTCTGCTCTGCTCTCTTATAAAGTTCGCCCGAACTTTTAGGAAGTTCGCCCGAACTTTCGTCTTTTTCGGGTGAACTTTCTTTTTTCCTGCTTTTCCTGGCCTGTGCAGCCTCCCGCTCGACCTTGACGCGGGCGTAGTCTTCGGTCGTCCGGTCGGTCGTCACGATGCCCTCGGAGTAGTTGATGAGGTCGATTTCCGGGTCCGAGAGGAAGGCCAAGAAGGCGTCGAACTGGTCATAGTCCATGCCGAGTTCGCCGGCGGCGGCACCCTTATTGACCCGCTTCGTGAGGTCGAGCCGCGCCTCCTCTGCTTCGGCGATCATCTCGTTCAGCATCCAAAACTGACCGTACCCTGAGGGTCCGAACTGAGCCCGGAGTGCCTTCATCTTCGGGTGGTTCCGTGCGTTGTTGTCGTGCGAGAAGAACGGAAGATCGGTCTTCAAGATGCTCGCCCCTCCCCATCCGGGCTATGAAATCGTTATGCCGCTCCGCTACTGAATCTGCTCAAAACTGGGACATCAGTACCTTCCCTGCGCGATCGCCCGGGCGAGTATCCGCATCTGCCCCTCGACCGATTCGAGCCGCCGACGTGTAGCCTTCAGTTCCTTGGATAGCTCCATAGGAAGCGCGTCGACGGCGTTGAAGACGCGGCAGGCCGGGACGACTTCGATGATGCAGTCGTTGGGTACCTGAGCGATCCAGCTCTTATTGTTTTCGAACTGGTATAGATCGGAGTATTCGCTTCGTCTGGTCACATAGTGCGCGTTGTTGTACTGGACCGCCTGCCCATTGGGAAACCGTACGACCATCATGCCGGAACCGCCTTTCCTTCCTTCCGAACGCTCGCGTACTTGTCGATGTGGCCGCAGGGATTGATCCAGCCATCGCAGTTCAGGCGGCGGCTACCGTCGTAACTGATGGTCCGGTAGGGAGCCCCTCGTGGCCCCCCGCACACCGGACAGGTATCAGAGATCTCGAGCCGGACTAGGCAGAGGGGCGAACCTGCGTGCTCATCGCAGGACGGAATTTCCACGATCATGCCGCGCTCTCTTTCGCCGCTTCGGCCGACCGCGGCCCGAGTGCGGCCACGTCGATGACGCTGGAAGCCATTGCGGCTATCCCCGCGTCCTGGGTGATGAGGATCGTCTGGAAGCGCTCGCTCTCGCGATGCGAGGCCTCGAGCATCCTGAAGTAGTCCATCTTCCGCTTCGGATGGAGGGCGCCGTCCGTCTCGTCCAGCAAGCCCGTCGTGAAGCGGATCCCTGCGTTCCGGGAGCGCATGACCGCGAAGGCGTCGTAAAGCGCCTTCCGCTGCCAGACCATCTCCCCGCCGGAACAGGTCGCGATATCCTGGCGCTCCCCGTCCTGGGCAACGTAGAAGACGAGGAAGTCCTCGATCTGCTTGGCCTTCTTCGCGCTCCCTGAGCCGATCCGGGTCGTCTCGATCTCGATGTGCCCATCGTCCCCGGAGCTCTGCAGGAGCCTCGTCGCGATATCGGCGATCGAAGGGGCCAGGACGTCGAGCTCGAGATCTCGGACTCCTTCGATGGCGCGCTCGAGGAGGCGCCAGTCGTCTCGCTCGAGGGCCTTCTCGTCTCGTTTCCGGGCCGCTTCGTCTCGCGCCGCCCGCCGGCGCTTTGCCTCGGCGATACTCCTCTCGGCTGCCTCCACAGTCGCCTTAGCGTGGGCGAAGGCCTCCCGGGCCGCGGTCAGGCGCTCGAGGTTCTCCTTGACGGCCGCTATCGCTTTCTCGTACTCGTCCGGCGAGGCGTCGGCCGAGATCTGGATGGTCAGCTCGTTGACCTCGAGCTGCTGGAGGGTGGCCCGCTCCTGAGCGGCGGCCTTCGCCTTCTCCGCGGCTTCGATCCTGACGCCGGCATCCCGAGAATCCGCCAGGGTCTTCTCAGCGGCCTCCTTGTCTTCCCAGGCCAGCTCGTTCTCGACACCGGCCAGTTCTTCCGCGCGGACGAAGGGGGTAGGGGGCGGCGCGGTCGGAATGATAATGGCGGCCAGGTCAGCCTCGGCGGTCGAAAAGAGCCCCTGAGCGATGGCCAGGGCGCCTTCGAGGCGCGTCACCTCTGCCTCAGCGTCCGCTCGTGCCTTCTGCAGTGCTTCAACCGGGACGCGCGAGCAGGGCTCACCGTCGACCGGGCAGGTCGGATCAGCGGAGGGGACGCGCGAGCGCGCGACGGCGAGCGCGCGCTCCTGCTCGTTGACCTCGCGGCGTCGCGCGTCGACGACCGAGCGGGCCGCCCCTTGGCGGTCTCGGGCGGCCGCGGCCGTCTCCTGGTAGGCCGCCATGGCGCGCCAATCCGCCTCGGTAAGCTTCGAGCGCTCCGCGAGCAGCTCCGCCTTCTTGACTTCGAGGTCCTTGATTCGTTCGATATCCGCTTCCGCCGCGTCCTTCCTCTCCGCGGCGTCCCTGAAAAGGGCGATCGACTCCTCGGCGGTCCGCACTTCCGCCAGGAGGCTCTGGACCTCGGCCGCGAGCGCTTCCTTCCGGTCGATCTTCTGCCGGCGGGCGGCCACCTTCTCCGCGAGGTGGTCCCGTACCGCTTCGAGGCGCCCCTCTTCTACCGCGAGCTCTATGCCCACATTCGTGGCGGCCGCGCGCTTGGACTCCGCCTCGGTCTTCTCGGCCGTGGCACGGGTGATCTCGCCTTCGATGTCACCGGCCCCGGTGATCGAAGCCTCGAGGAGCCGGATCTCCGAGTCGAGCCCGTCCCCGCGCGCCTTGGCCGCGTCCTGGTAGGGGGAGAAGTCCTTTCCCGCCAGCTCGGCGATCAGGCCCTTCTTCTCCTCCTGAGAGGCCTCGGCGATATCAGGGTAGTCCTTCGTGGGCTTCTGGGGAACGTAGGCGGTCCGCAGGTAGATCGCCATCGAGCCGAAGATGGATTCGATGGCCTCGAGGAAGGGATCCTGCCGGCCGTTCACGCCCTCAACGGGCTTCCATCCCTTGCCCTCGTCGATGAAGAGGAAGTACTCGGCGCCGCCCGACTTGTTCGCGCCGTCGATGTTGATCGTGGTCTTGTACCGGATCCCGGAGACCTCCTCGAGGTACACGTTCTCGACGACGGAATCCCGGAGGCGGAAGTGCGCCTTGAGCGTCTTCGGGCGCCGTGAAACCGGCACGGGCCAGGGCTTCGAGAAGTCGAACAGGGTCGTCTTACCGAAGCCGTTCGGGCCGACAAAGGCGACGACGCCCTCGCCGTACGACTCCCAGTCGATGAAGACCTCGTCTTTCTTCTGGCGCCGGTACAGGCCCTTCGATCCCCGGAGGAAGGTCGAGACGTTGCGGAAGCGGCGCGGGGGCCCCGACAGCTGGGCGATGGCGCCGACCTCGCGCTCGAGTGCGTCGGCCTTGGCCAGGACGCTCTCGGCCAGCGTGATGGCGGAATTCTCCGCCCAGACCTGGGCCTTACCGCGTAGCGATGGCTTCTCGGCGATGTTCCCGGCGCGGACCGTCTCGGTCGGGATGATGTTGAGCGTGACCATGGAGTCTGGGAGGGCGCCGCAAGCGTCGATGAGGAACTTCAGCACCTCGGCCGCGTCGAAGTTGGCTTCCGCCTCTTCGCGTGAAAGTGTCCATTCCTCCCAGACAAGCTTGTCGCCCACGCCGTAATCGTTGTACGCGAGGTCATCCCCCGATCTCCGTGCGATCTTTACCCGCTCCGGGTGCGGGAAGTCGACGCGGGAGACGTCCACCACGTAGCCGTGGTCCGCCGGGTCCTCGTCGCCATCCTCCCAGGGCCGGAACTCCACCAGGTTGAATCCGGGGACGTAGCCCTGCTCCTTCCAGTCGCCCGTGTAGATCTTCCCTGGGTAGTAGGCCTCCAGGTGGGGTATCTGTTGCGGCAGATGGATGTCGCCCAGGGCGTAGTAATCCGCGTCGATCTGCGCGAGGTCGTCGCGCGAGATCGCGATGCCTGAGCCGGCTGTGTAGCCCGTGCCGGTCCTGGCCCCGGAGACCTGCCCGTGATAGAGTGCGACGCAGGGTAGGTGAGGATACTGCCTTCGAAGCCCGCCAAGACCGAGAAGCAGATTCCCCATCGCAACACGCACGGCTTCGTCCGTGGCGTCCTTCCCCGTGGCTCCTCCGTTCGCGAGGAGCCACTTCTTTTGCGGCTCCGGGATCCCGAAGAGCAGGAGCCTGTCGTCTACCTCGCCGGGATCCTGGTAGATGCCCCCAGGCGCCAAGAAGTAGGCCTGTCCGGGCCTCAGGATCGAGATCTCGTTCTCGGCTGCGAGCCGCTCGAAGACCTCGAGCGAGCCGGGCGCGTCGTGGCTCGGCGTCCCTTCGACGAGGGCGACGGGGGCGATGTCCGCGAGGCGCTGCAGGCGCCCGCAGAGGGCATCGAAGATGTCCCGCTCCGTATTCATGAGCGGGCCATTCGCGAGGTCGCCTGCGATCGCGAAGAGGCCGACCTCCTCGCGGCGTCCGGTCTCCTCCAGGACGTCCAGGCTCTGGCAGGCCTCGGCCCAGTGCTCGCGACAGGCGTGGATGTCGGCGGTGTGGATAAGCTTCATCACGCCCTCCCCCGCACGCGCTCCTGGGCCTTCTCGTAGAAGGCCTTCGCGCGCTTGACCAAGTCGGCCAGGATGATGGGATCGGTCTCGCCCCGATCGAGGGCGGCCTGGATCTCGGCGACGCCCTTCGTCGAGATGACTCCCGTGTTGATGTAGTCGTGCAGGGTCGTTTGCATTTCGGCGACTTTCGGGTCGATCGAGGGGGATGCGGTCGCCGAGGCGGCTGCGGGTTCATCGTCCCAGTCGTCCGCGGGTTCTTCCGCCGCCTCGCCCGGGCCTCGCCCGACGCTGCGCGCTTCCGTTGCGGGATCCGCCTCGGCCGCGGCCGCCGGTCCCGTCTCCACCGGCTTCTCGGACTCGATCAGCTCCTCGGGCTTCGCGCCGAAGAGTTCGCTCGTCGCCTTGCCGATCATGCCGATAGCAGCTGATCGGGTCCGGGGATCCGCGAGTAGCTTCCCGGTGTCGGTCGTGACGCGGGGGAAGGCGAGGGGCTTCGACAGCTCCTCCGCTGAATAGGTCGACTTGAGCGCGAGGAAGGCGCGGATGACCCGGTCCTTCGCGCCCGTGACCGCGAGCTCGTCCTTGAACTTCCGTTTCTGCTTGATGCCTTCCTTGATCCGGAGCTCGACCCAGTCGCGTCGATCCTGCTCGGATTTCCATGGTTCTTTGATGGGGCGGTTCTTCCCGTTCGCGGTCTTTTCCCACCGGATGACGCGCCCGCCTTCGGAGTCCTTCTCAGCCTTGACGCGCAGGTCGTCCTCTTCGACGACCAGATCGATTGTCTTCTCCTCGGTCTGCGTGATCGTCTCGCCGTTGGGCTTGCGCATGTAGCCGACGGCCTTCGCGCGGCTGCGTGTTGCGGTGCTCTCGACGATGCCCGTATATCGGGGATCCCACTGGATGGTCAGGGCTGAAGCGAACTTCTGGAGCGTCGTCTTCGTGAAGGCGAAGCCCTTCCCCTCGCCGTTGGGCTCGTAGGTCTCGCGCGAGTCGTTGGCGTTGATGCTGACGGTTTCGATGGTGACCTTGTCGAATTCCCCGAGAACGGCGCCGAAGGTCTCGGTCGGCATGATCAAGTTGACCTCGGCGAGTGCGAGGCCCTGGTTCTTCGCGGCTGTCGTGATGACGGCCGGCAGATTCGAATTCATGGCTTCCTCCTGGAAAAGACCGGGCGGGCTTCGGGTTGCCCCGAAGCTCGTCTCCCGCCCGGTGGGGTTGGAGGATGAGCCCCGGCCGCGGACGATTCGCCGCCGGGGCCCATCCGCTCTTTCCTATGCGGCGGGCGCGGAGTCCTTCGACTTCCGCCAGGCCTTTGCCTCGGCGGCGAGCGCATCGAGGGCAGCCTTGGGGTCTTCCCCGGGCGTGAGCTCGGCCGCCAGCTCGACGGTCGCGCTCTCGTAGTTGCCGAGGTTGAAGATTCGCCTGTAGGTGACTCGTTCGACTTTCATCGCTCGCACCTACGCGGCCGTTGGTTGCAGGAGCCGGAGCCCCTTCTCGTCGCAGACGCGCTTGTAGGCGTCGATCGCCAGCTTCGCGTTCTGCTCGGTTTCCTCGACGGTCTCGTACTCGACCGTCAGGTCCATCTTCACGAAGCCCTTCGCGTCCTGGGAGAAGTTCATCCGGGTCCGCTTCCCGCTGTTCTCGTCCATGGTCACTCCTTCCCGGCCCCTGCCGGTTCTATCTCCTCCGGCCCCTCGGGGCTCGGCTTGGATTCGATGCTGTTGAGGTAGTCGATGGAGGCCTGGCGCTCGCCGAGCGACATCATGGGCGCGCAGAGCGCGGCGAAGAGCGGATTGAGCGGAGCGTATTTCGGTAAAGGGCCTTTCATGCCTCGGCCCTCGCGGGCTCGGCCCGCAGCTCCTCGATGATGACCTGGTCGGTCACGGCGCTGATCTCCTCGTAGCGCTTCAGGCTGGTCTCCTGGACGACCGCTTCACCGACGAAGCGCTCATACGGCCAGCCCCGGCCGAACATCAGTTCCCGCCGCGCTCGGTCCCCGGCTGGGGAGTGAAGGAACGCCCGGACGGTTTTGACGTTATCCCGTAAATCTTCGTGCGCCATGGCTTTTATTCCTCCAGTAGTAGCAGATGTATATACATTATATAGCTGGTTGACTATGATATCAAGTGTATATACAATAGTAATCGAGGGGGCGCTATGGCTGGCGACCAGAACGAGGACGGGTACCGCGGCGGTGACCTGGACTATCGGGCCGATGTGCCCCCGCAACGCGATAGCGGATTGCTTTACAGTTGCTCTGCATTGCGCTATCTTCCTGGAATGGCAGAGACGAAGAAGCCGTCGGGACTCAGATTTACACCCTCGATCATGGAACGGATGGCTGGATGGGCGCCCAAGTTCGGGCGAAGCAGAAACGATTTGATCGAATGGATCCTTTGGGCTTTCGACTCTGATCCGATAATCCGCGAGCGCGTGAAGCTCTTCGAGATGCCCGAGGAGAAGCCCAAGGCGCGCCGTCCCCGAGCACCTAAAACCGACTAGTCGATCGCTCATCGCGTAGCCTTCGCCAGCTCCGTCCAGCCCCCATCATCCGCCGGCCCCGTGATCTCCCCCCGAGTAGATAGCCATGTGAGGAAGGACTCGAGCCGTTCCCGCGTCGGGAACTCGAGCGCCTGGTTGATGCCGTCGGCTGAATAGATGAGCTGGTAGGTGAGGATCATGCGAGGGGCGATCGGCGCGACCGGCTTGATGATCTCCAAGATGTAGAAGCTCCGTTGCGGCTTGGGTTCCTCGTGCGAAGCCGTCGCCATGTAGATCATGGAACCAGCGGCCGCGACGATGAAGAGCCCGATGACAAAGAGCATCAGCCGCGCGACGATCGGAAGGGTTGTCTTCAAAAGATGTCCGGCTCCCCCTCGGGGAGCTCCGCGGCCTGTACCGGCGCCGCGACCTTTCTCTTGCGCTCAACGCGGAGGTTCCCGACGAAGTAGTCGCCGGTCCCGACCTCCGCGGATACGCCCTTCACATAGAAATGCCCGGCCTTGAGCCGGACACCGTCCAGATACCTGAGAAGCCAATCATTCGCGACATGATCGCGGGCAGCTTTCTTCGCTTCCTCGATACCTCCGAATTCCACGCCGACGAGGACCGACGCGGTGACCTCGATGGTGAAGATCTCCATTTTGACTCCCAGAAAGAGGCGAGGGCGGTCCAGTCCGAACGCCCCCGCGCGCCACCCGAGGATCCTCCGAGTGGTGCGTGGCCTTCTTTCTCGAACGGGGGGCGGGGCTTGAACCCGCGACCTGTCGCGTGTCCCGGACGATGCACGGGCATGGCGACCGCTCTTCCGCTGAGCTACTCCCGTATGCGCCGGGCGATCGGGGGATCGCGCCGGCTTCCCGGAATGCTCGCCGGGAGCGAGGTGACTATCGGGGGGATCGTCTACTCGCCGCTCGACTGCTCTCCGGAGCCCTGCGAGGCGCCGTCGGTCGCGCCGCCCTCGCTCTGCTGCTGCGCGCCCATCTGGGCTCCCTCGTTCTGCTGCTCGCCCTGGCCCTCGTTCTCGTTCGGCATGTCTTACCTCCAACTCGTTGATCGCCTCCGCTACGCGGGGCGGGATGCTCAGGCCGGCGCGGCTGCGGCGGCCCCTGCCGCCTCTCCTGCGGGCGCCACCGCCTTGCGCCTCCGCGGGACCGCGTTCTTGATCGCCTGGCCGGCGCGCCCGAAGAGTCCGGGTACCTTCGCCGCGGCGTCCTCTTTCACGGGGGGAAGCTCGGGCTGCTCCCGCTCCCCGCCGAGGTAGGCGATGATCAGGTTCTCCAGGGTGTCGACGCTGTCGATGATGGGGTTCTTGAGGGAGTCCTCGTTCCTGTCATCGGTCCCCGGCATGAGATCGAGCTCGCGCTTGATCTTGAGGGGCCCGATCTTGAGCGGGTTCTCGTCGTCGGTGCTGACGAGGGAGAACTTCGCGAAGTGACCGTCCTTGTTCTCGGCGAAGGAGATCTTCGTCACCTTCAGCTTGAGATCACCGAGCTTCCAGTAGTCCTTGATGGCGAGGGCCAGCGTGGCGAGCTCGAGAATGAGCTTCGGCCGCGGCCGCTGGAAGTTCTTCTCGGTTCGCTCCTCGTCGGACTCCGTGGCATCGTCGTGCTTCGTATAGGAGACGACCACGGCGTGCTTTCCCTTGTCCACCTCGAACGATTTCGGATTCATGATGCCTCCTTGAAGATCTGAATAGCGGCGCCAGGCCTCGAGAGCTTGGCCGTGTAGTACTTCTCGAACATGTGCGAGCACACGAGCTTGTCGTCTCGCCACATACCGATCTGCGTCAGGCAATCGGCGATCGCCTTCGCGGCGTTGTCGAAATCGGGCTTGGCTGTGCAGAGAATCGGGCCCTCAGGATCCTTCGCTCTCATGAGCCGCTGCGGCCTCGGGAAGAAGAGCACGATGGTCAGGCGCAGAGGGCAGTCGAGGGGCGCTGGAGGTAGGAAGGGCTGGGCAGCGAGCGCGACCTGAGCCTTCCAACCCTCTGCAGTTCCAGGGTCGTAGACTGCGGCATGTGTTCCCCTGATGCACGCCTTCGCGCGTGGCTGGCCTTTCGGGAGGCCTTGGACGTCGAATGCGCAGACGGATTCCCAGCTCATACAGCCCTCCGTGCCTTCGTGCGCTCGGCGACGGGCATAGCGTCCCACTCGGCGCGCCGTTCGGCCTCGGGCCTCTCGTCCCAGGCCTTCCAGACAGAGAGCGGATGCATGAGGCCGTGGAGACCGAAGCTCGGGATCCGCCAAGGCCGGCCGTGGAAGTAGCGGGCGTTATATCCGAGCTCGCGCGCCGCCTCGCTCGCGTTGTGCTTCCGGGCGGCCCGATCCCGCTTGAGGTCATCGAGCCCGTCCATGACGTAGCGCAAAGCCCCAACTAGATCGGTCGCAGGATCTGGCCGGGAGACGTCCAGGTTGTCGCTCATCTGGCCTTCCGCCTGGCCTTTAAGTGCCGCTCGATCAGGTATCCCAACAGCGGGAGCAGGACCAGGATCTCCGGGGCGTAATCCAAGATCATGAGGTACCGCCTTCGACGAGGGCCGCGGCCGCCTCGCGCTCGGTGGCAATGCGATCGCAGGTGCAGCAGGGGATTCGCGTTGACACGAAGCGGTCTGGGATGTGGTAGAAGCCCTTCGGGAGGAGCCCGCAGAGAGTGGCGCCGGTCTCCGGGTCGACCTTATGGACCGGGCTCCCCTGCTTGAGGTAGAGGGCGACGTGCTCGTAGGCGGTGGGGCTGCTCACGATGCAGCCTTTTTCAACTCGTCGTCGACCGAAACACCGAGCGGGGCGACGATCAGAAGACGGCCTACTCGGGAGAGATCAACCTCGTCTCCCTTCTGCAGGGCTTCGTCCTCGAGGAAGACCTCGGGGACTGTAATCGCCGATCCGCGGCTTCCGGTCGCCCTCAGCTTGTAACGCCCTATGCGCACAGGCATTGTGACCTCCGGGTAACAATATGCGCTGTTATATAGCCACGAGGTCACCTTGTCAAGGAAAAAAGTTGCTCCGGGGTCACATTATTGTACGATATTTCATATATGGACTTTTTCGAACGGGTGAAGACCGCGGCCAAGGCTCGAGGAACGACCATCGAGTACCTAGCTGGGAAAGCGGGACTCACCCGAGGGGCGTGGAACACGTACCGTAGACGCGGGCTTCTCCCTCGAGCTGACGAAGCATCGGCGGTTGCACGAGAGCTTGGTATGACGGTCGAGTATCTCGTCGATGGAATAGAAGCCGCCGCTCTTGGCTCTGCCGATAAAGCCTTACTAGCAAAGGCGAAGCAGTATCAGATGGTTCTCGAAGATCTGGTTGTCCTGGATGAGTCCGTGCGGAATTCCTGGGTCACGGGTATTCACGCGGCTGCGGAGGAGGCGAGGGTGCGCAGGGATGCGGCCCAGGCGGGCGCCTGAGGCTGATAAAAAAAGGCGAAATGTTTATCGGAGATCATCGGCAGCGCTGAAAAGGTACTCTGTAGACAAATGTCCAAATTCATATTCGTACATTGTCTCCGATGATTGTTATGTGCTGGAGACAACGCTACTTTTGAAATCAAAGGAAGGTGTAGCGGAGGCTACACCTTCAGTTGACGGATCTTTCTCACTTATTCATACTGAGTTAGCCTTCCCTCAGGATGAGTATATGAAATTGTCTGGTAAGAAAATTATCTTGCTCTTATTGTGTTCACCCAACAAAGAAAAGCCACTACCTCCAGTCTCAGGTCGAACGAGACTCATGAAAATGGTTTTTCTTTTCCAAAAGGAATTATGGCCTGAGATAAAAAAGGGAGAAGTTGTTGAGGAAAAATTACCTGAGTTTTTTGCATGGAAGTATGGACCATTTTCATCAGATGTGCTGAATGATCTTGAGTTCCTTATCAATTGGAATTTTGTACAGATTAAATCCGGGAATCGTGCTACTGACGAGGAGCTAGAAGAATACGAATACTGGCTCGATGATTCTGGTCAAGAAGACGCAGATGATGAATATATAAGTGAAGAATTCTTCTTAACAGACAAAGGGAATGATAAGGCTCTTGAGGCTTGGAATGAGTTGTTGGAAAGTCAAAAAGAAGCAATAGGCCATTATCGAGATATTATGACTTCTACACCTTTGAATAAAATACTCGAGTATGTATATAAAAAATATAAAGATGGATATACCGAGAAATCACTAATAAGAGATCGGTATTTGGTTTCAAAATGACTGTCGCCATTGTTGGCTATTTTTTAGGCGCACTGAATATTCTACTGACTATAATCCTTGCAACTCGTCGTACTGCGATCGAAAAGATCGATAGTCTTAAAACAATCATTCGTGATGAGTTGAGGTTTTGTTATTCAGAAGGATTTATCCAAGAATATCAGAGCGAGGCTGAGAGAGTGAGTGTCGGCGAAACAAGAAGCCGGGCTGAGCGGTTTGCACGACTACATTTCGCATTATTGAATGATTATCAAGGAATATATTTCATTAACCGACTTGCAAGAAGATGTTTAGGCATTTGTGTTTCAATACTGATTATTGTACTAGTCTGTATCGCATTATCTGCGATGGTTTTGACGAAATACTATCCAGATTGTTATTGGGGGGAATTAGTACTCGTATTCATTGTCCCGTTTTTTGGATTTGTTTCACAGTTGATGCTGATCTGTTTTATTGAGCATCGCATAACTTGGGTTAATGAATTGGCTGGTCGATATCTGCGTAAGGAATATGTATCATGAAGTGTATAAACTATGAAGAAACAATTACACAAGCAGTGAAAGCAAACCTGGTCGAGAAGGGTTATATAGTGGCAACTGAAGTTGCAAACTTCCATCGAAGTGCTGACATTGCAGCGATCGGACCAGATGGAAGGGTATTGGTAGTTGAATGTAAAATGTCAGATATAAAGAGAGCTATTGCTCAGCTAAGTACTCATAAGCTCTCAGCCGATCAGGTGGTGGTTGCTACATATCGAAGAACACTAAAGCCATTTACAGTTGCCTTGATAAGAGAAAAAGGCATTGGTTTAATATTTGTTTCTTCGAGTGGTCAAGTCGAAGAGGCTTGGGCGCCTGTGTGGAGTCATGCTGCATGGCCACTGCGGAGGGAACAGCTTCGTAGACGAATAATGGAGGAGCAATTTAGGTGAAACATATTCTTCATTATAACGTTCATGCTGAAAAAAGATTTTTCCTTGGAAAAGATCGTCATCATTATGATTGCATCGGGCTGAATGGAAATATTGTTTCTCATACTCCAGACGGAATAGCCTCAATGCTAGCAACAGCAGCGAAGCCATTCTATATAGATCCGCAAACACATGCTTTCCAGCATGATACGATTCATCTCAAACGCAAAAGTAGTAATGGATTAGAATATGAATTCAAGCCTTCCATTGTCAGTCTGGCTCGAGAACATTTACTTGAGCCCTTTGCTTCCGTGATAGAAGAAGATAAACCACTTACGCCTAGGACGTTTCTTGATTCAAAAGGAAATCCTATTGGAAAAGTAATAGAAGGTGTTTGTAAAAACATAGTAGATTTTCAATTGAATTTCTTAAGAGAATCAATTGATGATGAAACACGAGATATGATAGGAGATTTATCTTTTCTATCTCCAGAGTTTGTTGTTGCGCCATATTTTTATCTGACACCAAATGCATGGAAAGAATGGTTAAAGATTAATCTTGCTTTTTACAGCGAAGCAAAAGCAAAATACTCATCTTCAAAAATATTCCTAGCTCTCATTCTGCCGGGAATGATGTTGGACTCAGTACCCGAGATCGCTAGAACAATCAAAGAAATAAAGATACCAGTAGATGGAATACTCCTCTGGATAGATAGTCATGAGGAAGAGAATCTATCTACTTCGGAGTGCAAAGAATATATTGTTTTTTTACGGTCGCTAAAGAGCTTGACGTCAGAAGTGGTCAATATCCATGGAGGCTATCTGTCAGAACTGTTGTGTCATAAGGATGCTGAGTATCTTTTAACAGGATTCGGTCACTCTGTGAATTATGGCGAGCATAGAGAAGTCGTACCAGTTGGTGGTGGATTGCCACAGGCAAGATTCTATTTAATGAAGGCGCATTCGAGGCTAAAGTATGCAGATGCTGCAAGAATAGTTATATCTAAAGGATGGCTAGAGAGTAAAAAAACATTCAACGACAAAGTATGTAGATGTCTTAAGTGCGAGAGCCTAATTAAGGAGTATGGAAGTGCGGAGGGTGCTTTTAATGCATATGGTGATAGTAAAGTAACGGTAGTTCCGGTTAAGGGTACGATTCGAAGATTTGAGTACCCTACAGCGGGAGCGAAAGAAGCAGGAATAAGGCATTACCTGTATAACAAGGCAGAAGAAATAAAGCGAATCAATGAACAACCGTTGAGAGAATTACTTGATGAACTTGAAGTAGACTATAAAGAAATATCATCAGTAACATATGGTGCATTAATTAATCATTTGAAAGTATGGCGGGAGGCTGTAAAATCAGTAATGAAATAATAAAACCTGAGGCGAGTGGTGTTGATGAAGAACAACAGAATAAGAACGCTGTAGATCATTCCTTGAAAAAGAAGCATAGAGAAGTATATATCGCTGGGATATTTGTTGTTATTTCTGCCATAATTGGATCTTTGCTATTAGTGTTATTGCCAACATATGCGGATAGAAAGAATACGAATGAGATATCGTATGTGAATAATTTTGATAGTTTGGTGCGTACTTCAGAACAAAAGAGCAGCAAGGAAGAGCTGCAGGAAATAAATTCAGTTTTTGTTCCAGAAAGAAAAGAAAAATATATATTGATAACTGGAGCAAAAGACAGCGATACTGGAGAGTATATTGAAGACGTACTTATAACATTATGGTCTTTTGATGGAAAATATCATGAGACGCATAGTTCGAATGATTATCCCTATAATGATCCGTTGGTATATTTTTATAAGGTTCCAAGTAATAGTTTGCTATATTGCAAATATGAAGCGAAGGGCTACATAGCGGATATTGATAATTTTTATTTTGATGCATTACTTCAAATGTTGATAGATGAAGATGGGAAGAAACATTATCTAGAAATGGATGACTACAAAACTGAAGCAAAGAACCATTCAAGCAACGGAATCAAAATAATTGATTGTTCGGTATATAACAATAATCAATCAATTAATTTTAATTATAGGCCAGATTGGAATCTGGTGGGACTTGTAAATTCGCTTGTAAGGGAGAAATGAAATAAGGCATTAACTAATAAAGCTAATTACTGAAGTAAAGATCTAGTAATTCGAAAAAATTGGTATTTATTAGCATTTTGCACTATTATCATGGATTACTGAACCTAAGGAGGCGATCATGACTTGGACGGAAGCAGTAGCGGAAGCAGTAAGACAATTAGGTAGTGTCTCATGGGCAGTGATAAAGGCTGCGGCTGAGGCTATTATGAAAGCGGCAAATGGCGGGAAATGATAGGTAGTATTGCGTGTAATTTATTTAATATATCTATTACACGTAATATAGATACCTCTGTCTCTAGATGATCTGTATTGGTTAGCCATATCTAGTCCAATTGCTATCTCGCACTATCTAGCCTATCTCGGAAACCCTTTGTCCGCTTTAGCATCGTCTCGTTCGAGGGGTGCCTGTAGATCTTGTTAGTAGTAAGGTTCGTGTGGCCGAGGAGCATCTGCAGTTCCTGGTCGTTGAGGACCTCCATCGCCTTTGTCGCAAAGGTGTGACGGAGGTAGTAGGGCGTCCAACCCGTCGTATCGAAGCCGAGGCTCCGAAGGGCCCGCTCGAAGGCAACGCCTACGGCGGCGTCTGTGACCGGCGCCTCGCCGCGGCCCGGGAAGATGTAGTCCCCATCATCGTGCTTTCGGGACTCCGCCCTCCAGATCGCGAGCTCTTGAGCTGTCCGCTCGGAGAGGTAGCTCGGCTTGATCGTCCCGCCTTTAGTCCCCTTGATCTTCGACGTAGTCCCACTCTCGATCGCTTTGCGCACGGGGAGGTAGCGCTCCTCAGGGTAATAGTCACTCCACTTCACCGCGCGGACCTCGCCGGGTCGGCTGCCGGTGTCGTAGAGCACGAGCATAAGCGAGGCCCACATGGAGGAGCCCCAGACTCGGACAAGTTCGCCGTGCGTCGCGGGGAAGAGCTTTTCGAGCGCGTTTCGGGGAAGGGCAGATCGCGGCCGTTCGGGGTCCTTCGAGTACTTCGTGATGCCGGCCGTTGGGTTCTGCTCGACCATACCGAGATACTGCCAGCGGTCGTACATGAGCTTCAGCGAGTATAGGAGCTTCGACCGAGTCCCCCGCGAGAGCGGTTTTTTTGCGGCGGGCGTCATTGAGCCGACGCGTGCCGTATAACGCGGCGCGTCGAGGATCGCGCGGTCGATGTCGGCGCCCTTGAGTTCGCGGATATCGAAGTCGCCGAAGAGCGGGATGATGTAGTTGACGATATGGCCCTGCCGAATCGCGAGGCTTTTCTCCGTCATGCTGCGGCCCTTCTTCACCTGGTCCTTGTACCAGGCTCCGTCAGCGTCGAAGAAGCCCGGCGCGAGATCGCGGAAGAGGAGCGGCTTTTCGGGATCCGAGAGAAGACGGCGACGATTGCGTCTAGCCCAGGCGAGGGCCCCGTCGACCTCCGGCTCGGGCGTCATGTGGTAGGTAGTCGGGCTCTCCGCGAAACTCACCATGAGGCGGCCGGAGGCCTTGTCGCGTTTATACTTGATGTCCTTTGGAGGGCGTCCCATGAGACCATTCTATAGCTATTTCAAGGTTTCGAGGAGAGTATCGAGAAGTGAAAAAATAAAACGCGGTGCAGTAATAACTTGCACCGCGTTTTCTAGCCCCTAGCGGAGTCGAACCGCTCTTTAAAGATTGAGAATCTTTCGTCCTAACCGATAGACGAAGGGGCCACGTGAATCAGATGGTCTTATCAAGACCATCTGATTCACGACGCAGATTTCGCTTCGCGAAATCTGCGATGCTTCTTTACTACGCGAAACGCGTCCTTGCTCGTTCGGGACTCGCTTCGCTCATCCTGCTCGCTCTATCAAAGATCCAGAGACAACATAAAAATAGCGATCTCTTGGAGATCACCCGATTGACGATTCCCCAGGGAGGATTCGAACCCCCACAAGCAGATCCAGAGTCTGCCGTGCTACCATTACACAACCGGGGAAAGAAATAGCCCGCCAGGCGTACATTACCGATTTTTTCCGGCCCTCGTCAAGAGGCTCCAGCAGCGGGCTCGGGAGCGCCGGCCCGTCGGGCGTCGAAGACTTCGAGCTGGGGCGTCTCCATGCCGTTGTAGCGGTTGATGGTGACCTTGAACACGAGATCGATGTTATCGCCCTTCTTGCTCTCGTAGTCGAAATTGAAGTCTCGCTGGAGGCGCTGGGCCCCGTCCCAGAAGAGGGCGGGCCACTTGTGCCTTCCGAAGTCGAGGGTCAGCTTGAGGTGGTTCTGCTCTTTCTTGCCGACGATCTGGGCGTCCGCGATGGGGACGTCCCTCGCCAGGAAGACGACCGGCTCGTTCTCCTCGCCGAAGGGCTCGAGTCGCTCGGTCAGGGACGCGATCTCGGGGCGGAGGTAGTCGTGGGGCAGTTCCGCGTCGACGTCGATGCTCTCCGCTTCCTCCTCGAGCTCCAGGGCCTCGCAGTAGGCGGCGGCGCGGGTCTGGAATTCCGGCCAGTCCTCGGCCTTGAGGCTGAAGCCGGCCGCGGCGTCATGGCCTCCGTAATCGATGAAGAGGTCGGCGCAGGCCTCGAGGAAGGACGAGACCGGGAAGCCTCGGACGGCCCTGATAGAGCCGACCACGGTCCCGTCCTCCTGGAAACTGGCGATGACGGCCGGGACCTTGAGGGTGCTCGTGGTGCGCGAGGCGATGAGGCCGGTGATGCCGCGGTACACGTCGGCGGATCCGACCAGGGCGAGCTTGTCGCCGTGGGCGGCGAGGCTCTCGCGCGCCAGGGGGTAGATGGCGTCCCAGGACTCGCCGCCCAGCCTTTTGCGGTCCGCGTTCATCTGGATGACCTCGTCCGCCAGGGAATCGCGGGCGGGCCGGTCCTTCGCGAGGAAGAGTCGGGCGGCCGCGTCGGCCTTGCCCATGCGGCCGGCGGCGTTGACGACGGGCGTGACTTGCCAGGCCACGTCGCCCGCGCCCAGGCGCTTGCCCGTAAGGCCCAGCTTGAGGAGGAGCTCGGAGAGGCCCTCGCGCGGCTTGAGGTTCAGCGCGCCGATGCCGCGGCGCACGAGGATGCGGTTCTCGTCTCGCAGGGGCATGAGGTCCGCCACGGTTCCGAGCGCGACGAGCTGGAGCGCCCGCAGGTCGTCGGCGCCGAACCAGTCGGCCTTCTTCAGGGCGAAGGACACGAAGACGCTCTCGAGGACGTCGATCTCCTCGGTCGCCTCGTCCTTGTAGCGGCTGATCTTCGACAGCTCCTTCAGCCTGAGGAGACTCTGGCCCCGGGTCTGCGGGATGTAGTCGCCGACCTCCGGGGCGATGTCGTAGAAGAGTACCTCCGCGCCCTTGCCCAGGGCCTTCTCGAGGAGGCGCCGCTGCTGCTCGCCGTCCCAGACGAAGATCTGCCGTCCCTGGAGGAAGGGCACGAGCCGCGTGCGCCCGAGGTCCAGCATGCCGGGAACGACGGTCTCGCGGATGCGCCCGGTCTCGACGAGGTTCGAGAGGCGCACGGCCTCGACGAGGTAGGCCTCGTTTACCGGCCGCACGTTGAGGAGGGCGACGTCCTGCTTGTAGATGCCGGTGCGCGCGAGCTTCAGGGCCGAGGCGAGCTTGTAGGCGACGCCGCAGCCCGCGAGGTCGCGGAAGGGATAGCCCGAGTCGGGCAGCTTCGGGTCGATGACGGCGAGGGCCGAGGGAGGGTCGCCGGCCTGGAGGCGGTGGTGGTCCGTTATGATCACGTCGACGCCGAGCTCGGCCGCGCGGTCGACCTCGGCGTGGTTCGAGATGCCGCAGTCGACGGTGATGATCAGCGTGCCATCCCGCCCGGCGAAGTCCTCGACCGCGGCGATGGTCAGGCCGTAGGGCTCGTTGCCCACGGGGACGCGCCACTCGGCCTCGATGCCGAGGGAGGCGAGGGCCTCGACCATGAGCACGGAGCTCGCGACGCCGTCCGTGTCGCGGTCGCCGAAGACGAGGACCTTCTCACCCTCGTCCGCCGCGAGGAGGATGCGGTCGACGGCGTCCTCCATCTGCGCGAAGAGGAAGGGGTTGCGGAGGTAGCGGGGATCGTCCTCGAGGAAGAACAGGAGCTCCGAGGGCTCGGTGATGCCCCTCCGCGCGAAGATCGAGGCGAGGAGGAGGTCGACGCCGTAGCGCGACGAGATGTCCTTGACCAGCTGGGGCGCGACGTCCCTCTTGTTCCACTTCATTCTGCGGTTATTTCCTTTATGATGAGGGGCCGGCGATCGGGCGGCCCCGCGCTTACTGCGATCGAAGACTCGATGAGCGGGCGCGCGGCCTCGAGCGAGGCTTCGTCCTTGCCGTACGCGACGCAGATCGCGTCTCCGGGCCGTACGTTCTCGCCCGACTTGCGGAAGAACTCGAAGCCGACGTCGGGGAAAACGGGATCGGTCGTCTTGTCGCGGCCCACGCCGAGGTAGACGCCGGCCAGGCCGATCTTGTACGCGTCGATCGCGACGGAGCCCGACGAGCCGGCCTTCAATTCGAACGAGTGCCGCGAGCGCGCCTTCCCTCGCATGGCGAGCATCCGGTCAGGATCGCCGCCCTGGCCGCGCACGTTCCGCAGGAACAGTTTCATCGCGTCGCCCGAGGATATCGCGGCCTCGCAGGCTCGCCTAGCCTCCGCGACGTCCCTCGCCTTGTCGCCCGCGACGAGCATCCACGCGCCGAGGCGGTAGGTCAGCTCCATGAGGTCGGCCGGCCCTTTGCCCTCGAGGCAGTCGAGACTCTCCTCGACCTCGAGGAAGTTGCCGACCTTGAGGCCGAGAGGCTCGGTCATGTCGGTGATGACCGAGACGATGCGCTTGCCCATGGCCGTGCCCGTTCGCGCGAGGCTCTCGGCCAGGGCCTCGGCCTTCTCCGGCGTCTTCATGAAGGCGCCCGGCCCGCACTTCACGTCGAAGACCAGGGCATCGGCGCCCTCGGCCACTTTCTTGGAAAGGATCGAGGCCGTGATGAGAGGCACGGACTCGACCGTGGCGGTGACGTCCCGGAGCGCGTAAAGCTTCTTGTCGGCGGGCACCGTGGTCGCGGTCTGGCCCGTCATCGCGTAGCCGTCTTTCTCGATGAGGGACCGGAACTCGGCCTCGGTCAGCGATGTCCGATAGCCGGGTATGGACTCGAGCTTGTCGAGGGTGCCGCCCGTGTGGCCCAGGGCGCGGCCCGACATCATCGGCACCTTGACGCCGCAGGCGGCGACCATAGGAGCGAGGACGAGCGAGACCTTGTCCCCGACCCCGCCGGTCGAGTGCTTGTCGACGAAGGGGCCCGCCAGCCCTGAGAGATCCATGACCGAGCCCGAGCGGAGCATGATGTCGGTGAGGTCCGCGGTCTCGCGGGCGGTCATGCTGCGGAAGAACACGGCCATGAGCCAGGCGGAGACCTGGTACTCGGGCAGTTCGCCCGAGACGTAGCCGTTCACGACGAGGGCGATCTCCTCGCGGGCAAGCTCGCCCCCGTCCCGCTTCTTCATGATGACGTCTACCGCTCGCATACTCGCTTCTCCCGACACGCGCGGCGGGGCGCCGCGCGCTTCAGCCTAGTCTTCCTCTTCCTGCAGCGGATTCGCCGCGGCGCCGAGGATGACGGACTTCAATTCAGTATACACCGCGCCCGAGGACCTGAGCTCGGACTTGAAGAGCGCGCAGCGGTCGAGCGTCCAGCTCCCCGAGAGGGCGCGGCGCTCCGCAGCGCCGAGCAGGTCCTCGATGTCGCGCGGCCCCGGCGTTCCGCCGTGCGCCCGCGAGCGGTCCGGCCCCGAGGCGCGGCCGGGCGTCGCCCCGTCGCCGTCTCCGCGCCCCGCGCGCGCGATGGTCACGTGGGGGCTGAATGATCGGCCGTCGGGCCATTCGGGATTGAGGGGCGGGATGCCCGCCGCGCGCTCGTGGCGCGCGAGGGCTTCGTTCACGATGCGGTGGACGACCGCCGCGGCGCCGTCGTCCTCGACGAGGCCGACGAGGACGCGCCAAGGTCCGTGGGGCGGGAAGCCCCCGATGCCCTCGAAGGACAGCTCGAAGGGATTTGCCTCGGACGCCGCGTCGATCGCGGCCTTCGCGCACTCGACCGCGGCGCCGTCGATGTCGCCGAGGAAGGCGAGCGTCATGTGGTAGCCCTCGGGTCGCGTCCACTTGAGGTCGGGCCACGCGGCCCTGACGCGATCGGCTGCGAGGGCCAGGGCGGCGCGCGCCTCGGCCGGCAGCGGCAACGCGATGAAGCACCTCATGAGAGGGCCGCCCCGCGCGAGAAGGACTGCAGCGGCGCGTCGGCCGCGCGCTTGACGAGCCCGTAGACCAGGGCCTTCAGCGAGTCGAGGACGGTCGCCTCGAGCGGGGCGTCTGCGGCCTGGGCGAAGGGGAGGGCGGAGGCGCCCTCGAGCCAGCGGAGCGCGCCGGGGCCCAGCCGAACGAGTCGCGCGGCACGGCTTCCGATGAACGGGGCCCGGTCCTCGTCGGCGCCGACGATAGAGCTTCGGCCTCCGTCGGCGCCGGCCATCGCGTAGGCGCCGGCCTGCTCGTATCGCGCCGCCTCGACCTCGCGCGAGGCGCAGGCCGGGCAGAGGAAGAGCTCGCGCTCGAAGGAGTAGGCCGCGCCCGCGCCGGCGCGGATCTCGGCGCCGCAGGCGGCGCAGGAACTCGGGTCCGGCCCGAGCCCGAGGAGGGACACGAGCCTCCAGCAGAAGACGAGGAGGGGACGGTCGTACTCGCCCGGGGCCGCGGCGTCGAGCGAGGAGAGGCAGTCGAGTGCCAGCTCGAGGACGAGGTGGAAGTCGCCTCCGCCGCCCGCCGTCTTCAAGAGGAGCTCGGCGACCAGGCCGGCGCCCCAGAGCTTGCCGAGCTCGTCGCGGAGCGCGGGGTACGAGTCCCTCGCCTCGAAGTCCGAGAGCTTGCGATAGTCCTTGACCGGATCGAGGTAGACGAAGGCCCTGCCCGAGGCGTAGGGCGACGCGAGGGATCTGAGCTTGGACTTAGGTCCCCCGAAGACGAAAGCGTCGACGAGCCCGGCCTCCGCGGTCATGAGCGTAAGAATCCGCGCGCCGCCGGGGCTTTCCCGGGCGCGGAGGACGAGCGACTCGTAGACGAGGTTCCTCGAGCTCACGGCCTATTCTATCATCCACCAGGGATACGCGCCTCTCCTTCCCGCAGCGAGCCTGCGCTGCCTCTCCCTGGCGATCCGCTCGAGCTCCCTGTGCCGATAACCGCGCGACCAGCCCCAGCCGACCGCGAAGCCACCGATATGGACGAGGTAGGCCACGCCGCTCGAGGACCAGCCGACCAGTCCTCCGCCGACCTGCATGACGAACCAGAAGCCGATGACCATCCAGGCCGAGAGCGCGGTCGGGAAGAAGTTGAAGAGGAGGACGGTGACGCGATTGCCGGGGAAGAGGACGAGGTAGGCGCCGAGTATTCCCGAGATCGCGCCCGATGCTCCGACGAGGGGCGTGCCGAGCCCGGTCCCGGAGAAAAGGCAGGCGGCGACGTGTGTCAGCGCCCCGATCGCGCCCGAGGCGAGGTAGAGGACGAGGTAGCGGACCTTGCCGACGCGGCACTCGACGTTGTCGCCGAAGACGCCGAGGAAGAGCATGTTGCCCGCGAGGTGCATGAGGCCGCCGTGGAGGAACATGGACGAGACGATCGTCAGGAGCCCCGCGCCGCTCAGGATGAGGGCGGGCACCGCGGCGAGGGCCAGCGTCGCGTCTTCGTTCTCGCCGAAGTCCTGCACCAAGACGAACACGAGGACATTGGTCGCGATGATGAGCCAGGTGAGCCACGCCGTCCCGCGCTGCCCGCGGTTGTCGTCGCCGATCGGAATCATCGCGGGCCTCCTGCGATCACGACCTCGGGGCCTTCCCGAGGATGTATCTGATCCCCAGGCCGCCCGAGAACAGGATCCTGGTCGAGGGTACGAGCCCCATGCCGAGGCCGACCTCGAGGCAGAATTCCACCGGAGCCTTCTGAAGGCGATAGACGAGGCCCGCGGGGACCCTGACGCCGATCACCGTCTCCGCGCCCATGTCGAGCTGGACGCCCCCGCCGACATAGGGCGGGATGTCCTGACCCTCGATGTTGAGGACGCCCGGGAATTCGACGAGGTAATTGGCTTGGAACGAGAACGCCGCGGCATTGTCGCGCGAGCCCGCGAGGTCCCAGGCGGCCTTGGCCTCGATCGAACTCTCGCCTCCGATCCCGAGCCGGCAGGTGAGGCCCGTCGGCTGGCCGAGGAATACGCCGAGCGCGATTCCCTTGATGTCGCTTACGACCGAGCCCTTCCGCGCGGCCTCGGCCGATGACGCGAAGGGAATTGTCGCCGCCAGGATCATCGCCGCAATCGCCCGTCGTTCCAACATACATTCTCCTCATCATGCGCTTCTATGATACTAATGAAAACCGCGCGCCGAGGCGAGTGGCCCGCGCGGGCGCGAGCGTCTTGTTCCTCGAGCGCTCCCCGTGCTATCAAGCTCCATGCTCCGCCTCGCTCTCTTCGACCTCGACAACACCCTGTATCCCGAGTCCTCGGGCATGGACCGCGACATCACGCGCCGCATGATCGAGTACGTGGCGCGCTTCCTCGGCATGGGGATCGAGGAGACGAGGGCCTTCAGGCACGAGCGCGCGAAGAAATACGGCACGACCCTCGAGTGGCTCACGGTCGAGCACGGCTTCGCGGATACCGAGTCGTACTTCGCGGCCGTCCACCCCGAGGGCGAGGAGTACTGCATCGCGTCGAACCCCGATCTCGGGCCGATTCTCGACTCGATCCCCGCGCGGAAGGCCGTGCTCACGAACTCGCCGATGGAGCACGCCGAGCGCGTGCTCGCGAAGCTCGGCATCCGCGACCGCTTCGCGGCGGTGTACGACATCCGCTCGAACGGCCTGCGCGGGAAGCCTCACGCCGAGGCCTACCGCCGCGCCTGCGAGGGCTCCGGCGCCTCGATCGAGGAGACGGTCTTCATCGACGACATGCCCAAGTACGCGCGCGGCTTCATCGCCCTGGGCGGCAGGGCCATCCTCGTCGACGAGGCGGGCCGCTTCGCCGACGAGGGTATCCCGCGCGTGCGGGACCTCGAGGAACTGCCCGCTCTTTTAAGCGCCCTGCCGGGATAGCGCCTCGGGCTCGGGTTACTTCCTCTTGGGGCGCATGCCGGAGAACGCCTCGATCATCGCGACGGTCCGCTTCTGGGACGCTTTCCCGTAGGGCGGGAAGAGGCTCGCCGCCATGTTGAGCGGCCCCTGGATCAGTATGTTGCGCTCGTGCGAGAAAGTCCGGAAGCCGTAGTAGCCGTGGTAGCTCCCGGTCCCGCTCATGCCGACGCCGCCGAAGGGGACTTCGGAGTTGGAGACCTGGATGATCAGGTTGTTCGCGCAGGCCGAGCCCGAGGTCGTCGCGTCCAGAATGCGGCGGATCGCGCGCCGGTCATTCCCGAAGGCGTAGAGGGACAGCGGCTTGGGCCTCGAGCGCACGAAGGCGACGACCTCGTCGAGGCCTTCGTAGGCCATGATCGGCAGGATCGGGCCGAAGATCTCCTCGGCCATGATCGCCATGTCGGGCCGAACGCCCGTCAGGATCGTCGGGGCGGCGTAGCGCTCCGCGGCGTCGAATCGGCCGCCGACCACCACTCGCGCGCCCTTCGCGACGGCGTCCGCGACCAGGGACTCGAGGCGGCGGCAGGCGGCCTCGTCCACGATGCGGGGGAAGTCGGGGCTCGCGCGCCGGGCTTCCTCGTCGCTTCCGTAGAAGCCCTCGATCGCCGCCTTCGCCTCGGCCGCGAAGACATCCACGGAGCCGCGCGGGCAGAAGAGGTAGTCCGGCGCGATGCAGGTCTGGCCCGCGTTCAGGCACTTGCCCCAGACGATCTTCTTCGCGGCGTCCCTCAGGTCGGCGCCGGGCAGGACTATCGTCGGCGACTTGCCGCCCAGCTCGAGGGTGAGTCCGGCGTGGACGCGGGCCGCCGCCTCGCCGACGCGGACGCCTATCCGGGGGCTGCCGGTGAAGAACATGTGGTCGAAGGGCAGCTCGAGGAGCATGTCGCCTAACGCGCTTCCCGGCCCCTCGACGACCGCGACCTCGTCGCGGGGGAAGGCCTCGCCGAAGAGCGACGCGATGAAGGCGCTCGTCGCGGGCGTCTTGTTCGACGGCTTCGCGATCACGACGTCGCCCGCCGCGATCGCCGCCGAGACGGGTGCGACCATGAGCTGGAATGGATAGTTCCACGGGGACATGATTAGGACGCGGCCCTTGGGCTCGAGGCGCAGGTAGCTCCTGGAGGTCGCGAGCTGCATGTTCACCTTGACGCGCCGGTCCCGCATCCACGATCGCAGGTGCCTGGTCGTATGATCCAACTCCGCGACGGTCGAGTAGAGCTCGGTCATCCAGGCTTCGATGCGCGGCTTGCGGAAATCGACCATGACCGCGTCGAAGAGCTCCTCGCGGCGATCCAGGACCGCCGCGCGCAGGCGGCGCAGCTTCTCGATCCGCTCTTCGGCGCCGGTCGCCGCTATTCTCCACCTGCTCTCGCCCTGCTCGCGGAAGAGCTCCGCCAACTGCTCCCTGCCCTCGATCTTCATGCCTCGCTTCTCCTCCCGCGCTCCCGCGCGGCGCTCACCAGTCCCGCGAGCATCGCGCGGGCCGATTCACGGAGCGCCTCCTCGAAGCCGAGCTTGAAGAGCTCGAGCCCCGGCTCGGCGCAGACCTTCCTCATGAACGGCGACAGCTCGGTCAGGCCCGCGAGCCCGACGACCTGCGCGTAGACCTGCAAGAGGTACCGCACGCCGTCCCGCTCGGACAGCGGAGGGATCGCGGCCGCGATACCGGCGCCCGCCCGCCCGATCGACGCGGCGAGGCGCCGCTTGAAGGCGAGCGCCTCCTCGTAGGGCGCGTTGCGCTCGAGGACGACGTGAAGATGAGCGAGGAGCCGCGGCAGGACCGGATCGGCGGCCATGGCCGCGGCGGTCGCGGCCGCGATCGCGTCGACCATCGCCTCGGCCCCGTCCGGCGCCTCCATCTTCTCGAGGCCCTCGAAGGACGCCTCTATCATCTCCCCGAGGAGGGCCATGAAGAGAGACTCCTTCGTGGGGAAGTACAAGTACAGCGTCCCCTTGGCCAGCCCGAGGCCCGCCGCGAGGTCCGTCATCTTGATCTCGTCGAAGTCGCGCTCCCTGAACAGGGCCTCGGCCCGATTCAGGATGGCCCGCCTCCGCGCTTCCTTTTCCGTCGCTCCAGCCGCCCGCTTTACCATCGCAACCTCATTATGACCCGCGGTCAATATAAATGACCCAGGGTCATTAATCAAGTGCGGTTCCTCTCTCGGCACAGGGCGGCCCGCGTCGGCCGAGCCCGGCCTCGACGGCGCCTGCGCTGCGCGGCTCACGTTGATGAAATGGCGCGATGCCTGTATAGTGCCATTTTCGGACGATGAGAGGGGACGCGATGGCTGAATGGAGGAAAGGATCCGTCGAGACTTCGCCCGCGAAGGTCAGGTACGACGAGGGCAAGCTGGCCCTCATCCGGGACCACTACGGCTCGCGGATCGACTCGGGGAAGATCCAGGCGGCCAGCTTCCTCATGGCCAGGGACGGCGAGATCTTCGCGCACGAGGCCGCGGGCTCGCTTACGTATAAGCCGGGCTCGGCGCCCTTCCAGCCCGACTCGATCAAGGGCGTCATGTCGATCACGAAGCTGTTCACGGCCACGGCCGTCATGAAGCTCGTCGAGGACGGGAAGATCTGGCTGGAGCAGCCGGTGAAGGAACTCATCCCCGAGTTCGACACGCCGATGCACGGGAAGATCAACTTCAGGCACCTGCTCACCCACACGTCGGGGCTTCCCGCCGATCCCGGCTATTTCACCGAGCCCTATCCCATCGATCGCCACGGCGACATGGAGACCTCCGAGTGGCTCAAGAAGATCGTCCTCGCCGGTCCCATGCAAGGCGAGCCGGGCAAGCAGTGGAGCTACAGTTCCACCGGCTTCACGGTGCTTTCCGAGCTCGTGAGCAGGGCCTCGGGCCTCCACTTCGACCGCTTCGTCGAGGAGCGGATCTTCGCGCCCCTCGGCATGACGCGCTCCTTCCTCGAGCCGCCCGAGTCCGTCTGGCCCGAGATCTCGATCATGATCGACTGGGAGGAGGAGCGGCTCCGGCACGCGGCCGAACGCCTCGGGCCGCCGAGCGGCGGCGGCGGCGCCTACTCGTGCCTGCGCGACCTCTTCGCCTTCGGCCAGATGACTCTGAACGGAGGCGAGCTCGGCGGCGCGAGGGTGCTCGGCAAGAAGGCCGTCCAGGAGATGACCCGCAACCAGCTGTCGGGCGTGCCCGCCTTCCACTGGGGCAAGCGGCTCGCGGACTTCAGGCACGGACTCGGCTGGGGCTTCTACTCAGACGGCTCGGTAGTCGGGCCCGAGACCTTCAACCATCAGGGCTGGGGCTGCAGCTATCTCTTCGTCGATCCGGTCGAGCGCTTCATACTCGCCCTATTCGTCGTGTATCCCAACGACTGGAGTCCCGAGCTGCTGGTCGAGCCCGTGAACATCGCGTTCTCCGGCGTCCTCTGATCGCGCTTGACCCGCGCCTCTTGAGGCGACTATTCTGAGTCGTATTCAATACCACGAGCTAATTCTCCGTCCCGTGACACCGTAGGAGGTTCTTGTCATGCCCGAGACCCGCGTCATCATCAATCTTTCGAATCGCCACCTGCATCTCAGCGCCCAGGACCTCGAGGTCCTTTTCGGCAAGGGCCACGGGTTGACCAAGACCAAGGACCTCATGCAGCCCGGTCAGTTCGCCTGCGAGGAGACCGTGACCATCGTCGGTCCCAAGAGCAAGTTCGAGGGCGTCCGCGTCCTCGGGCCCACCCGCCCCGAGACTCAGGTCGAGATCCTGGCCAGCGACGTCTTCAAGCTGGGCGTGCCCGGCTGCCCCGTCAAGGAATCTGGGATGCTCGAGGGCTCCTTCCCCGTCGAGATCGTCGGCCCCGCGGGCTCGGTCAAGAAGCAGCGCGGCCTCATCATCGCGAAGCGCCATATCCACTTCGACCCGCAGAGCGCGGTCCGCTTCGGCGTCAAGGACAAGGAGATCGTCTCGCTCCGGATCGACGGAGAGCGGGCCGCGACCTTCGAAAACGTGGTCTGCCGCGTCGGCCCGGAGCACGCCCTCGAGTGCCACCTCGACTTCGACGAAGGCAACGCCGTCGGAATCGGCAACGGAAGCTTCGGCGAGATCGTGAAGAGATGAGCAAGGTCGTACTGAAGGCCCAGGACCTCGACGGATACCTGACCGAGGCCGACAAGACCTCGCTGGGGCGCATGGACGCGCTGTACCGCCAGGCCATGGTCTCCTTCAACATCCTGGCGACGGCCGGGAACGAGGTGGAGCGCCGCAGGGAAGAGCGGTCCCTCATAGGCATGTACAACGACATGGGCGCCCTGATGAAGGAGATCTGCGCGGGCGAGAGCCGCATCCAGGTCTACTCCTTCGTCACGCCCAAGGAGAGCCACGGCGAGGCCTCGCGGCTCATCGCGAAGCTCCGCGACGAGCGTACCGGCAGGCAGGAATTCGTCTACTACATCCAGCGGGCCTACGAGCTCCTGTTCAACCTGGCCTTCGCGGGCGCCGGCAGCCACGGCGACAAGCCGGCCAAGAACCACCTCATCATCAGGACTCCCGTGAACGTGCCCGTGCAGAACTTCGCCGTGCACAAGATCCCGGACGTCGACGCCGCGATACGCGACTCGGTCATGTGCGTCATGCTCCGGGGCGCCCTCCTGCCCTCGATCATCATGTCCAAGGAGATACAGGAGTACTCCTCGACGGGCTACGTGACGCCCTTCGCCCTCTTCAAGATCAAGCGCGACGAGACGAAGAGCGAGACGGACATGGAGTACATCATGGACCTCGACCGGTCGTACTTCAGGCCCGAGGACTTGGACGGCAAGGACCTCCTCTTCGCCGACCCCATGAACGCGACGGGCGGCAGCCTGGTCACGGTCGTGAAGTACCTGCAGGACCTCGGCATCAAGCCGAAGTCCGTGAAGTTCCTCAACGTCATCTCCGCGCTCAAGGGCGCGCTTCGCATAACGCGCGCCATCGAGAACGCCACCGTGTACACGCTCTGGATGGACCCCGTGCTCAACGACCGGGCCTACATCATGCCGGGCCTGGGCGACGCCGGCGACCGCCTGAACGGCCGCGACGAGGACGATCGGCCCCGCGACATCCTGCAGCTGATCGCGGACTACGGGACCAACGTCACGGGGCTCTACCGCTCCCAGCTGCGCACGATCGAGCAGACCGTCCTGCGGCGATAGCGCTATGAGATAGACGCGATACGGAGGCGTATGGCTGGATCGGCATGGGCATGTACTTCGGGGCGAAGCTGTTCGCGGTCATCCGGCCCATCACCTTCGCCCACGGCTACAACAATAGGCGCGGCTTCTCGTCGCTGAGCCTCGCTCCCTCCTTGGCCGCGAGCGACGGCGGCGCTCCGAGTCCCGGCCTCGTCGTGAGGTTGGAATACTGAGCGAACCGGACGAGAAATCGTACAGGCCCTCTCTCTGGCTTTTTCATGACTTTTTCACCGAATCCGAACGAAAACAGAAGATAGCGGGCGGAATATCTCCCCGCGGCCCTAGCGCCGCCAAGGTCAGCGCCGCGTCCTCCGGGGCGCGGCGATGGGGAGGAACACCATGAGGATAAAGCCGCTCGCGGCGGTCTTGCTGGCGACGATTGCGGTCGTCGGCGCGTCCGCTCAGTCTCAGGCGCTCATCGATGCCGCCAAGAGGGAGGGGCAGCTGTCGATCATCGCCACGCCTCGGGACTGGGGCAACTACGGGGAGATGATCGACACCTTCGCCGCCAAGTACGGGATCAAGGTGAACGAGCTCAACCCCGACGGGACCTCGGGAGAAGAGATCGAGGCCATCAAGGCCAACAAGGGCAACAAGGGGCCGCAGGCCCCCGACGTCATCGACGTCGGCTTCTCCTTCGGGCCGGACGCCAAGGCTCAGGGCCTCCTCCAGCCGTACAAGGTCTCCACCTGGGACACGATCCCGAACGACGTCAAGGACAAGGACGGCTACTGGTACGGCGACTACTACGGCGCCCTGGCCTTCGAAGTGAATAGGGACGTGATAAAAAATGTCCCGAGGGACTGGTCCGACCTCCTCAAGCCCGAATACAAGGGAAAGGTCGCGCTCGCCGGCGACCCCCGCAGCGCCAATCAGGCCATCATGACCGTCGTGGCTGCGGCCCTCGCCAACGGCGGCACGCTCTCCAACGTCCAGCCCGGCCTCGACTTCTTCAATAAGCTGAACAGGGCGGGCAACTTCGTGCCCGTGATCGCGGTGTCCGGGACCGTCGCCTCCGGCGAGACCCCGATCACCATGCGCTGGGACTACAACGCGCTCGGGAACCGCGACACGACCGCCGGCAATCCTGATATCGAGGTCGTCGTGCCCAAGTCCGGCGTGGTGGCCGGCGTCTACGTGCAGGCTATCAGCGCCTATGCCCCGCACCCGAACGCGGCTAAGCTCTGGATGGAGTTCCTTTACAGCGACCAGGGATCCCTGATCTGGCTCAAGGGCTATGTCCATCCCTGCCGCTTCGTCGACCTCGTCAAGCGCAACGTCATCCCGGCCGAGCTTACCGCGAAGCTGCCCTCAGCGGCCTCCTACGCGAAGATCGTCTTCCCGACCCTCGAGCAGCAGGCCGCCGAGAAGAAGACCATCACCGAAGGCTGGGACAAGACCGTCAACGTCGACATCCAGAAGAAGTGAGCGAGCCCGAGAGTTCGACCGTTCCCGCTCCCGGCTCGAGGGCGCAGGGGATCTTCCCGGCCAGGCCGCGCGCTCGCTCGCCGGCCTGGCTGGGACTCGCGCCCTTCTTCGCCTTCGCCCTCGCGTTCATGCTGGCTCCCTCGGCCCTCCTCCTGATCGGCAGCTTCCTGGACGCCTCGGGGCGGCCGACGCTGGCCAATTTCGCGAACCTGGCCCGGCCGAGCATCGTCTCCGCTTACGTCGTCACTATGAAGATCAGCGCCTTCTCCGCCCTGGGCGGAGGGGCGCTGGGCTTCCTCCTCGCTTGCGCTGTCTGCGCGGGTGGCCTGCCGAAGGGCCTGCGGTTCTTCGTCGACACCTTCTGCGGCGTCGCCTCCAACTTCGCCGGAGTGCCCCTGGCCTTCGCCTTCATCTCGACGCTCGGGCGCGTGGGGCTCGTGACCGCCCTTCTCAATTCCCTGGGACTTCCCCTCTACGACAGGGGCTTCAACCTCTATGGATTCTGGGGACTGTGCCTCACGTACATGTACTTCCAGGCGCCGCTCATGGTCCTCGTGATCGAGCCCGCCGTGGACGGGCTCAGGCGCGAATGGAGGGAGGCGAGCCGCACCCTGGGCGCCTCGGGTCTCCAATACTGGACGCGGGTCGCCCTTCCGGCCCTGGCTCCCTCGCTCCTGGGAGCGCTCATCCTCCTCTTCGGCAACGCCTTCGGGGCCTACGCGACGGCCTTCGCGCTGACGGGCGGAAGCCTCAACCTCGTGCCCATCCTCATCGGCATACAGATACGCGGAGACGTCCTCCACGACCCCAATCTGGGCTACGCGCTCGCGATGGGCATGGTCATCATCATGCTGGCCTGCGTGCTGGCCTACGGGGCGCTCTCGCGGCTCGCGTCGCGCTGGACGCGCGAGGAGGGGCGATGAGGCGAGGTTCGAAGGCCTTGGCATGGGCAGTCGTCGCGGTCTGCGCCCTGTATTTTTTCCTGCCCCTGATAGCGACCTTCCTCTTCTCGCTCCGGGGCAAGAAGGGCACCCTTAGCTTCGTCGCATACCAGCACGTCCTCGCCGACCCGCGCTTTTTGTCCACCTTCTCGTTCTCGCTCGCGATGGCGGCGGCCACCATCGTCGTCGGTCTGGCGCTCATCGTGCCCGCGGTCATCTGGGTACGCCTGCGCGCGCCGCGGGCCCGCAGGGCGATGGAGTTGTTGTCGATGCTTCCCTTCGTGATCCCGCCGATCGTTCTCGTGTTCGGCCTCATCAAGATGTACTCGCGCCCGCCTCTCTACCTGACGGGCAGCCCGGCGCTCCTGGTCGCGGGATACGTCGTCCTCGTCTTCCCCTATCTCTACCGTTCCATCGACACCGGCCTGGCCGCGATGGACGTCCGCGCGCTCTACGAGGCCGCCAGGACCCTCGGTGCCAGCCTGCCGCGGACCATGGCCTCGGTCATCGTGCCCGGCCTCCGGGGAGCGATGCTCGGCTCCGTCTTCATGGCCTTCGCGATCGTGATGGGCGAGCTCACCATGGCCATCCTCCTGTCCTGGCAGGCCTTCGCCCCATATATCGCCTTGGTCGGCCGGGACAAGGCATACGAGCCCGCGGCCCTGACCGTCATGAGCTTTCTCATGACCTGGCTCGCGATCATGATCATCAATCTCGGCGCCTCTCGGTTTCCGCGGGCGGGTGCCGTCGTAGTCGCGGCCGGGGCGACGGCACCGGCACCCGGCGTCGCCCGCCGCGCGCCCGGGGCCGCCGCTCACGGATGAAGGGAGGAGAGATGTCGTCGCTACAATTGGAGAACGTGCGCAAGCGCTTCGGCGCGAAGACGGTCGTCGACGGTTTCGACCTCGCGGTGAGCGAGGGCGAGTTCGTGTCCCTGCTCGGGGGATCGGGCTGCGGCAAGACCACGACCCTGCGCATAGTGGCCGGCCTCGAGTCGGCCGACTCGGGGAATATCTTCATCGACGGGCAGGACGTGGCGGGCGTTCCCACCGAGCGGCGGAAGATCGGCATGGTGTTCCAGCACTACGCGCTCTTCCCGACCATGAGCGTCCGGAAGAACATCGGCTTCGGGCTGGAGGTCGCCGGCCTCCCGCGCGCCGAGATCGGTTCGCGCATCGACGAGATGCTCGACCTCATCGACCTCCACGACCACGCCGGCCACTATCCCTGGCAGCTCTCCGGAGGCCAGCAGCAGAGAGTCGCGCTCGCCCGTGCCCTGGCCTCTCGCCCGCGGGTCCTCCTCCTCGACGAGCCCCTCTCGGCCCTCGACGCGCGGATCCGTACGCGGCTGGGTACGGACATCAGGGCCATCCAGCGCAAGCTCCGCATCACGACGATCTACGTCACGCACGACCAGGAAGAGGCGCTCTCGCTCTCGGACAGGGTCGTGGTAATGAACGAGGGGAAGGTCGAGCAGGTTGGCAGCCCGGCCGAGATCTACAACGAGCCCGCGAGTCCCTTCGTGGCCGGCTTCATTGGAACGCTCAACATGCTCGACGCGACAGTGCTCGATCCGGAGGCCGGGATGGTGGCCGTGGCGGGGCAGGCCGTCGAGGTCGGCGCGGGCATCGGGAGGGAGACCGGCGCCAGGCTCAGGCTTGCGCTGAGGCCAGAGAGGATCGGGCTCGCGGACTCCGAGGACGGCGCCCTCAACGGCCTTCGCGGTACGATCACGGCGGCGAGCTTCCTCGGCTCTATCGTCCGCGTGACCCTGTCAATCGGAGGGCAGCCCCTTTGCGTCGACGTGCTGAACGCGGACCTCTCCGGGATCCCGCGCGAAGGGGCGGGGATCACGGCCACCTTCGCGCCCGAGGCCTGCATGATACTGGAATAGGCTCTCTACTCGGCGAGGCCGAGCCCCTCCTTCCCGAGGCGCGAGGCTCCGACCGGCAGTCGCTCGAGCCTGTGCAGCTCGAGGATGAGCCTGGGCTCCGCCTTCGACTCGGAGAGAGCCTCGAAGAGGGCGTGCCAGTTCAGGTCTCCGTCGCCGGGCGCCCAATGGCGGTCGGCGTTGCCGTCGTTGTCGTGCAGATGTACGTGGGCCAGAAGGAGGCCGGCGGCCCGGACCCATTGGTCCGGAGTGGCGCCGCCGCGCCTGGCGGCGATGTGCGCGTGGCCGACGTCCAGGCTCAGCCCGACGTCCTCCGCGTCGAATGAACGCACGAGCTCGAGGAGGGGAGCCGGGTCGGCGTCGCAGATGTTCTCGAGGACGAGGGCGCAGCCGGCGCGTCGCGCGGCTGGAAGGACGGAGTCGAGGGTCCTTCGCGACTGCTCAATGATCGCGCGCACTTCGCCGGCGTTGCCGTCGGCGCAGAAGGGGTTGGCTCCGAAGGACCAGAAGGGGCTGTGGATCACCATCTGGGTCGCTCCAAGGGACTCTGCGAATTCCAGGGCCTTGAGTATCGCGCCTGATATCGCCTCGCGCAGCTTGGGATCGTCGCCCGCGTCGATGGTGAAGCCGAGGAAGGGACCGTGTATGCTGACGCGGCCCTCATGGCCCGCCAAGCTCTCTCGCGCGGTCCGCGCGAGCTCTCGAAAGTCCCCGTACAGGACCTCGGGCCTGAACGCGTCGGGTATCTCGAGGTCTCGCTGGCGGTCGATGAGCCAGTCTCTGGATCCCGACAACAGGCCGACTGGTATCGATGCGCCCAATAGAGGTAGATGCTCGCTCATGATATGGGCATCATGGGCCGTCGTCATGTGCGGTCCTTTAGCGATGCGTCAATTCCTCGTTAATTGATCGATGGCGCGACAGCCGCGCCTGCGCTATGCTGACCGAGGAGCGGAACATGAGAAAACGAATACTCGTCTGCTACGCGACAAAGACCGGATCGACCAGGGAGACCGCGGAAGCGATCGCCAAGGAGCTTGAGTCGAAGGGCTTCGAGGCCGAGGCGCACGCCCTCGCGCAGGCGGGCGACTTGTCGTCCTACGACGGTGTCGTCGTGGGCGCGCCGGTGAACGGGATGGCCTGGCACCCGGAAGCTCTGGCCTTCGTACGCGACAACGCCGCGGCCGCGGCCTGCTTCGGCGGGGTGATGCAGGCCGAGGCGCCCCTCCCGCTCAGGCTGGCCTTCGGCATCAAGAAGGGCGCGCCCCGCGATAGCCGGAACTGGGACGATATCCGGGCCTTCGCGGACGAGATCGCGGCCAAGATGGCCTGACGTCCATGGCGGCGAAGAGCGGGAAGAAGGGCGCCGCGTCCGGCGCCGCCTCCGTGCCCCCCGGAGGAGTGATCCTCGACTGGCTCCTCGATGAAGACGACCCCGCGGTCCGACTCTTCGCCCTCACGCGCCTGTGCGGCGAGGCCGAGGACTCTCCGAAGGCCGTAAAGGCGCGCAAGGCGCTGATGAAGGCGGGGCCTGTCGCCGAGATCCTGTCGCGCCAGCAAAAGGGCGGCTATTGGGGCGAGGCCGAAAAATTTTACACGGACAAATACGGCGGAACCGCCTGGCAGCTCCTCGTTCTCGCAGAGCTCGGCGCCGACGGCGGCGATCCGCGCGTCAGGTCGGCGATCGAGTTCTTGCTCGCGAGCTCGCAGGACCGCGAGTCGGGCGGCTTCTCGGTCGAGCAGGGCGCGAAGGGCGGCGGCCGTCCCGGCATGGTGATTCCCTGCCTCACGGGAAACATGGCCTGGGCGATGGCCCGGCTCGGCTACGGCGGCGACCCGCGAATCGCCGCGGCCGTCGACTGGATTTTCGAGCACCAGCAGGTGCGGGACGGCATCGATGGCCCGCCTGCGGGCTCGGCTCACGACGGGCGGCTCGAGCCCTGCTTCGGCGCGCACAGCTGCTTCATGGGCGTCGTCAAGACGCTCAAGGCCCTCGCGGCGATCCCGCCCAAGCGGAGGAGCAAGGCCGCCAAGGCCAAGATGGCCGAGCTCGTCGAGTTCGTCCTCGTCCACCGCGTCCATAAAAAGAGTCACGATCTCTCCAAGGTGTCCAAGCCGGGCTGGCTCAAGTTCGGCTTTCCCCTCATGTACCAGACCGACGCGCTGGAGATACTCTGCGTCCTAGCGGAGCTGGGCTTGCGCGACGAGCGGGCATCCGATGCCGCCGACGCGATCGAGGCGGCCCGGGGCGGCGACGGGCGATGGAAGATGGCGAACAGCTTCAACGGGAAGACGTTAGTCGACATAGAGAGGAAGGGCGAGGACTCGAAGTGGATCACGGCCAGGGCCCTCTACGCCCTGGCGGGGCAGGGACGCGCGCCGGCCTAGGCGCGGAGGAGCGGACATGACCGACCTTCAGATCATCGAGGCCATGCCCAAGACCGAGGTCCATCTCCACCTCGAGGGCACGATCTCGCCCGAGACGCTCTGGGCCCTCGCGCGGCGCAACCGCGTCGAGCTGCCGGTCTCGAGTCTCGAGGAGCTGAGGAAGCGCTACGTCTTCGAGGATTTCGGAAAGTTCATCGAGCTGTGGATGCTCATGTGCTCCTGCCTCAAGGCCGAGGAGGACTACGTCGGCATGGTCGACGGCTTCCTCGCGGACTGCGCGCGGCAGAATGTCCGCTACGTCGAGGCGCACTTCACTCCATACAACCACGAGAAGTTCGGCATCGGGGCCTCAAGATCGCTCAACGTGGTGACGAGGCGCCTGGCCGAGTCCGAGGCCGCAGGAGGCCCCGTCGCGCGCCTCATACTCGATATACCCAGCGAGCACGGCGCCGTCGGCGCGGACTTCACCGCGTCCTTCCTCGAGTCCCTCGCGAATCCCCTCGTCATCGCGATCGGCCTGGGCGGCCCCGAGAAGGGCTATCCCCGCGCGGACTTCGCGCCGCACTTCGAGCGCGCGCGGCGCTCGGGCTACGCGGCCGTCGCCCACGCGGGCGAGACCGGCGGCCCCGAGCACGTTCGCCAGGCCGTGGTCGACTTGAAGGCGCGCCGCGTCCAGCACGGCGTCGCGGCGGTCGAGGATGGCTCGGTCCTGCGCCTCCTGGCCGAGCGCGAGATCTGCTGCGATGTCGCGCTCACCAGCAATGTCTGCCTGACGCCCTATACCGACCTCGCCTCGCATCCTATCCGGCGCATGATCGACGCGGGAGTGCCTGTAACTATTTCGACGGATGATCCGCCCTTCTTCGGGACCGACCTGAACAACGAGTATCGGCGCGCGCGCGAGGAAGCGGGCCTGAGCATGGCAGAGCTCTGGCAGGCCGATCTCAACGGCCTGCGCTTCGGCCTCGCGGACGCATCCCTGCGCCGCCGCCTCATGCTCGAGTTCGAGGAGGCGGGCCGGGAGCTTGGACTGTCGTAGCTCCCGAGGGCGCTGGGGCTGAGCTACTCCCGCTCCCCCGCCACTCCGTCCGGCAGCTTGTTGATGAGCTTCATGAGCTCGTCGAACTGGAAGTCGATGTCGATGACGGCGCGCACGTTGCCCCTCGCGTCCTTGATCGGCATGGCCGCGGTCAGGATGAGCCGGTTCGTGTAGATCGAGAAGAAAAGGTGCGAGTAGTAGGGCTCGCTGGTCCGCACGACTTCCTGGAACCATTCCTTCTCCTTGAAGTCCTTGGAGAGGAGGTTGCGGAACAGCGCCTTCTCGCCGTGGTGCGCGTAGATCTGGCTGATTCGCTTGCCGTCGAGATTCGTCACTGCCAGCAGCTGGATCGTGCCCTCGCGGCTCACGAGCTCCTGGAAGTAGCCGTCCATCTTCTCGGGGTCGAGGTCCTTCAGCTCCTTCGCGCTCGCTACGTCCTCGGATATCGCCATCGCGATCTTCTTGACCTCGTCCTTCACCTTATCGAGCTCGGACTCGAAGAGGCCGGGCAGGTAGCGGCGGGCGTGGACCATGAGCTCGTCGGAGGAGATTGCCGTCGTGCGGCCGTGCTTGTACTGCTCGTCGACCCAGAGCGCGATGTGCTTGATGCCCGGGTGCCGCTTCGTCACTTCCTCGCACCTTCCCTGCTTGATGAGGGGGACGTTCTCGTTGAGCCAGCGCGCGATCCCGGCGAAGCCCGACTTGTCGGTGACCATCGTGCGGATGGGCCGGTTCAGGATCTTGTCCGTGTCGAAGATGTTGTAGATCTCGGGATTCTTGAGTATGCCGTCGGCGTGGATTCCCGCGCGCGTCGTGTTGAAGTCCTCGCCCACGAAGGGGTAGTTGCGCGGGATGTCCGCGGCGATCTCGTCCTTGAAGTACTCGGCGATCTGGGTGATGATCGTCGTGTCGATCGAGTCGTCTCCCGTGAGCGACATATACTCGATGACCGCCGCCTCCAGGGGCGGGTTTCCCGTCCTCTCCCCGTAGCCGAGGAGGCTCGTGTTGTTGGCCGAGCAGCCGTAGAGCCAGGCCGTGGCCGCGTTCACGTGGACCTTGTGGAAATCGTTGTGGCCGTGCCACTCGAGGAGCTCCGAGGGGTAGCCGAGCTCGCTGTGGAAGGCGTGCACCAGGCGCGGCACCGAGCGCGGCAGCACCGCGCCCGAGTAGGTCACCACGTAGCCCATCGTGTCGCAGAGCCGAACCTTGACCGGCATCTCGGCCTCGCGCGAGAGCTCGAGGAGCTTCTCGGCGAAGGGCAGGCAGAAGCCGTAGATGTCCGCGCGCGTAACGTCCTCGAAGTGGCAGCGCGGGACGATTCCCTCGGAGAGACAGTCCTTCACGATGCCGAGATAGGAATCCATGACCTTCGCGCGGTCGGACTTGAGCTTGAGGAATATGTGGTAGTCCGAGACCGAGGTCAGGATGCCGGTCTCCTTGAGGCCGAGGGACTTCACGAGCTGGAAGTCGCCCTGGTCGGCCCTGATCCACGAGGTGATCTCGGGATAGCGGCGTCCCTGCGCCTGGCAGAGCGCGAGCGCCTCGCGGTCCTTGTCGCTGTAGATGAAGAATTCGGTCTGGCGGATGAGGCCCTGCTTGCCCCCGAGCTTGCTCATCAGCGAGTAGATATGGGCGATCTGCTTCGGGGTATAGGGAGGCCTCGACTGCTGGCCGTCGCGGAAGGTGGTGTCGGTGATCCAGATCTTCTCCGGTATGCTCGGCAGGATATCGACCATGTCGAAGCGGATCCGCGGTATGCCAGAATACGGGAATTGTTCTCGATAGAGCTCGGGGACTTTTGGTTCCTGCAATTCGAAATGCCGCGTTTCATTTCCTAACAGCTGCATATTTACCCCTTCTCGGTCTGAAATCTTGCATAAATATTCATTTTTTGTCAATTCCTTGGTCGGCATATCCATGACCGGCTTTTGTCATACGGCAAAGCGGGCAGGGCGCTCGGCGCGCCCCGCCGGTCGCCGACCGTGGTTTTCAATCCTTACTATCCCTGCTACTCTAGCTGTCCAACAACGAGGAGTTTCCGTCATGCCCCGAAGAGACGACATCAAGAAAGTAATGATCATCGGTTCCGGCCCCATCGTCATCGGTCAAGCCTGCGAGTTCGACTATTCCGGCACCCAGGCCTGCAAGGCCCTCCGGGCGCTCGGCTATAAGATCGTGCTGGTCAACTCGAATCCGGCGACCATCATGACCGACCCCGGCATGGCGGACGCCACCTATATCGAGCCTCTGAACCTGAAGCGCATGATGGAGATCATCGAGAAGGAGCGTCCTGACGCCCTCCTGCCCAACCTGGGAGGCCAGACGGGGCTCAACCTCTCTTCCGAGCTGGACAAGGCGGGCGTCCTGAAGAAGTACGGGGTCCGCATCATCGGCGTGCAGGCCGACGCGATCGAGCGCGGCGAGGACCGCATGGCCTTCAAGGAGGAGATGAAGCGGCTCGGCATCGACATGCCCAAGAGCGAGCTTGCCTACACGGTCGACGAGGCGGAGAAGATCGCTTCCTCCCTCGGCTACCCGGTCGTCATCCGGCCGGCCTTCACGATGGGCGGAACCGGGGGCGGACTCGTGTTCAACGTCGAGGAGCTCCGCGTGATCGCGGCCCGCGGCATCGCGGCCAGCCTGATCGGCCAGATCCTCGTCGAGGAGTCGGTCCTCGGCTGGGAGGAGCTCGAGCTCGAGGTCGTGCGCGACGAGACGGGCAAGATGATCACCGTGTGCTTCATCGAGAACATCGACCCGATGGGCGTGCACACGGGAGACTCGTTCTGCGCGGCGCCGATGCTGACTATCGACAAGAAGCTTCAGGACCGCCTCCAGGAGTGGGCGTATCGAATAGTCGAGGCCATCCAGGTCATCGGCGGGACGAACGTCCAGTTCGCGCACGATCCCGCGTCGGACCGGGTCGTCATCATCGAGATCAACCCGCGCACCTCGCGCTCCTCGGCACTCGCGTCGAAGGCCACCGGCTTCCCCATCGCCCTGGTCTCGGCGATGCTCGCCGGCGGCCTTGAGCTGCGGGACATCCCCTACTGGCGCGCCGGCACGCTGGACAGGTACGAGCCCTCCGGCGACTACGTCGTCGTCAAGTTCGCGCGCTGGGCCTTCGAGAAATTCAAGGGCGCCGTGGACAAGCTCGGCACGCAGATGCGCGCGGTCGGCGAGGTCATGAGCATCGGCGCGAACTACAAGGAAGCCTTCCAGAAGGCTATCCGCTCCCTGGAGAACGGCCGCCACGGCCTCGGGTTCGCGAAGGACTTCAACCGGCGCAGCCTGGGCGAGCTCCTGGATATGCTGCGCGAGCCCTCGAGCGAGCGCCAGTTCATCATGTACGAGGCCCTGCGCAAGGGCGCGACGGTCGACGAGCTGCATCGCATGACCTTCATCAAGGAGTGGTTCATCCTCCAGATGAAGGAGCTCGTCGAGCTCGAGGAGCGGATACTCGAGCACGCGGGCCGGATGCCGCCGGACGACCTCCTCGCCCGCGCGAAGAAGGACGGTTTCGCGGACAAGTACCTCGCGAAGATCCTGGGGATCGAGGAGTCTTCGATCCGCGAGCGCCGCAAGAAGCTAGGCGTGGTCGAGGGCTGGCGCGCCGTTCCGGTCTCGGGCGTCGAGGGCGCCTCCTACTACTACTCGACCTACAACGCGCCCGACCAGGTGCCGGTCAGCACGCGGAAAAAGGTGATGATCCTCGGCGGCGGACCGAACCGGATAGGCCAGGGCATCGAGTTCGACTACTGCTGCGTGCACGCGGCCTTCACGTTGCGCGATATGGGCTACGAGACCATCATGGTCAACTGCAACCCGGAGACCGTCTCCACCGACTACGACACCTCCGACAAGCTCTACTTCGAGCCGCTGACGGTCGAGGACGTCCTCTCCATCTACGAGAAGGAGAGGCCCGAGGGCGTGATCTGCCAGTTCGGCGGCCAGACGCCGCTCAACATAGCCGAAGAGCTCGAGGCCGCGGGCGTGCGCGTCCTGGGCACGAGCCCCGAGACCATCGCGAAGGCCGAGGACCGCGACCTCTTCCGCAAGGTCATGGAGAGGATGGGCGTCCCCATGCCCGAGTCGGGCATGGCCAGCTCGCTCGACGAGGCCCTGAAGATCGCCGAGGGCATCGGCTACCCCGTGATGGTCAGGCCCTCCTTCGTGCTCGGCGGCCGCGGCATGGAAGTGGTGCACGACGAGGAGACGCTCCGGCGCTACGTGGCCGCCGCCGCGGACGTGACGCCTGACCGGCCGATCCTGATCGACCGCTTCCTCCAGGAGGCCCTCGAGTGCGAGGCCGACGCCCTGTCCGACGGGAAGGACGCCTTCGTGCCCTCGGTCATGGAGCACATCGAGCTCGCGGGCATACACTCGGGCGACTCGGCCTGCGTGATCCCGCCGGTCACGATCCCGGACAAGCAGCTCGACACGATATGCGACTACACCAGGCGGATCGCGCTGGAGCTCGGGGTCGTCGGGCTCCTCAACGTGCAGTTCGCGATCGAGAAGGGCATCGTCTACGTGCTGGAGGCGAATCCGCGGGCCTCGCGGACCGTGCCGCTCGTGTCCAAGGTCTGCGGCGTCTCGATGGCCCGCGCCGCGACCGAGCTCCTCATGGGGAGGAAGCTCTCGGCGCTCGGTCTGCGGAAGATCGACGTCCCGCACTTCGGCGTCAAGGAGTCGGTCTTCCCCTTCAACATGTTCCCGGAGGTCGACCCCGTCCTCGGACCCGAGATGCGGTCAACCGGCGAGGTCCTCGGCATGGCCGATTCCTTCGGCATGGCCTTCTTCAAGGCCGAGGAGGCCGCGCAGGCGGTCCTGCCCCTCGAGGGCACGGTGCTCATCAGCCTGGTGGAGAAGAGCGAGACGGCCCTGCAGGTCGGGAAGGAATTCGCCAAGCTCGGCTTCAGGATCCTCGCGACCGAGGGCACGCGCGACTTCTTCGCCGAGCACGGCGTCGAGTCCGAGCTCATCAAGAAGATGCACGAGGGCAGGCCGAACATCGTCGACGGGATCATGAACAAGCAGATCCAGCTCGTGATCAACACGCCCTTCGGAAGGAAGAGCCAGCACGACGACTCCTACATCAGGAAGACGGCGATCAAGTACAAGGTCCCCTACGTCACGACGCTCGCGGCCGCCCTGGCCTCCGCGAAGGGCATCGCCGCGAGCCGCAACGGCCACGCGCTCGTGCAGTCGCTGCAGGAGTACCACCGGGGGATCGGCCGCTGAGGCGCGGCCGCGCGCGGCGGCGAAAAGCAATTCCGGAACTGGGAGTCAGCGTATGGACGGCGACAACGCGGCATACTTCGCGCGGGCGCGCGAGTCATTGATGTTCGTCGGGCCCAAGCCCGAGGTCGTCATGGAGCGGGGGCGAGGCCTCGAGCTCTTCGACGTCGAGGGCCGGCGCTACCTCGATTTCGTCGGAGGCTGGGCCGTGACCTGCCTCGGCCACAGCCCCGCCGCGGTCGCGGCGGCGCTGGCCTCCCAGGCCGAGGTCCTGGTGAACGCGAGTCCCTCGTACTACAACAAGGTCCAGGTCGAATTCGCCGAGGAGCTCCTCGCGGCTTCCGGCTTCGATAAGGTCTGGTTCGGCAGTTCCGGAGCCGAGGCCAACGAGGGCGCCATCAAGCTCGCGCGCAAGTGGGGCAGGGTGCGCAAGGGCGGGGCCTTCGAGATAATCACGACGGCGAACTCCTTCCACGGCAGGACCCTAGCCACGATGGCTGCCACCGGCAAGGAGGAGTGGCGGGAACTCTATGGCCCCGCGCTTCCAGGCTTCGTCCACGTCCCCTTCAACGATCTCGGGGCAGCGCGACTCGCCGTCGGCGAGAAGACGGCCGCGATCATGATCGAGCCGGTGCAGGGAGAGGGCGGCGCCGTTCCGGCCGATCCCGAGTACGTCCGGGGCCTGCGCTCGCTCTGCGACGAGCGGGGCATCCTCCTCGTCTTCGACGAGGTCCAGACGGGATACGGAAGGACGGGCTCCCTCTTTGCGTTCCAGGGACTCGGCGTGGAGCCGGACGTCATGACCCTTGCCAAGGGCATAGGCGCGGGATTCCCCCTGTCCGCCCTCCTCGCCCGCGACGGGACTTGCGTCTTCGAGAAGGGAGACCAGGGCGGCACCTACTCGGGCCAGCCGCTGGCCATGGCCGTCGGGCTAGCCGTCCTGCGGGAGATCCTGTCCCGGGATATATCGGGCAACGCGCGCAAGATGGGGGAGTATCTCCGCTCGAGGCTGGACGAGCTCGCCGCCGAGGGCCTGGTGTCGAAGGTCAGGGGCGCCGGCCTCCTCCTTGCCTTCGACTCGGTCCGCCGCGAGGGCGTCGACGTCGTCGCCGACTGCCTGGCCGACGGCCTCCTCGTCAACTCGCCCCGGCCTAAGGCGGTCCGGCTCATGCCGCCGCTCGTCGTCGAGCGCGAGCACATCGAAGAGGCCGTACGGATCCTAAGGAAGAACCTGTAGGGGCCGGCGTCTACCAGCTCATCCTCGGCTTGCCGCTGCAGGGCTGGGAAATTTCGAGTATGGCCTCGTAAGGGCAATTCTTTTTGCATCTCATGCATCCCGAGCATCGATAGAAGTCGATCCACGGCTTCTCCGACGAGGCCTCCCTGAAGGCGGCCTTCATGTCGCATCCTTCAATGACGAGGCAGGCCGCGCAATCGCGGCACCTTTCCGGATCGATCAGCGCGCGCCTCATCCTCGCCTCCTTCAGCTTCCCGTCCCCGAGTAGATCCTCGTGCCCCTCGACCAGACGCGATAGGCGATCGCGAAGAGGCCCGCTCCGATGAAGGGCGTGAGCCAGACTTCCCATCCCGCCTCGGCCGGCCTCAGGATGGCCCGGCTCGGGAAGAACGCGACGAAGCCGATCGGTATGACGAAGGTGAAGAGGATCCTGAAGAAGCCGGTGAAGATGGTCACGGGGTAGCGGGAGTAGTCCCTCATCCTCACGAAGAAGCTGAGGACGCTGTAGGAGTTGACGATCCAGAAGGCGGTGCTCGCCGACATGACGAGGAGGCCCGTCATGATGAGGCTCGCGCTGAAGACCAGGCCGAGGAAGGCGAGGATCGTCGTGATGTTCCAGCTGATCCCGAGGGCGATCGACGAGACGGCGAGGAGTACGATCGCGAAGACGAGCTGGGCGAAGGCTTTGATGTTCACCATCTCGGACATGTAGTAGAACATCATGTTGAGCGGCTTGAAGTAGTAGCGAATGAAGGTCCCCTGCTGGACATGGAAGCGCAGGCTCCACGCGTTGTCGAACACGATCGAGGCCGGCGAGATCGCGATGAGCGAGAAGGCGTAGAGGAAGACGAGCTCGTCATAGCGCCAGCCGGCGAGCGCGGGGATCGAGCGGAACAGCACCCACAGCGTGAAGTAGCCCATCAGGCACTGCAGGACCATGCCGATCGTGCTGATCCAGAAGTCGGCCTTGTACTGCATGCGGGCCTTGAGGTATTGGGAGACGATGAGGAAGTAGATCCTCGTGTAGTACGCGAGCGTCTTCATGGCCGTCAGCCTCCGTTGACCGTGACGGCTCTCGAGGAGCGCCCGAAGGCGGCGCGCGCCGCGAGGAAGAGCAGGGCCGCCCACGCGGCCTGGGTGCCGAGGAGCCCGAGCGTCTTGAGCGGCGCCATGCCCTCGTTCATGAGGATGGCGAGGGGGACGTTGTAGATCGCCTGGAAGGGCAGCCACTCGATGACGCGCCTGAGCGACTCGGGATAGAACTGGAGCGGGACGAGGGCGCCCGAGAGCGCGAGGACGACGACTTCCTTGGTCATGCTGATGCCCCAGGTGCTCTCGGTGTAGAAGCCGAGGCAGCCGACCGAAAAGTCGATGAAGAAGCTGATGAGGAAGGCGAAGGCCAGGGAGACGAGGCAGAGGATGAGATTCGCCCCGAGGGGAATCGGCATCCCGAAGACGAAGGCGACGATCAGGAACGAGGGCAGGGCGATGGCGATGAGGTTGCCGGCCGCGAAGCCGAGTATGTCGAACATCGTCATCGTCATGTAGTCGAGGGGGCGGAGGAAATCGACGACGATGTCCCCCGATATGATGCGCTGCGACATGTTCCACTCGACCCAGGTCTGCAGAAGGACGAATATGCTCATGGCGAGGGCAAGGTAGGTGAAGGCGCGCTCGAAGCTCATGCCGTTGAGGCTGGCGCTCGAGCCGTAGATGCTCTTCCACAGGAACCAGGTGACGACGATATAGACCGCGTTCCCGAAGAGGAGGAAGAGGAAGTGCGCGCGGTACGCGAGGTTGATCTGGAAGCTCGCTCGGAAGACGGTCAGGTACCTCCTCACCTGAGCGCCCCTTCGTAGACCTTGCGGATTACCTCGGCCATCTCGATCTCCTCGACCTTGATGTCGTCGAAGGAGAATTTCCGCATGAGGAAGGACAGGACCTCGACGAGGGCCACTTCGTCCTGGTTGACGATGACGTCGAGCCACTGCCCCTCGGACTTGCCGAGCGTAGGGCCGCCCGGGCCGGGGAATGCCTGTACGAGGGCCGCGGCGATGAGGTCGCGGGCGCCGGGGCCGCCCGCGTCTGCTATAAGCGCGCGGCAGTCGAGCCTGAGGGTCCGGTAGCGGCCGAAGATGCCGAGGAAGCGCTCGGAGAGGCCGTCGTAGAGGAGTTTGCCCCCGTCGATGAGGATGATGCGGCGCGCGAGCTCCTCGATGTCGCCGACGTCGTGGCTCGTCAGGACGATCGTCGTGCCCCTCATCTCGTTCAGGCGCTTCACGACCTCGCGGACCTTGGAGCGCACCTCGACGTCGAGGCCGATGGTGGGCTCGTCCAGGAAGATGATCTCGGGGTCGTGGAGGAAGGCGGCCGCGATGTCGCAGAGCATGCGTTGGCCGAGCGAGAGGGTGCGCACGGGCTTGGCGAGCAGCTCGCCCAGGTCGAAGAGCTCCTTGAAGAGCCCGAGGTTCGTCTCGTAGGAGCGCGCGTCGAGGCGGTAGATCTCGCGCAGGATCTTGAAGCTCTCGATGACGGGGAGGTCCCACCAGAGCTGGGTCCTCTGGCCGAGCACGACGCCGATGTCCCGGACGTAGCGGGGCCTGTCCTTGTAGGGCACGAAGCCGTTGACGACGACGGTGCCGGAGGTCGCCTCGAGGACGCCGATGAGCATCTTTATGGTGGTCGACTTGCCGGCGCCGTTCGGGCCGATGAAGCCGACTATCTCGCCGGCCTCGATCGAAAGGTCGATGCCGTCCACCGCCTTGACGTAGCGATAGTCGCGGGAGAAGAGGTCGAGGAAGGCGCCGCCCAAGCCCTCCCTGCGGTTGAGTACCTTGAAGTGCTTCGCGAGCCCATGCGCCTCGATGATCGGCACGATATCCGCCCTCCCTCGATAAGGTATGCTAACGTGCCAGTACTGACAGGATGTGTCAAGGTTTCCGAAAGATTATTCTGGTTTTCGCCTCTCGGAGAGCGGGAATGGCCTGGGAAAGGACAGCGGCGTTACGAGAGCGTCGTTCGTTTCGTCCTGGGCTCCGCGCCGCGGGATGCCCTGTACTCGTGCGGGCTCATTCCGTAGGCCTTCAGGAACAAGGTGTTGAAGCTGGTCTTGGAATTGAAGCCGTTCGCGAAGGCCGCCTCCAGGATGGGCTCGTCGGGATTCTCGAGCAGCTCCCTGCCGACCGCGCCGAGGCGAAGCGAGTTGATGTAGCTCCTGAAGGTCATGGAAAGGCCCGAGTTGAAGTAGCTCGACAGGCGCTTGGATTCGACGCCGAGCAGGAGCGCGAGGGCGGGCAAGCTAAGGTCGCAATCCTTGTACGGCGCGGATTCTCGCATGAGCCTTTCCAGGCACTCGCCGAGCCCCGTCTCTGAGCCGTTCCGCGTCGGGGGCGCGTCGCGGGCGACGGAGGGCGAGGCGCTCCACTTGCCCGAGAGGAACGTGATGGCGGTGCAGGTCAGCGTGAAGCACACGGCGATCGCGCCGACCGCCGCCGTCGATAGGAGAAGCAGCCGGTCATCCTTCAGGATCCAGCTGGCATTCAGGAAGAGCGAGGCCGCCAGGTAGCAGAAGAGGAACACGACTTGCTTCGAGAAGGCGCGCCGCTCCCTGATCTTCCCTTCCCTCCGCAGCCTGCGCGCCTCGAGGAGATCGAGGACGATAGCCGCGCTGAAGGCGAAGAACGCGGCCGCGTTCAGGAGCCGGAGGACGGGATCCTCGAAATAGCCGGGCATGGTCCATCGCGCGCCCAGGTACGCGGGCGCGGTGACGACGTTATAGGCCCAGAAGGCGGCGGCGTAGATCGCGGGAAGGATGAAGTGGAAGGCATAGCCGCGCCTCGGCCTCCTGCCGCCGTTGAGGATCGAGAGGGAAGCCATGTAGAAGGCCGGGATGGCGATGAACATGAAGGGAATGTAGCTGGAGTACAAGGCGGGCAGGCGCAGGATGATTCCCGTCTCCGCGGCCCAGAAGTACAGCAGCAGGTAGCCGAGCGAGGCGCTGGCGGTCGCCATGCAGTTGTTGACGGCCTGCCTATCCCTCATGACCAGTTGCGCGAAGGCGAGCAGGAAGAGGCAGAGGCCGCACGCGAAGAGGACGTAGGTCATCTTCCTGGGACTATACCCCGCATTCCCGGCTCCGAGAAGGTCCAGGTTTTTTCTCGGGCGGCCTTCGCCCTGATCCCCGGCTGCAATGACGCCGCGACGCCCCGAACCGGCCGTCGCCGCGCGGCCGCCTTTCGCGGTAGTATGCCTCCATGTCCTTTTCGCCCCGCGTCGGGCGGCCCGCCATGGGCGCCCTCTCTATCCTGATAGCCTGCGCCCTGTTCGGGACCAATTCCCTCCTGGTGAAGCTGGTCTCGGCCAGGGTCGACCCCTGGAGCATGAGCCTCGTGCGCTTCATCGTCGGGACCGCCCTGGCCTCGGCCTGCATCGCGGCCTCCCAGGCCAGGGAGCGCAAGCCGATCGCCGAGGGCTTCCGCGTCCGGCAGCCCGGAGCCATGATCGCGCGGGCCGCCTGCGGCTTCGCGCAGATGTCGCTGTTCTTCGTCGGCGTCGCCATGACTTCGAGCGGCCGCGCCACGCTCCTCATGTGCACGCATCCGATTTTCGCCGCGCTCTTCGGCCTCCTCCTCTTCGGCGAGCGCCTGCCGAGGCCGGTTTTCGGCGGCATCGCCCTGGGCTTCGCGGGGGCTTGCGTCGTCCTCTGGGACGGCTCGTCCTACTCGCTCGCCGGGAATCTGATCTGCCTCGTCGGGGGCGCGGCGAACGGCATGGCGATGCACTTCGTCAAGCGCGTCAGGCGGGACCACAGCGCCCTGCTCACCTACCTCGCGCCTTGCGTCCTCGGCGTCGTCGGCACCGCATTCGCGGCGCCGGGGCTCGGAGCGATACGCGGCGCCGACTGGGGGCCGCTCGTCCTGATCGGGACCGTCGCCTTCCTGGGGCAGTTCCTCATGGGCTGGGGGCTCAAGTACCTCGCGGCGACGACCGGGAGCCTCCTCGGCCTCTCCGAGATCCTCTTCGCCCTCTCGCTCAGCGCCGCCTTCCTCAGCGAGGCCATGCCGCCGCGCTTCTTCCTCGGCGCGGCGATCCTCCTGGGGGGACTCGTGTCCACCATGCTCATCGTAGGCGCTCGATCCTCAGCCTCCCGCCCTCGATCGTCCACATGATCTCGCAGCAGGCCTCGAGGAACCGGAGGTCGTGGCTGGCGAGGAGCAGTGCCCCGCTATAGTCCGCCAGCGCCGCCTCGAGACAGCGCAGCGCGGTCAGGTCGAGGTGGTTCGTGATCTCGTCGGCTATCACGAGGGACGCGGCGCGGGCGAAGGCCAAGGCGAGGAGGAGCTTGCGGGCCTCTCCCGGGCTCGGGGCCGCGCTCGAGAGCAAGGCCTCGGGGTCGGAACCGAGGAGGTAGAGCTGCGACATGGCGCGGGCCAGCGGATCGTTCCCCGCGGCCCTCGCCTCGGCGACGCCGCGCGCTCCCTCTTCCTCGCCGAGATCCTGCGGGATGTAGGCGAGATCGACTCCGCGGACGCCGGCGTCTGCCGCGAGCGCGCGCAGGAGGGTCGACTTGCCGGAGCCGTTTGCCCCGCGGAGCCCTACTCGATCAAGGGGCCCAAGGCGCAGCTCGGGAAGAAAGACGCTCCTGTCCGGTCCCAGCGCGATAGTGCCCGGACCCGCAGTCGCGAGCGCGTCGCGCTTTGACGGCGTCGACGGGATAGCGAGGCCTTCCTTCCGCCCGAGCGAGGCGCGCGAGCCGTCGAGCTCTGCCCGCGCCCTGGCGACCCGGTCTTCCATCCGTCGCCTCGCCCTGCCCGCGACCGCGTCCCTCCCCGTCATCCGAGCGAGGTCGATGCGCGCCTTGCCGTCGCGGTCGCGCGGATCGAGTCGGCTTTTCGATCCCGATCGCGCTGAACGCTCCTCGGCGGACCGCGCTGATCGGGCCGTTCCGCTGAGCCGCGCGACTTCCCTTTCCGATTCCTTGCGCCGCTCTCTCGCCGCCCGGGCTTCCTCGTCCCGTATCTCCAGGGCGGTCGAAAGCGACGCGTCGAAGACGCGCCACTCCGGAAGGAGGAGGGTTGCTCGGCAAATCGCGTCCGCGAAATCCCGGTCGTGGCTCACGAGGACGCCCACGCCGCGGAAGCGCGCGAGGGATTCCGCCAGGATCCGCTTCGCTTCCGCGTCCAAGTGGTTGGTCGGCTCGTCGAGGACGAGGAGCCCGGGATCGCCCTCGAGCGCCACCCAGGCCTGGAGGCGCCTGCGCTCCCCGAGCGAGAGGCGGTCCCAGCGGTCCGGCCAGTCCGACCGAACGCCGAGGACGCCGCGAAGCTCGTCGCTGCCTCCGTCGGCGAGAAGCTCCCCGACGCCGGTCGGCGGCCTATCGACGCGTTGTGCGCAATAGGCGGTCGGCTCGGGGCGCGATATCGAGCCCGAGTCGGTCTTCAGGATTCCGCAGGCGAGGAGGGCGAAGGTGGTCTTGCCCGAGCCGTTCGGGCCGGCCACGCAGGTCCATCCCGGACCGAGGGAGAGGCTCAGGTCCTCGAGGACAGGGGTCGGTCGATCGTCGTAGGCGAAGATTACTTTCTCGAATATCAGGGAAGAATCGCTCGAGCGCATGGAGGCAGCCTTGCTCGGAAGCGTCGGCGACGCCCTCGGCCCGAGGTCCCGACGGGATCGCAGGCGAGGGGCTGTCCGGGACGGAATGCCGCTTCGAGCGCGGAGGCCACGCCTCCGCACGGCGGAGGCTCGAGTCATGCCGCCGCCCGCTCCATTCTCCGCCCCGCGCGCTACTTCCTCATAGAAGCGGGCTGCCGCCCGCGCCCACAGGATAGCCCGCTCGCGCGACGCGCGTCCAGCGGCGCGCACGGACCTGCGCGCGCGTAGCTCACGATCCCGGACCTACCGACACGTAGCCGCGCTCGCGCCGCCCGTCGTATACTGCGTTCCCGATTGCCGGCCCCTCGGGGCCCGATCGGGAGGGCATTGATGGCGGAGCGGGCCGCGTTCGACAACGAGAAGTACATCCGGGAGCAGGCGTCGTACATCAGGGACCGGATGCGGCGCTTCGACGGCAGGCTCTACCTCGAGTTCGGCGGCAAGATACTCGCCGACTTCCACGCCGCGCGCGTCCTGCCGGGCTACGACCCCAACGTGAAGGTGCGGCTCCTCAAGGAGCTCTCGAGCGAGGCGGAGATCGTCCTCTGCATCCACGCGGGCGCGATCGAGCACCGAAAAATCCGCGCGGACTACGGCATCACCTACGACGCCGACGCCATGAAGCTGATGGACGATTTGGGCGAGTGGGGCCTGGCCGTATCGGCCGTGGTCATCACGCGCTGGGAGGGCCAGCCGGCGGCCCGTGCCTTCAAGACCAAGCTCGAGAACCGGGGCGTCCGCGTCTACACCCACACGCCCACCAAGGGCTATCCGACCGACCTCGACCTCATCGTCTCCGAGGACGGCTACGGCGCCAACCCGCGCATCGAGACGACGAAGCCCCTCGTCGTGGTCACGGGGCCCGGGCCGGGCTCGGGCAAGCTGGCGACCTGCCTGTCGCAGGTTTACCACGACCATCGCCTGGGGCAGCGCGCGATGTACGCCAAGTTCGAGACCTTCCCGATCTGTAGCCTTCCGCTCAAGCACCCCGTCAACATCGCCTACGAGGCCGCCACCCTCGACCTCAAGGACTTCAACCTCATCGATCCCTTCCACCTCGAGGCCACGGGCGAGGCGTCGGTCAACTACAACCGCGACGTCGAGGCCTTCCCGATCCTGAAAGCCATCCTCGAGCGCATAACGTCCGAGGCGGGGGCGTACCGGTCGCCGACGGAGATGGGCGTCAACCGCGCGGGCTTCGCGATCGTGGACGACGAGGCCTGCCGGGAGGCGGCGAAGCAGGAAGTCGTCCGCCGCTACCTTCGCTGCGAGAGCGAGTACATGATGGGCATGGCCGACAAGGCGACGCTCGAGAAGGCGGACCTCCTCCTGAAGGAGCTGGGCATCGGGCCCGAGTACCGGCCTGTCGTGCCCGCCGCCCGAGCGGCCGCCGCGCGAGCCATGGCCAAGGCCGCGGAGGGCGGCCCCGACAAGGCGGCGACGGGCGCCGGCGGGGTGGCCGTCGTTTGCGGCGCCGCGCTCGAGCTGCCCTCGGGCGAGATCGTGACCGGCAGGAACTCTGCCCTCCTCCACGCCGCGACCGCCGCGATCGTCAACGGGGCGAAAGTCCTCGCGGGCGTGCCCGACTCGATCCACCTGCTGTCGCCCATCGTGATCGAGTCGATCGCGCGCCTTAAGCGCGAGATCCTCCACGGCAAGAGCGCCAGCCTCGACGTGGACGAGCTCCTCATCGCGCTCTCGATCGGGGCGGCGCTCACGCCCATGGTGCAGACCTGCGTGGACCAGCTGCCCAAGCTCCGGGGCTGCCAGATGCACCTGACGCACGTTCCCACTCCCGGCGACGAGGCCGGCCTGCGCAAGCTCGGCGTCAACCTCACCTCGGACCCCGTCTACGCCTCGAAGCGCCTCTTCGTCGAGTAGACGTCCGTCGCATAACGCGGCCCCTCATTCCCTTCCCTTCGCGAGGAGGGCGACGACGCTCTTCCGCAGGACCTTCCGGGCCGGGAAGGCGAGGGCCAGGGGAGGGACCGCGAGGGCGACGATCGTCGACAGGGCCGCGCCCTGGGGGCTGAAGCGGATCAGGACCCGCAGCGACGTGGACATCCCGGGCGCGGCGGACATCGGTATGCCGCCCGCGAGGCCGATCGCGAAGGCCGCCGCCAGCGAGAGCGCCGCTCCCGCCGCGAGGCCCGCGAGGCCGGAGAGGACGGCTTCGAGCGCGAGGCTCGCGACGATGCGCGAGCGGCTCTCGCCCATGCCGAGCCTCGTCCCGAATTCGCGCAACCTTTCGTTCAGCGCGATGCTCGTCGTCGCCGCGCATACGAAGAAGCCCAGGAGCGCGGCCATAAGGAGCACGACTCGGTAGTAGCCCTGGAAGTACGACAGGACCTGCCGGAAGTACGCGGCCTCGTCGTACCAGAGGCGGTACTCGAGGTCGAAGCCGCGGCCGCCCAGCTCGCGCCTGAGGCTCGCGAGCTTGCGCTCGGCCCCGACGCCGTCCTTGAGGAGGACGGCGACTTCCTGAGCGCCGTCGAATCCGAAGAGGTCGGCGAAGGCCGCGGCAGGGACCTGGAGCGCGAGGGCGTCGAACTCGGAGGAGTAGCTGCCGACGAGCGTCTTGACCCGCAGCGCCGCCGCGTTGTAGCCGCCCGAGGCGTCGACCGCGCTCACGATCACCTCGTCGCCCAGCCCGAGGCCGAGGCCCTCGGCGAGGATCGGCGCGATCTGGCAGCTTCCCGCGTCTCTCGAGGTCAGGCCGGCGCCGCGCTTCGAGGTCATGAAGGTGAATATCGCCGCCTCGTCGGCTGGATCGACGCCCCTGACCTCGACGACCGCGGTCTTCCCGGTCGCGGGATTCCGCGCGGCGCCGAAGGCGAGGGCGCGGGCCGCGACTGCTTCGACGTCTGGATCCGCGCGCAGGATGGACAGGAGTTCGTCCCTCCTCTCGAGGGGGCGCGAGAAGGGATCGATGTCGCGCTCTTCCGCGTAACCTTTCTGATATAGCTCGATATGGCCGTAGCGGCTGCGGATCAGCGACTGGGCGAGGCCCCAGTACGTGTACTCGTAATAGCCGCCGATCAGGCAGAGCGCCGAGACGCCGCAGGCGAGGCTCGCGACGACCGCGACGGAGCGCCTTCCGTTGGAGGCGAGGCTCCGGGCCGCTCCGACGCAGAGTCTGAGCCAGGGCGGGAGTCGGTCATAGGCGATGCTCATTCTTTCTCCTCGGCGTCGACGCGCCAACTCAGGCTGAGCGTGCAGCCCCAGCGCGCGGGCCAGAACGATATCTCGGTCGAGGCCGCGCCCGAGCCCGAGAGCGGCGCCGCGAGCGAGGCCTCCGCTCCGAGGCCGAGCCTGCCCGCGATCCGGGCCTCTATCTCGGACGCGAGGTAGAGGCCGTCCGGGAGGAGGTACGCGCAGGTCGCGGACCAGGAGAGGATCTCGTCGTCCGACGAGTCGCTCCTCGCGTGGAGGCCGATCGCGTGGCGCGCGGTCTGGAGGTAGGGCAGGCCCGCGAGGATCGCGGCCTGGAGGGGCTCAGGCGAGGACGCGAGCGCCTTAAGCTCGTCGGCGGAATAGCCAGCCTGCCTGAAGCGGTACTCCAGGTAGAGCGACGCGCCGATCTCTCGCGGAGTCAGGCCGATTCCAGCCAACGCGTCGATGTTACAGCCGATCCCGCGGGGCTCGAGTCCCTCGATGTCGAGGAAGCTGCCGTCCTCGCGGAGCGCGCACTCGGCGTAGGCGAGAAGACCGTCGCCGAGCTGGCCGCGCCACCACGCGGCGAGGGACGAGCCGTAATCACGCCTGTAGACGAGTCCTGCCTCGTTCGGGCCGATGAGCGCGCCGAGGCTCGCGACGACCTCGGGGTCCCGGGCCGCCTCGCAGTAGGCCTCGATCGAGACGTCGCCCGCCGCGAGAAAGAGTCCGCCCATCCACAGGCCGTCGTCGTCCGAATCGCGGCCGCGCTTGCGCGTCACCGACAGGGGCTCGATATAGTTCGCCCCGAATTCCGGCCCGAGCTTCCCTAAGACCGCCTCGATGCCGACCTCCGGGAAGGAGAGCCGCGCCTCGGCCCGGTCGATCCAGATCTCCGCGTCGGGCAGGTCGTCGATGGATCTTCCGGCCTGGGTCCATGAGACCTTTGGCGAGAGATTGAGCCTCAGCCGCCGTCCGACGTCGATGTCCCAGTCCGCGTCGGCCTCCAGGTTCGTTTCCCAATCGGGCAGGCCGAGCGCGTCGCCGACGTTGATCGGTCCGTCATCGCGAACCGATCTGACGTATGCCTCCTGGCGCAGATCGACCGAGAGCGACTGACTGATCGCGGCCTCCGCGAAGAGGCCGAGCGCGGGGAGCGCCGAGAGCGCCGACGCGAGGAAGAGCGAGCGAGAGCCGCGTGTCGTCATCTTCGGAACTTGAGGGCCTGGACCGAGAAGTCCGAGTCGGGCGGCATCGAGCGGTCGAAGCCGGAGAGCCGCGCGCGTTCGGTCTTGCCGCTCACCGCGTCGACGATGGAGAACTCGGCGAGAAGCTCCTTGCCGTCGACGGTCTGGTACCTCTCGTATCGGATGGTCTTCAGGAGAGCGCCGCTGTGGCCCTTGCACGCGGCCTCGATCGGGCGGTAGTCCGAGTCGGTACTGAGGTCGACGAGGTCGTAGGTGGCGCCCGCGCCGGGCTTTGCCGCGAGATGGAGGACGACGCCGTCGCCTGACGCGCTCAGGCCTGCCACCGAGTACATGGAGCGGAAGCTGATGCGCGAGACGTCGCCGGCCGATGCCTGGCCGAAGAGGAGCTGCCGGGGAGAGATGCGGATGGGGCTCTTCATGTCCTCGTCGAGAAGCCAGAACGAGTTGCCCCGCACCAGGACGAGGCGGCCTCGTCGCTTGGCGGGCTCAAGGTAGCGCACGAGGGCCGCCTCCTCGCCCGAAAGCCGGACCGACACGCGCATGAGACTCGAGCCTTCCTCTCCGATCGAGGCGAAGTCGTAGGAGAATCCGGCCTCGTCGTAGGCGCGATAGGAATCGGCCTTGGCGAGGGCTCTCGCGTACTCGTCGGCCTCCTGCACCTGCGCGGCCGCGGCGGCGGCGCAGGCGAGGCAGAGCGCGATGGCCGCGCGCACGCAGGCGAAATGTGATCGCATAACGCGCTTCATAATCCTTTCAGTTCCTTTCGAATAGCAGCTCGGTGACGCTGCGGCGCTTTATTCCGATCGCCGCGACTAAGGCAGACGCGGCGGCGCAGGCGAGTGACAGGCCGAGCACGAGGGCCAGGGCCGTGGCCTCCAGCTTGAAGCGGACGACGACGGGCTCGGTTTGGGTCGGAGGAGGGGGGAAGGTCAGGCCGCCGGCGAGATTCGCGATCGCGCAGATCGCGAGCGAGAGGACGGCCCCGGCGGCGCAGGCGGCCGCGCTCAGGATGAAGGCCTCGAGGACGAGAGCCGAGGCGACTCGGGAGAACGGGGCCCCGAGGGCGAGCATCGTGCCCCACTCGGGACCGCGTTCCCAGGACGAGAGGAGCGTCGCGTTCCCGAGCGCGAGGAGCGTCGCGAGGGCGACGGCGACGAGGACGACCCGGAAGCTTCCCTCGTACACGCCGACGATGCTGTTCGCGACCGTGTTGCCGAGCTCGTAAGCCGAGGGCTCGTAGCCGGCGAGCTCGGGCCAGGCCGAGAGCTCGCGGATCGCCTCGAGCCTGGGAGCGCTCGGGTCGCGGAACCAGATCCGTATCCGATCGACCCGCAGCGTCGATCCTTCCTCGCTCAAGGCCTCGAGGGGAAGTTCGATATAGAACCGGTCGAGCGTCGCGGCTTTCGTGCTGACCGAGCCGACGAGCTTCAGATTATAGCCCGTGTCCCCGATCAAGGCCGTGAGCTCGTCTCCGGGAGAGGCGGCGAGGGTCCGGGCGAGCGTGACGCCGATCCGTGCCTCCGCCGTCCGGCCCGCGGGCTCGAACGCGAGGCCGGAATCCTCGACGGCCTGGCCGCTCGCCGGGGCCGACCTGTCGCCCAGGCCGACGAGCCCGTCGATCGGCACCGAGGCGCGCGTCGCGCGGAAGCGGCCGTCCGAGGCGAGGCGGGCCCTCAGCGACTCGTACTCCGCGAGGTCCGATTCTCCCCCGTCGGAGCGGCTGAAGGAGAGGTCGCCGTCCTCGCGGGCGACCGACGCCTTTACCCGCTCGAACATGTCGGCGTAGCCGGCCCGTATCAGGACGATCGCGAGAAAGGCCGCGCACATGAGCGCGAGGAGGGAGAGGGAGCGGCCGGGAGAGCGCGCGAGATTGCGGGCCGCGGAGACGATGGCTCGGGTCACGGCGCGTCCTTTGCGAGGCGCCCGTCCTTCAGCGCTATGATCCTGCGGGCGCGCTTGGTCACCTCGGGGTCGTGGGTGGCGAGGATGAGGGTCGCGCCCTCCTCGGCGTTGAGGGCCTCGAGGATGTCGAGGACCGCCGATCCCGTTGCGTGGTCGAGGTTCGCCGTCGGCTCGTCCGCGAAGACGAGGGCCGGCCGGTTCATGAGCGCCCGCGCGACGGCGACGCGCTGCCGCTCGCCTCCCGAAAGCTGGTGCGGCCTCTTGCGGCCCTTGCCCGAGAGGCCGACGCGATCGAGGAGCTCGATCGCGCGAGCCTCGATCGCGGAGCGGCCCTCGCCGCGCCTCGGGTACAGGAGGGCGGGGTAGGCGACGTTCTCGACCGCGCTCAGGACGGGGAGGAGGTTGAAGCTCTGGAAGACGAAGCCGATCGAGCGGTTACGCAGGCGCGCGAGCTCCCGGTCGGTGTAGCCTGCGAGGTCCCTTCCCATGAGGAGGACTTTCCCCGAGCTGGGTCTGTCGTAGCCGGCCCCGAGATGCTGGAGCGTCGACTTGCCGGAGCCCGAGGGGCCGACTACCGCGGCGAATTCCCCCTCGCCGAACTCGACCGTGAGCGACCGGAGCCCGTAGGCGACGGACTCGCCCATCGAGTAGGAGCGCGTCACGCCCTCGAAGCGGAGGATGGCGTCGCTCATCGCGCCCCGCCTCCCGCGAACGCGGGGACGTCGCGGGCGAACTCGGCGCGGCTCGCCTCGATCTCGGCCGCGCTCTCGGGATCCTTGTATACGCGGCCCAAGGTCGCGTACACGTAGTCGACCTGGCCGGCCTCGCCCTCGTCGAGCTTCCAGTCACCGTTCGCATAACGCGCGCGCATCGCGGCAAGGATGTCGAGCACCTCTCCCTTCGCGCCCACCTCTCGCGGGAAGTTGGCGTAGGTTGAGGCCTGGTAAAGCGGGACCATCTCGTCGTCGGGGCGCTCCTCGCGCAGCTCGTCGAAGCCCGCCATCCCGCGCCTGAGCCACGCGAGCTTGTCCTCGATCTTCTTGACCTTGCCCGCCATCATGGACTGGGCGACGGCCGCGTAGATCCGCGACATCGGATCGCCGGCGAGGAGGGCCGCGCCCTTCTCGTAGCGCGAGAGCGCGGAGTCGAGATCGCCCGTCCTCATGACCTCGATGCCGATGATCGAGCGGAGGCATTCCGCGCGCTCGGCGTCCGATCCGGCGGCGGCAAGCTTCTTCTCGAGCTCGGCGACTTCGGCCTTCGCAGCCGCGAGGCGCTCGCGCTCCGCCTTTTTCTCCGCGCCCGAGCCCGCCGCGCCGCAGGAGGCGAAGAGGGCGAATGCGAGCGCGAGGGCGATCGCTCGATTACGTTCCATGGCCTTCACTCCTTCGCCTTTTCCGCCGCGGCGAGCTCGGCCGATTTCTTGCGGTACTGCCCGGCCATCGCGCCTTTTCCCCTGAGCTCGAGCTCCTTCGCTTTGAGCTCGAAGATCCTCGAGGGCGGATAGACGCCCTCGAAAGAGGCCGGCGACTCGGCGTAGGCCTCGAGGAGGAACTTCAGGTCGGAGGTCACGGTGTCGAGCCGCTTGAACATCCCCGGGAGCTCGATCGTGCACTCGATCCTGACCGCGCGGACGAGGATGTCCCGTGGCGCGGCGCCGACCGCGGCGTCGACTTCCTTGAGGCCGGTGTCGGCCTCGGCGACCTTCGCGATCACCGACGCGGCGTCTCGGGCCTGTATGAGATGGGACGATCCGAGATAGGCGCGCGCGAGGGCGGACTCGCGGTATGCCAGCGAAGCGCGCAGGTACTCGTCGGCCTTCTTGCCGAGCGGCTCGGAGAATTCACGCTGTATGTCGTGACAGAGGAGGCCGGCCCTGAAGAAGGCTTCGGCGGCCCGCTCCTTTTCGGCCGCGTCCGCGCCCGCGGCCGGCTTCCGCGCGGCCGGCAGCCCCTTCTCGGCCGCCGCGAGCTCGGCGAGGCGCGAATCGCGCTCGCTCGCGACGGCGCCGGTCGGAGCCGCGCCTTTGTCGCCGAAGACTGGCAAGGCGACGACTAATGCCGTGATGACGACGCCGATCGAAGCCCTCAGGACGAAGCGCATGATTTTTCTCCTTCTCGCGGTTTCCATTCAATCCACCTCGAAGACGAACGTGATATTCGAACTCGACTCCCCCTCGAGGCCGAGGGCGAAGCCGAACGCGAAGGTCCTTCCGATCGGCGTAGACGCGACGGCCTTGACGAGGAATCCGATGTCCTGCTGAAAGCGCGGCCTCGGGTCGTACGATTCCCTGCGCGCCGCCGCGAATTCGTAGAAGAGCTCGGGGACGATCCCGAGATCGGCGAAGCCGAGGCCGATCGACGCGATCCGGTCCAGGTCGAGGCCGGCGCGGAAGACCGAGGCGAACTCGCCCGATATGAGGCCGCCCTCGCAGCGCAGGTCGGAGGCGCTCGCCCAGAGCGCCTCGGGTATTCCGACGCCCGCGGTCTCGCCGAGGTACGTTATGCGCTCCCGTAAGGTGAGGCGAAGCAGCGTAGGGGCGTCGAGGCACAGGAAGCACAGGGCGGATACCCTGGGGATGGGAGCCATGCCGGCCTCGGGCGCAGCGAGCGCGTCGATCTCGAGGAGGGCCTTCCCGAGCAGTCCGCCCCTCTTTTGGTAGGAGAAGGATCCGAAGCTTGCGCGGATGCCGGCCGATGCGACGCTCGAGAAGTCCCTCGAAAGGCCGAGGCCGGATAGGGCGGACCCGGACGGCGATTCAACGTCAGGATATAAGAAGGAATTGTCCGGCGAGCGGAAGGCGCGATACCCGAAGGCGATCCCGACGGATGCGTCGTCGCAGGCGGAAAGGCCGAGCTCGGCACCGATCGCGTATTCCTCGTAGAGATAGGCCGGGTCGACACCGCCGCCCCGCAGGCGGACCGCGCGCGAAGCCCCGGCGAGCCCGTAGAGGCAGCCGTAGGCGATCGAGGGATCGTAATAGGCGAAGGCCTGGGTGTTCAGCCCCAGCGTCGACTGGACCTGCTTTCCCTCGCCGAAAAGATTGCCGTAGCCTATCGAGACGTCCCAAGGATAGAAGTTGAAGGTCCACCAAAAGCCTTCGCTCGCCTTCAGGGTGACGCGGACCTCGACGATGCCGTCGTCGCCCGGCCCTTCCTCCAGCCTCTCGTAGTTTGCGCTCGATTGATAGAACATGCGGGAAAGCGACATGCGCTCGGCGATGAGGGCGAGGGCCGCCTCCAGGTCGCGCGCTTTCATGCGGTCGCCGACCTTGAGGGGCCGCGCGAAGGACCTTACATATGCTTCGTCGAGGCAGGGAGGGCATTCGGCGTCGATCGCGGCGAGGAAGAGCTCGTCCTCCGGCGACGCGGCCGGGGGCGCGGCCCCGAAGAGCTTAAGGAAGAGGGCGGCGTCCTCGTCTCCGGGAGAGATCGCGCCGGATCCCTGCGCGACCGCCCGCGGCGCGAGCGCTGTCGCGCAGAGGAAGCAGATGGTCGGGAGTCGGAGGCCTTTTCGCTTCAGCGTCATGGCGCGAAATGTGCCGCGGCGCCGGGGTGATGCCTATCCGCTGTTCGGTTGATTCCGCTTGGTCAGCTTCGAATCATACAAAAGGTTGATCAGCTCGACTTTGTTCCGCGTCCCGGTCTTTTCATATAGATGGGATACGTGGGACTTGATGGTCGCCAGAGACAGGCAGAGGCGATCGGCCATCTCGCGGTAGGTCAGGCCCTCGGCCAGCAGCGCGAGGACCTCCCTTTCGCGATCGGACACGCCATGGCGCTCCAGGAGCGCGGCGTCCGGCCCGATATCCTCGGAGCCCTTCCCCTGCCGCACCCAGTTCCGGCTATAGGTCGCGACGAGGAAGACGTTGAGGTAGGCATAGAAGGCCGGCAGCGCGACGTAGCCCGATCCGAGAAAGGCCAGGGGCGGGATGAGGCCGCGGAAGAAATCGAGGATCATTACGAGGCCGAAGAAGACGAAGAGGACGGCCATCAGGATGGGCCTTCCCTTCGAACGCCAGCTCAGGCTCCCCCTGGTGATCCACGACATGCCGATGAAGATGGCGAGGCCGAGGACGACGAAGGTGGCGAACTGCACCCACATGCCGAGCGGCGTGTCCATGAAGAAGTCCGCGACGTTCAGGACGAGGAGCGAGAGGCCGGCGATCTTGAGGCCGAGCGCGATCCTCTTCCTGCCCTTGTCCTCGGTTTCGCCCATCGCGCAGTAGGGGAAGGTCACGGCCACGAGGGAAGCGCCGATCAGCGCGAGGTGCCCGGCGAGGGAGCTCAGGACCGGCTCGGCCGACAGGCCTTCCATCAGGCTCAGGCTGGCGATCGAGAGGCCGAAGGGTAATATGAAGGAGAAGAGCTGGAACGAGTGCCGATCGCCCGATTGCAGGAAATTGATGAGGAAGACGGTCGCGCAGGCTATCCCCGTCGTATAGGCGACGCCCCAGTACAGGATCTCGAGTGCGCCCATGGATGGCTCGCGCGGCCGACTACTTCGAGAAGTCGCCGACGTTCGCGCGCGTGACCTTCTGGTACGGGATGAAGAGGAAGTGCCCGTCCTTCAGGGACCAGCTCGAGAGGTCCTTCCCGGTCGCGATGTCGTAGGCGAGGCCGAACGCGTTCCTTCCCTGCGCGGCCGCGTCGCTCCGCACGGTGCCGAGGAGGCTTCCCTCGTTGATCGCCTCGAGGGCGAAGGCCGTGGCGTCGATGCCGAGTATCGGGACGAAGGTCGACTCTCCCTTCAGGCGCCCCGCCATCTTGAATGCCGCTATGGCGCCCAGCGCCATCTCGTCGTTGTCGCAGAGGACGGCCTCGATGCCGTCGCCGTAGCCTTCGATGAGGGCGGTCATCTTCTGCTGGGCCTCGGCGCGGCTCCAGTTGGCCGTCGCCTCGACTATCCTCTCGAACGCGAGTCCCGACTCGTCGAACACCCTCTGGCGATAAGCGTTCCGCGCCTCGGCGTTGATGAGGTTCGCCTCGCCGCGCAGGACGATGTACTTGATGATGCCGTTCTCGTCGCGGTCGGCGCCGAGCGAGGACTTGCAGTAGTCGACGAGGATCTCGGCCTGGATGCCGTTCGCCTCCTCGGTGCGCGCGCCGACGTAGTAGGCCCGGTCCCAGGACTTGACCGCGACCTCCGAAGGCTCGCGATTGAAGAACACGAGGGGGACGTTGGCCGACTTGGCGCGGAAGACGAGCGGGCCGGCAGCGGAGCGGTCGACGGTGTTCACGATGAGGACGTCGGCCTTGTCGGAGATCATGGCCTCGAGCTGAGCGGCTTGGATGCGCTCCTTGTTCTGCCCGTCGACGATGGACAGCCGCGCCTTGCCCTGGGCCTGCGCCTCGAGGGCGCGCCTCGCGGTCGAGATGAACGCGTCGTCCACTCGGTAGAGGGCGACGCCGATCTTCGGAAGCTTCGAGCCTGAGCAGCCGGCGGCGAGGACGGAAAGGGCGGCCGCGGCGGTCAGCAACGTGACGATGGCTTGGGCTTGCTTCATGGCCGTATTCTACCACCGCCTCGCCGCGCTGTCCCCTCCTTCGCTGGGCCGGTAATTGCCCGACCCTCGCGTCCCGTGAGAGAATGGCTCATGCGAAAAGCGATGACCCTCGCGGCCGCGCTCGCCCTCCTCGCGGGCTGCGCCTCGGTCCCGAGCCCCGTGGCCCGGGAGTGGTACGACCTCGGCGTATCCTGGCAGGAGAAGGGCGACTGGAAGAAGGCCGGCGAGGCCTATTCGCGCGCCCTGTCGCTCGATCCGTCGCTCGCGGCCGCGTCGTTCAACCTCGCTCGCGCCCTCGCGGAGTCGGGCGACTACGACGGCTCGCTGCGCGCGCTGGACGACCTGGCGAAGCGCGACCCGGGGAACGTCAGGATCCTCTCGGCCCGCGCCTACGCGCTGCACAAGAAGGGCGACGACAAGGCGGCGCTCGAGGCCTACCGCGCGGTCATCGAGCTCGATCCCTACGCGCCGGACGCCGTGTACAACGCGGCCCTCCTCGAGCTCGCGGCGGGCGACGCGGAGGCGGCCGCCGCCGGCCTCGAGAAGCTGACCAAGGCCAAGCCCGAGGACGGGGCCGCCTTCGCGCTGCTCGGCAAGGCGCTCGATCGCTCGGGCTCCTCAGACGAGGCGCTCACCGCCTACGGCAAGGCCCGCGAGCTCGGCAAGGCTGACGCGGCCGCCCTGGCCCGCATCGGCGAACTGCGCGAGGCCCGCAGGGAATTCTCCGAGGCGATGGACGCCTACGAGGCGGCGGTCAAGGCCTCGCCCAAGATGGCGTCGGCCTGGTTCGCGCTCGCCAGGCTGCGGCTCTCGATCGCCGGCGACGGCGAGAAGGGGCTCGAGTCGCTCAAGAGCGCCCTTGATGCGGGCTTCGCCGACAAGGACAAGGCGGCCGCCCTCCTCGACGAGCCGAATCTCGTCGAGCGCGAGAAGGTCGTCCAGCTCATGAAGGCCAAGGGCCTCGCTGAATGAAGGGGAGGGCGCCCGCCGCTCGGCCGTTCGTCGCGCCCGCAGCCCGAGCGCTCATCGCCCTGCTTGCAACGCTGCTCGTGGCCTGCGCGCCGAACGGGCGCGACGCTGCCGCGAGCGACGGTCGGTCGGCTCCTCCGCCCGGCGCCCCGGCGATAGCCGCCTCGCTCGCGCCGCCGGCCTCCCGCCCAGGCGAGGCCAAGGTCCGCGTGTCCCTCAAGCTGGCGCCGCCTAACGCGATAGCGACCGAGGGCGGCCGGCGCCTCGAGCTCGCGGCGGGCAGGAACGGCGCGAGCGTCGCCCTCCTCGAGCGGGGCGAGCACCTCCTCGTCCTCTCCGCCGAAGGCTACGAGCAGCGGATCGTCAGGGTCTCGGCCGGCGCCCAAGGCGCGACCGCGCAGGAGAAGCTCGAGCGGTCGCGATCGACGCTCAGGCTGGCGGGCATCGTCCCCACCGGCGCCAGGCCGAAGAGCGTCGCGTTCACGCCCGACGGCCGCCTCATCGTCGCGCCGCTCCTGTCGGGGCGAGGCGCGGACCTCATCGACGCGGCGACGCTCGCGAGGGCGGGCAGGCTCGAGCCGCCCGAGGCCTACGCCAAGGCCGAGGGCTTCGTGGAGTGCGCCGTCGTCGCTCCCCTGCGCGAGATCTGGGTCTCGCAGATGCACAACTCGACCATCCACGCCTTCGACATCGACACGCTCGCCTACAAGGCGAGCTTTCCCTCGGGCGGGTCCTATCCCAAGGTCATCGCCGTCTCGCCGGACGGGAGCCGCGCCTACGTCTCGAACTGGGTCAGCGAGGACGTGAGCGTCATCGACACGGCGACGCGCGCGGTGCTCTCGCGCGTGAAGGTCGGCGGCACGCCGCGCGGGCTCGCCGCCTCGTCTGATGGCGCGTACCTCTACGTCGCGCGCTTCGCCGGAGGCTCGATCCTCAGGCTGAGGCTCTCGGACCTGGCGCTCGAGACGCTCTACGCCGCGGACGGAGGCGCCAAGCGCCACCTCGTCCTCGACGAGGCCCGCGGCAGGCTCTACGCGACCGACATGGCTCGCGACTCCCTTTTCGTCCTCGAGACCTCGACCGGCAGACTCGTCAAGGAAGTGCGGCTCGGGCCGAACCCGAACGGCTGCGCGCTGAGCCCGGACGGGAAGGCGATCTACGCCTGCACGAGGGGCACGAACGGAGCGGAAGGCTACGAGAAGGAGGGCCCCGACTCAGGCGAGCTCATCGTCGTCGACGCCGAGAGCCTCGAGGTCGTCGCGCGGCAATGGGGAGGCGACCAGCCCACGGGGCTCGCCGTCTCGCCCGACGGCCGGCGCGCCGTGTTCTCGGACTTCCTCGACTCGATGCTGGAAGCCTACGATATCGTCGCCGCCGGAAGGACGTAGGAGCGATATGGACGATCGGATCGAGCACTTTCTCTTCTGCGGGGCGGATATCATCGTTCCCGCCGAGGGCGGCCGCGCCTCCTTCGAGGGCGAGCCCCCCGCCGAACTCGCCGGGCGCGCGGTCGGTCGCCGCGACTACGACGGCCTGGGGCCCGCCGAGGGCGCGCGGTTCGTAGCCCTCGCCCTGGACGATGAGGGCGCGTCGGCCGCCGCGGCCTTTGCGGGCGGTACGAAGCGCATGAGCCTGCGCCAGGCGCTCGGCGAGTACGACTCGGCCGCGATTGCGGGCGCGTTGCGCGGCGCAGCGCTCCTGCGCTGGCTCGAGACGGCGAGGTTCTGCGGCGCCTGCGGGGGCCCGCTTTCAGACCAAGAGGGCGCCGGCGACCGTCCGGTCGCCGAGGATCCGGGCGGCCGCGCCTGCGCCTCCTGCGGGCGGGTCTTCTTCCCGCGCATCTCCCCCGCCGCCATCGTGCTCGTCCGCCGCGCCGGGAAGATCCTTCTCGCGCATAACGCGCGCTTCCCGGCCGGGCGCTTCGGGCTCATCGCGGGCTACGTCGAGGCGGGCGAGACGATCGAGGAGGCGGCGGTCCGCGAATCGCGCGAGGAGGCGGGGATCGAGATACGCGACCTGCGCTACGTGAAGTCCCAGAGCTGGCCCTTCCCGGACTCGCTCATGGTCGCCTTCACGGCGGAGTGGGCGTCGGGCGAGGCGAGGCCCGACGGGGTCGAGATCGCGGAGCTCCGTTGGTGCGGCCCCGACGAGCTTCCCGACATCCCGCCCCCGGGCAGCGTCGCGCGCTTCCTTATCGACCGCTTCCTTCGGGAACGGGACTCCGCTGCCTTAAGCGGTGGTTGATGCCGAGGAGGAGGAGCGCCGTGGGGAGGGCCGCGGCCGCGACGATCGCGGACCAGCCGAACTCGAGGCTCCCCCTCGCGTTGAGCGACAGTATGCTCTCGATCGCCGCGCAGGCGACCGTGCACCCGAGGAGAATCAAGGCCGCGATGTTCGGTCCCCGCCTGCTCGCGCGCAGGCAGGCTAAGGCCGTGAGTCCGCCCGCCGCCATGACCGCGAGCGCGATGGGCAAGGCCAGGGACAAAAACCATCCCGAGCCGCCGGTCAGGCGCTCGAGCGACCAGAGGTAGGCGACGGCGGTCGCGGTCATAACGGGCAGGAACAGGGCCGGCCTTCGGTAGGTCAGCATGGGAAAACCGATGAGGAGCCAGCCCGCGGCCGACGAGGCGAGGCCGATGAGCGAGAAGCCGAAGGATCCGTCGCCGGCGTAGTCGACGAGCATCTCGATCGCCGCGCCCAGGGCGCAGGCCGCGCCGATGATGAGCGAGGCCAGGGCGAGGGCCCTCGCCGAGCGGCCCGGGGGGAGGGGGACTCCGCAGCGCGGGCAGTTCGGGCTTCCGCCGATCGCCTCGGCCCCGCATTTCTCGCAGATCGTCATGTAGTTAAGACCTCCAGCGTCGAGCTTCCGTATATAGACACGCAGACGCCCTCCGAGGGTGCAGGGCCGCGAAGCGCGAATAACGTTGAAATAACCGAAAACTGATGAATACTATCCATATCCCCAGTGTATTTTCCTAGTCCGAGGAGCATTATGGACTTTTCGTGGAAAATCGTCATCGACGCGGGATGCATCTCCATCGCCCTGCTCGTCGCCACCTTCATCCGCTCGAAGGTCCGCTTCTTCCAGAAGTTCCTGATACCCAACGCGCTGACCGCGGGCTTCCTCCTCCTCCCCTGCTACAACTACCTGTTCCCGGCCCTGGGATACAGCGAGCAGAACCTCGGCCAGCTCGTCTACCACCTCCTCAATATATCGTTCATCGCGATGACGCTGCGAGCCTCGCCCCCGAAGAAGAAAGGCGACGGATCGGGCGCCGTACTGGGCATGTCCTCGGGCATCCTCCTCGGCTACTCGACGCAGGCCCTCCTCGGCCTCGCCCTCACCCTCCTCTTCATGCCCGGGCTGTTCCCGGCCTTCGGACTCTTCCTGCCGCTCGGCTTCGCGCTCGGTCCAGGCCAGGCCTACGCAATCGGCAAGGGCTGGGAGGGCATGGGCTTCGAGGGCGCCTCCACGGTCGGCCTGTCGATAGCGGCCATCGGCTACCTCTGGGCCTGCTTCGGAGGCATCTTCCTGATCAACGTGGGAGTGAAGAGGGGATGGCTCGAGGCTTCGAAGCTCGAGGCCCTCAAGGACAAGACCATGATGACGGGCGTGCTGGCCAAGGGCCAGGTGAAGCCCGAGGGCGGGCGCCTGACCACGGACAGCGAGGCGATCGACTCGTTCAGCTTCCACGTCGCCGCCGTCCTCCTCGCCTATTTCCTCAGCTACCTCCTCCTTCTCGGCATCACGAGCCTGCTCTCGCTCGCGGGCAACGCGGGCCGGGAGCTCGGCGCCAACCTCTGGGGCATCAACTTCATATTCAGCTCGCTCGTGGCCATCGCCCTCCGGAAGGTCGCCGACGCGATCGGAATAGGTCACCTGCTCGACGACGGCACGCTCTCGAGGACCTCGGGCTTCGCGGTCGACTTCATGGTCGCCGGATCCGTCGCCGCGATCACCGTGGCCTTCGTCGGGAAGTACTGGCTGCCGATCATCCTCATGTCCACGCTCTGCGGGATCATGACCATAGTCATCGTGCCGTGGTTCTGCTCGAGGGTCTTCAAGGACGCGAGGTTCGAGCGCATGCTCATGATCTACGGAGTCTCGACCGGAACGCTCTCGACGGGGCTCGCCCTCCTCCGGATCATGGACCCCGAGTTCAAGACCCGCGTCGCCTCCGATTACATGCTGTCGGCGGGCCTGACCTTCGCGCTGGCCATCCCCTTCATCATGACGATCAACTTCCCCGCCTACGCCGCGACCAGGGGGAACATGATGTACTACTGGATCATGATGGGAGTCGCCGCCGCCTACCTCGCCTTCGTCCTCGTATCCTACGCGTCAGTCGCGCGAAAGCGTGCCTTGGCGCGGCCGGGGGAGATCTGGCTGAAGGAGTAGCCCATGAGCTTTTGGGAATCTTCAGCGAGGAGCCGAGCGCCCCGCCTCTTCCTCGCCATCTGTTGCTGCGTCCTCGGGGGCTGTCTGGCCGCCCAGCAGCCAGCGATACCTTTCATCGACTCGCACAGCCACGATGCCGCGAAGGCCGAGTCGCGCATCAAGACCTATGACAAATACGGCGTCGCCAAGGTAGTCCTGTTCGGAGCGATATCCGAGCCGGAGGCCGTGCGGACCGATAGAATGACCTGGGGCAAGTACGAGCGGCATCCCGACAGATTCCTGCCCTTCTTCGCGGGCCTCGACGTGCACGACCCGAGCTGCCTCAAGATCGCCAGAGAGAATTTTGAGAAGGGATATCTGGGCATCGGCGAGATCGTCGCGGCTTCGACTCTATCCCCGGTGACTTCAAAGCTGAAGTGGAAGGGCCTCGATCCCATGGACGGCTGCTTCCCGGCCCTCTACGAGCTGTGCGCCGAGTACAGGTCGCCCATCCTCCTCCACATCGATCCCCCTTTCGGAACCCCGATAGCGAAGCTCGAGGAAGCCCTCGTCGCGTACCCGGCGACTATCTTCATCTTGGGCCACGCGAACGGCTACACCGCTCCCTCCGACCTCGAGAGGCTCATGAAGGCCCATCCCAATCTCTATATCGATTTCTTCGCGGGCTTCACGGCCTTCAACAAGGAAAGTTCCTATCGCCTCGACGACTTCGTGCCCCTCATCGAGGAATTTCCCTCAAGGGTCGTGGTCAGCTCCGATTCCGGGTACGGCATGACGATCGACGAAGCCTACAAGGCGATCCAAGCCCTCCTCTGCAAGCTGAAGGGCGCGACCGCGGCCGCGGTCGCTTCGGGGAACATGGAGCGCATCATGGCGGGCGAGCCGATCACCGAGACGCAGAAAGAGGAGGCGCTGCGGATCGCCGCGAAGAAGAAGCTCGTCGTCGATGTCTCGCGCATGAGCAGGCGCGAGGCGTCGGCGTTCATCTTCTCCCACAGGTAGGGAGTGGGCTCTTCGATATAAAGACCTCATCCCTTAAGAACTGCCGCAGGGGAGTATTCCCCTGATTGATGGACGGAGCTGCGGGCGAAGCAGAGGAGCACGCCCGTACGGGGCGTGGCAAGGAGTCGCAAAAAAAGACTCTCTCGGCGCTCGCCGCCGAGAGAGTCTTTCCCATTTTCGAAAACGCGATCGTGGTCAGTACGAAGCGTACAGCGCCGAGATCTCGGTAGCGCTCAGCACTTTGTTGTAGATTCTGACGTCGTCGATGTACCCCTTCCATAGGTAGTTACCGCTATACCCGCCGATATGAATCTTTTCGAAACTCGAAAAGTAGTCCGCTAAAGAGAGACTCTGTACAGTGGATCCATTCAGATAGCAAATCAGATTCGCATTCGTATCGATCGTAGCAACAAGATGATACCATGTATCGCTGCTGATGGTGGCGCTGCTTAGCTCTTTTTCGCCATTACTGTCTGCCACCCACAGATCCGTACCATAGGTATAGAAAGTGTAGCAATAGCTGCCGTTAAATAGAGTGAGAATCGTTGGGCCATTTGAAAGATTCGCGCTGCTGTCAAGATAGAACCATGCGGATACCGTAGTTCCGGAAGAAACGCTTATGGAGGTGCTGTCGTTCGTATAGTACGTGCTGCCGTTCAGGTAGACGGAGTAGAAGCCTTCTTTTTTCGAGGAAGTCGAATACGACGAAGTTCCGCTGAACGTAAGGTTGTAGCTGCCCACGCTGTCGTTAGCGTTGTTTTCGAATCTGTATTCATCCAACAGACTGCTCGAAGCCGAGGTGGTGACCGAGGCGGGGGTATAGAGGCTCATGTTGCCCGCCCCGTCCCGTACCAGCACCGCGAAGTAGTAGGGTCTGTTGTCGGCGAGTCCCGTCACCGTGCTTGTCAGCGTGGCGGCCGTCCATGTCATCACGAGCCCCGCGCTGCTTGTCGTGATCGCGCTCGCTTCGCTCACCGTGTCGATCGCCGTCGACGAGGTCGCCTGCACCAGCTTGTACTGGAGGTTCGCGGTCGTCGTGACGTTGTCGGTCGCGGCTTCCCAGCTCACCGTTGTCCCCGATGACGTGGTGCTCGAGAAGGCGATGTTGCTGCCCACGGTCGGAGCCGTGGTATCGGCGGCGGTCGAGGTGGTCACCGAAACCGGAGCATACAGGCTCATGTTGCCGGCGGCGTCCTGCACCAGCACCGCGAAGTAGTAGGTGGTGCCGGCGCTCAAGCCCGAGACCGAGGCGGTCAGGGTATTGGCGGTCCAGTCCATGACAGCCGTCACCGCGTTGGCTTTGGAGACCGTGTCGATCGAGGCGGACGCGGTCGCCTGCACCAGCTTGTACTGGAGGTCCGCGGCGGTAGTGACATCGTCAGTCGCCGCGCCCCAGCTTACCGTCGTCGCGGTACCGGAGGTGCCGGAGGAGGTAATGACCGACTCGACGGTCGGGGCCTGCGTATCGCCCGCAGCGCTCCCTCCCGAATCGTCGGAAGAGGGGTTGCTGCAAGCGGCCCCAAGGATAAGGAATCCGGCGACGATACTACACCACAACAGATTTTGTCGTCTCTTCATGAAAGGCCTCCTTATTATGGTTTAGAAAAACGATGAGCGCGAGCCTTCCTGCCTCGGATCGCTCCGGAACAGGGCACTCTCTTTACCTGCCTTCGATTAGCGTTTCATCAGTCGCTATTTGGTGATACGTTAGCTGCCATTATATAGCGCTTCACCAAGCATTCATGTGTAATTTCCGTGAACACCCAGGCCTTATCTCTTCCTTATGCGAGATTTTCGGCTCAGGACTCCTCGACGTGGCCCTTCGCGGCCTCTTTCATCGCCTTGAGTCCGGCGAAGTGTTTTTGCGGATTCTGCGGCGCTTACAGGATGATTGGCGTTTACGCAAGATTATTCAATCCATTGCAAGGTTTGTGATAATAGGTGGACCGCGCTTTGTATGGAGCTACAATCGACCGTTGGCGAGGTCGTGTTCAAGAAATGCGTTTCACGGAATAGAGACCCCACAAGTCTTTTTTTGAATCGATACGCAGTGTGAAACCAGGGCATCGGGGTGACGTCCCGGAAGCTTCATCTCAGGGCTAGCTCCTCAAGAAATGCATTCAACCCCCAACACGGCATTAATCCCGCCAGATGAGAACCGCTGTGTTTGGAAGAAAGAAAATGAGTTTAGAGGTTCTTTGGAAAAGGGGCGCGGGACAGCACGGCGAGAATCGCGATCTAGGGAGCGATTCGAGACGCGCTGCCTTTCAGAAAGGTTTGGCCCCGCACGACTGGTCAAGGACGGGGTGGACGAGGACAGGATACTGGCACTCAACTTCGAGTCCGGGACGGACAGTCGGGTCAGAAGCCTCGACTCGGTGCTCCTGGCGGTCAGGGAACGAGCCGGCGCCGGGGATAGGCGGCTCTAGCTCTTTTTTGACGAAATCCAGGAACTGGTTGGCTGGGAACCCCTGGTCAATTCATTCCTTGCGGGACCCAACGCGCGCCTTTTGTCGGGCGAGCTCGATCGAAGCCGCGATGGGATCATCCACAAGAACATCCGCGACTTCCTGCTGGGGTAGCGCTAGTAAAAATAGCAAGTGCCTTATCGCCCCTTAAGAAGGCGATCTCTTAGCCTCTCCCTTGCGCCGCGCGCGCCAGGACCTCGATCGCCATGTGCCACTTCCGCGCCGAGGCGGAGGGCTTGGGCATGCGCGCCTGGTAGAGGTCGCGGCCGACATTGAATTCGAGGAGCCGCTTCTTGAGGACGCCCACGCCTTCCATGTCGGCTAACGCGAAGGCGAGAGCGCTTCCCGTGCTCGTCTCAATCTCGAGGCGATCGGGGTAGAGCTGGAGCGTGCCCCTCGCGACGATCCGCTGAGGACGCAGTCTCCGGCCGCGGAGCAGGACGACGTCCGCTTCGGACAGGAGGGGCTGCCTCGGCCTTGCCATGGCGCCCTCGAGGACCGCCTTCGCGAAGGCCGACTCCTGCCACTCGTCCCATTCCCTGATCCCCGCGAAGGCCGGCTTCGCGCCCGATTCCGTACTGATTCGGCCGTATCCGTCGACGAGCCAGGCTTCCCCGCAGGAT